>Ga0307416_100002371_pt1 | contig 10782 bp, 9 predicted proteins | sample DK1Cmetagenome_2_FD_203821 | JGI IMG/M metagenome (GOLD analysis project Ga0307416, IMG submission 203821) | Maize rhizosphere microbial communities from greenhouse at UC Davis, California, United States - DK15-C-3 | ecosystem: Host-associated > Plants > Roots > Rhizosphere > Soil | place: USA...
AACGCCCGACCCCGCAAACGCCTCAACTTCGAAACCCCCGCCGAAGCGCTCCAACGGCTACTATCCCAGCCACCCGAATCTGTTGCATCGACAGCCTGAATCCAAGGCCGGTTGTGAAGAACTGGAGTGAGCTTTTCAGGGAATCTGGTGTCGGGTTGGTGCTCAAAGGGCCGCCATAGGCTGAACTTGTTGCTGTGGGAACGGCTCTCGCGTGGGGATCGGTATCCGCAGTGGGGCCGTGAGCCAAGTCAGGTGACAAGTTGGCGTTAAGAGAGGAGCGGGAGTACAGGAGACAAGTCGGCCCGGATACCGGAAGCGTGAACCGATCCGTGACCAACCTCCTCGACCCACGTCGTGCGTCCCGTTGCGAGGCGGAGGAAGGTGACTGGGTCAACCTCCACCACGTTCGGCGGTGTGCCACGAGTATGGGTCGGTCCCGGATCGCTGATGGCGCACTGGACGGCGACGTACGGCGGCACCCGTACTTCGACCGAGCGGCCCGGGTGCCTGGCAACTAGGATGCCGGCCAGGGTTCGCGCACACCGTGCCAACGCGCTGCGCTGCAAGGCGGCTGGCGTCTCGTCTGGCAGCGATCGATTGAGGTCATCGGTGTGGACGATCAGCTCGACGATGCGTGTCGCAAGAAAGTCCTCAATGGTTGTCGGGCCACAAGGAGTAGTGATCACACTAGACATCCGAAATCCAACGTCTAGCCTGGTTTCAAGATCATCAATTGCGGACTCAAGTCGCGCCACCACTTCCTCACCAGACAGTCCCACGCATGCGTCGAGAGTCGATGCCATGATCATGTCCACGTCGCGCCGATAGCGTTTGACGAATTCCGAGATCGGCAACGCGGCCTCAGCGCTCGGACGATCAAGCCATCGCACGAGCCCGGTGTGAACGAGGACTAGGTGACCCGCGAGCTGCCGCACGCTCCACGCCGGCAGCACAGACCGCCGCTCGAAGCTCTCCTTCGGCAGCTCTTGCAGCCATGCCAGAACCGTTCGGGACTGCTCGAGCAACGCCTCCTGGGGCCCCAGTCGTGGCGCCATTATTGATCACCTCGTACCATGGTTCCCGACCTCCGCGGCGACGTTACCAGCGCAGCGAGCTGAGCAATCGAACCGGATCGCGCGCGCTGCTGTCTGGACGAAGGAGCGAGCGGCCAGCCCTCCGCGAACAGCCGTACTCCGCAGCACTGCTGGCTGCGAGCGAGTGAGGAAGACAGCGGGTCCGAACGCGCGATCCGCGCGGGAGCGAGCGCAGCGAGCGAAGCAATCAAACTAGCATCGAGGCAATGATCCGGATCGAGACGACACAAGGCACATTGGCACGCCGAGGCTTCCTTGACGCGAAGGCTGCGGCAGGCATCATCGATCACTGGGACGATCAGCATGAGCCGCTGCTTGACCTGCTTACCCAATCCGCCGATCCCGACCATGCGCTGATGAGTCTGGACCGGCTGGGCGATCGCGTTCCAGGCCTGCTCGATCGCTTGACTGCCGCGCCGATCCTCGCCCGCCAGCTGATCATGGTCTTGGGTGCCAGCAACAAGCTGACCCAGCACCTGATCGCACATCCCGAACACATCGATCTGCTGGAGAGCGAGCTGGTCAAAGCTCCGGCCGAAGCACTGCGGCAGGAGCTGTTGGAGGCAACAGGTGCTGATCCGGAATCGCCGGTTCCGATCGCTACCGATCCGACCGGAAACGACCTCCGCATTGCGTATCGCGGCGCGCTGCTGCGCATCGCCGCTCGCGATTTGTGTGCGCCTGAGCCGATCGAGGCCGTCGTTGATATCGCCGACGAACTTTCTGATCTCGCCGACGCGACACTGGAGGCAGCACTCTCCATCAGTCGCCTCAAACTCGGTGAAAACGCTTCTAAGACGCGACTGGCCGTGGTCGGACTCGGCAAGTGTGGCGCTCAGGAACTCAACTATGTCAGCGATGTCGACGTGCTCTTCGTCGCCGAGCCGGTAGTGGACGCCGATGGCACACCGCTAGTGAGCAATGATCAGGCGGTACAGATCGCGACGCGGATGGCTGCCGAGATGACACGGGTCTGTTCGGCTCACACCTCAGCGGGGACGATCTGGGAGGTCGACGCAGCGCTGCGGCCGGAAGGCAAGGCCGGGCAGCTGGTGCGGACGCTGTCCAGCCATCGCATTTACTACGAAAAATGGGCCAAGACCTGGGAGTTCCAGGCGATGCTGAAGGCCCGGCCAGCCGCCGGTGATCTGGAGCTGGGAGAAGCCTTCGTTGATCTTGTGGCACCGATGGTATGGCGTGCGGCGGAACGGGAGAATTTCGTCGCCGACACTCAGGCGATGCGCAAGCGCGTGGTAGCACATATCCCGGCCCGTGATCAGGGCCGAGAGCTCAAGCTTGGCGAGGGCGGACTGCGCGACGTCGAGTTCTCGGTGCAGTTGCTGCAACTGGTCCACGGCCGGGTGGACGAGCGGCTACGCTCCCGGGCCACTCTGCCCGCATTGAAGGCCTTGATCGACAACGGCTACGTGGGTCGCGAGGATGGCAAGGGTTTTGCCGTCGCCTATCGATTTCTCCGCACCCTCGAGCATCGCATCCAGCTCTACAACCTTCGGCGTACCCATCTGCTACCCAACAATGATCATGATCTCCGTCGGCTCGGCCGCTCCTTCGGCTACAAGGATCCGGTGAAGGAGCTGCTGAGCACCTGGCGGCATACTGCGCAGCGAGTACGCCGGCTGCATGAGCGGCTTTTCTATTCTCCGCTCCTCGACACGGTTGCGAAGATACCCTCCAAGGAGCTCAGGCTCACCACGGACGCGGCACTGGACCGGCTGAAAGCGCTCGGTTATGCCGATCCAACGGCGGCGCTGCGCCACATAGCAGCACTCAGTCAGGGAGTGACCCGGCAAGCTGAGATTCAGCGCCAGCTGTTACCCGCCATGCTCGGCTGGTTTGCCGGAGCACCCAATCCCGATCATGGTTTATTGGCATTCCGCCAGGTATCGGAGGCGCTGGGGACGACACCTTGGTATTTGCGTGCGCTTCGCGACGAAGGCGCTATGGCCGAACGACTGGCTCGCATTCTCGCTTCCAGCCGGTACGCGGTGGAGCTGCTCAAACGAGCTCCGCAGACCGTGCAGATGCTTGCCGATGATCAAGAACTGCGTCCTCGATCACTCGATGAGCTCAAGGCTGAGATGCATGCGGCGGCCGGCCGGCAGAGCAATAGCGTGGCGGCCGTCGAGGCGATTCGAGCAATCCGTCGCCGCGAGCTGTTCCGGGTGGCCGCCGGTGATCTCGCGGAGCAGAACGACGTGCTGAGCGTGGGCAAGGCGCTTACGGATCTGGCATCAGCCACGATCGACGCCACGCTGGCCGTAGCGCGCGAAGCAGCTGGCGACGGGGCTCCTCAGATCGCAGTGATCGCCATGGGCCGGTGGGGCGGCCGGGAAATGTCATACGCCTCAGACGCAGATGCCATGTTCGTGATGGAGGACGCTGGCGATTCCGACGGCGACCCCACCAAAGTCGCGACGGCCGTGATCAACGAAATGCGGACGCTGCTGACCCGACCGAGTGCCGATCCGCCGCTGAGCATCGACGCCGATCTACGGCCAGAAGGCAAGGGTGGTGCGCTAATCCGCACTCTCACCGCGTACCGCAATTACTACAGCCGCTGGTCATCGACGTGGGAGCTGCAGGCGTTGGTGCGTGCCGACGCACTCGCCGGCGATGAGGGACTGGGCAAGGCCCTGATGGCCGAGATCGATGCACATCGCTGGCCAGAAGGCGGACTCAGTACGACGCAGCTGACCGAGATCCGCAAGCTCAAGGCGCGGGTCGAGGCCGAAAGACTGCCGCGCGGTGCCGATCCGGCCAAGCACACCAAACTGGGGCCGGGTGGTATTGCAGATGTTGAGTGGACCGTCCAATTGCTCCAGCTGCAACACGCGTACCGACTTCTCGAGCTGCGCTCCACGAAGACCATCGTTGCGCTGCGGGCGGCACGTGATGCCGGCGTCATTGACGCGATGGATGCGGGGCATCTTGAGGCGGCCTGGACTCTGGCCAGCCGGATTCGTAATCAGATCATGCTGATGCGTGGTCGTGGCTCAGACTCGCTCCCAGGCGACAACCGGGAGCTGGCCAGCCTTGCGGAGTTGTTGGGTTATGGCACAGGTGAGTCCTCGCACCTGCTTGCCGATTACCGGCGGGTGACCCGGCGCGCCAGGCAGGTCGTCGAGCGGGTCTTCTGGGGTGCGGGCGGTTAGGCGGAGTAGTCCCAAGCGACACAGCATCCAGTCGAAAATCGAGTTGTTCTCGACCATTTGTGCGGCAGAACCGAGATGATCACTGGACAGGTGCCAATAGAGCCGTACGGTATGCCTGAAGTGTGGCGGCAGCGGTGTTGTCCCAGCTAAAGGTCGCTGCGTGCGCCGCCGCGTTAGCACCCATCCTGATTCTCTCATCATGATCATCAAGAATCGACCCGAGCGCGTCGGCCCACTCTTTTTCGTCGTGCCCTTTGACTAGCAGACCGCTGTAGCGATCGCGCACCGTCTGTCGGAGTCCTCCGACGTCGGTTGCCACCACCGGACGGCCGCAAGCCTGCGCCTCCAAAGCCACCAGGCCGAAAGATTCGTTGTACGAGGGCACGGCGACGACATCGGATACGCAATACCAGCGGAACAACTCAGCGCGCGCGGAATGTGGCCGGAAGTCCACCATCTCATCGATATCATGATCAATTGCAAGGGGCCGAAGCGTCTTCGACCACTCCGGATATGAGCCGCTCGGGCCTCCAATGATGATCAACTGCAGGTGATCACGGCGCTGCGGGTCCCGCCGCACCAGCTCGGCAACGGCCTTGATCAGCACATCTGGCGCTTTCAAGGGCTGGATGCGACCAACGAACAACATCACCTGAATGTCTTGCGGCACACCGAACTGACCTCGAGACTTCGGCTGGTTGCAGGGATGAAAGGTATGCAAATCGACACCGGGTGGCACGATCATGATCTGCTCCGGGCGCGCCCCATAGTGCTTGCGCAGTTCTGCCGCCTCGTCGCTGGTACTCGCGGTCAATACGTCGGCCCCACCTACGATGACAGCCTCGCCGCGCTCTCGTACGTCTGGCTCGACCGGCTGGCCATTCCCGAGACGTGAGTTCTTGACCCGCGCCATGGTGTGCATCGTGTGTACGAGCGGGGCGCCATGCCTGCACTTGAGTTGCAGACCGACCTGGCCGGACAGCCAGTAGTGCGAGTGGATCAGGTCATAGTCGTCGATGCGCTGCTCTAGTTGAGCGCAGAACTCGTCGATAAGTGACGGCAGCGCTTCTTTATGGACGTACTCCGCCGGTCCTGCGTTGATATGGATCACCCTGGTGTGTTCATGAATATCCACGATCTCAGGTGCTTCCCGCGTATCCCGCCGGGTAAAGACGTCGACCTTGAGTCCTCGCTCACCAAGTCGCCGTGCGAGCTCCGCGACATATACGTTGAGACCCCCGGCGTCGCCAACGCCCGGGATGGCAAGCGGCGACGTGTGCATGCTGATCATCGCTATGCGATGTGGATACTCGCAGCCTGGGTACACGTTGTCCTCCCCTAAGAGGCTACCGGCCGACTCCCATGCGCGACGGCGTTGAGACGGCTCTTTTACTACCCACTTACAAGCACCAGCGCAGCTACAGCGAATGCCAGACCAGCAACCTGCACACCCCGCAACCGTTCTCGGTCGATGATCAGAGCCAAGATCACCGTCGTCACGGGGTAGAGCGCGGCCAGCGGTGCGACGATGCTCAGGTCGCCGGTGCGACTGGCCACCAGAAACAATGCGTTCGCCGTCATATCGCATGGACCGGCCACCATAGTCAAGCCCAAACTGGTTCGACGGGGCCACGGCCCAGGTCGGGTCATCAGGACCAGCAGTCCGCAGATGATCAGCGCGCTGAGCTGGGAACCGACGATCGGCCAAAGGCCAGCTGAGCCGCCAGCCGCATCACCGGCAATTTCCAGCAAAATGAAAAACAGCGCAAAGCCTCCGCCGGCGCCCAATGCAGCAGCCAATAGCCGCGCGTTGACGAGCTGACGCTGTGCGGGTGGTTGGGGCGAGAGGCTCACTAGGGCTATAGCTAGCAGCGCGCAGCCAACTCCGACAAGGCGTGGCCCCGACGGCCGTTCCCCGCTCAGCAGGCCCACTATTACCGGTATCGCCGCGGACGTGACGCCAGTGACGGGCGCAACGATGGTCATGGCGCCACTAGAAAGTGCCCGATAGAACAGCACCAAGCCGACGAGGCCTGCCACACCCGCCATGGCACCCCAGGCCAGGCCAGCCGCAGTTAAGGGCACGTAAGTCGCAATCAGATAGATCGCCAACAGCGGCAGGCTCACCAGCTTCGAGATCCACACGACCGGCAGTGCAGCCGCGCGCTGGGTCGCCTTGCCGCCCGCGAAGTCGCCGACGCCCCAGATCAGGCCGGACAGCACGGCTAGGACGACATTGAACACCCAGGCACCCTAATGCGTAGGTCAGACGCGCCCCTTTTGTGGCGTTGCTCATGCACGGCGAGCGCAGTTCGATGGCGCGAACCTGAAGGGCACCTTTATTGAAGGTGCAAACCTCCAAAAAGCCTCCCTCAGCCGTGCGTCGCTATCTGGCGCCGACCTGGACAACGCCGACCTGTCGGCGGCCTCCCGTGCAAGGGTTTTGCCACCTCGTTGGATCTCGGTCCAAGCAGTTGGGACTGGGTCAAAGTCGAGTCCGCACATCTCTTTGGTACTAAGCTCGCGGACTCCGACCTCAGTGGAGCGGACCTCAGGGCGTAGATCTATCCGCGGTAAAAGGTCTAGTTCAAAGCCAGCTGGACGAAGCCGAGGGCGATGAAGAGACAGTGCTTCCCCCCAAACCTGATGAGGCCAGCGTCATGGGTATCCCTCGCGCCCGAGCGTGAATGAAGTTGTAATGGACAGCTTCAGAAGCCAAGTTCAGACAACGAGGGCGGCCGCGACGAGCAGCATCGCGAGGGCGGGGATGTCGCCGGTGTCCAGGCCGTGCGTTGGGGTAAGCGAGAGCAGCACGTCGCCCTTGGGGAATGGTTCGAGGACTAGCAGCCCCACGGCCACGACGGCCAGTGCGACCGCCAGGAGCCTGCGCCGGCGGCGGCTCGGCGTAGGTCTCGCCATTCCGTCGACTGTAGCGGCTCCTAATTTCCAACGATCAACCACCGGACCAAAGTGAAGCACAGCCTGCCACGATCGCTACCTGGTGATCGCGCTGAAACAAGCACTGTCCACACATAAAACCGCCGGCGTCGCTGTCCGCCCCCCAATCGTGGGATCCAGTCGCAGATGTCACCGCGTACGCGTGTTTGCGCCAACGCAGCAGCGCCGACAAGCTAACCGCTAGACAGCGAAATGAGCCCCCGCACACAGTCGGTCGGGCTCTCTTATACCCTGCAGGCGATACTCGTCAACGGCAGCGAATACACATTCAATTAGCTAGACCCCTGCTGATACACCACAGTCTCGAACACTCCCGGCCCTAGTGCGTTGGAAATGTGGCCCTGCTGGCTTGCGCTTTGGCGGGCTTGAGAGGGTAAATTGTCGACCCACACGCGCGCACCACGAGCCCACGGAGAACGGACTTGTCGTCCAGCACTGCCCTGTCCCGCCGGATTCACAGTGCCCGTAGCAGGCGCGTCCTCCTTAATCTAACCCTGGTTCCCATTCTCGGACTCGTGCTGGCCTTTTCGGCTTGTGGGTCCCCTTCATCGAACTCAAGCGACACTCCAATCAGCAGCCCGACAACCAGCTCGACGGGCTCCAACACCAAGGCCGACTGCTCCTCGCAGGCGATCCTGTCGGCCCTGCCGGGCGGCGCGGCCATGCAGGAGTTCAGCTGCGCAAAGGTCGGCGACATCGAGTGGGCGGCTGCGCGTGTTAGCCCGGGCAATACTGTGTTCTTCTTGCAGTGGAAGGGCACCAAATGGAACGCCGAGGACTCCCAGAGCATCTGCGGCACGGCATCGGCGGGCCTGCCGCAGTCGCTCCTGTCCTACTGCAAGGCGGCCCCGTCCTCGTCGCCGACGACGCCGGCCACCGCGGCTTGTACGTCCGAGGCGATTCTTGCCGCGCTTCCGGAAGGCGCCACGATGGAGAAGTTCACCTGCGCCGACGTCGGTGGCAAGTTGTGGGCCGCTGCGCGTGTTAACCCGGGCAATACTGTCTTCTTCTTGCAGTGGAACGGCACCAAATGGAAAGCCCAGGACTCCCAAAGCATCTGCGGCACCGCATCGGCGGGCCTGCCGCAGTCGCTCCTGTCCTACTGCAAGGCGGCCCCGTCCTCGTCGCCGACGACGCCGGCCACCGCGGCTTGTACGTCCGAGGGGATCCTTGCCGCGCTCCCGGCCGGCGCCACGATGCAGGAGTTCACTTGTGCCGACGTCGGTGGCAAGTTGTGGGCCGCTGCGCGTGTTAGCCCGGGCGACACTGTCTTCTTCTTGCAGTGGAACGGCACCAAATGGAACGCTCAGGACTCCCAGAGCATCTGCGGCACCGCATCGGCGGGCCTGCCCCAGTCGCTCCTGTCCTACTGCAGGTAGCCCAAAACCCCGATGAGGCTGGACCGACCGCATCGGCCGCGTCGTAGAGGGTCGGTATTCGACTCACCTACAGTGTGACTCCGGGGTCACTGACGTTGTGGTCGGTCCACCTTCTCCGCCGAAGCCACAGAAGCACCCCACCCGAGAGCATCAGCAACGCAGCCATTAGGCCGAATGCCTTCGCGCCGAACCAGCGATCCTCCTAAACCGCCGTTAGGCCGCCGGACCACTATCGTCCACCAGCACTGGGATTGTGGCCGTCCATCGACGCGAAGGCCTGCAGCGCGGCAAGGGGCAAGCATGGCAAGGTGGTAATACCGATTGCGGGCCGTGAGAGCTGTGGTCATAAAGGTCATAGTTTCCTCGCGGGGATTGAGACTGCCGCAGCTTAGCCCGCGATGATCGCCCAGCCGTGTGGAGCCACGGCATGGTCTGCGATGTCAGGCTCGGCTTCCAGCACGGCCGCCCTGCCGCTTAGCGGGAACGGTTCACTTGTCAAGTTGAGGGCCAAAGTTAAGGACTGTCCGCCGTGCCGGGCTTGGGCTTGGATGATGATGCGGGCGTTTTCCACTTGTTTGGTCTGGATGATCGCATCGACGAGCCAGGGGTTGCGGCGGCGCATCCCGATCACCCGCCGATATACCTGTTCCACTTCGGGGTGTGAGTGGGTGAACAGCCACCGCTCCTTCGGCATCTCTGGCCGTACCGCGTCGTCGCCGCTGGGGCGCTGCTCTTTTACTGCCTCCAGGCCGAACTCGTCGCCGTAGTAGACGCACGGTATCCCTGGCAGGAACCCGAGCAACGCCACCGCGTGCGACCAGTGCCGCGGGTCGCTGATTTGGCTGGCCACCCGAGTCACGTCGTGATTGCTCAGAAACGTCAGCGGCACGAAGTGCTCCACGAATGTAGCGTGGCGGCCCAGCGTCCATTGCAGTTCATGGAAATTCATGGTCTCGATGGAAGACCAGACGGCCCACCACAGCTCGTACTGGGTCACCGAGTCCAGGCCGGAGGTCTTCACATAGTCGACGTAGTCTCCGTGAATCATCTCACCGACAAACCAGGCGTCGGGGAACTTCGCTCTGACCGCCGGCAACACCGCGGCCCAGAAGCTCGCCGGCACGGCGTACGCGGCGTCCAGCCGCCAACCGTCGATGCCACGGCGCAGCCAGTGCGCCATCACCTGACGCACATATTCCTGCACCCGTGGGGAGTTGTGGTTGAGGGTAATGAGGTTCTCGTGGCCCTCGAAGTAGTCGGCAGTGATCACACCGTCGGTGTCGTAGAGGTGGGATACCCAATCCTCGGCCTCCGATCCTGGTCCTTCGCCAAGTGCCCTCGCCACCGGAGGAAAGTCCCGGCCCACGTGGTTGAAGACACCGTCAAGTAGCAGGCGAACGCCCCTATCTCGGCAGGCCGCAACCAAGGCGTCGAAGTCTGCGTCATCACCTAGGCGCGGATCGATCTGAAAGTAGTCGACGGTGTCGTAGCCGTGACTGCCAGAGGTGAAGATCGGGCCAAGCAGTAACCCGTTGCCACCCAAGGAAATCAGGTGATCGAGCCACCCCTGCAGCCTCGGCAGCCGGTTCACCGCGCCATGGAAGGCGCCCAGCTCCTTCTCGGCTCCCACGAAGCCGAGGGGGTAGACCTGCCACCAGATCACATGGTCAACCCATGACACCTCACGACCTCCTCCTATGGACTCACTGCCGTTAACCCCAACTCAAACCTTCTCAGGCCAGCATCACCGGACCATACCGGGCCGTTCACCGCCAGGAGCAAGTCCACAGTGCCCTTGTTTCGCTCGAGCCTCTTCCTACGGATCGCCTCGACGATCGGACGACTTGCCGCAATTACGGAAGGTCGTGGCGAGTGTCGGTTGCAGAGTGTTGCGCCGGGACTACGGGATTATCGATGGGCCGATAACACAACCGTTCGTGGAGGTCGAGCCTCGGGCGTACGTCCGCGACTTTGGCGCCCGGCGTGAGGATCATGTCAATCCTTCTTCGTCGGTGCACCCCATACACCAGCTTGGTGCCCGGCGATTCCATTAATGGTTTAGTCCCCGTGGGTGGTTGCCCGATCAAGCCTCTTCGAGAAGCGCGAAACCCCCGGATCCACGTGTGGGGGTTTCGGCGAACGATAGCTATCAGACGTCGTAGTAGAGCTCGAACTCAT
>Ga0307416_100002373_pt1 | contig 10776 bp, 11 predicted proteins | sample DK1Cmetagenome_2_FD_203821 | JGI IMG/M metagenome (GOLD analysis project Ga0307416, IMG submission 203821) | Maize rhizosphere microbial communities from greenhouse at UC Davis, California, United States - DK15-C-3 | ecosystem: Host-associated > Plants > Roots > Rhizosphere > Soil | place...
TCTGACGCCCCGGCGTTCGAATGGTCCGATGAGCCGGTCGCAGTTAACCCACACGACCGGTTGCGGAGGCTGGCGACCGCGCGCGGCTGGATGATCGAGGACTGGGGTTAGGCTTGGCCGAGGGGGTGTTCGAATTCGGTGAGTTCACGGTCGACCCGACGCAGCGGCGCCTGTTGCGCCGCGGTGAAACCTTGGAAGTCAGCAGCCGCTATCTCGACGCGCTGACTTTGATGCTTCAGCACCCCGGACAGCTGATCAAACGTGAGCGGTTCCTCGACGAAGTCTGGGCCGGCGTGCCTGTGACGGATGAAGCGCTCAGCCAGTGCATCACCAATCTGCGCCGCCTGCTCGGCGACGACGCGGCGCGGCCGCGGTTCATCGAGACTGTGCCCAAGCACGGCTATCGCTTCGTGGCGCCCGTCGCGACGAAGGAAGCCGCGCAATCTGGCCGCACGGCGATGCCCCCTTCCCGCAGCTGGGGCAATGTCGCGACACTCGCCTCCGCCGGAGCAGCGGGCGGAGTCCTCGCCGGCATCGGCGGCGGCTTTCTTTACGGCCTCGGCGCGTCGCCCGACCCGCTGCACCCGTCTGTCGGCGCGACGTCTTTCCTGCTCGTGATGCTTGCGGTGAACATCCTCGCCGCGTCCATCGGCGGAGTGGGCGTCGGCGCGGGAATTGGGATCGCGCATCATTTCTGGCGGCCGCGCATGCTGACCACCTTTGCGGGCGGAGCGATTGGCGGGTTGCTGATCGGCGGGATCGTCAAGCTGCTAGGCGTCGATGCCTTCAGCGTGCTGCTCGGCCGTGCGCCAAACGGCATCGGCGGCGGCCTTGAAGGGCTGATCATTGGCGGGGCGGTCGGCCTCGGCACGCACCTTACGCTAAGGCGAAAGCATGGCTGGCCATCCATCGGCGGCGCTGCAGGCCTTGGTGCAATCGCCGGAACGATCCTGCCGCTGATCGGCGGACGGCTGATGGCGGCGAGCCTGGATTCGCTCGCGGAGACCTATCCCAACTCCCCGATCAACATGGACGCGCTCGGCCGCTGGTTCGGAGAAGACGGGTTCGGGCTCAGGGCCCAGATCGGCGTTACTGCAGTCGAAGGGCTGATGTTCGGCGCCTGCGTGGCGCTTGCGATCCGCTTTGCCCGTCGACTGCAGCGAGAAAGGCGCGCCTAGACCGCGTTCAGCGCGTTGGCGAAGTCAGCGATCAGGTCTTCGGCCTTTTCGACGCCGATCGAAATCCGCACCAGATTGTCGGTGATACCCAGCGCCGCCTTGCGCTCGTTGGGAACGCTGAGGTGGGTCATCGCCGCCGGCGCGCTGGCGAGCGTCTCGGTGCCGCCAAGGCTGACCGCCAGCTTGGCAATCTTGAGGGCGTCAAGGAAACGGAAGGCCTCCGCTTCGCCGCCCTTCAGATAGAGCGAGAAGGTCGAACCGGCGCCGAGGCAGTGGCGATCGTAGATATCCCTTTGCCGCGAGCCCGGCTCCAGGAAGCCAAGGTAGCCGACCTTCTCGACTTTGGGGTGATCACGCAGGAAGGCGCAGACCTTCTCGGCATTCTCGCCCGCGCGGCTCATGCGCAGTTCGAGGGTCTCCAGGCTGCGCATAAGCATCCAGGCCGTATTGGGGTCACAGATGCCGCCCATCGGATTTCTAATTAGCCGCACCTTGTCGAGCACGGCTTTGCTGCCGACCAGCGCCCCGGCGACAAGGTCGCTGTGGCCGCCGACATACTTCGTCAGGCTGTAGACGCTGATGTCCGCGCCCTGATCCAACGGCCGCGCCCACAGAGGCCCAAGGAACGTGTTGTCGATGGCGATCGGCGGCAGTTCGTCCCCGAAAGCCGCGGCGCGGGCGTCGCGCACCGCCTCGACATCCACTAGAGCGTTCGTCGGGTTGGCCGGGCTTTCGAGGTAGATCAGCGCGACCTTGCCGCCCTTTTCCGCGGCCTGCGCCTTGGCCTTGGCCATCACCGCGTCGAGCTCCTCGCGCGACGCGCCCGCGGGGAAATCGACATAGCTGATGCCGAACCGCGCCATGATCTTGTCGATCACCGATTCCGACGCAGCGTAGAGCGGCCCCGAGTGGACGATCACGTCATTCTGATTGGCAAGGGCCAGCACCAAGGTAGAAATGGCGGTCATGCCGCTGGAAAAGGACAGCGCAGCCTCGGCGTCTTCCCAGATCGCCAGCCGATCCTCGAGTATTTCCTGGTTGGGGCCGTTGAAGCGCGAATAGACCAGGCCCTCTGCGCGGCCGCTCCCGTCGCTCTTTCCTGTAATGCCTTCGAAGAAGCGCTTACCCTCAGCCGCGGTTTGGAACACGAAGGTCGAGGTGAGGAAGATCGGCGGCTTGAGGCTTCCTTCGCTTAGAGCCGGGTCGAAGCCGTGGCCCATCATCAGAGTGGCGGGATCGAGCTGGTGGTTTCCGATGAATCGCTCGGGGTTCTTCGGCTTGCGCGAAGCAGTCGGGATGTCAGTCATGGTCGGGTCCTCGAACCGGTCGTTCCCAGGGAGGCAGGAACCGATAAGCGAGGAAGCCGGGGCGTTTCCCGTCCTAACCTCCGCAGGACGCATCTCCGCCGGCTCGCCGTGGGGGGCGATTTAAACACTCAACCGATGGCGGGCAAGCCGACCAGACTTATCTGGCGACCGTAGGATGGCTCGCCGAGATGGGTGGACCGACGGTAGCTGTAGAAATGTTCGGGGTCCGCATAGGTGTCGACATGGAGCGTTTCGACCTCGGCCACGCCGGCTGAGAGCAGGCGGTGGCGCACGTAGGATGGCAGATCGAAGTGTGCCTTTTGGCCCGCCTTAGCTGTGAAGAAGCGGGCGTTGGCTTCGTCCTCGGCGAGGAATTGGTCGCGAAGGTCGTCACCGACCTCGAAGGAGGCGGGTCCGAGCGATGGCCCGACGGCGGCATGGATATGCTCGCGGGTCGCTCCGAGGCGCTCCATCGCTTCGATGGTCGCGTCGGTGACGCCCGCAACGGCGCCGCGCCAGCCGGCGTGAGCCGCCCCGATCACTCCCGCATCGAGGTCGGCGAGCAGGACCGGCGTGCAGTCGGCCGTGAGGACGCCAAGCAGCAGGCCGGGACGGTCCGTGACCAAGGCGTCAGCGTGCGGGCGCTCCTCTTGAGGCCAGGCGCGGTCGGCTTGGACGGCGACTGCGGAATGAATCTGGTGGACGGTTACGAGTTCGTACCCCGGACTGACCGCCTCGATCGCTCGGCGACGATTTTCCGCGATCGCGCCCGGATCGTCGCCACTGCCGTAACCGACGTTGAGTCCCCACATCTCGCCTTCTGAGACGCCGCCCCTCCGGCCGAGGAAGCCGTGCGGGATGCCATCAAGCCCGGCGGCGCGAAGCACGTGAGGGCCGCTCACAAGGCGAGCCGCATGATCAAATCCTCATCGGCCTGCTCCCCCACCATGAAGGCATACGGCCCGATCACCTCGAATCCATAGCGCTCGTAGAAACGACGGGCACGATGATTGTCGGTGTAGACGGTGAGGTAGATTTCCTTCGCTCCGCGCTCCCGCGCTTCGGCGAGGAACCAGTCGGTCAGTCCTCTGGCGATGCCGACGCCGTGCCAGTCCTTTAGAACGTAAAGCTGCCGCAGCTCGATGGCCTCGCCCGTTGGCTCAACGGGCAGGGACAAGGGTCCAAGCTTGAGGAAGCCGGCGGGCTGACCGTCATCCTCGGCAATGCGGAAGACGTAAGCGGGATCCTCGATCTCGCCGAGCCAGGCATCGCGAGTAAACTTGCGCAAGAACGCATCGAGGTCCTCGGTCCGATAGAGATGCGCAAAGGTGTCGCAGAAGCTGGTGCGGAAGATGCGGTCGATCGTCTCGACGTCTGCCGCCGTTGCGGTGCGGTAGGTAACGGTCATTCGAAGCCCGCGGGCTGCGGCCAGTTGGGACCGTGGAGGGCCATAACTTTGAACAGGTCGCCCATTTCCGCACGCGCGGTGAGACGGTAGACGGCAGAAGCGAGATCTTCGGCTCGCTCCGGGTTCTTGCCAGCCAGGGCCGCCGCGCGGGCGCCGATGCCAAGCTGGTTGAGCCAGTGCCCCTGAGTGACCGTCGGAGTCACGAGCGCACCCGCATCGGCGGCCGCGTCGGCAAGCGCTTCGAAGTCGACGTGCGAAGTAAGGTCCTGCTCTCCGGGGTTGGCGAGAACGGCAGCATATTCATGGCCGCGCACCGCCTGAAGAGTGTCGCCGGGTGCGCTCCGGTCGTGACCGTAATCGAAGAAGACTGCGACCCCGCCGCAATGGTCGAGACAAGTGCCGATCGCCGCCGCCGCTGCCTCTCGAGCAGGCGAAGTCTCGACGATCTTACCCTCGCGGTCGAACGCGAGCTCGCCCTCGGTTTCGATCACACAACGCTCGGCGCCCTCGATCTCCTGCCGGATCGGCAGCGCGTCGAAGAATTCGTTGGCGACGAGCAGAAGCGGTGCCGCAGGCAGGTCTGCAAGGGACACATGCCAAGTCGCGCCCGGCACTGCTTCGGCTTGGGCCTGTCGTAGCACGGGACTGGTCTCGACCAGATGGACCGCGCCATCGAAGCCAGCGGCGCGCAACACGCGCAAGGCGTCAGCGGCCAGTGTCCCTCTGCCCGGTCCAAGCTCTACGTAGATCGCCTCAGCCGGGGCGCCAGCCCGCTTCCAGCAATCGGCAAGGCACGCCCCGACGAGCTCGCCGAACATCTGCGAAATCTCCGGCGCGGTCGTGAAATCGCCGTCGCGCCCCAGCGGGTCGCGCGTCGCGTAATAATAAGCGTTGCACGCTTCCATGTAGGCCTCGACCGTAATCGGGCCTTCTGATCGGATTTGCTCCCGGAGCGCCCGCTCCAGTGGGGTCACCACCCCTCCCTTCACGGGAGGGGACATCTCAAGCAACACTCTCCGTTCCCGCGATGGACTCGACGCGCTCGCGGCGGCCCTTCGCGGTGAACATCAGGTAGAGGCCGAGGATGATCATCGGCAGGGACAACCACTGGCCCATGTGCAGACCGGTCGCCTGCGTGAAGCCAACCAGCTGCGCGTCAGGTTCGCGAACGAATTCCACGAGGAAGCGGAACAGGCCGTACAGGAACACGAAGGTGCCGACGAGCTTGCCCGGCTGGTATCGCGCCTGCGTCCGCCAGAACATGATGGCGAGGACCGCGAACAGGACAATGCCTTCCAGGGCGGCTTCGTAAAGCTGGCTTGGATGCCGCGGCGGTCCTGTGACGAGCAGGCCGTTCATCACTTCGGGAAAGCGAACCGCCCACGGTACGTTGGTCTCTGCGCCCCACAGTTCGTGGTTCACGAAGTTGGCAAGGCGGCCGAAGAACAGGCCGAAGGGCACGCTGCACGCGACATAGTCGTGCACGCGAAGCCAGTTCAGCTTCTCCTTGCGCGACAGATAGATGATGCCGAGCACCGTCCCTATCATTCCGCCGTGGAAGGACATGCCCCCGTCCCACAGCTTGAAAATATCGAGCGGATGCTGAGCGTAATAGCTGAGGTTGTAGAACAGGACGTAGCCCAGGCGGCCGCCGAGAATGATCCCGAGCGCCGCGTAGAAAACGAGATCGTCCGCGTGACGGCGCGCCATCGGAGCGCCCGGCTGCTTGATCAGCTTCAGCAAGTACCAGTAGCCGATGAAGATTCCGGCAAGGTAAGCAAGGCTGTACCAGCGCAGCTCGAAGAAGCCGAGGTTGAGCGCAACCGGATCGAGCCCGAGATCGGTCCAGGCGATTGCGTTCGATTGAGCGTTTGCCAAGGTCTTCCCCAGATATGAACAGCGCCTCATAAGGGGCGGCGCGACAAAGGCAAAGCGGGCGACAGGAGACAGGATTGCGTAGCGAGCTCGACGGCCGTTTCGATAATATGCTGGCCATGGTCACGGGCACGGGCGGCCGCCTGGTGCTGGACCAGGACGAGCATGGCCGCGCCATCGTCGCCAATTTCCCGCCGACGCTGCCCAGCCTGTTTCGCGCCTTTTGCGCCCTCAACGGCGATGCGGAGGCGATTGTCGCGGGCGATGAGCGACTGACGTTTCCGGATCTAGACCGCTGGTCGGAACAGCTCGCGCGTTCACTGGCCAGCCGCGGGATCAAGAAAGGCGACCGGGTCGGGATCGCCATGCGCAACTGCCCCTCCTGGGTCGTCAGCTATATGGCAATCGTAAAGGCGGGCGGGATCGCGACCCTGCTCAACGGCTGGTGGCAGCCGCACGAGCTGGAGCATGCACTCGACCTGGTCGCGCCGACGCTGATCATCGCCGACGCACCCCGCGCCAAGCGGATCCAGAATGTGTGCAAGACTTGCGGGCTGGTGACCCTGCCGGTCGAGGAGCCGCTTGAGACCGCGCTCGCGCCGTTGCTGGGCGAGGAAGCCGACTTGCCGGAAGTGTCGCCGGAGGACGATGCGACGATCCTGTTCACCTCCGGCTCGACCGGCGAGTCCAAGGGTGCGGTCTCGACGCACCGCGCTGTCACCACCGGCGTCTATGCCTACGCGACCGGGCTGATGGTGCTGCTGGGCTTGCTGACGGAGGAAGGCCGCGCCCCGACCTCAAAGCGCACCCTCATCAACGTGCCCCTCTTCCACGTCACGGGCGAGGTGCCGGTGATGCTCAACAGCTTCGTCATCAACCGCTGCATGGTGATGATGCCGAAGTGGGATGCGGGCGAGGCACTACGGCTGATCGACAAGGAGAAGATCACCTACTTTGTCGGCGTGCCCACCATGAGCCTGGAGCTGATGAACCACCCCGACCGGGCGAAATACGACCTCTCGTCACTGACCGACATCGCTGCCGGCGGCGCGCCGCGCCCAATCAGCCACGTCGAACGCTTGAGCGAGGAATTCCCGCAGGCGCAGCCAGCCTTGGGATATGGCCTGACCGAAACCAACGCGGTCGGCTGCTCAAACTTCTGGAGCAGCTATGCCGCCAAGCCGGAATCTACCGGTCGCGCACAGGCCCCGTTCGTCGAGCTAGCCATCCTCGGCCACAACGACGCGCATCTCCCCTCCGGTGAACGCGGCGAAATCGCGATCAAGTCGGCCGCCAACATCCGCGGCTACTGGAGCAACGACCGTGCGACCGCGGAGCTGTTCACAGCCGACGGCTTCGTGCGGACCGGCGACATCGGATACATCGACGAGGACGGATACCTGTTCATCGTCGATCGGAAGAAAGACATCATTATCCGTGGTGGCGAAAATATCGCCTGCGCCGAGGTCGAGGCCGAAATCTACAGCCATGGCGATGTCGGCGAAGTTTGCGTCATCGGGGTTGCCGATGAGCGCCTGGGTGAAGTTCCAATCGCCATAGTACACCCGAACGACGGCGCGACTTTGTCGGAGGAGGAATTGCGAGCCTACCTTGAACCTCGCCTGTCGGCCTTCAAGATTCCCGCGCGCTTCATCTTCGTTGCCGACCCGCTGCCCAAGCTCGGCACCGGCAAGATCGACCGCGTCGCCATCAGGGCGCAGTACCGCAGTTGATCCCGCCTGGTCACCCCAAGGTCGAGCAAGGGCGGATCGGCGTCCTGCTCGTCAACCTCGGCACGCCGGACGCGCCCGAGGCGAAGGCCGTCCGCCGCTATCTCGCAGAATTCCTCAGCGATCCGCGCGTCATCGAGATTCCGAAGATCGCGTGGCTGCCTATCCTGCACGGTATCATCCTGCGCACGCGGCCGAAGAAGTCGGCGCATGCATACAAGCAGGTGTGGACCGAAGCTGGATCTCCGCTGGCCGCAATCACTCGGCGGCAGGCGGAGGCACTGCAGCCTCTCGTTGAGCCGGGGATCATCGTCGATTTCGCAATGCGCTACGGAAACCCCGGTATCCGCGCTTCGATCGAGAATATGGTGGCGCTCGGATGCGGCCGCATTTTAGTCGCTCCGCTCTATCCGCAATATTGCGCGGCAACGACGGCGACGGCGATGGATGCGGTCTTCGCCGCTCTCGCCAACATGCGGCATCAGCCAACGCTGCGGTCTCTGCCGCCTTATTACGACGAGCCGCTTTACATCGACGCGCTGGTGACCAGCCTCGAGCGGCAGCTCGGCGCTCTCGACTTCAAGCCGCAGCGCCTGCTGCTCAGTTTCCACGGAATGCCGCAGCGCACGCTGAAGCTGGGCGATCCGTACCACTGTCATTGCCAGAAGACGGCGCGGCTACTCGGCGAACGGCTCAGCATCCAGACCGATATCGCATTCCAGTCGCGCTTCGGCCGCGCCAAATGGCTTGAACCGGCCACCGACAAGGTGCTCGCCGCCTACCCCGCCCAAGGCGTGAAGCGCATTGCCATTGCCGCTCCGGGCTTCTCTGCCGACTGCGTCGAAACCATCGAAGAGCTCGGCATCCGCGGGCGCGAGACATTCTTGGGGGCCGGCGGCGAGACCTTCGCTCGCCTCGATTGCCTCAACGACTCATCCGAAGGCGTGACTATGTTGCAGGCGCTGATCAGCCGTGAACTTGCAGGCTGGCCTCCCAAACCGTAACCGACCCGACGGAGAGAGGCAGGAGAGACATATGGCACGCGTTGCGATCGTCACCGGTGGAACCCGCGGAATCGGGGAGGCGATCAGCATCGCGCTTCGCGACGCAGGCATGAAAGTCGCCGCAAACTACGCCGGCAATGAAGAGCGCGCGCGCGAATTCACCGAGCGTACCGGCATTCCCGCCTATAAGTGGGACGTCTCCGATTTCCAGGCCTGCCAGGAAGGCGTCACGAAGGTCGAATCAGAGATCGGCCCGGTTGACGTGCTCGTCAACAATGCCGGTATCACCCGCGACACGACGATGAAGCGGATGGACCACCAGAAATGGCAGGAGGTGATGGATACGAACCTCGGCGGCTGCTTCAACATGGCCAAGGCGGTTTGGGAAGGCATGACCGACCGCAAATACGGCCGCATCGTCAACATTGGTTCAATCAATGGCCAGGCCGGCCAGTACGGCCAGGTCAATTATGCCGCTGCCAAGTCGGGCATCCATGGCTTCACCAAGGCGCTCGCGCAGGAAGGCGCGCGCACCAACGTGACCGTCAACGCGATTGCTCCCGGCTACATCGATACGGACATGGTCGCTGCGGTGCCTGAGGACGTGCTCGGGAAGATTGTCGCCAAGATCCCGGTCGGCCGGCTTGGCCGCGCCGACGAGATTGCGCGCGGCGTCGCCTTCCTCGTCGACGAGAACGGTGGGTTCATCACCGGATCGACTTTGTCGATCAACGGCGGCCAGCACATGTACTGATGGACGGCGGACCGGCCTTCGCGCCACCGCGCAAGCGGTCGGTCACGATCGCCGGTCATGAGACGTCCATCAGCCTCGAGCCGATGTTCTGGACCGCGCTGGAGGAGTCGGCAAAGGTGCTTGGGAGGCCGCTCAGCGCGTTGATCGCGGATATCGACGTGGCCCGCTTGGAAGTCCGTCCAGTGCCGAACCTCACGTCGGCGATCCGCCAGTGGTTATTTCGCGAGGCTCTTCGCGGCGGCGATGACGGCGTTTGCGAAGGACTCTTCGGCCTGGGGAACGACGTCCAGCCATAGGGCCGGCTCGACTAGCTCCAGCTCCATGATCCGAAGTTCGCCGGCCGCGTCGCGGATCATGTCGACGCGAGCATAGGTCGCGTGGCCTGGAGCAGCTGCGAGCGCTGCCGTCGCAAGCTCTGCGGCGCCTGCCGGCGCATTGCACTGCTCCGTGGTGCCGCCGAGATGAGGCTGGACGCGGAAATCGCCCGCCTTCGGCCGCTTCACGAGCGTGTGGCTGAGCTTCCCTCCGAACAGGATCAGCGCATACTCGCCCTCGCTAGCGATGCTCGGCAGGAAGGGCTGGATCAGCATTCGCCTGCCGCGCTCGGCTGCCGGGACTTCGTCACCGGGCCGGATGCGATGCGTGCCCGTTGCCGACGCGGACACCGGCGGCTTCACGATCAGCTCGTGGGTTCCGAACGCTACTGCAGCGACGCGGAGATCAGCGTCGCCAAGCGCTTCGACTTCCATCGTGGGGACACTCGGAATCCCCTTCGCGCCAAGCTCCGCGAGATAGACCTTATCGCTGTTCCAGCGGAGCAATGTCGCGGAGTTGGCAAGCGGCAGCCGGTCGCGCTCGGCCCGGTCGAGGAAGTTGAGCCAATCGCGATAACGCAGGTGATAGCCCCAGACGACCAGCGGCAGCACGAGGTCATAGCCCGCGAGATCGCCAGCTTCGGTCCAGGCAACCGGATCGACCGTCAGGCCATGCCGCCTCAACGCATCCGCTTCGGCGTCAAACGCCCAGCCCCACGGCTCCGGATAATCTGGAGCCGGAACTAAGAACGCGATGCGCATTGGCTTAGCGAGCGAGGAGGATCCGGGCCTGCCCCGCGATCTGGGCGAGCATCGACGCGCTGACAGCACCTTCGCCGCGCGCCCGCGCGATCAGGTTGCGGAACTGCTCCAGCCGCGGACCGCGTGCAGCTACCCAAGTTTCGACCGTCGCATCGGGATCGTCCCCGCGCATGCGCGACAGGAAATCAATGCGCAGCTGCTCGAAGTCGCGCGCCAACCCAGCGGTGAGCAGGCGCTCCCACTGGTCCGCGGGCACAAACCGCGCCAGCTGCTGCTGGGCCCAGTCGATGCCGAGTGCCTCACCCAGCTTTGTGTAGGCCCTGGCAAGAGCCAGCTCGTCCATCTTCTTGCGCGACGCCAGCGCTGCGATGCCGAAGATGCCGTCGAGCTCAAACAGGCGAACTAGGCCGCGGACGATGTCGTCGGTCGCGCCTAGCGAAATGA
>Ga0307416_100002374_pt1 | contig 10776 bp, 9 predicted proteins | sample DK1Cmetagenome_2_FD_203821 | JGI IMG/M metagenome (GOLD analysis project Ga0307416, IMG submission 203821) | Maize rhizosphere microbial communities from greenhouse at UC Davis, California, United States - DK15-C-3 | ecosystem: Host-associated > Plants > Roots > Rhizosphere > Soil | place: USA...
CGGGACACATCTTCAATCTCGGACATGGCATTCTTCCCGAAAGCGACCCCGATACGTTGGAGCGGATTGTTCGTCTCGTGCATAGTGAGGCATGAGCGGATCGCGATTGGAGAAACTGACAATGTCAGATGTTTCAGATAACGAGGTCGATGTCGATTGGAAGGGCATAGCCAGTCGCCTGCGTGAGGGCAAAATGGCGGAGATCCCCTGCGAGGAGCGCGACTGCGCGCGTCTGGAGAGGAAGATCACCAGGCGGGCGGAAAGGTGGGGCATCACCGTCGAAGTGATTCCAGGTGAGGGTGTTATCCGCGTGGAGCCTGGCCCGGCCACCGCTGGCAACGCCGTGGCACAACCGTCGGGTAGGGATGCGGAGGCCAAGGGCGAGCGGCAGCGGAAGCGCGAAGAGCGCCGCTGAGCGGAGCGCAGCCGCGCGAAGTCGCGAGGCCAAGCTGCCCGGCAACAGTTTGGAACGACATCAAGCCGTGGCGAACCTACCGCGCCGCCCACGTCAGGGTGGTCGCGGGGTATCATCTGCGACTGGAACTAGCCTCTCCTCGACCAGCCCAGGAGTGCTCTGACTTCAGCTATGGTTTTGCCGCTTCTTTATGGCCTGAGCGCCAAGGATTTCCTTGAGCCTAAAGGCTTCCTTTTGTTGACCTGTCAGAAATGCAGGTCGTCGGGTCCGTTCGCGGTGTTCGACTCAAAGCGAAAAGTCACGCTCTATTCAATCCCGACTTTCTCGGTGCGCGAGCAGATGGTGCTCGAGTGCCGCTCCTGCACGCAACGGTTTGCGGTGCCTCCAGAATTGCGGCAATCGTTTCTTGACCAGGTGTTGACCGAGCCGGAGCTTCTCGCTCGACTGCGAAACGCCACAATCGCCGCTATCGGCGACAACGGGGAGCGGACCTACTACCAGACTCTCCAGGTCGATCCCGCCGCGGACCCTGAGGTGATCGATGCGGCGTTTCGTCGCTTGGCACTGAAGTACCACCCGGACACATCATCCGATCCCGCTGCCTCTATTCGCATGCGTGAGATCATCGAGGCCCGAGAGTGCCTGAGCGACCCAGAACGGCGTCTCAAATATGACCGCTCGATTGGCATCGTGCGGCGGACGCCCGGACTTCGCCCTGAGGATATTTGAACCCAGGTAAGAAAGACCGGCCCATGGTCAGTCGAGTCGATCGCGCAGCCGGTCTCTAGCTCGCTCGCGATCGTTGTTACCGTTATTACCGTTGTTATCGCGGTTCCTACCAGACTCATCAGGCGCTGGTTCTACAGTTGGCTCCGGCGTAGGCTCCTCACCTGGAGCAACTGTCGGCTCTTCGCTTGGGGCTGGAGTCGGCTCCTCGACCGGCCCCGGCGTAGGTTCGACTGCCACGGTGGGGGTCGGCTCGACGGGGACTGGCGTTGGCTCTTCGCCCGGCGTTGGAGTCGGTTCATCGCCTGGGGCCGGTGTAGGCTCTTCGCCTGCTGGCGGGGTCGCCTCGTCGACCGGAACCGGCGTTGGCTCTTCAACGGGCGCTACCGTGGGCTCCTCGACCGGCACTTGAGTCGGTTCCTCGACGGGTACCGGAGTTGGCTCTTCGATCGGCGCCGGCGGAGGTTCCACGACTGGCGCCGGGGCGAGCTGTTCAATCGGCGCTGGAGTCGGCCTCTCCCTCGGGACCCTAGTAGGCTCTGTGACCACGGGTGGAGCGGGTTCGACGACTTCGAACTCGACTAGGCGTCCCGACAGAGAAGCAAGTCCACGGCATCCACCGGCCTCGATACAATCAACCTGGAGCGCCATCAGCTTTGCCGCGTCCGTCGAGGGCAGGTCGCCGGTGCTGCTGATTTCAAGGGCCGCGATGATGGCTCCGACGCGGGTGTAAATGCGGTACCCATTAGCGGTCTGATCACCGGCGCCTAATTGCCTCCGCGTCTGGAATGTGACGGAATCGTCACCCAGGGCAGGACCTTCCGGCACTTCAATGAGGGTTCCGGTGCCTGACGCGGCACCGGCCGCCAATCGCTCCTGGTTGCCAGTAAGCCATGCACTAGCCTCGGCATCTCCTGGAAACGCATAGAGCGCGCTTGTAGCGAAGACCTGCACGCTTTTCGGCTCTGCTGCTTCTTCGTCGCTTGCTGACTCAATCGCCTGAGGTGTCGCGACAACGACCGATTCCGTCGGCTCGCCTTCGATCATGATGACCGACGTCGGCGCGGGCGCGGCCTGAGGCGTCGCTCGCGATTCTCGGTTGCTTTCGTTCGCACCTCCAATGGCGAACGTGCCATTGGTCGTCGAGGAGAAGGCGTCGGTGGTCCCGGTCAAGAGCTCGACGCGGCCCTCTCGAGTCGCGTCGTCTTCGGTATAGAGCGCCGTTAGCGTACCGGCACGAACGTCATAGATATCCCGACGCACCAATGTGTCGACGGCGGTCGATGGGTCGAGCCGCAACGCCATGCCGCCCAAGGGCACAGTTTCACGATCGGCGACCACGACCGCCCGGCCAGCGACGCTTTGGGCAACGGTGTCGAGAAGTGCGAGGTCCGGCTGCTGGTTCAACAGATCGGCATAGACGATCATGCCCAGCATGGGACCAACCCGGAAGACGAGACGCGCGGCTTGGTAGTCCGATCCGGTATCCGGTGTTACGCCGCTCAGACGCGTGAGCGCGGACTCGTCACCGACAACGGGGAACTCGACTGCAGAATCAGCTCCCACTAACGCAGCGAAGGCCGCGCTGGCATGGTCCCCAGAGGCATATTCAACCACGAACGACGATACCTGGACGTCAAATGTCTCAGGATTGGCCGCGCTAGGCACTGCGAGCCGGTTCTCATAGCGCTGCAGCCAACCTGCTTCCGAAAGCGACCGTTGAGCCTCTCGTATTTTCTGCGCGGTCGCTTCACCGTCCGCCGCGGCGGTTCGGGCGGCTTCTTCTTGGATAGTGAAGTACTGACCACCGAGGAAGCCAATTCCAGGGGCGAGATCGCCAAAATCCGCGGGGTAGGGAACGACCCGGGCGATGTCGAGCATCGGCGCCCGATCCCGGGGCTGGGAAGCGTCAGTGTCGACTTGAGCGGCGCTGTCGATCGTAAACGAGCCAATCGGGAGATTGTTGATGAACAGGGCGTACTGCCCATCCTCGAGTGCTTGTGGTACGGCGGCCTGAAAACGCCCCCGGTCGTCAAGTTCTGCAGTAGCCCTGATAGCGCCATCATCGCCGATGATCAGCTCGATGGTCGGCACTTCGAGCTCAACGCGACCGCTGATCTCCGGAGTCGGGTTGTTTGTAACGGGGGCGGCGGAGACGTTGATCGGTTGGCCGTCGACTTGGACACTACGAATACCAGGCGGCAGTCCTTCAGCATCTTGAGCGAGGATGGGTTGCGGGATGAGTGTGCTGATCCAGATCAGGACAGCGGCAAGCGGTGCCAATCGAGCGTTCAGCATCTGGTCGCCTCCCGCTTTGGCGAGTGCTGGCGCGAACGGGCCGCTCCGGCCGTCCAACCATGATACCTGAGAAGATTGAGTGCCCCGCCAATCGTGACGAGGCCTGATTCGGCAGAACGACAGATGGATCGCATGGAGTCCAAGTCTTCCGTGTCAGACGCTGAGAGAGCGCCCGCATGTGGTCGACTCTTCGATATTGACGGAGTCCTAACGGACCCTGAGTCGAACCAGTTTGATGGCCCGAGGCTCATCGACGACATCGTTTGACGGCTGCCGATCAAGCCCGCAGAATGAAGCGCGGTATGCCTGTCGCCGGGTCGCGGTCCTGCTCGATGTCGGGGCCAACTTCTGACAGGCTCATCTCTACGGCGCGGGCCACCTTCGCGCAGGCCTCATCGACCGCCATTGCCCACTCGTGGGTAAGGCGCTCAGCCTGGAGCTCAGCATCGAATTCATCGCGATCGAGCTCGGTCGCAGTTCCGTCCGGTTCAATCCACAAGTCGAGCTCGAGGTCGAGATCGCGGTAGTAGTTCTCACGGAGCTCGATCAAAGGCCGCGAGAAGTTCACGTAGTAGCCAACGGTGCGATCATCGCTGGTCGTGAAGCGCAGCAGCGAGAACCAGCGATCGGGGAAGAACCACTGCTCGGCACCGGTGCGGGAGAGGCGTTCCGTGCCATTCGGGGTGCGGACCTCGACTTCACGGGCGCGGTAGAACGCGAAACGGTGATGGAGGAGGCGCCGAGGTCCAACGTCCGTCGGTACCGCGATCCAGCCACCTTCAACCTGGTATTCCCAGCAGGCGCCGCGGAGCTTCTCTTTGCGATAGAAGATCCGTGTAGCCATGGACGGTCAGGACCTTTCGCCGAGGGGATCGCGGCTGGGGATGCCCACGCGGCGCGGGTATGCGGTCGCCGTTGGCGAAATCTTCCGAGTCACAACCAACCTCGTCCCAGCCAACGAAAGCTCCTCAGCGGAGACGATCTCCGCACCGAGAACCGCCGCGGCGCGCCGGCCCAGCCGCAGCTCTTCTGTGATCTCTAACCCTTTGGGCAGGAGCGCGGTTCCGCCGATGGTAAGAAACGGTACGACATACTCCAACAGAACCGGTAGAGACGCAACGGCACGTGCCGTGGCGACATTGAACCGCGATCGGTAGCGGTCGTCCTGCCCCAGCTCTTCGGCGCGGCCCTGCACGGCTTGGACACGTTCAAGCTCAAGCGCCGCGATGACATCGTTGACAAACGAGACCTTCTTGGCGGTGGCGTCGATGAGAGTCACATCGAGGCTGGGACGGACGATCTTCAGGGCAAGTCCTGGAAACCCAGCGCCGGCTCCTACGTCGACCAATCGGACCGCTCGGTCAGTTGGATCACCCGAAGTCTCCATGAGACGGTCCAGCTCCGGGACCATGGCGATGGCGTCAAGAAACAGCCGTCGCTCGATTTCTTCGGGGTCTCGAATCGCTGTCAGGTTGAATTGCGCACTTCGCTCGAGGAGGAGAGCCCGGTAGCGGGCGAAGCGCTCCAGGGTCTGTGCATCGAGCGACACGGCAAGGCGCCCGGATGCGTTTGCCAGACCGGACCAATCATCGCGGGGCGGGAAAAGGGTCGTTACGACGTCGGTCGCGGCCTTGGCCGAGAGCGACGAAGCGCCGCTGATTGGGTTCACGATGACCTCGCCCGCGTCGAATGCCTACCTGGCGGATCGCCGAGGGACACTCCCAATGCCGCCGAGTCTAGCCGACAGGCTGGCCCGATGCGAGAACCGTCCTGGACACGCTGCCTTGCTTGAGCCTGACCAGCTGGCGCGCCGCCGCGGCAATGTGCGCGGGCGTGAGCCCGGCGAACTCCCGGAGTCGGCCTTGGGACGCCTGCTCGAAGACACGATCCGGGACTGCGAGAACGCGAGTCGGCGCCAGCACATCCCGGCTGGTGAGGAGCTCGAGAACCGCCGAACCGAACCCGCCGGCTCTGACGTTCTCCTCGACTGTCACGATCGCCTCACACCGAGCCGCTAGCTCGAGAACGAGCCGCTCGTCGAGTGGCTTGACGAACCGGGCATTGACGACAGATGCGGAGATACCGTCAGCGGCAAGCAGATCGGCGGCACGCTCGGCGGGAAGCACCATGGCCCCGAGGGCGAGAATCGCGACGTCTGAGCCTGAGCGAATCGTCTCGCCGCGACCGACCGGGAGGGTGTGCAGCGAGTCAGCAAGTGATGCTCCCACGCCGGCGCCGCGCGGGTAGCGAATAGCGACTGGGCCATCGATCGTGTCCAGAGCTGTCTTCAACATATGACGGAGCTCATTCTCATCCTTCGGGGCCATGACTGTCATGTTGGGTAAGCAACGGAGGTAGGTCAGGTCGAAGATGCCGTGATGTGTTCGCCCGTCATCTCCCGCAAATCCTGCACGGTCAATGGCGAATGTCACCGGAAGGCGTTGTAGGCAGACGTCGTGAATGATCTGGTCGTACGCTCGCTGGAGAAACGTCGAATAGATGCCGACGACAGGGCGCATCCCCTCTGCGGCGAGACCCGCGGCGAACGTGACCGCGTGCTGCTCGGCAATACCCACGTCAAAGAATCGATCTGGATAGACTGCCTGGAATTTGGCGAGCGACGTACCGGTCGGCATCGCCGCCGTGATGGCGACGATCCGTGGATCGTCTTTGGCAAGCTCGATCACCGTCTGGGCGAAGACGTCCTGGTATTTCGGTGGCGAAGGCGGCGCTCCTGGCACCGTTGGCGCCGAGACGGCATGCCCGCGCTCGCCGTCGGTTGCCGCTCCCGCGAACCCTCGTCCTTTTTCGGTCACCACATGCAGGAATACGGGTCCCGGCACCAGGGTGGCTTGCCGCATCGCTCCGACGAGTGCACGCAAATCGTGCCCGTCGATTGGCCCCATATAGGTGAATCCGAGCTCCTCCCAGATCATCGAGTGATAGATGAACTCCTTGAGCGAGTCCTTCCAACGCTTGCCCAGCTCGACGAGGAGCTCGCCTTGCGGCAAGCGCTCCGTGATGCGGGCAAGCTCGTCCTTGGCGCGATGGTAGCGAGGGTCGGTGCGGACGCGATCCAGATAGCGGGACATCGCGCCGACATTCGGCGCGATCGACATCTCGTTGTCATTGAGGATGACGAGGAGGGGCAAATCGAGGATCCCCGCGTTGTTCAGGGCCTCGAAGGCCATGCCTCCTGTGAGCGCTCCGTCGCCAATCACCGCTACGACTTGGCGGTCCGGTTCAGCGCTTCGAGAGAACGCGACGGCCATGCCCAACGCGGCCGAAATCGACGTCGAGGCGTGTCCCGCACCGAAAGCATCGTGCTCGCTCTCGTCACGTGACAGGAATCCAGAGAGACCATCCTCCTGCCGGATCGTCTCGAATCGGTCGCGCCGTCCGGTAAGGAGCTTATGGGCGTACGCCTGATGCCCGACGTCCCAGACGATGCGATCACGCGGAGAATCGAAGACCCAGTGCAGCGCTACCGCGAGCTCGATCGCCCCAAGCGATGCGCCGAGATGACCGCCGTTGCGGGTGACGACGTCGATCAGCTCCTGCCGAATCTCGGCGGCGAGTGCGGAGAGCTGGGACAGGGGTAACGTCTTGAGGTCCGCGGGGGAGGAGATGCGGTCGAGCAATGGCGTCGGGCCTCGCTCCGATGTCGCCGCCGGACCTCCTTGAACTGCCATTATCCTGCTCCTCGCTCGGCCGACCGCCTCAATGCGGGTGTTCGGCTTACCTGCCGAGTGGCATGTATAGCACAGGGGTGAGAGCCGTCTTCGTCGCCCGAATCATGTTTGCATGAGTCAGACCAAGCCCGTTATGGGACACTGCCGGCCGGGCTGAAGTCGCCGATCGAATCGGTCGGACAACCAGAGTCTTCGAGAGAGGAGCGCAGTGAATGCTGGTGCTGACACGGAGCCAGATCCGGGAACTGGTCCCGATGCCAGATGCGATCGAGCTCATGAAGATGGCCTTCACCGAGCTGTCGGCGGGACGCACGGTCTCTCCATTACGCACCGTCATCTCCTTGGCCGATCGGGAAGGGGACGCACTCTTCATGCCGGCCTACGTGCCGGCCTTGGACGCCCTCGGTCTGAAGACGGTCAGCGTCTTCCGCCGCAACCCCGAGCGTGGGTTGCCGGTCATTCACGCCATCGTCGGGCTGGTCGATCCGGAAACCGGCCAGCCGCTAGCGATCATGGATGGCACGTATCTCACCGCGTTGCGGACCGGAGCCGTCTCCGGCGCCGCCGCCGACCTACTGGCCCGTGCTGACAGCCACGTCCTGACCGCGATCGGCGCCGGCGCGCAGGGCGTCACGCAAATCGCGGCGGTGTGCGCGGTGCGGCCAATCGAGCGGGTGATTGCCGTCGACGTCAACGAGGCGGCGCTGGAGCGACTACGAGAGGCACTGCGCAACGACTGGCCCGAGATTGAGGCCCGTCTCGAGACGACGACAGACTCAGGCGCCGCGGTGCGCGAGGCGGACATCATCTGCACCGCGACGACGTCGCGTACTCCGGTGTTCCACGACGAGGACGTTCGGCCCGGCACCCATCTCAGCGCTGTCGGCGCGTACACACCCGAGATGCAAGAACTTCCCGCCGCGACTGTCGCACGTGCCACGGTCGTCGTCGACGCCGTCGATGCCGCCCTGTCCGAAGCCGGAGATCTGATCATCCCGCTCCGCGACGGGTTGGTGTCACGCGAGCACTTTGCTCGCGAGCTGGGCATGGTGGCGAGCGGCGCAGTGCCGGGGCGGGCGAGTGCGGATGAGGTCACACTCTTCAAGTCCGTCGGCAATGCGGTACAGGACGTCGTCGTCGCCAGGCGCGCGGTGGACCGGGCGCGTCAGCACGGCTTGGGGACGGAGATCGACCTGAGTTGAGCGCGAGCCCGCTAGTCGGCGGCTGTAGCCAGTGTCTCCGGCGCCGCAATCGGGCAAGCGCCGGCCGCGCAGACGTGACGGTCGATGTGGTCCAGGAAATCCTGGGGATACATCTTCATCATGCCCAGCAGTGGTATCGGCGCCACCTGTCCTAGACCGCACAATGAGAGATCGATGATGTGCTTGGAGGTCCGCTCCATCAGCGGGAGATCTTCGCGACCCCCACCACCGAGCCGAATGCGGTCGAGAATCTCGACCAGTGCCGGGTTGCCGCGGTGGCAGGGAACACACTTGGAGCACGACTCGACACGATTGAACGCGGTCAAGTAGCGCGCGAAGTCGACGGGACAGACGTGCTGATCGAATACGACAAAGCCGCCGGAACCGAGCATCCCGCCGATCTCGGTCATGGAATCGAAATCAACGGCGTAATCCAGGTGCTCTGCCGTTAGGGGACCGGCCGAGACGCCACCGGTCTGCACGCCGCGGAACTGGTGTCCCTCGCGCATCCCGCCCCAGACTTCCTCGATGAGGGTGCGCATGGGAATGCCCATCGGTGTCTCTACGAGCCCAACGTGCTTCAACGGTCCCTGCACGGTCATCATCTTGGTGCCGGCGCTTGTCGACGTCCCGATCTTGGAGAACCACTCGCCGCCCTTGTTGATGATGGCGGGAACGTTCGCGAAGGTCTCTGTGTTATTGAGGACTGTGGGACGCTTCCAGAGTCCCTCTTCCACGGAGCGCGGCGGCTTGGTGCGCGGCTGACCGCGCACTCCCATCACCGAGTACATCAGCGCCGACCCCTCGCCGCAGATGTAAGCGCCGCCGCCAGTCCGCACTCGCACCTCGACGTCCTGGCCACTGCCGAGAATGTTCTTGCCGATGAGGCCGAGTCGCTCGGCGTCGGCAACCGCTCTGCGGAACCGCTTGATGGCCAGTGGGTACTCGCCACCGATGTAGTTGTATGCCCGCTCGGCGCCGCAGACGACGCTGGCAATGAGCATTCCTTCCAGGATCTTGTGCGGATCGCCCTCATGGATACGGCGATCCTTGTAGACGTTTGGTTCGCCTTCGTGCGAATTGACCGCGACGAATTTGGGACGGGCTCGCGCCTTGCGTCCGCTCTCCCACTTGATACCTGCCGGGAACCCGGCGCCACCGCGGCCGCGCAAGCCGGAGGCTGTTACCTCGGCAATGGCGTCTTCAGCCGACATCTCGAAGAGCACCGTGCTCAGGGCGCTGTATGCGCCCCGGGCGATGGCGTCTTCAATGGAATCGGGTTCGATGACCCCGAAATCCTCCATGACGATGCGGACCTGATGCTTGAAGAAGGGATGCTCGTCGAGTGGCGGGATGTCGCCGAACGCCTCTGGCGCCCGTACGCCGACTGCCTGCTCCTGGAGTTCACCGGCGAGGAGGGCCGGCACGTCTTCGGGCGTTATCCAGCCATAGACGACCGGCGGCTCGCCCGGCCGCTTGATCTCGACAGTCGGCTCCATCCACATGGCGCCGTTCCCGCTCACTTCCCGAACAATGGCGTTTGTGCCGCGCAGCGCTTCGCGACACGCGGCGAGCACTCGGGAGGCACCCTTGGGTTCCGACGAACTGTCCACGCCGACACTCACGACGAGCTTGTCACCCTGCCACAACTCATCCCAGCGCTGCCGGGCAGTCTGCTGGAATTTCTCGAAGTCGGCTCGCGTCTCGAGTCTATCGGTCATGGTTGCTCCCAGCGGGGACCGGATGATGCGCGTCCTGCCAGCTGCCGGTTCCGGCGATTGCGCCGCGGATCGCATCGTTGAGCTTCTCAGGGGTCAGATCGCCGAAGAAGTCGGCGTCGAGCTTGCAGATCGGCGCCTTGTCACAAACGCCCAGACAGCCGTTCACGACCTGGACGGTGAGCTCCCCGTCTGCCGTCGTATCGCTGTCGGCAATCCCCCAAACATCTTCCAGATTCTGGATAAGCCGCTGCGAACCCATGACGTAGCAGGCCATGCCGTGGCACAACAACATGAAGTGCTTGCCGCGCGGCTCGGTGCGAAAGTCGGCATAGAACGTCAGCAGTCCATAGACGCGGGTCGCCGTCGTGCCGAAGTGATGGGCGACGACCTCGGCCGCGTCGAGCGATACCCAGCCGAAGTGCTCGTTGACTTCCTGAAGGGCGGAAAGGATCAGCTCTTGTGCTTCCTGAAAGTCGCGATAGTGGAAATGAGAGAGAATCCGCCTGACTTCGTCGAGATCGATATCGTTTTCCTGATTGGTTTCACCATACCGTTCTGAAGGCTTCTCCGGATCCGGACCGGAGATGGTCGGCGCCATGTTTTCCACTGATGCCCCTAACGATCGACGAGATTTCAATAGGTGCAAACCACGTTTGAGCCTGAAGGCGAGTATAGAATCGCCTCAGAGGCCGGTCAACGCGCGCAGTGGGCTCGCCTCGATA
>Ga0307416_100002375_pt1 | contig 10775 bp, 8 predicted proteins | sample DK1Cmetagenome_2_FD_203821 | JGI IMG/M metagenome (GOLD analysis project Ga0307416, IMG submission 203821) | Maize rhizosphere microbial communities from greenhouse at UC Davis, California, United States - DK15-C-3 | ecosystem: Host-associated > Plants > Roots > Rhizosphere > Soil | place: USA...
CGCGGCGGAAATCGCTATCGGTTTCGTGGCGGCGTTTATCGCCGCCCTGTTCGTCGTGAAGCCGTTTCTCCGCTACGTGGGCCGGTCGGGTTTCGCCCCGTTTGCGTGGTACAGGATCGGGGCCGGCGTGCTGATCTTCGTCGCGATGTGGGCGCGGTGGCTCTGATTCCGTGGCTCCGGCGGCGCCTCCTGACCGGATTCTTCGTCAGCGTTCCGCTGATCATCAGCGTCTTCGCGCTGGTGTGGATCTTCGGTATCATTGACGGTTTGACGGCTCCGCTGGCCGCCAGAGTAGCCGCTGCGGTACTGGGACACACCCCCGAAGGGGCCGAGCGGCTGATCGTCAGCGCCGGCGGCTTCCTCGGCACTGTCGCCGTGGTGCTCGCGGTCGGAGTGGTCGCCACTAACGTCATTGGACAGCGCGTGCTGAACCGCGGCGAGCGCTGGCTGATGAAGATCCCGGTCTTCCGGACCATTTACGCTCCGGTCAAGCAGCTGGTTGTGGCGTTTTCGCCCGACAACGAGTCCGGTTTCAAACGTGTCGTGATGGTTGAGGATCCGCACCGCGGCTGGGTGATGGGGTTCCTGACGAAGGAGTTCACGGTGGATCGCGGCGCCGGCGGGGAATCGATGATGGCGGTCTATGTGCCGACCAACCATCTTTATCTGGGAGACATTGTCCTGTATCCCCGCGAGCGTGCTCTGTTCCCCGACCTTTCGGTGGAAGAGGGCATCCGTATCTTTCTGACCGGCGGGATGTCACTGCCGGGCCGTATATCACCCAGGAAATAGCCGACAAAGGAGCATGAGTGTGATGACGTTCTCGTTAAAGGGATTCGGCCGCCTGCGGGCGCTTGCGATCGTGACGCTGATCGCCATCTGCGCGCCCGCGGCCGTGTTCGCGCAGCAGGCGGAGCCGGCTGCCGCGGCCGAGAGTCAGGCAGAGGCTGCCCACTCCGGGGGGGAGGTCAATATCGTCCTTCCCGATCTCGATCTCACCGACGTCGGCGGCTACAGCGGCCGCATGCTGCTGATGGGTGGCCTGCTGGTGTCGTTCTTTGGCGTGATGTTCGGGCTGGTCATCCTCAACCAGCTGAAGAACCTGCCGGTGCATCGATCGATGGCGGAGGTCTCGGCGCTGATCTACGAGACGTGCAAGACCTATCTGATCACGCAGGGCAAGTTCATCGCCATTCTCGAGATCTTCATCGCCGTGGTCATCGTGCTGTACTTCTACGTGCTGACGGGTCTCGAGCCGATGCGGGTCGTCATCATCCTGCTCTTCAGCATCGTCGGCATCCTCGGCAGCTACACCGTGGCCTGGTTCGGCATCCGGGTCAACACCTACGCCAACTCGCGCGCGGCGTTTGCCAGCCTCGAGGGCCGGGCCTATCCGGTCTACGCCATTCCGCTCAAGGCGGGCATGAGCATCGGCATGCTGCTGATCAGCGTCGAGCTGCTGATCATGCTGGCGATCCTGCTGTTCATCCCGGGCGACTATGCGGGCCCGTGTTTCATCGGGTTCGCCATCGGCGAGTCGCTTGGCGCGGCGGCGCTGCGTATCGCCGGCGGAATTTTCACCAAGATCGCCGACATCGGCTCCGATCTGATGAAGATCGTCTTCAACATCAAGGAAGACGATGCACGCAACCCGGGTGTGATTGCCGACTGCACGGGCGACAACGCCGGCGACTCGGTCGGCCCCTCGGCGGACGGCTTCGAAACGTACGGGGTGACGGGCGTCGCGTTGATCACGTTCATCATGGAAGCCGTCACCAGCCAGCCGATCCAGGTCAAGCTGCTGGTCTGGCTGTTCGCCATGCGCGTGGTGATGATCATCGCCAGCGGCCTGTCCTACATCATCAACGAGGCGATGGCCAAGGGGCGCTACGGCAACGCGGCGCGAATGAACTTCGAGGCGCCGCTGACGACGCTGGTGTGGCTGACGTCGTTCGTGTCCGTCGGCGCGACCTACATCGTCTCCTACCTGCTGATTCCCGACCTCGGCGACGGCACGCTGTGGTGGAAGCTGTCGTCGATCATCACCTGCGGCACACTGGCCGGCGCCATCATCCCCGAGCTGGTCAAGGTCTTCACCTCGGTCGAGTCGAGCCACGTCAAGGAGGTCGTCACCTCGTCGCGCGAGGGCGGCCCGTCGCTGAACATCCTGTCCGGATTCGTCGCCGGCAATTTCAGCGCCTACTGGATCGGCCTCAGCATCGTGGCGCTGATGACGACGGCGTTTTTGGTCAGCGAGATGGGGACGTCGATGTCCGATCTGATGCTGGCGCCGGCGGTGTTCGCGTTCGGCCTGGTGGCGTTCGGCTTCCTCGGAATGGGGCCGGTGACGATCGCCGTGGACTCCTACGGCCCGGTGACAGACAACGCGCAGTCGGTCTACGAGCTGTCGGTCATCGAGGGGATTCCCGGGATTCAACAGGAGATCAAGAGAGACTTCGGCATCGACGTCCAGTTCGAGAAGGCCAAAGCGCTGCTCGAGGAGAACGACGGCGCCGGCAACACGTTCAAGGCAACCGCCAAGCCGGTGCTCATCGGTACAGCGGTCGTCGGCGCGACGACGATGATCTTCTCGATCATCATCGCGCTGACCGAGGGGCTGCGGCCGGAACTGGTGGCGAATCTGTCTCTCCTCCACGCGCCGTTTCTGCTCGGACTGATTACCGGCGGCGCGGTCATCTACTGGTTCACCGGCGCGTCAACGCAGGCGGTGACCACCGGTGCGTATCGCGCGGTGGAATTCATCAAGGCCAACATCAAGCTGGACGGCGTCGAGAAGGCGTCGGTGGCCGACAGCAAGAAGGTCGTGGAGATCTGTACGCAGTACGCGCAGAAGGGGATGTTCAACATCTTCCTGACGGTGTTCTTCTCGACGCTGGCGTTCGCGTTCGTCGAGCCGTACTTCTTCATCGGCTACCTCGTCTCTATCGCACTGTTCGGCTTGTATCAGGCGGTGTTCATGGCCAACGCCGGCGGCGCATGGGACAATGCGAAGAAGATCGTCGAAACCGAGCTGAAGATGAAGAACACGCCGCTCCACGCGGCGACGGTTGTCGGCGATACCGTCGGGGATCCGTTCAAGGACACCTCGTCCGTGGCGCTCAACCCGATCATCAAATTTACGACCCTCTTCGGCGTGCTGGCGGTGTCGCTTGCCGTCAACCTCAGTGAAAGCATGGGGTCGAGCACGAGTCTTGGGCTGGCCGGGCTGTTCTTCGCGATCTCGGTGTTTTTCGTGTACCGGTCGTTCTACGGGATGCGAATTGGCGCAACTGCGCACTGAGAATGGGGGGTCGGCACTTAAGAGGGTTGCGCGAGGGGAAAGTCCATATAGAATCGCCCTTCTGTCCGGTTGGCCGGTCACGGGCCCGTAACGGTTGCCGGAGCCTTTTGAGGCGTTTGGGGTCTAAACCCACGTCGGAATAGTCCGACGTTCGTTGACACTATTTTTTTGGGGTAGCTATAATCGGCCGCTCTGCCGGCGGGTACGTAAGGCTGCAGGAGGAAGAACCCGGTGCCACGCGAAGAACGGATGTTCGGCGACATTGTCGACCCGTCGATCAAGATGGGTAGCAAGCAGGGCGCCTCGGTCGCCATGACGATGCTCATTGAGGGCATCGTCGTCGCGCTCATCGTTATCGTGCCGCTCATGGCGGCGGATGTGCTCCCGTCGCCTCCGACCATGATGGCTTTTGCGGTCGCGGCGCCGCCGCCGCCACCCCCGCCTCCACCGCCGCCGCCGCCGCCGCAGGCGCAGGCGCCACGGCCCGTCGAGGTGAATCCGAATGCGGCGCCGATCGAGCCTCCGAAGGAGATCAAGCCTGAGGTTCCGGTCGACACCAGCTTCGAGCGAAACGTCGGCGTCGAAGGCGGCATTCCTGGCGGCGTCCCCGGCGGCGTCGTCGGCGGCTTGCCGGACGCGCCCCCGCCGCCGCCCCCGCCACCGCCGGCCCAGCCGGTTCGCGTCGGCGGCCAGATTCGCGCCCCAACGCAGATCAAAAAGGTGAACCCGACGTACCCGCAGATCGCGCAGTCCGCGCGCGTGTCGGGCGTCGTGATTCTGGAAGCGACCATCGGCGTTGACGGCAAGGTCAAGGACGTGAAGGTGCTGCGATCGATTCCGTTGCTCGACCAGGCGGCGGTCGACGCGGTGCGGCAGTGGGAGTACACGCCCACGATGCTGAACAACGTGCCGACGCCGGTCATCATGACGGTGACCGTCACGTTCACGTTGAACTAAGAGTTTGGGGTCTCGCGGAACAGTCGGCGATTTTTCTTACAGGTGCGTCGCTTCCGCCGCGAGGCGGAAGCCGCCTTACCGGATGCAGAGGAGTGCAGTAATGGTTGGAGACAAGCGTCGTATTTGGCAGGTCGCGTTCGGCGTCCTCCTGCTGGTCGCGTTCAGCGCGTCAGCGTTTGCGCAGGAGGAAGCGGCCGAAGCCGCCGGTGGTCTGGACGTCATCGAGATGTTCCGAACGATGGGTCCGACGGCGTGGGGCGTTGCCATCGTGCTCCTCATCATGTCGTTTCTGTCCGTAGGCGTGGCGATCGAGCGCATCTACACCTTCAGCCAGGCGCGCAAGCAGTCGAAGATGTACGCGCCGCAGGTGGCCAAGCACCTCAAGGACGGCCGTCTGAAGGAAGCCATCGCGCTGTCGGCGTCGAAGGATTACCGATACAGCCACCTCGCCAAGGTCGTGCTGGCGGGCCTGCAGGAATACCAGTTCCAGCAGGAAACCGGCCATAACCTGAATCGCGACGACGTTCTCGATACCGTGCGCCGTTCGATTCAGCGCGCCACCGCGCTGACCGCGTCGGACCTGAAGAAGGGCGTCAGCACGCTCGCCACGATCGGCTCGACCGCTCCGTTCGTCGGACTGCTCGGCACCGTCGTCGGCGTCATCAACGCGTTCGTCGGTATCGCCTCGACCGGGTCGGGCGGCATCGGCGCCGTGTCGGCCGGTATTTCCGAAGCGCTCGTCGAAACGGCGCTCGGCCTGTTCGTCGCGATTCCGGCAGTGTGGTTCTACAACTACCTGACCAGCCGCCTCGAATACTTCAACGTCGAAATGGACAACTCCTCGTCGGAGCTCGTCGACTACTTCATCAAGAAGACGGCTTAGGAGCGACTCGAACGGGTCGCACGACTCGAACGGTTCGAACGGAGTTTCAAGTATGGCAATGCAACTTGGCGGCAGTAGCGGCATCAAGTCCGACATCAACGTGACGCCGCTCGTCGACGTCATGCTGGTGCTGCTGATCATCATGATGATCGTCGCTCCACTGCTGCAGCAGGGCGTTCCGGTCAATCTGCCGATTGCAGCAAACAGCTCGGAGAAACCCGAAACACAGGATCAGACGGTGGTGACGATCGACAGGGGCAAGAACGTCTATCTCAACGCCGTGCCGGTGCCCAGCGGTCAGCTTCAGAGCCGGGTGACTACCGTCCTCGAGGACAAGTCGGACAAGATCGTCATCATCAAGGCCGATGACGAGACGCCGTACAGCGCCGTCATGGCGACGATGGACGAGCTGAGGGCCGCGGGTATCGAGGACATGGGGCTGATTACCGACACGCGGCGGAAGCCATCACAGGCGCAGGGAGGCGAGTAGTGTCTGTCCATCAGCATCACGGCGCCGAACGCGTTTATAAAGCCGAAGTTCCGCAGGCCAATGCGGACATGAACATCACGCCGATGATCGACGTGCTGCTCGTGCTCCTTGTCATCTTCATGGCCGCCCTGCCGCTGTCACAGCGTGGTCTTGACGTCAATCTGCCCATTGACACCAACACGCCGCAGCAGCAGACGGCGAATACGCAGATCGTGTTGAGCTACTCGGCGGACAAGCAGATCTCCGTCAACAACCAGCCGGTCACGCTTCAGGAGCTCGATACGCGACTCCGCGAGATCTTCGAGGAGCGCAAGGAAAAGACGATGTTCATCATCGGCGCCGGCACGCTGCGCTACGGCGAGATCGTCCGCGTCATCGACTCGGCCAAGGGCGCCGGGGTGGAAAAGGTCGGCATCGTCACCGAAGGCATGCGCAAGAGCGGCGGCGCGGACTAAGCCCCTCGAGCGTACAAAACAAAAGCCGTCCCCCTGTCGGGGGACGGCTTTTTTGTTTGTACTCCGGGCTAGAACCGCACGCGCATTCCGATCTGCGCCTGCCAGCGGGAGCGCAGGTCGTCGCGGCTGAAGCGTGTCTGCGAGCCGCGCGTGATGTTGCTCAGGTTGTAGTTGTACTTTCCGGCAGTTTCGGGTGTCACGCCGGTCGGATTCGTCGTCGTCACGAGGATGTCGCCGAAGGGCGTGTATTCGACCTGTCCCAGCGTCCGGTCGAACATGTTCAACATGTTGATGACATCGATCGTGAACTCGGGGCGGAAGCGGCCGATCTCGACATTCACCGCGGCACGGAAGTCGAGCGAGTGCGTGAATGGCATACGGCACGAGTTGCGCTCGACGATGCTTCCCGGAGCGAGGCCGTCGCAATCACCGCCCTCGAGGAAGTTCACCAGATCCTGATAGGTGAATCCAGAGGTGATGATATTGACCTGTTCGGCGCGCGGGTAGAACAGCAGGTCGTTGGTCGTCGAGCCGTCGCTGTTGGCGTCCAGGCCGAAGTTGTACGAGTACGGCCGGCCGGTCTGACCACTGTAGAACATCGACAGCAGGACGTTGGCGGCCTTCAGGTCGAAGTTGTACGAGCCGCTGAGGACCAGGCGGTGCCGCAGGTCGAAGTTCGAGACTGCCAGCGGCGCGTCGTTGATATTGCCCGGCGTGTAGACATTGAGCCACGTCGAACGCGCCGTGCTGTTGGTGGTGTCGCTGATCGTGTTCGAACGCCCGTAGGAGTAAGCGCCGCGCGCGAACCAGTTGTCGCGGAAGCGCCGCTCCAGCTGCGTGGTGACCATCCAGTTGTCGCCCTGGTCGGTGTTGCGGAGCAGGATGACGTCGCTGAACGTGCTGTTCACGCGGCCGAAAACGGGCCTGCCGTCGGGCCGGGTGCCGGTCTGCACGAGATTCAGGTTGGAGTAGTTGACGTCGTTCACGGTATTCGAGAACAGCACTTCGAAATTGCCGACGATCCCGGCGAACAGGTCGCGGTCGTAGGCCAGGTTGCCCCGGACGATTGACGGAAACTGGTAGTCCGGATCGACGACGTCGATTTCATTCGTCGCGGCGGTGCCGACGTTCTTGGGCTGATTGTCAGGATCAGGCGAGAAGGCGAGGTTCTTGGAGGCACCAAACGTCTCCGAGATACGCCTGAACTCGATCCCCGTGTTGCCGTACTGGTTCGACAGGTAGACGAAGGGATTGCGGCCGCTGAACAACCCGAACCCGCCGCGGACCTGCTGGCGGAAGCTGTCGGTGGACAGATCCCAGTTGAAGCCGGCCCGTGGAGACCAGCTGCTCGGTGACGGGACGATGTCGGTGGCGAAGTTGTAGTTGGCGACCGACGCCGGGTTCGCGGTCGGCGTGTCCGGGAAGCGCGGCTTGTCCCACCGCAGACCGTAGGTCAGCGTGAACTTCGGGTGCACGCGCCACTGGTCGCCAGCGTAGAAGCCGAACTGGTAGACCTTGAAGCGGGAAGCCTGTTCCGCGTCGCTGGTCAGCGAGAAACCATGCTGGTAGCTCTGCGCCGAACCCGCCGCAAACGTGTCGATAGTGGCGAACTCGTAGTTGCCGAACAGATTCTGGATGAACAGGTTCCGGAATTTGAAGAACTCGTTGTGCGTGCCGAAGGTATAGGTGTGCGACCCGCGGATCATCGTGTAGTCGTTGTGCACCTCGAAGGTGTCCTGATCGAGCTCGTTGGCGTGCGAGGAGTTCTCGGTGCCGAGATTGAAGTTGATGTTGTTGGGCAGCCGCACCTGCACGAACGGGAAGCGATCCTGGAACGTCCGGAAATCACGAATCCTCTGATAGGTGACGCGGAATTCGTTGACCGCTGTTTCGAACCGGGAGTTCAGCTGCCCGACCGTCGAGTTGGTCTGGCTGTTCTGGCGGTAGAAATTGCTCGGGAACCTGTAAGTCGTGCTCGACTGTCCGCCGATGTCGTTGAAGCCGTCCACGTAGTTGTGGCGCACCGTCAGCTGACTTTGCCCGAGGTTGAAGTCGGTGCGGGCGAAGACCTTGTCGTTGTCGGTCTTGCGGATGGTTTCGTCGAAGCCGCCTGGATCGAAGCCGTATTGGTTCCTGGCGATGTCACGAATCCGCTGCGCCTCCGGCAGGAAGCCGAACGCGACGCCGGAATCGCCGGTCACCGAGAAACCGGAAGGCTGGCTCTTGCGGCCCCATTCGACGTTGCCGAGGAAGAATGCCGTGTTGCGCAGGATCGGCCCGCCAAGCGTGCCGCCGAACTGCTTGTCGTTGAAGGTGGCGATCGGACGGTCATCGATGCCGCTGCCGACCAGGCTTTGATCCCTGAACACGTAGAACGCCGAGCCCCTGATCTGGTTGGTGCCACTGCGGGTAATGGCGTTGATGCCACCACCCGAGAACATGCCTTGCCGCACGTCGTATGGCGACACCACGAGCTGCAGCTCCTGGATGACGTCAAAGCTGATCGGTTGCGTCTCGACCGAGCCGCCTGGCGTTCCCGCGCCCGAGGCGATGCTGAACACGTCGTTGTTGACCGCGCCGTCAATCTGAATGCTGTTGTAGCGGACGTTTCGTCCTGCGACCGAGAGCGCCGAGGGGAAGTTGTCCGACGCGATCTGGTTGAAATACGGCGACGTCCTGGCCACGTCCTGGATGCTGCGATTGATCGTCGGCAACGATTCGATGACGACAGCCTCGATGTTCTCGGTCGCGCCGGCCTTCGAGCCGGTGAACACTGGCGTCATCTCGGCGCTGACCACGACGGTTTCAGTCACCGTCGCCAGCTGCAGGCGTACAGGAACGTCCGTGGCTTCACCGAGAGCGACGTTGATGTCGCCCAGGACGGCGTTCCTGAAACCGGCGAGCGTCGCCGTCAGCTGATAGGGCCCGCCGACGCGGACGTTGAGGAGCGAGAAACGTCCGTCTCCCTGAGTCAGGCCTTCATAGGTGGCGCCTGTCGGCGTATGGACCGCGGTGACCGTGACGCCCGGCAGCACGCCGCCCTGCGCATCCTGAACGAGACCAGTCAGTGTCCCGGTCGTGACTGTCTGACCGTAGCCGGGGCGTACCCAGGCCATCAAGGCGACGGCGACGTACAACGCCGTGCGGATGTACTTCATCGGTGAAACTCCAGAAAGAACGTGTGAACTGGATGTGGGTGGAATACGGCGCGGTGTCGCTTCCGTGAGCTGCCCGGAACGGAATTGTACAAGAAAACGGGCCGCCCTTTTTCACAAGAGCGGCCCGTTTCGCGGCTGTGAGCCTGCGTTTACTCGGCGCCGGCGGCGCGCTGCTTGTTCCGGGTTTCGATGGCGCGCTTCTGGTAGCCCTCGGCTTCCTTGACGAGGGCCTGCTGGACCTTCGGATCCTTTTCAAGAAGCGCCTGGGAGCGCAGCAGTAAACCCTTGTAAATCAGGGCGTCGGTATAGTCAGGGTTGAGCTGAAGGGCCTTGTCCACGGCCTGCATCCCGGCGCGCGCGAATTTCATGCGCTCGGCCTGCGGGATGGTGAAGTCCTTCTGCGCCTTCTCCCAGTAGAAGGTCGCAATCATATGGTGGGCCTCAGGGTTGTTCGGCTCCTTCGCGGCGCGTGCCTCCAGCGCTTCCATCGTCTTATCGAAGATCCCCTGGCGATTGTAGAAGCCGGCAAGCGTCGTGTAGACCGTCGGATCGTTCGGCTTCACTTCGCGGGCCTTCAGCAGAAGCTTCTCGGCTTCTTCGTAGTTGCCGCTCTGTTCGTAGACGTTTGCGAGGTAGTAGTAATTCGTCGGATCGGTCGGATCCATCTCGATCATCTGGCGGAGTATCGGTTCCTGCTGCGCCGGGTCGTTCAGCTTCTCGGCACCATAGACCGCCACCAGGAACTGCATCGCCCGTTGCCTGGTGATCGGCGTCTGCGCCTGTTCGGCGGCCTTTTTGTAGTTCACCACCGCCTTTTCGAGCAGTTGTTCGTTCTCCGGCTCGCCCTTCCGCGACGGTTTGTACTGATTGTCGTAACTGTTGCCAAGATAGAAATAGGCGTCGCCGAGTCCGGGATTCGCCGCCAGCGCTTCTTCGTACTTGGCGGCGGCCTGTTTGTAGTCCTGCCGCGTGTAGTACTTCACGGCGTCGCGCAGCGCCATCTGTCCCTTGAGGACACCGAACTGGCTGCAGGCCGTCTGCGCCGCGCCTAATACAGCCACCAGCGCCAGCAACGCCGGCTGTGACAAGAACTTCCGCATCGCAACAAACCCCCTGAAACTCATTGATAGGAGTGCAAGCGCGCCAGTATATCGGCGCCTTTTTGGGCTCGTCAAGGCACGCTCCGGTGGCTTCCGAACCCTTTCTCCGGACCTCCGGCGGGTCCGGCTATCATGAGTTTAGACACCGGTTTTCATGATTCGCTTCGAAACGCTGCTCGAAAAAGTGCGGAGTTACAGCCCCGAGGCCGACCTCGAGCTGCTCCGGCGCGCCTATGTCTTCTCGGCGCTCGAGCATAAGGGCCAGATCCGCCATTCCGGGGAGCCGTATCTGGTGCATCCGCTCGAAGTCGCGGATTTCCTCGCGGATATGAAGCTCGACGTTGCGGCCGTCGCCGCCGGCCTCCTCCACGACGTCGTCGAGGACACCCTGACGACCCCGGAACGCATTGAAGAGCTGTTCGGCGTGGAAA
>Ga0307416_100002376_pt1 | contig 10774 bp, 11 predicted proteins | sample DK1Cmetagenome_2_FD_203821 | JGI IMG/M metagenome (GOLD analysis project Ga0307416, IMG submission 203821) | Maize rhizosphere microbial communities from greenhouse at UC Davis, California, United States - DK15-C-3 | ecosystem: Host-associated > Plants > Roots > Rhizosphere > Soil | place...
TGCCGCGGAGTTTAAATCAAAGCTCCCGCAGGTGCGCTTAGTTATGACATCCCCGTCGCATAATCCAAATGAAATCCTGCGTGCAATGCGGTCGGGGGCAGAGGAGTTTCTCACTCAGCCGTTCGATTGGGCAGAGGTCATTAGATCACTAGAGGCTATAAGAGACAAAGTAGATGTGCATACGTCTCGGACACTCGAGAGGGGGCAAATAGTTGCCGTCTCATCAAATAAAGGCGGCGTCGGATCCACGACTGTGGCGACAAACCTTGCGGCTTGTTTGGTGGCACATAAGAGATCGGTTTGTTTAGTAGACTTAGTCCTACAGTTCGGATCCGTGACTAGTTTCTTGAACCTGGAAGCTTCGTACACCATTTTAGATTTGGTGAAGAATCTCAAAAAAATCGATCCGATGTTTCTCGATGGCTCTCTGGTTAAGCACGCATCGGGTATCCGCGTACTGGCGGAGCCTTTTTACGCCGAGGATGCTAGACGCATTACACCGGCCGATATTGATGAAATTTTAGAGGTTCTGTCGCAATCGTTTGATTTTGTCGTGGTGGATACCCCGAAGGAATTCGATGAAAGTCTCGCGCTCGTTTTGGACAAAGCCAACATGATTTTGTTTGTCACCGAAATGGACGTTCCGTCATTGAAAAGCGCGCACAGGGCCTTTGAACTCTTTAGCAGAATGGGAATCTATGAGAAGAAGATCCGCCTGGTTTTAAACCGATTCATCAAAAGCAAGCTTATGAGTCTTGAATCCGCGGAGAAGGCTCTGGGGGCGAAGGTATTTTGGACTCTACCCAACAACTATCCGACGGCCATCGCCGCAGTAAATCAGGGATTATCAATACAGGACTGCGATCCCAGATCCGATATTGCTCGAAGCTATTCCGGTCTTTCAGACGCAGTCGTTGAATCGTTCACGACGGTCGGTGCAAGCCGGCGTGAAGCGGAGGATAAGAGGGTGGGGCTACTTAATCGTTGGATGCCAGTGCGAGGTTTGATCAAATGATTAAAGGATAATGATGAAAAACCCATCTTTAGTAGATAGCAACAAAGATAAGTGGGACAACGATAAAAGCGCTGGCTTAGACAATATGCGGGTGCCAATGAGGTCGATGCAGCCCGGTAATAGTGAAGCCATTTTGCAAGACCTTCGACTTCGTATCCACCGCAGGCTGATCGACACTCTCGACCTCACCAAGCTGTCCAATTTGGAAATGGAGCGGGTGAGGGTCGAAATACGTCGTATATTGGAAGACATGGTTGCGGCTGAAGCCATCCCCGTCAGTCGCGCCGATCGAGACCGCCTTGTGATGGAGGTCCAACACGAAGTCTTTGGTCTTGGCCCTCTAGAAACCCTAATGAAGGATCCAGAGATCTCCGACATACTCGTGAATTCCTCCAGTCAAATCTACGTCGAGCGTTACGGTAAGCTGGAGAAAACCGACGTCAGGTTTCGTGACGACTCCCATCTGATGCAGATCATCGAACGAATCGTCACCCGGGTTGGAAGAAGGGTAGACGAAAGCTCTCCGATGGTCGATGCTCGGCTCTCCGATGGCTCGCGCGTCAATGCGATTATTCCGCCGCTCGCGCTAGATGGGCCGGTTCTCTCAATTCGTCGGTTTGGTGTTGAACGTCTCACGGTCAATGATTTGATTCAGTTCAATTCGATTCCCCCTCAGATTGCCGAAGTAGCCGCGGCCTGCGTCAAATCTCGACTGAACATGCTAGTCTCAGGAGGTACGGGCGCAGGCAAAACGACCCTGTTAAATTGCCTTTCGAACTTTATTCCTGATAATGAACGCATCGTTACCATAGAAGACTCGGCTGAATTGAAGCTTCAGCAAGATCACATTGTGCGACTCGAAACCCGCCCAGCCAATATTGAAGGACAAGGTGCCGTAACCGCGCGTGATCTGGTCCGCAACGCACTTCGTATGCGTCCAGATCGGATTGTTATCGGTGAAGTCCGCGGCGGCGAAGCATTGGATATGATGCAAGCGATGAACACGGGTCATGACGGATCCATAAGCACGGTTCACGCGAACAGCGCCCGCGATGCATTGTCTCGTTTGGAGACAATGATGTTGATGGCCGGCATTAATCTCCCGGAACGCGCTCTGCGCGAGCAGGTCGCGTCGGCGCTGGATGTTATTGTCCAGCTCACGCGTCTGAGCGACGGCAGCAGAAAAGTGGTCGAGTTTGCGGAAGTTACCGGCATGGAAGGCGCTACTATCACGACGCAGACTATTTTTAAATTCGACCAGCGAGGTGTGGAGAATGGCAAGGTAGTTGGAGAGTTCGTCGCGACGGGAGTCATGCCTTCCTTTATGGATCGTCTCGAACGGCATGGCTTTAGAATTCCAAATACCCATTTCATGCCGGTTCCCCTAGGAGCAAGGAAAAGAGCACTATGAGTTTATTCCTCATTGCTATCTTCGTCTTCCTGTCAGCGATGTCGCTGATCGTGATCATTTTTATGTTACCGATGGCGGTCAAGGATACCGCGCAAGCCAGGATCAAACGCCGCCTGACAACCATCGGTCACATGACACACGCCTCAAGGTCGGAGCTTCAAAGTCTTCTAAAAGTTCCGGTCTATAGCAATAATCCTTGGCTGAATAATCTTCTTTGTAATATTCCGCTGGTTCAAAAGGTCGGCTTGCATCTGGAAAGAGCCAATGTTGACATGAGCCCCAGTGTTTTCCTCTTGTGCTCCGGTGGAGCATGCCTCGTAACGTTCTTCATGTTCATGATTGTCGGGAAACCAACTTGGATGGCGCTGCTATTTGGAATTATCGCGCTAGTAATGCCATCGCTATATTTGAAATACGTGATCTGGAGACGCTTACGTAAGTTTCTCGAACAAATGCCCGACGGGCTCGAGATGATTAGCCAGAGTCTTCAAGCCGGTCAGGGACTGACACAAGCAATGGTTTATGTCGCTAAGGAGATGCCGGATCCGATCGGCACCGAATTTTCAGTTTTCATTGAGGAGGTGAACTTGGGATTGCCTCTTAATGATGCACTGAGAAAGTTCGAAGAACGCATGTCCCTCCCGGAAGTCCGGCTGTTCAACACCGCGTTGTTGGTTCAACGTGAGATTGGCGGTAGCCTCTCAGAGCTCCTCACCAAGTTGGCAAATATTATCCGCGATCGATTCCGAATAGAACGATTGATCAAAAGTCTGACAGCGCAAAATCGTATGAGTGCCTGGACTGTGAGCTCAATACCACCATTTTTGGCGGTGTTCATGTTTATACGCGAACCGGTAATGATGAACGAAATGATGGTACATCCAGCAGGTCGGGCAATGCTAGCAACAGCCTTGGTTCTAGAGGTCGTTGGCATCTTAGTTTTTCGAAAATTCATAAAGATTCATATCTGACGGGATCCTATGGAAACATTAATTGCCATTTCAGTATTCGGAGTCGTCGGCGCAATCATGTACCTCGTCTTGGGCCCCAGAGCGCCTATCGCGGAGGATATGATTCAACGGCGACTGGAAACTATCTCTGGACCAAGAACCTCAGCCGCCCGTGTTCACCTGTATGATAGCGATCAGCAAACGTTTTGGGAACGTGTAGCCGATTTCTTCTTCGGCAGCAAAGAAATACCGGAGAGTCTAACGAAAGCAGGCACGAAGTTGCATCAGGCCGGCTATCGGGGCGCCCGTGCCATCCGGATCTATTGGGGACTACGTATTTTTCTCGGCTTGGCCTTGGCTCTCACCGGACTGTTCTTGGCATTTTCAATGAACGCTTCGATGCAAGATGTGCTGCTCTTAGGCGGGGCCGCTGGTGCACTCGGGTACATGCTACCTTATCTGACGGTATTTCGAAAAGCTAAGTCTCGCGTGCTCGCCATGCGTGAAGCTCTTCCCGATACCTTGGACCTAATAGTGGTTTGCGTAGAAGCCGGAATGGGTGTCGATGCGGCATTGAATCGTGTGGGAAACGAGCAAAATAGCCAAAAGTTAGCGATTGGCGAGGAGCTATTGCTGGCCACCCAAGAAATGCAAGCCGGTGCCCGGCGCAAAGATGCGTTGATCCGGTTGGCCGAACGGTGCGGGGTAGAGGAAATCCGTGGATTGGTTACTTTCCTGACTCAAACCGAAGAACTCGGCGGTAGTATCGCGCGATCGCTAAGGATATACGCCGAAACCATGCGCGACAAACGCAGTCAATCTGCCGAGGAAGCTGCGCGCAAGGCGGTAATCAAACTCATCTTTCCCTTGGTGTTTTTCATACTTCCGGCAATTTTTATCATTTTGCTTGGGCCGGCGGGATTGCAAATCATGAAAGCGCTCGCAGATCCTATGGGGTAAGTCTGTGCCCGTAATTAATCTAACAAAAAACACTTGGCTCGCCACGAAGATAAGGAAAGCGGACAACTTTATCACTCGATTGGTAGGGCTCCTCAAGCGTTCCACTCTTGGCCCAGAGGAAGCATTATGGCTGATGCCGAGCAAGGGCATACATACGATCGGTATGAAATTCCCCATCGATGTTGTCTTCTTGGACAAGAACAATATCGTCCTGGGAATCGCATCCGGCATGGTGCCTTACCGAATCAGCGGTATTCAGCTGAAGGGATATAGCGTCCTTGAGCTGCCAAACGGTACGATAAAAAAATCTCACACCGAAGTTGGCGATCAACTAGAAATTTCACTTGTGGAAACTTCCGGGATAGATGATCTAAGGGATACTCGGCTCAGTGAAATAGGGTAAATTTGCATGGAATTTTGCAACCTACGAGAACGAAGCCGAATGCGTCGTCAATGTTGCAGGCGTTGGCTCTTCTACATCCGTAATACGAATGGTCAAGCGGTTGTAGAGTTCACTTTGGTTTTTGTCCTGCTTCTTGTGATCGCGTGGATTCCCGCTGACTTCGGATTAGCTTTTTTCAGCAGCCAGCTGGCGGCGAATGCCTCTCGGGAGGGGGCGAGAATCGGTGCTGCTGATCCTGGCTACTCGGCTCAAGTAGACAGTTGCACTTTGCCGGCGTGCTTTGCGTTAGCTGACGGCACGATTCTAAAGGAAACTGCAAATCGACTCTCAAGTGCATTGTTACCTGGGGCTACCATCACTGTGGATCCTCTTTCCGGACCTACCTGCAACCAGTCGGTGAACGTTAGGGTGGAGGGAACCTACAATTTCTTTTTTTACCAGTTGTTGCATTTGATGGGTGTCACGGCCGATTTAAATAGCCAATCTATTACGAGAGAAACCTCCATGCGTTGGGAACATCAATGCTAGCGTAGTTTTGGCAACGCCATATGCGTTCATTACTATTCAATTGCAAAGGGCAGAGCATAGTTGAAATCGCGCTGATGACCCCATTAATCTTAGTTGCTCTATATGTTCCTGTCGATTTTGGAATCGCAATTTTTACTGGTCACATTACTCAGAATGCAGTACGTGATGGTGCGCGAATAGCTTCAACAACTGATCTTATGACTAATGCGAAGGCTGCGAACTTGGCAACTCAGGTTTATGATAATCTGCCGGAACGTCTGGTGACGGGCTCTCCAGCAACTAAGCAGGTTACAGTCAACTACTATGCAAATGGAGCCGCGACTTGTGCGAAATTCGTCGAGGTGCAAGCTCAAGGGACGTATGACTTTTTCTTCTATCGATTGATCGGGCTGATCGGATTCACACCTCCAGATCCAATAGCGATTATCCGGACGACCAGAATGGCATATGAGTTTCAACCAACGACGAATACTGGCCTGTGTACGGCGATCACAGCCACTGGCACAAGTTCATAGCGCGGTGATTCCGGAGAAGTTTATGCAACCTTTAAAAGACGAAAGTGGATCCGTCATCGTACTGGTAACGCTAATGATTGTCCTTCTCATGGTCATGATTGGGCTTGGTTTGGACACCGGTCAACTAACCTATACTCGGAATCAAGGACAATCGGCTGTTGACGCGGCCGCACTCGCCGCCATATCTGCCCTGCCCTCGCGAGACCCGAATCAGGTCAGTGCACGCGCTGTCGGCTTTAATGCAACGAATGACTATGTGGCGAGCGGCGCCGACGCGCTCAAATCGACTGATGTGAGTTATGTTTATTACAACTTCACCACCAATAGCGTTGAGCGATACAATGAGCCGATCGCCACGGCCAATGGCGTCAGGGTCGCACGCGAGGGCGGCCACGCCATCACAACGCCGATGTTCTTAACACCCCTCATGAACCTCCTTGGAATAAGCACGCCCGGCACCCAGAACGTGAACGTCAGCGCAGTGGCTACGATATCAGCTAAGCCCGCGATCCCCATAGCGCTCTGGTCCAACATCTGCGGCGCTGCGGGGGAAGAAAAAACTACCGAAATAAAGTTGCAACACCCGGATCAAAAGGACGATACCAATAGTGAAAACTCCTGCTGGACGACATTTCTGGACTGTTCATCGGGTGCCAGTGATATCAAAGCACTCTTCAAAGTCGCCGGAGAATGCTCGGGTGGCGGAGCCAATCTAGGTCCAATCGAAATCGGCACACCGATTTGCCAAAACAGGGGCCAGGTAAATAGTGCATTAAACAAAGCCGAAGATTTCTTTATGAAGGACCATCCGAGTAGGTGGTGGCTCGTGCCCGTGATTGGCGGGGGTGGGAACTGTGATCCAACCAACCCGACGAAGGTAACGAACTGGGCCAAAATTTACCCGACGGGATTTTCGACGACAGGCAATCCGAAAACTATCACGGCTAAAGTAGCTTGTGATCCGAAGTACGGCAACGAGTTTATCGATGGCAATCTATGCTTTAACCACAGGCTAGTACGGGAACCTGGCAAGGGATATTAGCTAGTGAACTGAATCATCAACTCAACGAAACTTTCACGTCCTCTGTAGACAAACGGGAAGTGGTCGAAGTCCGCTCCAGCCACCATACTCTTTTTCTAATTAGTGATTCGTGTACAGGATCAATATACTTTTTGTTTTTTTCCTATCTATTTGGGCGACGTCGAGTTGTCAGCCCAGCAGGGATTCGGAAACGCTAGCGGAGATTGATGGAACTGTCGTCACTCGCGTTGATATCGATAAGTCAGGGGGAAAGCAGCTCCGAACGTTGCGTCAACAACTCTATCAGTTAGAGAGGCAAAAACTCGACGAACACATTGGAGCCATGCTGGTAACGGATGAGGCGAGGAAGCGAGGGGTGTCTGTAGCGACTCTGTTGGAGCAGGAAGTCAACAGTAAAGTTCAGGCTCCTTCTGAAGAAGAGATTCGGAGTTTGTACGAGAAAAACAAAGAGCGCATCCCGGTCGAATTCGAGAAGGTTCGCGATCAGATACGCAACTATTTGCACGAGCAGAAAATCACCGAGCGTAAAATCGAATATTTTAAAACGCTGCGTATCAACGGAAATGTGGCCACTTATTTAAAGCCTCCAGAACTCGTGCGAGTGGAGTTATCCGTCAATGGCGCCCCCTCTAAGGGTTCCGAAACCGCGCAAGTCACGATCGTAAAGTTTGAGGATTTTCAGTGTCCGTATTGTAAAGAGGTTCAGGCGAATTATCAGGAGGTGCTCAAACGCTACGACGGTAAGGTCCGATTGGTTCATAAGGATTTGCCTCTGGATCAAATTCACCCGCAGGCGCGGCAGGCAGCCGAGGCGGCTCGCTGCGCGGACGATGAGGGCAGGTTCTGGGAGTATCACGACAAGCTTTATGCATCGTCACCTAATGCGGCTCCAGAAGATTTGAAGTCCTACGCGAAGGATCTCGGGTTAAAGCAGGACTTGTTCAATAAATGTCTGACTAGCGGCAAGTATAAAGAAACGATTCAAAAAGATGTGATCGAGGGCGCGAGATTGGGCTTAACGGGTACTCCAACATTCTTCATAAACGGCCGTGAGCTGTCGGGCGCGCAGTCTGTTGAAGTAATCTCTCAAATAATCGACGAGGAGCTGAGTCGCCCTCATTGAGTCAGGAATGATCGCTGCACTTGAAATATATTTGACTTCGCCGTCCTGGGTAATAGCCAGCTCCGCCCCATCAATTACCCGGCATCTCCGCCAGCAATCTTCCGTATCCTGGAATGGGATAGGGAAGTCCTAGTCGGAGTTGAGTCTCCCAGCATCGTGCCGGTCCGGCATGAACGACAGGCAAGCCCAGGTCTTTTTCGAGCGGATCGATAATGTCGAGGGTCCTCCAGGCCGAACCGAGCATGTAGATGCCATCGGCATCTTTGTGTTTTGCGGCGATGCCTTTCATGAATTGAAAAATCCGTTCGGGCGGAACGTTTGGAACGTCAGCGAACGGAGAATCGATTCCTTCCATCGCTAGCACCTGAAAACCAGCTTCAGTAAAGTAGCGCGCGAAAACAGCGTTCATCTTTTCAGGAAAGTAGCTGGCGCCGACGAATTTCCTTATCCCCATAGTCCGTAGCGCGCGCACATGGTTCTGCCCGGAAGTAAACATCTGGACATTGTATTTCTTCTCCCAATTACTGATGATTTCCTGCTCTCCTCCGTAGCCGAGCAGCATAAATGGCGGCGCGCCGCTTGGGCGGACCAAATCGGCGCCTATTTTTGCCAATTCGGCAGATTTGGCCTCGTAGTCTGTGATCGAGGTTCTGAACTCTTCCTCGGTGCCCCTTGTAAAATTCATCGTCAGAGTTACGAATCTAATCTTGGCCGGAATTCTTTCGTCGAGATCAATCTCCTGACCGGCCTCGGGCCGGTTAGTGGGTCTTACCGTTCCGACAAGATATTCCTTTTCGGTCTCAAGCATGGTCCATCCTCCTTGAAGTCGAGATTCAGCGGAATGGGTTCTGATGATTGCCGGTTGGGTTGAGTGCCCTCACGGTATAATGAGATGCGTGAAAATGCTCTCTTTCGGGTCGGTCGGATCGGCGAGGCCTCGTGTAGTTCAAAGTTTGCGAGATATCTCAGGCTTTCGGAAAACGACATTGATGATTCGTTCGTGGGATGAACTAGTTGCCATTTCCATTCTGATTCCGACCGGGCTCGCGCAAAAAAAGAACGCTACTTTAGCTAAGCAAATCTTTCTCGGAGTTTCTCCGGGACGCGACCATAACTAGCTCTGACAGTTAACACTCCAGCGAAACATCGAGCGAAACCAGAGGAGTCGCGGCTGCCCCTCGCAAAGATTTCGCGGAGAATGAGGTTGCCATTAGCAACAGTTCTGAATGCAGCAATTCTCAGGATTATTCCTCAGGTGCGCCGCCTGACTTCGCCAAGTCCTCTATCCTGATCTTTTCCGGGTTAAATTTATCGACGGCTTTGATCATCCGTTCCAGGACTTCATTATAGCTGAGCGGCGCAGCGTCTTTTGGCCGGAAGCGGATTGGATTGATGCGGGCGACAACGAAGCTCTTAAGGTAGGGACTGGTTAGACCTCGCTTCTTAAGCGTATCGACTCTTTCACAAACCTTCTTGTCCAGATCCATCAACATCTTGGAACGTTCCCGCCGGATTTCCAATGCTGCTTGCAAAGGCTTCTTTAGGAAACGATCAACACGCCGAAGAATCGGGTGGTATGCGCCGCCGCTGAAGCGGCCTTGTTCAAGATAACACAATCCCAAGGTGATGAGCGCCGCGTCTTCAAACTCGAGCGCATACCTCTCTTCGTCCGCTCCATCGAGCATAGCCAGTTCCTGGTACATCTTGATCACTTCCATGGCTCGTTCTCGGAGGTTATGGCTCTTTTCGGTGTTCAAGGCGAGAATCTTATAAGCGGTCGATGGTTCCGGCACTACTATTGCCGTGACCGACTTCGCGCCCAACGTGCGCAGCGCTGATAGACGATGATTGCCGTTAGGGGTCCAATAGCGAATTCCACCTTGGTTCGGTTCGCCGCGCACGACGATGATCGGATCGAGGAAGCGCCCGAGTTTAGCGATAACGGTTTCGAGCTTGCGCACGTGAGTATCAGAAAGATTGCGTTGATAGGGTGTTGGTTCGACTTGCTCGATGGATAACGAAGCCAGGATCAGCCATTGCCCGCCAAACGGTTCTCGATAACTGCTGATCGCTTTACCGCCGTCTTCCTCGATGGCGCGTTCCAGAGTTTCGATAGTGGCGGGAGCAGCGCCAACAAGTTCGTTCGGTGTAAGTCCGATGGATTTCCCTGGTAGCTTGCGGCGCTTACGCGGTGCGCCGGATTTCTTGTTCGCCTTCTTCTCCGCCATTGCAATGTGTTCGGCTTGCTTAACACACTGACATTACTGTTCCAACCGCCGGATGCTCGGCAGGAATACCGCCACAACCAGTGCCATCCCGGCAACCATAGCACCGCCAAAAGCCACCGCGGATGGCGGGCCGCTAACTTCAGCGATAACCCCGCCGATCATGCCGCCCACAGGCATGAGCTCCCAGGCCAATCCATGAATCCCCATCACGCGCCCGCGCAATTGGTCGGGCAAGTTGACTTGCAGAATTGCATGGATCGTTGTCATGTAGAACTGGCTTGCCATCCCTAGCAAGCACGCGAGTGCGAGCGACAGCCTGTACGAATTGGAATATGCGAAGACAATCAGCAGCGTGCCGAAGACCAGAGCGCCGCTGACTGCCTGTTTACCCTTGCCGCGCGCCTGGCCGAAATAGGCTACCAGTAAAACCCCGCAAAGCGCGCCGGCCCCGCCTGCGCTCTGCAGGAGACCGAAGCCTTCGGACCCGACGAACAGGATATCGCGCGCAAACACCGGCATCAAAATCAAATAAGACATGCCGAAGACGCTGTTGAAAAACGTCATGCCGATGAAGCTGTAATAAATTTCATCCCTGCGGA
>Ga0307416_100002378_pt1 | contig 10767 bp, 9 predicted proteins | sample DK1Cmetagenome_2_FD_203821 | JGI IMG/M metagenome (GOLD analysis project Ga0307416, IMG submission 203821) | Maize rhizosphere microbial communities from greenhouse at UC Davis, California, United States - DK15-C-3 | ecosystem: Host-associated > Plants > Roots > Rhizosphere > Soil | place: USA...
GGTCAGGCCGGTCGCTGGTGCTGGGTGGCGATCCAGGCGGCGAGGATGCTGTCGGGGTGGTCGGCCAGGTGGTCGCGGACCAGGGCGTCGAGGAGGTCCTCGTCGTGGGCCAGGTGCGCGGCGGTGATGGCCACCAGCTGGCGGTCCCGGGTCGTGGTGGCGGTCGCGGCCGCCCTGGCCAGGAGCTCGTTGCTGTCGTGGCTGACCAGCGCGGCCGCGACGAGCAGGGACGCCCCCTCGAGGTCCTTGAGAGCGCCGCGGCCAGCGAGGCGGTGTACCGCCGGCTCGACCTGCCGTGGGAGACGGCGGCCAGCCTGCTGCTCGGCGCCTTCGGGTCGATCATGCTGGGCGACACCGGCGGCGCCACCCGCGCGGCCACCGAGGCGGTGCGGCTCCTGACCCCGATCGGGGACGCCTGGGGCATGGTCCACGCCGAGGCCATGCTCGGCGCCATCGCCAACGCCGAGCACCGCTTCGGCCACGCCGCCGACGCCCTCACCCGCGCCGCGGCCCTCTCGGAGCGGCTGGGGTTCGCCGGCCAGGCGGCCCTGCACCTGACGACCCTCGGCCGCGTCCAGCAACGGTCGGGAGCCCCGGGACAGGCCCGTGACACCCTGGCCCGGGCCATCCAGGCGGCCGCCACCGCCGGTGGCCTCCGCATCGCCGCCACCGCCCGGATCCACCTGGCCCGTGCCCTGCGGGGCGCGGGCGACCAGGCCACCGCCCGCACCCTGCTGGAGGCCAACGACCGCTGGTACTGGGCGTCCGGCGGCGGAGACGGCGCCCTGCTCACCCGCTGCCTCCTCGCCGCCCTCGCGGCCGAGCAGGACGACCAGGCCGCCATCGCCGACCTCCAGACCGTGCTGGAGGAGGCACGCCGCCACCACGACCTCGAGACCCAGACGCTGGCGCTCGACTCCCTGGCCCGGGCCGCCGCCGCCGGAGGGGACCTGCCCGGGGCGGCGCGGCTCCTCGAGGAGGCCGACGGCCTGCACGCCCAGGTCCGGCACACCCTGGACGACGCCGACCGCGCGGACGCGGGGACCGCCCGCGCGTTCCTAGCCGCCGCCCGACCCGGTGGCCTCGAAGGTGCGGATGAACCAGTCGACCAGGATGCCGACCGCCTGGGCTGAGGCGCGGCGGCTGGTCAGCAGGTGGTCGGCACCGAGCAGGGGGGCGAAGGCCTTGGGCTGGCGGGCCATGGCGAAGACCCGCTCTCCCTCGGTCACGTCGATCACCTTGTCGTCCAGCGGGTGCAGGACCAGCAGCGGGCGGCCCAGCTCGGCGGTCCGGCGCTCCACCTCGTGGCGCTCCAGATCGTCCAGGAACTCGGCCGAGATCGGGAAGGCGCGGTCGCCGATCCGCACCCAGGCGCTCCCGGCCCGGCCGATCTCGCCCTCCGTCCCCTTGAACAGCCCCCGGACGTGCCCGGCGGTGCTGGGGGCGGCCAGCACGGCCACCGAGCGGACCGGTGCCAGCTCGCCGGCGGCCAGCAGGCAGGCGGCGCCGCCGAAGCTGTGGCCGACCAGGCCGATCGGCCCCGGCGCCCGCTCCTGCAGGCAGGCCACGGCCCGGGCCAGGTCGCCGACGTTGGTCGACAAGGTGGTGGCCGCGAAGTCGCCGCCGCTCTCGCCCAGGCCGGTGAAGTCGAACCGCAGCACGGCGAAGCCGGCGCCGGCCAGTCCCCGGGCCAGCCGGGACATGGTGTTCAGGTCCTTGGAGCAGGTGAAGCAGTGCACCACCAGCAGGCTGCCCCGCACCCCGCTGTCCGGGCCGGTCGGGTGTGGCGGGTGGAACACGGCGGCCAGCGGCTCCCCGGTCACGCCCTCGAACCGCAGCCGCTGGATCATGACCCGACGTCGGCCGCTCGCACCGGCTCGGTCCCGACGAGCCGGGGGCGGCCGCCGGTGGCGTAGCTGCCCTGGATCTTGGCGTACACGTCGGCCATCTGCGCCTCGTCGAGGATGTGGGGGGTGAGGGGAGGGGCCAGGCTGTGGGCCCGGAGCCAGACCTCGGCGACCCACTCGAGGTACAGGGCGCGGTCGTAGGCCACCTGGATGGTCGGCCCGTAGGTCACCGCGCCGTGGTTGGCCAGCAGCACCCCCGAGCGGTCCCGGATGGCGGCGAGCACGTTGGCGGCCAGCTCCTCGCTGCCGAAGGTGGCATAGGGCGCCACCCGGATGGGGCCGCCCAGGACGGCCAGGATGTAGTGGATCGTCGGCAGCTCCTCGACCACGGTCGAGACGACGGTGGCGGCCGTCGAGTGGGTGTGGACGACCGCGGCGGCGTCGGTGTGCCCGTAGATGAGCTGGTGGATGGGCAGCTCGCTGGTGGGGGCGAGCCCGCCCTCGACCGCCGAGCCGTCGAGCCGCTGGACACAGACCAGGTCGGGCGTGAGCGTGTCGTAGGCGTGGCCGGTCGGCGTCACCGCGAGCAGCTCGCCGTCGCGGATGCTCAGGTTGCCCGAGGTCCCCACCACCAGCCGGTCGCCGGTCATCCGGCGTCCGAACTCGGCGATCAGCTCACGCTCTCTGGCCAGCAGCATGCAGGACCCTCCCTGCTCCGACGGTTTCACATCAATTCAAGCGATCCGGCCCGCCGAATTGGGAGCTCAAGTTTATGCGTCCGCCCACCCCGGGAGGCGATCCGCCATGAGCCGACGGCACTGTTTCCTGCTGCGCGTCCACCCCGACCGCATGGACGAGTACCGCCGACGTCACGAGCGGGTCTGGCCGGAGATGCTGCGGGCCCTGGCCGACACCGGCTGGCGGAACTACAGCCTGTTCCTGCACGACGACGGGCTCCTGGTCGGCTACGTCGAGGCCGACGACCTGCAGGCCTCGCTGGCCGCCATGGCCAGGACCGACGTCAACCGGCGGTGGCAGGCCGAGATGGCCCCGTTCTTCGTCGGCCTGGAGGGGGGCGGCCCGGACGAGGGGCTGGTCCTGCTGGAGGAGGTCTTCCATCTCGAGGACCAGCTCGGAAATCGTCCAACGAAAGCCTGACGCTTTCGAACAGAACCGGGCTGTGGGCCATTTGTCCCCACTCCATTGACGTGCCCGGAAATCGCCATCTACGGTCCGGCTGCGCACCTCGCGCACACACCCCTGTGAGGTAGCCCGATGCCGGGTAGTAGCGAACGCGATCGCCAGCATGAGGTCATGCGGCTCCTCGAGGACGCCGGCCGCGTAAGCGTGCCCGACCTGGCCGAGCGGTTCGGGGTTTCGCTGGTGACCGTCCGAAAGGACCTGGAGCGGCTGGAGCGGCGGCGCCTGCTCCGGCGCGTCCGCGGCGGTGCCGTCCCCGCCCCCTCGGCGGACGAGGGGGCGTTCGAGATGCGGTTGCAGCTCAACGTCGCCGAGAAGCTGGCCGTGGCCCGCGAGGCCGCCCGCATGGTCAAGGACGGCGACGCCATCGCCGTCGACGGCAGCACCACCTGCTACTACCTGATCAAGGAGCTGCGGGACCGCCGCGGCCTGGTGGTGGTGACCAACGGGCTGCCGGCGGCCGAGGCCCTGGTCGAGTCGGACGCGACCGTGGTCATGCCCGGCGGCACCCTGCGGCGGTCGTCGTGGGCGCTGGTCGGCGACATGGGCGCGACCCTGGCCGGCCGGGGTCGCCTGACCTACGGCTTCTTCGGCCTGCGGGCGCTCTCGCCCGACCTCGGCCTGCTCGACCTGTCGCCCGAGGAGACGGCGGTCAAGCGGCGGCTGGTCGCGATCAGCAGCACGGTCTACGGGCTGTTCGACAACAGCAAGGTGGGCCGGTTCGCCCTGCACCCGTTCGTCGAGACGGCCGGGATCACCGGCCTCATCACCGACGACGGCACCCCGGACGAGGAGGTCGTGGCCTGGAAGGCCGCGGGCGTCCCGGTCCAGCGGGTCCCGGTGGAGTCGAGGCGATGACCACCCGCAACGTGGCCGCCGTGGACCTCGGCGCCGAGAGCGGCCGGGTCGTGCTCGGACGCTTCGACGGCGCCCGGGTCGCCCTGGAGGAGCTGCACCGCTTCCCCACCCCGCCCCGCCCCCACGAGGGGCACCTCCGCTGGGACGCCCAGGACCTGTGGTCGCAGATCCGGGCCGGGCTGGCCGCCGCCGGCCAGGCGGCGGGCATGGTCGACGCCGTCGGCGTGGACGCCTGGGGCGTGGACTACGGGCTCCTCGACCGCGACGGTGAGCTGCTCGCCGACCCGATCAGCTACCGCGACCCCCGCACCGCGGGCATGCTCGGCGAGGCCATCGGCCGGGTCGGCCGGGAGCGGCTGTACCTGGCCACCGGCATCCAGCTCATCGAGATCAACACCGTCTTCCAGCTCATGGCCGAGGCCCGCGCCGGGACGCTGGGACGGGCGGACCGCCTCCTGATGATCCCCGACCTGTTCCACCACCTGCTGTCCGGCACCGCGGTGGCCGAGTACACGGTGGCCAGCACGACCGGGGCCTACGACATGGCCGGTGGCCGCTGGGCCGACGACCTGCTCGGCCAGCTCGGCGTCCCCACCCATCTGCTGCCCGAGGTCGTGGACGCCGGCACCGACCTGGGCCCGGTCCGGCCCGACCTCCCCGGGTACGCGGCCGCCAGGGTGATCGCCCCGCCCAGCCACGACACGGCCAGCGCCGTGGTCGGGGTCCCGCTGGAGGACCCCGACGCCGCCTACATCTCCTCCGGCACCTGGTCGCTGGTCGGGGTCGAGACCAGGGAGCCACAGATCACCGAGGCGGCCATGGCGGCCAACCTGACCAACGAGGGCGGCGCCTACGGCACCATCCGGCTGCTGCGCAACAGCGCCGGGATGTGGCTGCTGCAGGAGAGCCGGCGCCAGTGGGCCAGGGAAGGCCGCGAGTACGGCTACGACGACATGGTCCGCCTGGCCATGCCGGCCCCGGTCGGGGTGAGCATCGTCAACCCCGACCACCCCGACTTCGTCGCCCCCGGCGACCTGCCGGCCCGGGTCCGGGCCTACTGCGCGCGGACCGGCCAGCCCGAGCCCGACGGCGAGGCGGCCCTCATCCGCTGTGTGCTGGACAGCCTGGCCCTCGGCTACCGACGCACGGTCGACGACCTGGCGGCGGTCACCGGCCGCCCGGTCCCGGCCGTGCACATCGTCGGCGGCGGCTCCCGCAACCAGCTGCTCAACCAGGCCGTGGCCGACGTCACCGGCGTGCCGGTGATCGCCGGGCCGGTGGAGGCGACGGCCCTCGGCAACATCTGCGTCCAGCTGATCGCGCTGGGCGACATCCAGGACCTTGCCCAGGCTCGCGAGGTGGTCCGATCGGGCGCCGGGCCGGAGATCCGGCGGGTCGAGCCGTCCGCGACCGATCGGCTGGCCGAGCAATACGGCCGCTATCGGGAGCTGGTGGCGGCCGACCGGCTGGAGGTCGGCGTCTGAGGCTCGGAGAGGAGGAGGTGCCGACCAGGCAGCCAGACAGGCACAAGTCGGGAGCAGAAAGGAAGACGTCATGAGGTGGAAGCCGGTCGCCAGGCCGATCCTGGTGTTCGTGGTGGCCGCTGCGCTGGCGCTGGTCGGCTGCAGCAAGAAGGAGGAGGGGGGCTCGGCCGCCGGCGGCGGCCAGGCCAAGACCGTCAAGGTGGCGTTCGTCCCCAAGCTCCAGGGTGTGCCGTACTTCGAGGCGATGAACACCGGGGGCAAGCAGGCCGCCCAGGACCTGGGGCTGGAGTGGATCTACAAGGGCCCGACCACGGCCGACCCGGGCGCCCAGACCGACATCGTCAAGTCGCTCAGCCAGCAGAAGGTCGACGTGCTGGTGGTCGCGCCCAACGACCCGGACTCGATGGCCCCGATCCTGGCCGACGCCAAGTCCAAGGGCATCCGGGTCATGACCTCCGACACCGACGCGCCCAACTCGGTACGTGAGCTGTTCGTCAACCAGGCGACCGCCGAGGGCATCGGGCAGGGCCTGACCGACGCGCTGCTGGAGAAGGCGGGCGCCGACGCCCCGTACGCGATCGTGTCCTGCGGCCAGACCGCGGCCAACCTGAACTCCTGGATCGACGTCCAGAAGTCCTACACGGCCTCCAAGTACCCCAACGCCAAGATCGTGGACATCGTCTACGCCGGCGAGGACGAGGCCAAGGCCGTCTCCATGGCCAAGGACCTGATGAACGCCCACCCGGAGATCAAGGGCCTGGTCGGCGAGTGCACCTCCTCGGCCCCCGGGGTGGCCAAGGCGGTCAAGGAGGCCGGCAAGATCGGCAAGGTCTTCACCGTCGGGCTGGGCACCCCCCAGGCGATGAAGCCCTACCTGGACGACGGGTCCTCCAGCGCGGCCATCCTGTGGGACGTCGAGCAGCTCGGCTACCTGACCGCCTGGTCGGCCAAGCAGCTCTACGACAACAAGGAGCTGCAGGCCAAGAACCAGGTCAACGACAAGCTGACCGCGGTGGAGTACTTCCCGGACAACAAGATGGTCCTGCTCGGCCCGCCGCTGCGGATCACCAAGGACATCGTCAACCAGTTCAACTACTGAGCCCGTTCGTCGCCGCCCGTGGCCGCCGGCGCCCACCCCGGTGGCCACGGGCGCGGCACCACCCAAGGCGGGGAACGCCGTGACCGAACCCGAGGTGCTGTTGCGCCTGACCGGCATCCGCAAGCGCTACGGCGGCGTCCAGGCGCTGCGCGGTGTCGACTTCGACGTCCGTTCCGGGGAGGTGCACGCGCTGGTCGGTGAGAACGGCGCGGGCAAGTCCACCCTCATCAAGATCATCTCCGGGGCCGAGACCGCCGACGAGGGAACCGTCGAGATGGACGGGCGGCGCCTCGGCGGCAACACCTCGGCCGCCCTCGACGCCGGCATCGCCACCGTCTACCAGGAGCCGCAGCTGTTCGGCGAGCTGTCGGTGGCCGAGAACATCTTCATCGGCCGCGAGCTGACCAGAGGCGCCCTGGTCGACCGGGCGGCCCAGCGGGCCAAGGTCAACGAGCTGCTGGACCGCCTCAGGCTGGACCGCACCCTGGCCGACGTCCGGGTCGCCGACATCCCGGTCGGCGAGCAGCAGCTGGTCTCCATCGCCAAGGCGTTCTCCCACGACCCCAAGATCCTCATCCTCGACGAGCCCAGCGCGATCCTCACCGACCGCGAGATCGACACCCTGTTCCAGGTGGTCCGGGGGCTGCGCGAGCACGACGTGGGGATCATCTACATCAGCCACCGCCTGGACGAGCTGTCGGTCATCGCCGACCGGGTGACCGTGCTGCGCGACGGCGAGAAGGTCGCCGCCCACCCGATGCGCGAGGTGACCATCCGCAAGATCGTGGAGCTGATGGTCGGGCACGTCCCGGGCGGCCCGCCGGCCGGCCACCGGATCGCCGCCGACGTCGAGCCGGCCCTCCAGGTCAGCGGGCTGGGCCGCCGCGGCGGCTTCCACGACGTCAGCTTCGCCGTCCGGCCGGGCGAGGTGGTCGCGGTCTACGGGCTGATCGGCTCGGGCACCGGGCCGCTGGCCCGTGCCCTGTACGGGATCGACCCCGCCGACACCGGCACGACCACCCTCGACGGCAGGCCGGTCAGGCTGCCGACCCCCCAGGCGGCGGCCCGGACCGGCATCGCCCTGCTGCCCGGCAACCGCAAGGCCCAAGGGGTCTTCGGGATCAAGTCGATCGCCTTCAACATCTCGGTCGCCCACCTGCACCTGCTGCGGCGGCTGCGCCTGTGGGTCGACCGCCGCCGCGAGCAGCAGGTCGCGACCGACCTCATCAAGCGCATCGCCATCAAGGCGCCCGGGCCCCAGACCCCGGTCAACGCCCTGTCCGGCGGGAACCAGCAGAAGGTGGTGCTGGCCCGCCAGCTGGTCGAGCGCCCCGGGGTGCTGGTGCTCGAGGAGCCGACCCAGGGCGTCGACGTCGGCGCCAAGGAGGAGATCCACAAGCAGATCCTCGCCCTGGCCGACCAGGGCACGGCCGTCCTGGTCGTCTCCTCCGACCTGCTGGAGGTGCTGGAGCTGGCCGACCGGGTGCTGGTCGTCCGGGCCGGGACGATCGTGGCCGAGTTCGGCCGCGGCGCCTCCCAGGCCGACGTGCTGGCCGCCGCCGCCGGCGACGAGTCCGGGGAGGGCACGATGCTCGACTCGGCCCGGGCCGCCGTCGCCCAGGAGGTGGACACCAGATGAGCGCCGCCGCCACCACCGCCCGCCCCCGGCGGGTCACCGCCCGGGCCATCGAGGGTCAGGAGCTGGTGCTCCTGGGCGTCCTGGCCGTGCTCTGGCTGGTCCTCTCCTTCGCCGTCGACACCTTCTTCACCGCCTCCACCCTCCAGGACCTCATGGCCGCGGTCGCCCCGGTGGCGATCGTCGGCGTGGGGATGACGGCGATCATCGTCACCGGCGGCATCGACGTGTCGGTGGGCAGCGCCGTGGCCGTGGTCATGGTGGTGGTCGGCCAGCTGGTCCGCGACAGCGGCCTCGGGCTCCTGCCCGCCATCGCCGTCGCCGTCGTCATCGGCGCCGCCCTCGGCCTGGTCAACGGCGTGCTCGTGGCCTACGGCCGGGTCCACCCGATCATCGTCACCTTCGCCACCCTCAACCTCTACCGCTGGCTGGCCTTCCAGATCTTCGGCGGCGAGGAGGTCAACAACATCCCCGGCACCCTGGCCGCCCTCGGCGGCGGCGCCGAGGGACGCAGCTTCGGCGTGCCCAACGCCTTCCTGCTCGCGGTCGTGCTGGCCGCGCTCATGTGGGCCTACATGCGCTACTCACCCACCGGCCGGCACCTGTACGCGATCGGCAACGACGCCCACGCCGCCCGGCTCCAGGGGGTGCGGGTGACCCGCCGGCTGGTGTCGGTCTACGTCATCACCGGGCTGCTGGTCGGGCTGGCCGCGGTGGTCTACATCGGCGGCGGCGGCCGCATCGGCCAGGCCGTCGGGACCGGCTTCGAGCTGCAGGTGATCGCGGCCGTGGTCATCGGCGGCACCAGCATCCTGGGCGGCCGGGGCACGGTGCTCGGCACCGTCCTCGGCGCCCTGCTGGTCGGGACGGTCAGCGCCGCGGTCACCCTGCTGGGATGGCCGAGCGAGCTCACGGCGCTGTTCATCGGCGTATTCATCCTGGTGGCGGTCGGCGTCGACCTGCTCCGCCAGCGGAGGAGGCGGTCGCTGTGACAACCGACACCCAGGCCCCCGACACCCAGGCCGCCGGCCCGGCCCGGCGCGCCGGGGTGGGGTCGCTGGCCCGCTCGCTGCTCGAGGACCGGGTGGCCCTGCTGGTCATCCTGCTCGTGGTCGTGCTGGTGTGGTTCCTCGTCCTCAGCGCCGGCGGCTACCTGGTCGCCCCCTACGACCTGGACTACATGGCCTCGGCCCTGGAGTCGATGGTCCCCCTGGCCATCCTCGGCCTGGCCCAGCTGCTGGTGATCGTGTCCGGACGCGGCGGCATCGACCTGTCGGTCGGGGCCATGGTCAGCCTGGTCGGCATGGTCTTCGGCTTCGCCTACGGCATGTGGGACTGGCCGTTCCTGCCGGCGCTGCTCCTGGCCCTGGCGGCCGGGGTGGTGCTGGGCGCCGTCAACGGCTTCCTCGTCGCCTACCTCCAGGTCCCGGCGCTGATCGCCACCCTGGCGACCTACTACGCCTACAGCTCGCTGGCCCTGATCAGCAACGACAACGCCCCCATCTCGACCAGGCCGCTCCAGGACCTGAACTCCATCACCCGCTCGGTCCAGCTCGGCGGCCTGGCCATCCCCCGGCAGGTGTTCACCTTCCTGCTGCCGGTCGCGGTCATCATCTGGCTGCTGGTCAACCGGGCCCCCTACGGCCGCCGGCTGTACGCGGTCGGCACCAACGAGGTCGCCGCCCGCTACGCCAGCCTGGAGGTGGCCCGCGTCCGCTTCGGCGCCTACACCCTCTCGGGGCTGCTCTCGGCGGTGGTGGCGGTGATCACCGCGGCCCAGTTCGCCTCGGCCCGGCCCGACGCCGGCACCGTCGGCAACGGCATGGCCCTGCCGGCCATCACCATCGCCGTGCTCGGCGGGGTGGCCATCGCCGGCGGGGTCGGCAGGGTCGCCGGGGTGCTGGTGGCGGCGCTCCTGATCGTCTGGCTGAACGCCGGGATCCTGCTCTACTTCGAGGGCTCCCAGGGCAGCCAGTACCAGCTGTTCGCCCTCGGCGCCGTCCTGCTGGTGTCGGCCCTGTTCAACGCCCTGGTCCTGCGCCGCCGAGGCGCCAGCTGAGAACCGCGAGGTAGCCATGAGCCAGCAACCTGACGCCAACGGTCCCAGCCGGGACGACGTGCCCCCGGGCATCCCGGCCGACGTCACGGCCATGCTGAACCGGGCCAACCGGCTCGGCGCCGATCCCACCGTGACCAACTACGGCGGGGGGAACACCTCCTGCAAGGTGCAGGTCACCCACGCCGCCACCGGCCAGCCCACGACCCTGCTGTACGTCAAGGGCTCCGGCGGCGACCTTGGAACCCTGCGGTTCCAGGGGTTGGCCGTGCTGGAGCTGGACCGCCTCCGCGGCCTGGACGGCCGCTACCGCGGCCAGGCCCACGAGGACGAGATGGTCGAGCTGTTTGGATGGTGCGCCTACGGGCCGGGCGGGGCGGCGCCGTCGATCGACACCCCCATGCACGGGCTGGTGGAGCGGCCCCACATCGACCACCTGCACCCCGACAGCGTGATCGCCCTGGCCGCCAGCGCCGACGGCGAGCGCCTGACCGCCGAGTGCTACGGGGGCCGGGTGGCCTGGATCCCCTGGATCCGGCCCGGCTGGGAGCTGGGCCGCCTCCACCGCCAGCTCCTGCAGGACAACC
>Ga0307416_100002379_pt1 | contig 10766 bp, 9 predicted proteins | sample DK1Cmetagenome_2_FD_203821 | JGI IMG/M metagenome (GOLD analysis project Ga0307416, IMG submission 203821) | Maize rhizosphere microbial communities from greenhouse at UC Davis, California, United States - DK15-C-3 | ecosystem: Host-associated > Plants > Roots > Rhizosphere > Soil | place: USA...
GATGCCCGGTGAACATGGGCCTGGAGGAGAACAGCGGGATCGGATGCATCGCCGGAGACCGCGGCTATACCGCTCGAACGCAGGCGCTCGACTATTTCCCGGTTCTGCTCGGCGACGACAATCGATATGCCATGGGCGATCAATGCCTCGCCGATACGACGGCCGACTCGGCCATAGCCGATGATGACAACATGTCCAGTCAGGCGCTTTAGATCCGTGGTCATGGGTAGCGCCGCGAGGGGGTCATCCGGGCGCTCCAACGCTTGAGCGAGTTTTGAGCGCGAACGGATCCAAGCTTGCGCCGGCTCGATCGCTTTAAACAACACAGGATTGAGAGCAATCGAAATGATTGCGCCAGACAGGATCAGGCTCTGGCCTTCACTCGGCAATAAACCAAGTGAAACCCCGAGACCGACCAGGATGAAGGAGAACTCGCCGATTTGTGCCAGGCTTGCAGAGACTGTAAGCGCGGTATTGAGCGGGTAGCGGAAGAGAAGAACGATAAAAAAAGCCGCCAGCGATTTGCCGAAGATGATGATCGCCAGCACCATTAGAACGTGGAGGGGTTCACTAATTAGCACGTCTGGATCAAACAACATGCCCACGGACACGAAGAACAGAACCGAGAATGCGTCTCTGAGCGGCAACGATTCTTCCGCCGCCCGGTAGCTGAGGGGGGATTCTCTCATCACCATGCCCGCGAAGAACGCGCCGAGCGCGAATGAGACGCCAAAGAGTTCGGCGGACCCGTAGGCAATGCCCACCGCGGCCGCGATGATGCACAGAGTAAAAAGCTCGCGAGAGCCGGTCCGGGCAATCTGCCACAGCAGCCAGGGAAACAGACGGCGACCGACGACCAGCATGAGTACGATAAACACCGACACTTTGGCGACCGTCAGCCCAAACGTTTCGAGTAAGCTTCGATCTCCTGCAGATTCAGTGGCACCGCCCAGCCACACTGCCAGTGCGGGCAGCACGACCAACACCAATACCATCACGAGATCCTCGACGATAACCCAGCCGATGGCGATGCGACCATTGACGGAATCAAGTACACCACGATGTTCCAATGCTTTGAGAAGCACGACCGTGCTCGCCACCGAGAGCGCCAGACCAAACACCAATCCAGCGGCAAGACTCCAACCCCAAGTAGCGGAAACAGCCATTCCCAGGGCGGTGGCGACGGTGATTTGGACAACTGCGCCAGGCAACGCGATCCGGCGGACCGCCAATAAGTCATCGAGTGAAAAATGCAGTCCGACGCCGAACATCAACAGCATCACACCGATTTCAGCGAGCTGACTCGATAGCTCGACGTCGGCAACAAAGCCTGGGGTTGCCGGGCCAATGATTATGCCGGCGGTGAGATAACCGACGAGAACGGGCAGCCTTAGTCGGGCTGCAATAAAGCCCACGATAAGCGCAAGCCCCAAGCCGGCGGCGATCGTGCTGATTAAGGTAACGCTGTGAGGCACGTAGCTCTTCTCCTAAATTCGACTTGGAGGTGACTTAGGTCCAGAGAGCCAAAACTGTCGCGAGTTGGTGTCGCCAATCCGGCAATTCTTGCGCGCATAAAGATCGGCCATGACCGGCGGCTCGATTAGTGTCTTGAGCCCGCCGGTGTCCGGATCGGTGATGGCTTGCGGCCTGAAGAACACCCAGAGCGGTTCGACAGTTATTTTATCGCGGGCTGAGCGTGCTGATCAGCTTGAATGGGCCATCAGACAGCGGCAGTTTGTTCACTGATTTGTGTCCGGTACAGCGACACACAATGAAAGTATAATGAATGCCCTGGGGCCGCAACTTGGGCAAATGAAATCAGCAATCCGTTGAGGCGCTTACGCTCTATACGTATAAAAGGTGTGTGTTTAGGCAGGAACATGGCTGCTCCGATCAGGAGATAAACTGCGCCAGGTTTTCGCAAGCTGATCGCCCTCATCAACTGGATCCGGCGCTCCTTGCAACACTAGTATCTTCTACCCGCGCTATCGTGCCCACTTCACTTTCGTCCTCTGACGATTTCAGTTATCGTGCGGACGTTTAACAACTTCGCTCGACATCAACCAGTTTCGGAGGTCGGTCGCCGTGGCAAGAAAGTGGTGGCTCGTGATTGTCGGTTGCATCACCCACGCGGTGAACACCGGCTTGAGTTATTTTGGCATGAGCGCCTACTTTCCTTCGTTCGAGCGCGAGTTCGGTTGGAGCCGGACGGCAATCTCCGGCGCTTTTTCTCTGGCGCGTATTGAATCCGGTCTTCTCGGGCCCATCGAAGGATATGTCACGGACCGGGTCGGACCGCAGCGAATGATTTTTATCGGGCTGTTTCTCTGCGTCGGCGGTTTTCTGGCACTGAGCTTGGTGGAATCACTGCCGATGCTGTATGCCGTGATCGTTCTCGGCATTGTTCTCGGCTCCAGCCTGGGCTACAACATGCCGATTAGTGTTCTCATCGCCAAGGTATTTCGCGAGAGAAGAAGCCTCGCTTTTGGCATCTTTCGCATGGGACCAGGAATTTCCGGGCCGATGGTTCCGTTGGTCGGATGGATGATCGGCTTGTACGGATGGAGAACCGCAGCGGTGATCTCCGGATGTGTCCTGCTGGCTGTAGGCTTACCGCTGGCCTGCATTATAAAAAAAATCTACTCCCAAGAAGAAGCCGCCCTCTTAACCGGGGAGCATTCCGGCGCTAATTTGAGAGACTCGCCGCCTGCTTCCACCGATCCGCAGTTCACTCTGAAGCAAGCATTACATCATCGATCTTTTTGGTTGCTATCGGTCGCAATGGGCATGCGGCATTTGGTGACGGAAGGAGTTTCGGTTCACTTTGTTATTCTCCTGGTGGACCGCGGCTGGAGCACTGAAGCCGCCAGCACCTTGCTCGGCATCTCGGCATTGATCGGCGCGCCGGCGCGGATCGGCATGGGCTGGCTGGGAGATTTGCTCGATAAGCGCCGAATGGTGATGGGATTATTGCTGGCGCTGAGTGTCTCCGTTTTGATGATGGGGTATACCGCCCAAGCGGTTGTGTTTACCACGTGTATGATTATCTATTCGCTGGCATACGGCGGGCTAGCCGCTTTACAAGAACCGATTCGTGCCGACTATTTCGGCACCAGGGCATTCGCGACAATCCAAGGCATGAGCCGGTCGGTCGTGACTGCGGGCACTTTTCTCGGTCCGATCATTGCGGGATTTTTCTACGATGTGACGAAAAGCTACACAATTGCATTCGGGGTTTTCGCTGTGGTCAGTTTAGCGGCAACGCTGTTTATGTTTTTCGCCAAACCCCCACAGCGAGTTTGTGGCAATTGATTCGCTTGCGACAACGATAAAGGGAAATACTGCGCTGGTGGTCGGGCACGGATTACGTTCGCATCCGAGCTTGACAACTCCGAAGCACTCGAGCAATACACATTACGGCGCTGGTAATCGGAATTGCAATCCGCGAAATCGCGAAAGGCGGTAACATTGCGATGAGACAGAATCGCTTTCCTGTGATCGACGGAGACGGTCACGTCACGGAACGGAACAAGGAGATTCTGGAGTTTCTCGGCGGCAATTACCGGGGCACCAGCAAGGACCAGAGCTGGGCCGACACGTTCTCGCCTTTCCCGTCCTTGGATGGTTGGGCGCGGCTGTCGGGCATGAGCTCGCCGGGGCTGCGCGATTATCCGGACTGCGACACCTGGATCGCGTTTCTCGATGAGTGCGGCATACAGACGACCATCGTCTATCCGACGGCTGCCCTTGCCTTCGGTTTGATTCAGGATCCCGCCTGGGCCGTCGACATTGCACGGGCTTATAATTCCTGGCTGCAGGCGAGTTATACCAAGCGGACTTCCCGCATCCTTGGCGCGGCGCTGATCCCGATTCACGACGTTCCCGTCGCGGTCACGGAGTTGCGCCGCGTCAAAGAAGAACTGGGCATGCCTGCGGCGATGCTGCCATCGGTCACCAGCCTGCGCAAAGGTTACGGTCATGAGAGTTTCTTTCCGATTTATGAAGAGGCCTGCCGTCTCGACATGCCCTTGGCGGTTCATGGCGCGCCCAGCCGTGGACTGGGGTTTGATTTCTTCGACAGCTTCGCCGAAGTTCACGCGCTGGAACATCCGCTACCGCTGATGATTCAGCTTACCAACATGATTTTTCAAGGTGTGTTCGAGCTCTACCCGGATCTTCGAGTGGCTTATCTCGAGGCCGGCTGCGGTTGGATTCCATTTATGATGGACCGGCTCGATGAAGACTTCGAAAGGCGCGGCAAGAAGTGGGCACCGCGACTAAAGCGCGCCCCCAGTGAATATATCAAAGGTGGGTCGGTCTACGTTTCGTTGGAATCCGAGGAACGCACCTTGCCCTATGTGTTAGAGCTGTTCGGCGAGGATCACATCTTTTTCGCTTCCGACTATCCTCACGAACGCCAGAGGTCTCAGTATCTCGAGGATATCCCCGGCATCGAGGCGCGCGCTGACATCTCGGATTCGGCGAAGCGAAAAATTCTCGCCGGAAACGCGAAACGATTTTATCGACTGTCGGGCTAATCATGTGCTGCAACGAGGGAGGACCGGCGATGCATCTAACGACGATGGGTTTGCGAATGCTGCTGGCGAGCTTTTTTCTGTTCCTGCCGCAATGGCAAACCGGCGCAGGCGCGGCCGCCAAGGTTCAGTGCGGTCCCACTGCTAATACCGGTAATGATCTGCCGCGAACGATTGCGATTGCTTCCAATTTGGCGGGAACCGGCGCCCATGCCTTGGCTTCGGGGTTGGCGGCGGTGGCCAGCAGGGCGACGCCGATCGCGGCCAAAGTCCAACCCTATAACGGCCCGAATGCTTGGATGCCACTGATGGAAAGCGGCGAGATCGAGTTTGGCATCATCAATATTCTCGATTCGCACATGGCCGTGACCGGCACCGGCAATTATAAAAAGCCCTACCCAATCCTTCGGGTGGTCTCCGGCGGCGTCTTCCCGTTTACCGGAAGTATCATGGTGCGCGACAAGTCCGAGATCAAACAACCGAGCGATCTGAAGGGAAAACGAATGGCGTGGGATTTCGGCGGGCATGCGATCACCCAGACCTGGCAAAACGCCGCCATGGAAGTCAGCGGTTTGAAGCCCAGCGATGTTGTCCAGGTTCGTTTTTCCAACCTCAACGACGCTATTCGAGCCGTTCCCGAGGGCAGGGTCGACGCCACTTTTGCCGCCATCGGCATCGGTATCAACGAGGAAGTAAACGCGATGGAGCCGATCCGATTCCTCAGCCTTCCCAATAATGACGCATCCAACAAAATCCTGTCCAAATATGGCGGATCGATCGTGAAACAGGATCCGACCGCCGGCATTCGCGGCGACACCTACGTGATCGGCTATCCGCTTCATCTCGCCAGCTCGGTCAAGGTAAACGATAGAACCGTGTCGACGGTTCTTAAAGCCTGGTGGGACAATCTCGCTGAACTGCAAACAATCCATCCTCAGTTTAAAAAATGGACCAAGGATGTGCAGGCAATCACCAATTTCACGATCCCATATCATCCGGCCGCGGTGAAGTTCTATAAGGAGGCAGGTGTTTGGACGGAAAAACATGACCTTCGCACCAAGGAAATCTGCGGTTGATCGAAGCGATAAATGTATTCACAGCGTCTACGTTGGTGTCTTGAGAAACGATCACGTCTCCAAGCCGACGCGGAGAATTGAGTGGAGATCGAAGAAAATGTTCGCTCACGTGAGTTGAGCGGGTTTGCTGGTTGGGTCACTCAGGCGCTTCTGATCGCGATTCCAGTCAGTGGTATGTTCTTTTTGCTCGATGTGCCGCAGCGCCTCGATTGGCAGGTTTTTCATGAGCAGTACATTGGGCTCTTCCTCGCGTTAACTCTCGCTGCCATTTTTCTTCTGATTCCAGGTTCAAAACGCCAATTTCAACACATTCCGTGGTTCGATTATATCGGAGCGGCGGCCGGATTGTTCGTCGGGTTGTATATCTTCGTTAAGTTTCCGGAAATCTCAAACTCTCTAGGCGACATTTATACCGAGCGGGTGATCCTGGGTGCGATCACCGTGATCCTGCTTGCGGAGGCGTGCCGCCGGTTGGTGGGCTGGCCTCTGGTCATCATTGCGGGCGTTTTTATTTTCTATGCGTTCTTCGCTTACCTGTTTCCGGGCGATTTTTACGGTCGCGGCTGGTCCATCGGCCGGCTCGCAACCTATTTATATCTTGATGCGAACGGGATGATCGGCCAGCCTCTTCAGATCGGTGCCAGTATTGTGCTGGTGTTCGTTCTCTTTGGTGAAGCGCTTTACGCCATCGGCGGCGCCGCCTTCTTGAGCGATTTTGCTTTAGCCGTGATGGGTCGCTTTCGTGGCGGCCAGGCAAAGATCGCCATCGTTTCCTCGAGTTTGTTTGGCAACATCAGCGGCAGCGCGGTCGCCAACGTCGTGGTTGACGGCGCGTTCACAATTCCGATGATGAAAAGAGCCGGCTACCCGCCGCCGGTCGCCGCAGCCATCGAGGCGGTCGCTTCCACCGGCGGGCAAATCATGCCGCCTGTCATGGGCGCCGCGGCATTCCTCATTGCTGAATATCTGGCGATCCCTTATGCCCAGGTGGCATTGGCGGCTTTCGTGCCGGCTTTGCTTTATTACATCGCGCTATTCATTCAGGTGGATCTGCTCGCCGCACGTAACGGCATCTACGGTCTACCGCCGGCCGAGCTACCCAGATTATTGCCGGTGCTGCGGCGCTCCGCCGGCTTTGTCGTGCCGCTGACCGTCCTGATCATCTGGATGTTCTTCCTAAACCGCCGCCCTGAAGAGGCCGGGCTGTTGGCGGTCGCTTCCGCGCTCCTGGTCGGCTTTCTCACTCCCGGTGTAAGGCTCGGTCCGCGTCAGCTGCTGAATATTTTGATCAATACCGGCCGGGGCATGCTCGAGATCGCCGCCATCACCGGTCTCGCAGGGGTGGTCATCGGAGTGCTCCAGCTCACGGGTCTCGGATTTACTTTGACACTGACCTTATTGAACGTCGGACAGAACAGCGCCATCTTGCTCCTCATCTTGACCGCGATCGTCAGTATCATTTTGGGGATGGGCATGCCGACCACAGCGGTTTATGTGCTGCTGGCGGTGCTGGTCGCTCCGGGGCTTTCCAAGCTGGGCATTTTGCCGATTGCTGCTCATCTGTTTATTTTTTATTTCGGCATGCTGAGCATGATCACACCGCCGGTGTGTCTGGCGAGCTATGCCGCGGCATCCATTGGCAAGACCGATCCAGTAAAAACCGGGTGGGAAGCGATGCGTCTGTGCGCGATCGCCTATGTGGTGCCGTTTCTGTTTGTTTTCTCGCCGGCGTTGCTATTGATCGGCTCGTGGTATGCGGTTGTGATTTCGATTGCCACAGCGATCGTCGGCGCAGTTCTCTTGGGAGTTGGCTTGGTGGGTTATTTATTTCGCCCCATCGGCGCTCTTAGGCGGCTCTTTTTCCTTCTTGCGGCGGCGGGTTTGCTCATTCCGGTGGTCGAGACCGGAACTTACACGAACCTCACTTGGGCGATCAATGCCGCAGGTTTGGTGCTCGCGGTCTTTATGGTCGTGATCGAATGGCTGGCGCGCTCGCGCCGGCAGGAGTCGAAAATCGCCGCGGCAGCGAAGGCTTCCGCAGGTGGCTGAATAGTCTCTGGAAGCCGGCATTACTCGCTTCTACTTGCTGGCGCTACTGGACCACCACGCTCTCCCCGGGCCGAACAGTAATTTCACGGATCTTTGACGGAAGATCGAACGGCGCGTCGATGTCGAAGCCCTTGGGATTTTGCGCGGTACGCGAGAAGAATCCGACGAGTTCCTGTAGGAGCGGCTTAGGCAACGGCACCCCACTAATATCAGCCGAGCGCAAATAGAGTTGCCCCCTCCCTTCGCGGGTCCGCAAGATACCGCGTGCATTGACCGGGACCTGTCCCGATAAGTAGTTCAACGGATCGAACAGGCCAGGCGATTGCCTGCGCCGCTTGACTTCATCCATGTCGACCAGCACTCGCGCAGCAAGCGCGCCGTCGCCCATCATCGTGATCTCGGGATTGGCTATCCCTTTGGGGAACTTGTCCTTTAAATTGAAAACCAGATATGAGTTCGCCTCTCGTTCCGGGATCGAGAATTCCCCAGCTTTTGGCGGATTGGCTGCGGCATTTTTCACTATTGCATCGATTTTGGCTTGAAGTCGGTCACCGTCTTGTTGTGATACGGCCACGGCAAATCCGCTCGAGGCGAATACAATCAACAAAAAAACAGCCGATAGATTGCGGCTCAAAGATTTTTTCATCACCAACATGGTACCAAGTTACGATTTTGACGGGAAGTCGTACGAGAAGCCTTTGCACACAGATGCAATTTTGGGTGAGAATTGCCGGGCAAGGCAAGCCTTGCAAATCAGACCGGGCCATAGTTAATTTGAAATCTCACCACAGTAGGAGAGATCGATGCCAGAGAATTTAAAGCCGCGTAGTCATGTTATCACCGATGGACCGGACCGCGCGCCGACGCGCGCCATGCTCAAAGCCGTCGGCTTTACCGACGATGATCTGTCGCGACCGATTGTCGGGGTCGCCAACACCTGGATCGAGATCGGTCCGTGCAATTTTCACTTGCGCCGGCTGGCCGCCAAAGTGAAGGAGGGAATTCGCGCCGCCGGGGCCACGCCGATGGAGTTCAACACGGTCTCCATCTCCGATGGCATCAGCATGGGAGCCGAAGGCATGAAATGCTCGTTGATCAGCCGCGAAGTCATCGCCGATTCCATAGAACTGGTCGCGCGGGGTAACCATTTCGATGCTTTGGTGTGTTTATCGGGCTGTGACAAAACCAACCCAGGCGTGGTCATGGCGCTGGCACGGCTCAATATCCCGGGGCTCGCTCTTTACGGCGGCTCGATTGCCCCGGGCCATCTCGGCGACCGTGACTTGACCATCCAAGATGTCTTCGAGGCAGTGGGCGCATACAGCAGCGGCCGCATCAAAGAAGAGCAATTAAAATCGGTCGAGAATATGGCCTGTCCCGGGGCGGGAGCGTGTGGCGGCCAGTTTACCGCCAACACCATGTCGACGGTGATGGAGTTCCTCGGGATTTCGCCGATGGGCAGTAACGGCATTCCAGCCACCGCCGCTGAGAAAGACGAGGCGGCATTCAACGCCGGTAAGCTGGTGGTCGAACTTTTGCGGCGCGATCTGCGGCCTTCTGAGATTCTCACCCGCAAATCGATTGAGAATGCGATCGCCTCGGTTGCCGCCACTGGCGGCTCGACTAACGCCGTGCTGCATCTTCTCGCGATTGCGCGGGAAGCCGGTATCGAACTGAACATCGACGATTTCGACCGTATCAGCGCGCGCACGCCGCTGATCGCCGATCTAAAACCGGGCGGCCGTTTCGTCGCCAACGATCTTTACAAAGCAGGCGGCATCAAACTGGTCGCCAAACGGCTGATTGAGGCGGGGCTGATCCATGAGGACACGCTCACAGTCACCGGCAAAACACTCAAAGAGGCGGCGCAAGACGCACAAGAAGAGACCGGACAAGAAGTCGTTCGACCGATGGCTAATCCGCTCAAGCCTACCGGTGGATTGGTGATCTTAAAGGGTAATTTAGCGCCCGAAGGTTGCGTCGTGAAAGTCGCCGGTTATGAGCGATTGATTCATAAAGGTCCGGCTCGGGTGTTCGATCGCGAGGAGGACGCGTTCGCGGCAGTGCAAAAGGGACGGATCAGAGCCGATGATGTGGTTGTCATTCGCTACGAAGGACCCAAGGGCGGGCCTGGCATGCGCGAGATGCTCGGCGTGACGGCAGCGCTGGTGGGCGCCGGGTTAGGCGATTCGGTTGCGCTCCTCACGGACGGGCGTTTCTCCGGAGCTACTCATGGGCTGATGGCCGGGCACGTTGCCCCCGAAGCGGCCCAAGGGGGTCCGATCGCCGCGCTGCGCGACGGCGACACGATCGTCTTCGACATTGCCGCGCGGCGGCTCGATGTGCAGATTTCAGAGGAAGAGATGAGTGCGCGTTTACGGCGGTGGGCGCCGCCTCCGCCGCGATACACCAGCGGCGTTATGGCAAAATACGCCAAGCTCGTCTCCTCCGCGTCCCAGGGAGCGGTTACGCTCTAGCAAACAGCCCGGCAAGAAGGTGAACATGGCGGAATGGACTTTATGGGCGACTCTTTTTACTTTAGGCACGGCGCTGGCAATGGTGGCGCTGTACCTGATCTGCCGCGAACGCTTCCAAACAATGAATACTCGGATTGCTGCGCTCGAGAGGGAGCTTGAAGCGGCGCGCTTGCGCGAGGAAGCCAACGAAAAGAACCTGAGCAAGATCCTTGATGCGGTGATGGAATTGCGCGGATCCACCGAAAGTCACTTGGAGAATCTGCGCCATGGTTTGGATCAATTGCGGGCGGAAAACTACTCGCATGCATCCGTCGATGCGGCGTAAAAAGCAATGATGAATGATGAATTATGAAAGCTGATGGATAAAACGTGCCCCCATAGAAGATTGCCGGTTCGTCTTGCCTAGATCTTACCGCTGATTCAGCCGCAGGAACTTCCGGGCCTAAGCTAAACAGTAAATTACCACAACCTGTTTGTCGCGATCAAAGAGAGTCACTCGCGTGCTCGGAGCGATCACGAAGTCACGCCGCAATTTCTAACCCTAGCTCGGTTCGCAACAAAGTTACTTGGGCTGCGGTGTTTTTGCCGGTTTTGCCGGCTGCGCCGAACTCGAGGCTGGGGATGGTTGG
>Ga0307416_100002382_pt1 | contig 10762 bp, 10 predicted proteins | sample DK1Cmetagenome_2_FD_203821 | JGI IMG/M metagenome (GOLD analysis project Ga0307416, IMG submission 203821) | Maize rhizosphere microbial communities from greenhouse at UC Davis, California, United States - DK15-C-3 | ecosystem: Host-associated > Plants > Roots > Rhizosphere > Soil | place...
GACGTGCCGCTCGACGCGCGTCACGTGACGTGGTCGCCCGACGGCGGCACGCTCGCCTGGTCGGCCGGGCGGTGGCTCGAGGAGGACCTTTTCGCGACCGACACCGCGACCGGGACCAGTCGCCGGATCACGGCGCTCCGCGGCCGCGAGGACCATCCGATGTACTCGCCCGACGGGAAGCATCTCGCGTTCATGCACCAGCCCACCGAGGACAGCACCATCCTCCGGATCGTGGATGCCCGGCGGACCGACGTGTCGGACCTCAGGCACGCCCGCGCCCTGGCGTTCGAGCCCGGTGCCGACGCGACGTGGAGCCCATCGTCCGACGGTCTCTTGTACATCACGGGTGGCTTCACGCCCGGCAATTCTTCCAAGTCAGCGATGCTGTTGTTGTCAGGGGGGCGCCGCGCCGTGTCCGGCACGCCCGACTCGCCGCTCTTCCCACAGTGGACGGCCGGGTCGCTCGTGTTCGTCCGGCACGCCCAGCTGTGGCAGGCGCGGTTCGACGGCAGCGGGGAGATGGCGCGGCCTGAGCCGCTCGGCGACGCGCCGGCGATCTATCCGTCAGCCGCGCGCGACGGGACGATCCTCTTTATCTCGGACGGCGGTCTGCGCCTGCGCACGCCCGACGGCCGGGAGCGCCGCCTCGGTTGGCCGCTCTCCTATACGCCGCCGGTGGCGGAGCCGGTCCTGATTCGGAACGCCCACATCATCGACGGCACCGGCGCGCCGGCCACGCCGCCGCGGGACCTCCTGGTCGAGCGCGGGAGGATTCTGAGAATTGCCGACAGCGGTACCCTCGCAGCGGGCACGGCGCGGGTAGTGGATGCCGGTGGGGGCTTCCTCATCCCCGGCCTCGTGGACCTGCACGCGCACGAGTACCGCCCGGACCTGATGCCGGGGTTTCCTCATTTTGGCGTGACTACGATTCGCGACCAGGGCTCCCCAGTTGGCCCTCTCATTGCAAGCGCCGACGCTGTCGCTGCCGGGAAGGTCGCCGGCCCCCGGGTGGACTACGGCGGCATCCAGTTCTACACCGACTGGGCTTACGACCTCGAGGATGGGCAGGGAGTGGAGCCGGAGGCGGACGCGGATCATGTGGCGCGGGCGGTGGCGCTGGCGGAGGCCTTCGGCTCGGACCACATCAAGACCCGCACGTTCCGCCGCTGGGACATCAATGCGCGGTTCATCGGCGAGGCGCACCGCCGTGGCATGCGAGTCACCGGCCACTGCGCCCACCCACTTCCCCTGGTGGCCGCCGGGATAGACGCCAAGGAGCACGCCGGGGTCTGCCAGCCACGGAGTGACGGCGCGATCTACGACGATCTGATCCAGCTCTACCGGGCGGCAGGGATCGGCGTCGTACCCACCATTTCCTACTCGGCGCTCGCGGTGCAGCTGAACCAGAACCCCCAGGCGCTCGAGGCCGACTCGGAGCTCGCGCCGTTCCTGCCGCCGCGGAACACTCTTCAGTGGATGCTGGAGCTCGATTCGGCCGGGCGCCGGAGCTACACGCGCCTCACGGAGCTGGCGCGGCACACCACTGCAAAACTCGCCCGGGCCGGCGTCACGATCGGGACCGGGAGCGATATCTGGCAGGCCCCGACCGGGGTCCACCTCGAGTTGGAGGAGATGGTGGACGCGGGGCTCTCCCCGCTGGAGGCGCTCCACGCCGCGACCGGTGCCGCCGCTCGAATCATCGGCGCCGAGCGGGACCTCGGCACCATCGCACCGGGGAAGTGGGCGGATCTCGTGCTGTTGGACGCCGACCCCGTGGCCGATATCCGCAATACGCGGCGGATCCGCGCCGTGATGCAGGCCGGGCAGTTGTTGGATCGCACTTCGTTACCAACGAGCTCAGGCGTGCCTTGACGGCTCCTCGCGCAGCAGCATCCATCCCCATCCCAGCAAGGTCGCCACGAGGAAGGGATACCCGAAGAACGGCAGCGGCGACGAGGTGGGCAGCAGCGCCTCACCGGCATAGATGCGAGCTGCCGTGATGCCGAATAGAATGGCCGCGACTGCCCCCAAGATCCGCAGCCAGGGCGGCAGCTGGCGGGGAGCGCTGATGAGGGCCAGAGCCGCGGCCCACAGCGCCGTGCCGGCGGCGAACGCGGGGACACTGCCGCTGGGTCCAGCGGCGGTCCCCGAGAGCAGGACGCCCTCGCCGATCGCGAACACCAGAAAGCCGGCCGCGAGGACATCGGCCCCCGCACGGAAATACTTCAGCGTGAGGAGCGCAGTCGCGACTACCAGGCCGACGCTGTCGATGGCCCATAAGCTGGCCTGAAGCTGCGGAGAGCCGACCAGCGTGCCGGCCAGACCGAAGGCAGCGCCGGTGAGGAGACCCAGCGCTGCGATCCGGTTGAGAGCCCGTCTGGAGGTTGCGCTCATTTCCGGCTCCATTATTGAACTTCGATGGGCGCCGTCCACCGAAACGTCCCCCACGACATGGCAAGTGTGCCGTGCCTGGCGTCGCTCGCCTCGATGGAGATGGTGAACTTCTCCACCGGTGGGTCCACGCTCTCGGATCTCATCGCTGCCGTGCCCAGGTCCTGCGCCCGGCTGTATTCCGTTCCCCACTGCCCGGTCTGTTTATTCACGATGAGGTCGACGCCTCGGACACGCGGGACCGTCCACAGGGTGTACGTCCCCGCCGGCAGCGATAATCCCGCAAGCGTGATCGGCGCCGAGGTGGTGAACTGGGTCGCGGCATTCGCTCCGGTGCGCCAGACCCGGTCGTAGCTGATCACGTTGCCCAGCAGGGTGCGCCCGCGCAGCAGAGGACGACTGTAGTCCACCGAGAAGGTCGCAGCGCCGATGGCGGCGCGGGTGGTGTCGCGGACGCTGAGCTGCGAGGGACCGGTACGCCGCTCCGCGGCCGCGAGCCGTTCGCCAACCGCCCCGACATCGAGTGGTGCCGTCGTCCGCGCGACGGCAACCTTGTAGGTGCTCCGCACACCCGAATAGGTCAGCATCCGTCCGCCGCTGTCCACCGTGACATCGCCGTACCCCGACAGCCAGTCGTGCCGCAGCACCACCTTGCCCCCGGGCTGCGGGTGCACGAACCCCCGGTGCAGGACGAAGCTCGGCCCGACATCCCGATCGGGATAGAACTGCCGGAACAGGACGCTGTCTCCCGGGGCAAGACCGCTCTTGGCAGCCTGGCGTAGCGCCGCGGCGATCTCCAGCTCGATGACGCTGTACATCATCGATACGTGGGGCACGGTGATCGCTCCGCCGGTGACGAACGTGGTGTCCCGGACACCGCTGCTGTCGCGGACCGAGATCTTCACCGCCTCGCCGGAGAAGTCGGCGGTGACCCGGCGTCCGCGTTCCCTCGGCGTCCGGCCGTTCGGGGTGCGTACGTCCATCACCATGTGCCGGATCGTTCCATCGCTGTTGAGGTCGAACTCCGTGTGACGCCGCCGCACGAAGGGCCAGCGATCCACGCCGTCGGTCACCAGGCGCGCGGGCGAGCGCTCGATGCGTTCGACGGAGACGGTGTCATTACCGAGCATGGCCACGAAACCATAGCGCTCGGGGGGTGCGGCGTTGCTCCATGCGACGAGGAGGAGAGGGAGAAGTATCCACTGCTTCATTCGATGCCCTTCGTGAAAGCGTGAGTTGAGCGGCCGGTCCTCCGCCTATAGCCAGCGACGCACGGACGCCTTATAGGGCAAGTAGTCCGACGGGAAGCGGGTCTCGAGGTAGTGCTCCTCTCGGGGGATGACCACGAACGACATCAGCGCCACAGCAGGAATGAGAGTGACGAGCAGCCAGAGACTGTTGACCCAGCATGCGATGCCGAGCTGGAGTAGCGAGAACGCCAGATAGATGGGATTCCGGCTCCAGCGATAGGGCCCCGCGCGCACGATCGTGGTGGTGGGACGGTTGCCCGGAACCGGCGTGCCGGCGGTCCGAAAGGTGCGAACCGCGTAGATGAACAAAGCGACGGCCACAAGCACCGCAGTGGCTCCGAGTGGCATGCTCACCGCATCAGAGACGAGCCGAACCGGCCATGCGAAATGCAGCAACAGCCCCAGGGCGATCGCGCCCAGGTATACCAAAGGAGGCCGCACGATCCCGAGGTTTGCGACTTCCGACGATACGGACCTGGTGCTGCCATTGGCCATGCCGCGCCTCCCAGAGATAGTGAGCCAGGTGACGCAAGCCATTCGCCTGCAGGTGATCCGGCTACTCGGTCAGACTACGGCTCTCGTGGGACAGTGTTTCAGAGTACGGTGGCATCGGAGCCTCCATACTCGAGTTGACATGCTGTCTAACCGACCGTGCATCAGCTGCAGCGACTTCTAAGGTTGGGCCGGGTGCCCTCCGAAGCAGACGATGTAGCCATCGGGGTCCTCGACGTAGAAATCCTTGGTGCCCCACGCTGTCGCCGTAAGCGGCTGGAGAATCGTTGCGCCATTCGCGGCACACTGCGCGTAGAACATTTCGATGCCGTCAACGCCAGCCGCGGCGTCCAGGTGCTGGTTCTCCCGTCGATGCCGGCGCTCCGGCGCGTGCTTCGGCGCCTCCTTCAGGTGGAGCTCCAGCCCATCCAGCCGGCCGATGGCATAGAACCCCTCCCACGGCTCGCCGAATGTGAACCCGAGCTTCTGGTAGTATGCGATCGAGCGGGCCAGGTCGTCGACCAGAAACTGAGGCGCGAAGGATGTCACCCGTGGCCTGGTGGTGATGGTCATAGAGTGTCCCGGTTCGGGAGTGGGATGAGCGCACAGGTTGTCAGGCGTTGCCCCAGCCCGGTATTGCAGCCGCCTGCTTCACCCACTTCGCCATCTGCGCCTCGTCGAGATCGTTTTCGTGGATGTCCACCCAGCGCGCGTCCTTGGCCGTGCCTCCGGGTGGAACCGGTCGGAGCGAGGTGCCCCGGAAGAAGGTCACCTTGACGTAGCGAGAGAAGACGTGGAACCCCAGGAACCAGCCGTGGCCCTCGAGGCCATACAAAGGCGAGTTCCACCTCACGGCCTTGCGCACGCTGGGCACGTTGCGCACGATCAGCGCGTCGAGGCGGCGCCCGACATCGCGTTTCCAGCCGGGCATGGCCGCGATGTAGGCCTGCACCGGGGCGTCCCCGTCGGCCTTCGCGATCTGAGGATTGCCGCCAGCGAGCAGGGCCGGCTTCGCGGCCTTCTTTGCGACCTTGGCCGACTTCCTGGACTTCTTGGCGCTCATCGAGAGACCTGTCCCGCCGGCTGCATGCGCTGCCTAGGCGGTTGTCGGCGGCAGAAGGCCATGGATCCGCTGCCCGAGATCCTGCAGAGCAGCCGCAGTTTGCTGGTCATTGATTTGTTCGGCGGCACGCCGCACCAGCTCGACATCCGCGGGCCTGAAGCCAAATGGCTGCTCGCTGAGAGCGAAGGCAGCCAGGGCCGCCCGGGCCGGTGGCGGGATCAGGACGCGGTCGTGAGCCCGGTTCATGACTACTACCGAGTCGCCTGGATTCAGCCCCAGCTTGGCCACGTACTCGGTCGTGTCGTCCTGGTGCGCTCCCGATTGGGATTTTGCCCACTGGTCCAGGTCGCGCGCCGATTGACGGTAGTCTCGTGCTTCCCACTGTTCCGGGGTGAGTGCCGGTAGCTGAGTGTATGGCATAGATGCTTACCTCGCGATGTGCTGCCGATTGGAACAGGCCTGTCTCCGGGTCAGTCGTTCATCGTTCAGCGGTCGCCGAGCCCTCGAATAGATCCGTATAGATAAAGCGCCAGCGCTTCTCGAAGTAGAGGAGGCGAAGCTCGTCTACCCCCGCTGAGTTCCGGCTACATCGCGGAACCGATGCCTCCGCCCAATCTCCATCGAGCCGTATCACCGCCTCGTCGACGAAGGCCGAGCGGTTCACCGGGCAAGTCTTCGGCTTGGAAGCCATATGCGAGGACCCGTGGCCGCGCGTTCGGTTCCTGGTGACCGTCTGGAGCTCCCCAGGAGCCCCCTTCCGCTCCAGGAGCTTCGGCGACAGGACATAGCCAGACAGGGCTTCCCAGTTCTGATTGTCCAAGTGCAGGTAGAACGCACGCAGAACAGCCCGAATCTGAGCAGGGGCGGAGTCCGGCTCTATCGCAGCTTGCTGAGACGTCGCGGGAGGGGCCCATGCCATCTGTAGTACCACGGCTGCCAGAGTAATTCGTCCACTTGGCAAATGGCCCTCCGAGTGCGATCAGCCTTGCCTGCGCCGCCAGGTCATCCGAGACAATCCCGCAGAATCGGCGCTTGGTTCGACCTCATCGAGAAACCCTTATGGACGTCAGGGCGATAATTCCACTTTCTCCAAACCACCTAGGGCAGGACCGTTCAAAACGCTGCCCTCTACACTGAAGCGAGAGCCATGACAGGGGCAGTCCCAGGTACGCTCGAGTGAATTCCAACGAACGATACAGCCGAGGTGGGGGCAGACCGCAGTTAATCGATGGAAGCCGCCGGCTTCATCTCGATACACTGCCAGCTTCTTCAGGCCATGCCGTACGACTGCACCTTGCCCCGGCCGGATCTCCGCCTCCGGTCGAACCTCTCCCGGAGTGACGTAGTCGACGTATTGCCGGGCGACGTTGAGGTTCTCCTTCATGTACTCCCCAACGGACTTGAGCGACTTTCGGCTGGGATCGTACAGCCGCTCCCAGGGGTTCGCCCGCCCCATGATGAGATCACAGATGAGCATACCGGCTATGGTGCCATGGGTCATGCCGTGGCCCGAATCACCGGTGGCAACGAAGATGTGGCCCTTGTCTCCCGGGTTGCGGCCGATGTACGCGAGTCCATCGACGGGCTCCACCACCTGGCCCGACCACTGGAACTCGACGGCTCCGATGGGGAAGCGTTCCCTGGCCCAGTGCTCGAGGCGGGCAAACCGGTCGGCCGCATCGTCGGCCTGGCCGGTCTTGTGGTCCTCACCACCTACGATGAGGATGTGCCCCGCCAGACGCACATAGTGGTAGGGGTCGGCGGTGTCCCAGTAGAGGGCGCGAGCCACCGCCCCCTCGACATGAGCCCCGATGGCAAACGTTCTGTATGCAGCCTGCTTGCTGTGGATGACGAGCCAGTCGATCACCGGCGTGTTGGTGGCGCAAACCACAAAATCAGCCGTCACGGTGGGCCCCGATGTGGTCGCTACCCGCCCCGGCGGACCCGGCTCCACGCCGGTGACGTGGGTTTGGCCGAAGACGCGCCCCCCCATTCGCCCGATGGCTTCGACCAGTCCATTGACGTACAAGAGAGGATGAAACTGTCCCTGCTGGGGAAACTGGATGGAGGGTCCGGTATCGAACGAAGCCAGTGGAGCCCGCTGGATCCGCTGGACTCCGGCAACCCCGGCCCGCCGTGCGGCCTCCAGCTCGGCCTCCAGCATGTCCGCAGACTCACCAGGCGGGACGAAAAGATAGCCATCCAGCCGTTCGAACTCACAGTCGATCGCCTCTTCGCGCACAATCGACTCAACCTGGTCGATTGCCGCGCTATGGCTGGCTGCGGCGAGCCGGGCACCCTCCAGCCCATGCAGACGTTCGAGCAGGTGGTACCGGTCGTCCAGTGCATTGGAGAGGTGGGCCGTGGTACGACCGGTCTCGCCTCCGCCCACGGCGCCATCCTCGAGAACCACCACCCGAGTACCCGCTTTGGCCAGGAGGTATGCCGTCGTGATCCCGGCGATGCCGGCTCCGATGACGCACACCTCGGTGCGCAGATCCTGGCCGAGCGAGGGCGGGACCACCAATGGGGTAGTCAGGAACCACAAAGAATCAGTCTTCCCGGTATCACTGCGCATAGCTTCTCCCGAATCCCTTAACCCCCAGGCAGTCTCCCGTACGGAGGAGTACGCATCAGCTCGCTCAGGGTCACCACCCGATAGCCCCGTTTGTTCAGCTCCGGCAGCACGGCCGCCAGCACCCGGGCGGTGCGCGTCCCCCGCTTGCCGCCATCGTGCAGGATAATGATTGCGCCCGGTCGCGCGTGCCGCAGGATGTGCTGGGTGGCCCAGGTCGCCGAGGGGATCGCGGCATCCAGCGGATAGATCGAGCCGACGGCGCAGCGATACTGATGTTCCCTCAATATCCGGATCATATCCTCCGAGTACCAGCCGGACCCCGGACGGGCCCAGACCGGATGTCCCCACGGCGAGAACGCCCGGTGGGCCGCGACGAGGTCGGCCTCGAACTCCTGCGGGTCGAGCCAGATGCTCGGCCGGTCCCGGGTGAAGTGATTGCCCAGTTCATGGCCCTCGCGCACCAGCCTCCCGATCAGCGATGACCGGCCGGGGAGGCGGCTGGTGATGAGAAAGAACGTTGCCCTTGCCTCATGGCGCCGAAGCTGGTCCAGGATACGAGCGGTCGAGACCGGGTCGGGCCCGTCGTCGATGGTGAGCGCCACGATCTTCTGCGGGGTAGGGACCTGGTAGAGGCAGCCGGGAAAGCGCCTGGCCAGCCGGGGCACCAGCCAGTCGGGAGCGGTCCAGACTATGGCCAGGCCAACGACGATGAGCAGGGCCGCCGTGACCAGGCTGATCGTTATCGCTCGTCTGGTTCTCATGGAATGCTGCACCAAGGCGAGCCAGCTACGCGCTATTCCCTGGCTTTGCGGCGAGCGCCGCCGGCCAGCTGAATGTCGACCAGAAGAAGTAGGCGTAGAAGATCGCCCAGATCGCGCCCACGCCGGCATGAACGGCCAGCCTCTAGGGCTACCAGATCCACGCGGATGAGCTGGGTGCCATGAGCGTGCCGAGCAGGCGTACCAGGTCACCGAGCGGCAGTCCCAGAAGAATGAGCGCACGCGCGACGCCTTCCCAGGCCAGCGCGCCAATGACTCCGCCCAGAATCGCTTTCCGAAACGCGACGCGGCGTATCACGGAGTGAGTGCGTCGATCACTCTTGAAGCAGGCGAAGCTTTACCAGCCCCGACTCCTCGGTCACCCGATAGGACGTAATCGGGGTATCCGCCGGTCCGGCCTTGACCGCGCCACTCCGGCAGTCGAACTGGGAGCCGTGCCAGGGACACTGCACCACGCCGTCTATCATGACGCCGTCCGCCAGTGATCCTCCCTTGTGGGTACAGCGGTCCTCGAATGCGACGTAACCGCCTCGGGTGTGCGCGAGCACGATCCGGCGGCCGTCCAGGTGAACGAGCTTCATCTGATCTACCTGGAGCTCGTCTGTCCGAGCCAGGACTACAGGCTGATCGGACTGCAGCCGGATTGTCTCCTCCTTCCACTTGCCGGCTCGGGCATAGCGGTGATCCACACCGATCTGATTCCGGTTGACCAGCACACCGCCCATCCAGCCTCCCGCCGTCAGCAGCGCTACTCCGATTCCCTCCAGGGCCAGGACCGTCAGATCCGGGAGTGCTGCGGACTCACCTCGAACAGCCCAGGCGGCGGCGAACAGGACCACGGCCGCCAGGTTGACCAGCATGTGCCTGGTGGCGCGCTGCTTCCCGGAGCTCTTGGGTGGCACCGTCGTGAAGTAGTCGATGAACCCCGGAACCGCGGCGATGAGAGCCGCGACGATTCCGACCAGACCCAGGTACGCCCCTGTGGTCCACCAGCCGGGACGCCCCGCCACTCGCCCGGCAAGATCGAAGAGGAATGCACCGTAGAGAAAGGCGAAGGGAAACGGAATGAGCGCCGGATGGATGGGATGACCCCGAAAGCTGGCCCTGCTTCGCATGAAGCCTCCGAGGCTAGCGTGTAGAACTGCTCAAAACATGATCCCGAGCGTCACCGGGAAGTAGTGCACATCGTCGGTATGGCTCTTGGTCCTATGTCCGCGGATTTCGACGAAGTTCCTCAAGCCAAGGAAGAAGAACTGGGCTCCCACACCATAGTTCCAGCCGTAGCGAACTCTGGCCTCGCAGGTCGGCCCTGGTGAGCAGTCGGTGCGATACGCTCCCAGTCCCCCGAGGAGGTACGCCTGGATGGGCCAGGTAACCTTGGGCAGGCGGTAAGTGAGGTTCAATGTCGCGGAGCCGGCAGACAGGTGGCCTTCTCCACCCAGGGCAGTCTCCAACTGATCGCTGAAGCCGAACTGGTTGTAGGTAACGTCCAGGCGGAGACTCCAGGGGTGCATCGGAGAGGCTAGCGCCGCGGTGACCAGGCCGTGCCACCCGGTGTTCACGTCGTCGGCGATATCACCCTCGGGTAGTGACACTCCGCCTCCCACACCGATCGAGAGCGGACTCTGGGCCGTAAGCGGTACAGCCGAAGCAACAACAGCGAAACACGTTGCACCGAGAATCCAGCGCCGCATAGACCTCCTTCCGGCAATGTCGATGCGCCGACCTATAGCGACTTCACGTACTCTTCCAAATCATTCTTCTGCTTACCCGTGAGTTTGAGATTCAGTGTCCTCACGTAGTGATTGATGACATCCTCGATCGTCTTTGCGCTGCCGTCATGGAAATACGGCGGGTGCTGCCACAGGCCGCGGAGCGGTGTGGTGCGATAGCGCTTTTGTGACGTCCGGGCTGCGTAGGTAGCGTCCATTCCGGTCTCGGACGGCGCATGGAGAGTCCCGTCGTTGTTATCGGTGAGCGTGCCGTTCACGTGGCACCGGGCACAGTTGGCATCGAAGACAACCTTGCCCCGGCGAGCGGCTCGCTTGCTGTACGTCCCCCCGGGCGGCTGCGGAGCCGGAATACTGAACTGGTATGCCCGAAGCGCTTCCAGCTTCGGCGTAACCCGATCCGGCTCATGGACGACTTTCACGCCCAGCCGCGGGTCGGAGAAGCTGCCTTGCCCATGCATCTGGGTGACGGCGACGTA
>Ga0307416_100002384_pt1 | contig 10761 bp, 12 predicted proteins | sample DK1Cmetagenome_2_FD_203821 | JGI IMG/M metagenome (GOLD analysis project Ga0307416, IMG submission 203821) | Maize rhizosphere microbial communities from greenhouse at UC Davis, California, United States - DK15-C-3 | ecosystem: Host-associated > Plants > Roots > Rhizosphere > Soil | place...
CGATCGTGCCTTCGTCGACCGCCTCGAACTCCATCGTCGCCTTGTCGGTCTCGATCTCGGCGAGGATGTCGCCCGAGCGAACGTCATCGCCTTCCTTGACCAGCCACTTGGCGAGCGTCCCTTCCTCCATGGTCGGGGACAATGCGGGCATTTTGAGCTCGACCGGCATCAGTAGCTCCCCACCAGGACGTCGGTGTAGAGCTCGGCCGGGGCGGGCTCGGGCGCATCTTCAGCAAACTTCGCAGCTTCGACGACGATGTCCTTGATTTCCTTGTCGATGCCCTTCAGCTCCTCTTCCTTGACGCCGAGGCTTACGAGCTCGCGTTCCGCGTGACTGATCGGATCGCGGTGTTCGCGATAGTCCTGAACCTCTTCGCGCGTCCGGTATTTCGCCGGGTCGGACATCGAGTGACCGCGATAGCGATAGGTCAGGAACTCGATCAGGATCGGGCCCTTGCCACTGCGGGTCCACTCCAGCGCCACCTCGGCGGCGCCGCGCACCGCAAGCACGTCCATGCCGTCGACCTGGAGGCCGGGGATGCGGTGAGCCTGGCCGCGGCGATACAGCTCCGGCTCGGCCGACGACCGCTTGATGCTCGTGCCCATCGCATATTGGTTGTTCTCGACCACGTAGATGATCGGCAGGTCCCACAGCTTGGCCATGTTGAAGGCCTCGTAGACCTGGCCCTGGTTGACCGCGCCGTCGCCCATGTAGGTGAGGCAAACGCCGCCATCTTCCGCATATTTGTGCTTCAAGGCGAGGCCCGTGCCCAGCGGCACCTGCGCGCCGACGATGCCGTGGCCGCCGTAGAAGCCGTGATCGACGCTGAACATGTGCATCGACCCGCCCTTGCCCTTGGAGATGCCGGCGGCACGGCCGGTGAGCTCGGCCATGATGACCTTGGGGTCGATGCCGTAGGCGAGCATATGGCCGTGGTCGCGATAGCCCGTGATGACGCTGTCCTTGCCGACGGTCATCGCCGACTGCAGCCCGACGGCGACGGCTTCCTGGCCGATGTAGAGATGGCAGAAGCCGCCGATCAGGCCGAGGCCGTAGAGCTGTCCGGCGCGTTCCTCGAACCGCCGGATGAGCAGCATCTCGCGATAGAATTGGAGGAGCTGCTCCTTGTCGGCCTTGTAGCGCTGCGGCTGCGGCGGACGGTCGATCTTGGGTTCCTGCTGCGCGACGGGAACGGCAGCTTTCTTGGCGGTGCGCGCCACGGCAATCTCTCTTATGACTGAAGCGGGCCAGCCTATAGGCAGCGGTTGCTCAAGCGGCAATCCTTCGGCCCGGGCCGGGAGCGTCTAGTCGAGCGGGATCACCACTTCGTCGGGGCGGACGAGCCCGAGGTCCTTGCGCACCAGCTCATCGGCCATGTCGGGATCGGCCTTGCGCGGGTCGAGCAATTGCGAACGATGCTTGAGCTGCGCGCGGTCCTTTTCGATCTGCGCGAGCTCGGCCTGCCGCTGCTCGAGCGCGCGGTGGTAGCTGCCCCAGGCGAAGATCCCATTGGGGCCGGCGATCGCATGGCCGGCGAAGGTGCCGACGACGATCACCGCCAGGGCCGGCATCGCCACCCTGCGGATCAATGCAAAGATACGGTTCGCTCCACCCATCCCGACCCAAGAAGAATCACGAAGTCCTTGGCCATGCAAGCAAAAAGAATGGTTCGGTGGAAAAGGCGGGGATAAAGTTGTGGATCAGGCCGCGCGATAGGCTTTGAGTGTCGCTCGGCCGGGATATTCGGCCGTCTCCCCAAGCTCCTCCTCGATCCGCAGCAGCTGGTTGTATTTGGCCGTCCGGTCGGAGCGCGCGAGGCTGCCGGTCTTGATCTGCCCGCAACTCAGCGCGACCGCGAGATCGGCGATCGTCGAATCTTCGGTTTCGCCAGAGCGGTGGGACATGACGGCCGTGTAGCCATTGGTCTGAGCCAGGCGCACAGCGTTGATGGTCTCGGTCAGCGAGCCGATCTGGTTGACCTTGATGAGGATCGAGTTGGCGATCCCCGCGCTGATCCCCTGCTGCAGCCGCTTCACGTTGGTCACGAACAGATCGTCCCCGACCAGCTGGACGCGCGACCCGAGCTTTTCGGTGAGCACCTTCCATCCGGCCCAGTCGTCTTCGGCCATGCCGTCCTCGATCGACGCGATCGGATAGTTGGCCGCGAGATCGGCAAGGAAGTCCGCATTCTCGGCCGAGGACAAGGTCTTCCCTTCGCCGGTCATGCGGTAGGCGCCGTCCTTGAAATATTCGCTGGCCGCGCAGTCGAGGGCGAGCAGGACGTCATCGCCCAACTTGTAGCCTGCGGCCGCGACCGCTTTCTCGATATAATCCAGGCCTTCGCGCGCCGACTTTACCGCCGGTGCGAAGCCGCCTTCATCGCCGACCGAGGTCGAAAGCCCGGCGCCGTGCAGCGCGCTCTTCAGCGCGTGGAAGATTTCCGCGCCGCAGCGCAGCGCCTCGGCGAAGTCCGGGGCGCCGACCGGCATCACCATGAATTCCTGGAAGTCGATGCCGTTGTCGGCATGCACGCCGCCGTTGAGGATGTTCATCATCGGCACCGGCAGCAGATTGGCCTCGACCCCGCCAACGTAGCGATAGAGCGGGAGGCCGAGTGCATCCGCCGCCGCCTTGGCCGTCGCCAAACTGACTCCGAGGATCGCGTTGGCGCCGAGCCGGCCCTTATTGTCCGTGCCGTCGAGCGCGATCATCGCCGCATCGAGCTGCGCCTGGTCCTCGGCTTCCGTCCCGACGAGGGCCTCGGCGATCTCGCCATTGACCGCCTGCACCGCCTTGGAAACGCCCTTCCCGCCCCACCGGCTCTTGTCGCCGTCGCGAAGCTCGACCGCTTCGTGCGCGCCGGTCGAAGCGCCTGACGGAACCGCCGCCCGCCCCATGCTGCCGTCTTCCAGCGTGACGTCCACTTCGACGGTGGGATTGCCCCGGCTGTCGAGAATTTGGCGCGCGTGGACGTCGACAATCGCTGTCATGGCTTTCCTTTGTGCGGAGGCGTAACAATATGGCAGTCCGCAAAACCTAATAGGCCGAGCGCCCGGACGTGCAACTTTCGGCCTGGCGGGCCGGAACGAAGGCCAGAGGCTCCGGGTTGAATCGGCAAGAGGAGGAGTACCCGCCATGGCTGATGACAAGACTGCGGCACTGCCCGAGGGAACCGACACCGTGATTGCCGGCGCCTCGCAATCGGACGACGGCGACACGCTGACGATGGAGGATACCGCCTTGTCGACAGATTCCAGCGACCGCGGCCTCGCCAATCGCTTGCGCGAAGGACGCGAGCAACTTTCGAGCCAGGCTGGAGAACGAGCGCGCGGGTTTGTGACCCAAGGGATGGAGCGCACCGCCGAAGCGCTTGCCAACGTCTCCAAGATGGTCGGCGACACCGCGCCGGGTATCGATGAGCGTCTGGGTGCCGAATATGGCGATTATGCCCGTCGCGCCGCGGGCGCGATCGAGAACGTCGCCAACACGATCGCGGAGAAGGACCCCGACGAGCTGATCGAGGACACGCGGAACTTCGTCCGCAACAGTCCGGGCATCGCGCTTGCCGGCGCCGCGGTCGTCGGCTTCGTCGTCGCCCGGCTGTTCAAGACCGGCCTCGCCCGCAACGAGGACGACGAGGCCTGATGCTGAAGCCGGCCGATCCGCTACCGCAGCCGCCTGAACGCCCAGTCGGTGAGCTCGTCCATGCGCTCATCGAGGAAGGCAAGGCCTATGCGCACGCCGAAATCGGCCTCTTGAAGGCGATCGCCGCCGCCAAGGGCAAGGCCCTCGCCTTGCCTGCGGGCCTGTTCGCAGCCGCGTTCTTCTGCGCGCTGGCGGCGGTCACTGCACTCGCAGTGGGCGTGGTCATTGGGCTCGAACGGTTCATCGGGCCCCTCGCCGCCGGTTTCGTGGGGATGCTGATCTTCGCCGCGATTGCCGGCGGTCTCAGCTGGTATGGCTACGAACGGCTGAGGCGCGATTTCTGATGCCCGATACGCCCGAAATCGCCGCTGCTCGGCTCGAGGTTGATCGCAGCCGCGCCCGGGTCATGGCGACAGCTCATGAGCTCCAGGACCGGCTGAGCCCGAGGACGATCGCGAAGGGCGCCTGGCAGGGCGCGAAGGAAAAGGGCGCCGACCTCGCCGAGGACGCGGTCGACGCGGTGCGGGCCCGGCCAATCGCCGCCACCGGCGTCGTTGCCGCAATCACCATGTTCCTCGCCCGCGAACCGCTGATGGACCTAGCCGGCAAGATTGCGGGAAGCGTCGGCGAAAAGCGGAAAACTCGTAAGGCCGCCAAGGCCAGATCCCGAGAGAGTGCCACGGAGAAAGCTTCATGATTGACCAGGACAACAGCCGTACGAGCGAAGACAATGATACCGGTACCAGTTCACCGCGGCAGCGCGCGATCGAGGCCTACGAAGGCGCGCGCGACCGGGCGACGGACACGCTCGGCCAGGCACCGCTGCTGGCGCTTGCCGGCGGGCTTGCCGCAGGCGCGCTGATTGCCGCGCTGCTTCCCCGCACCGACGCGGAAACGCGCCTCGTTCGCCCGACCGCGCGCCGGGTGAAGGACACTGCCCGCGCGGCGTTCGACGCCGCCCGCGACACCGGCAGTCAGCGTCTCGGCGATCTCGGCATCAGCCGCGAGAAAGGCGAGGAAACCATCCGCAACCTCTTGAACGGCCTGTCCGATGCGGCGCGGGCGTCCGCGGATGCCGCAGCCCAGGCCGTCCGCAGCAAGGGCTGACGAAACCGCGCGACTGCGCTAGCGGAGGAGCAATGAGCAAGCTTCACCTCGTCTTCGGCGGTCGCGTCAAGGATCCGCGTGGGCTCGAGTTCGACCTCGACACGATCGACCTGGTCGGAATCTACGACAGCTTCGCGGGGGCCGAAGACGCCTGGCGCGGCAAGGCTCAGCGGACCGTTGACGACGCCGAGATGAAATATGTCGTCGTCCACCTGCACCGCCTGCTCGAGCCTGAATCGGAGGGAATCACGCGCCCTAAGCTGCCCGCACGCTAGGCGGAGCGGTATTTCCACAAGAGCAGCGGCCGTTGCAGCAGCAGGCCCGCCGCAAACCCGCCGACGTGCGCTGGTGTCGCCAGCAGATAGCCCTGGCCGCCGGCAAGCCACGCCATCATCATCTGCAGCACGATCCACGCGATCAGCAGCCAGACGACATTGATCCAGCGATTGACCCGCAGGTTGCTGGTGAACGGCCTGGCCCGGCCGAAGCTCAGCGCGAAGGCGCCCATGACGGCGCTGATCGCGCCGCTGGCGCCGACCATCGGAGTCGCTCCCAACGGATCGAGCGCCCACTGCGCCGCGGCCGCGGCATACGCGCCCACCAGGTAGAGCGCCACGACACCGCCGCGCCCGATGACCCGCTCCACCTGCGTCCCGCACCACAGCATGATCAGCAGGTTGAAACCGAGATGCACCAGGCCCGAATGGACGAGGGTCGCGGAGAGCGGGGTCAGGAAGGCCGGAACCGCCGGCCACGCCACCGCCTGGGTCATGCGCAGCGGAATGAAGCCCAGCGCATAAGCCGCCTGTCCCGAATAGCCGGCGAGCGCGGTCAGGATCCACGCCGCCGCGGTCAGCACGACGATGATGTTGGTCGCGGTGCGCTGGAAGCGCTGCACGATCAGATGAACTCGATCTTCTTGATCTCGTAATAGCGGTCGCCGGAGGGCGTCGAAACCTCGACCTCCTCGCCCTTCTGGCGGCCGATCAGCGCTCGGCCGAGCGGCGAATTATAGCTGATCCGGCCGTCCTTGGCGTCCGCCTCGGTCTGGCCGACGAGCTGGTACTTCACCTTCTTGTCGTCCTCGTCGACCAGGGTCACCGTCGCTCCGAACACGACCTTGTCGCCCGACAGCGTCGTCGGGTCGATGATCATCGCCCGGCTGAGGCGGTCCTCGAGGTCGGCGATCGTTGCCTCGATCTGGCCCTGGCGTTCCTTGGCGGCATGATATTCCGCGTTCTCGCTGAGGTCGCCGTGCGCGCGCGCCGCCTCGATCGCCTCGACGATCTCCGGGCGCTCGCCCTTGAGACGTTTCAGGTCCTCGTTGAGCTTGCGATGGCCCTCGGCCAGCATCGGCACCTTTTCGGCAGTCGCCATTGTCAAAACCCTCTTTTCAAAACCCTGCCCCGGCGTGCGTCGAAGCCCGCGATCGGAGGCAGATTGTGGTATGGAAGCCTAGCCCTGGGAGGGGGAATAATAGGATTGCAGCGAGGCGACTTCAAGCGCGCGCCCCCGTACCGCCTCGATCGACCGCGCCGCGGCCAGGCTTGCCGGAGCGGTCGTAAAGTAGGGCACTTTCCGGGTCAGCGCGGTCGTCCGGATCGAATGACTGTCCTTCAGGGACTGCCAGCCCTCGGTGGTGTTGAACACGATCGCGACATCCCCATCGAGCAAACGGTCGACGATATGCGGACGGCCTTGGGCCACCTTGTTGACCACTTCCACCGGCAAGCCTCTCGCCTGCAGGTGCGCGGCAGTGCCGCCAGTGGCGATGATCCTGAACCCCAGCTCGACCATCTTCTCGACCGCCGGCACGATATTGTCCTTGTCAGCGTCCTTGACCGACACGAACGCCGTTCCGCCCTGCGGCAGGGCCATGCCCGCGCCGATCAGCGCCTTGGCGAAGGCGATATCGAAATCGGCAGCGATCCCCATGACTTCGCCGGTGCTCTTCATTTCGGGTCCGAGTACTGGGTCGGTCCCGGGAAAACGGGCGAACGGGAACACCGATTCCTTGACCGCGATATAATCGAGCGTGCGCCCAACCTCGCCGAAGCTCGCCAGCGGCTCGCCGGCCATCACCCGCGCCGCGATCTTGGCAACCGGCCGCCCAATCGCCTTGGCGACGAAGGGGACCGTGCGGCTGGCGCGCGGATTGACCTCGATCAGATAGACCTCACCCTCCTTGACCGCGAACTGCACGTTCATCAGCCCCTTGACCTTCAGCGCCAGCGCTAGCGCCCGCGTCTGGCGCTCGATCTCGGCGACGATCCGCGGCTCGAGGCTGTGCGGCGGGATCGCGCAGGCGCTGTCGCCCGAATGCACCCCCGCCTCCTCGATATGCTGGAGCACGCCGCACACTGCGACCTCGCTTCCATCGCAGATCGCGTCCACGTCGACCTCGATCGCGTCGCGCAGATAGCGGTCGATCAGCACCGGGCTCTTGCCCGATACCTGGACCGCGGTCGCGATATAATGGTCGAGCTGCTGCGGCCCTTCGACGATCTCCATCCCGCGGCCGCCAAGCACGTAGGATGGCCGCAACAGCACCGGGTAACCGATCCGCTCGGCCACCCGCAGCGCCTCGTCGCGGCTGCGAGCGATGCCGTTGGCCGGTTGCTTGAGGCCGAGTTGCTGGACCAGCTCCGCGAACCGCTCGCGGTCCTCGGCAAGGTCGATGCTGTCAGGCGAGGTCCCCAGGATCGGCACGCCCGCCGCCTGCAGCTCCGCGGCGAGCTTCAGCGGCGTCTGGCCGCCGAGCTGGACGATCACCCCGAGCAGCTCGCCCTTCTCCTGCTCCCGCCGCACGATCTCGAGTACGTCCTCGACCGTCAGCGGCTCGAAGTAGAGGCGGTCCGACGTGTCCGGGTCGGTGGACACCGTCTCCGGGTTGCAATTGACCATGATCGTCTCGAGGCCCGCGCCATCCCGCCCCAGCGCAAAGGCGGCGTGGCAGCAGCAATAGTCGAACTCGATCCCCTGCCCGATCCGGTTCGGGCCGCCGCCGAGGATCATGACCTTGCGGCGGTCCGAGACCTGCGCTTCATCCTCCGGCTCGCCGAACAGCGGCGCCTCGTAGGTCGAGTAGAGGTACGGCGTGGTCGCGTCGAACTCGGCCGCGCAGCTGTCGATCCGCTTGAACACCGGCCGCACGCCGAGCCGCAGGCGATGCGCGCGCACCTCGCTGTCGGTGATCCCGCCCGTCATCCCCGCCATCGCGCTATGGACCACGCCCGAGCCGCCCGCCGCGACCGCTTCGCTCATTCCGCGCTCGACGCCGGCGGAGCGCAACGAAAGCTGCGCCAGCCGGGCGTCCGAGAAGCCCATCGCCTTTAAGCGCCGCATCGCCCGCGTATCGCTCGGCAGGCCGTTGATGCGGACTTCCTCTTCCGCCTCAACGATTTCCTGCAAGCGCTTCAAAAACCACGGGTCGAAGCCCGCGATCTGGTTGATCCGCTGGACCGTGAAGCCCTGGCGCAGCGCCTCGGCGGCAACCAGCAGGCGGTCCGGCGTCGCCCGTGCGAGCGCGCTCTCGATCTCCGCCGGATCGGCATTTTCATAGTGCCGCACGCGGTCCAGTCCGCAGAGCCCGATCTCCAGCCCGCGCAACGCCTTCTGCAGGCTCTCGGCGAAATTACGGCCGATCGCCATCACCTCGCCGACCGACTTCATCGAGGTCGACAGCAAGGCGTCGGCGCCCTTGAACTTCTCGAACGCGAAGCGCGGGATCTTGGTCACGACATAGTCGATCGTCGGCTCGAAGCTCGCCGGCGTCGCGCCGCCGGTGATGTCGTTGGCGATCTCGTCGAGCGTGTACCCAACCGCCAGCCGCGCCGCGACCTTGGCGATCGGGAAGCCCGTCGCCTTCGACGCCAGCGCCGAGCTCCGCGACACCCGCGGGTTCATCTCGATCACCACCATCCGCCCGGTCTTCGGATCGACCGCGAACTGGACGTTGGAACCGCCTGTTTCGACGCCAATTTCGCGCAGCACCGCGATGCTCGCCGAGCGCATGCGCTGATATTCCTTGTCGGTCAGCGTGAGCGCCGGGGCGACGGTGATGCTGTCGCCCGTATGCACCCCCATCGGGTCGACATTCTCGATCGAGCAGATGATGATGGCATTGTCGGCGCGGTCGCGCACGACCTCCATCTCATATTCCTTCCAGCCCACGAGGCTTTCGTCGATCAGCACCTCGGTGGTCGGCGACGCCTCGAGGCCGGTCCGCACGAAATGCTCATATTCGTCGCGGTTGTAGGCGATTCCGCCGCCCGTCCCGCCGAGCGTGAAGCTCGGCCGGATCACTGCCGGCAGCCCGACGGTCTCAAGCGCCGCTGCGGCCTCGTCCATGTTGTGGACGATGGCCGAGCGCGGGCTTTCGAGCCCGATCCGATCCATCGCGTCGCGGAATTTCTCGCGGTCCTCGGCCTTCTCGATCGCCTCGGCATTGGCGCCGATCAGCTGCACGCCGAGCCGGCCGAGCGTGCCGTCCTTGAACAGCGCCAGCGCCGTATTGAGTGCGGTCTGCCCGCCCATCGTCGGCAGCAGCGCGTCGGGCCGCTCCTTTTCGAGGATCTTGGCGACGATCCCAGGCGTGATCGGCTCGATGTAGGTCGCATCCGCAAGCTCTGGATCGGTCATGATCGTCGCCGGGTTCGAATTGACGACGATCACCCGATAACCCTCGCTTTTCAGCGCCTTGACCGCCTGACTTCCCGAATAATCGAACTCCGCCGCCTGGCCGATGACGATCGGCCCCGCGCCGATGATCAGGATCGAGGCAATGTCGGTGCGCTTTGGCATCAGCCCGCCGGAAACTGCATGTTGACGAAGACTGCCTTGAGGCCGTTGCGGCGCGCCCAGCGCGAGACGCAGGCGCGCTGCTGGTCCGTAGGCTCGGTGCGGATGGCGAGGAGCAGTTTCTTCTCGCTCTCGTCCTGGATCAACTCGCCCAGCGCCAACCCACAGCCAAGCGCGACGTCATTGAGCTGCGATTCAGTGTGCAACCGCGCGGGCGTCGCGCAGGCGGAAAGCAGCCCTATAACGAGGAATATCGCCGCCGTTAACTTGCTGCCGCGCATTATCGGGTGCTCCTCCCCGGGACGAGGCGCCAACCGGGGATCTTCGCCACCTGGGCGCGAATGCATTTCAGTTCAGCCTCCGTCAGTCGCGTTTGTCGCACCGTCGGTTCGGCCGTGATAACCAACTCGCCGCGGGAGACAGGCTTCAGTAAGTAATTCGGTCTGCCGCAATGCGCCATGATTTGGCTCAAGCGTCTTTCCAGCGCTGAATCGTGCGTGGCCCAACCTGCGGAGCTGTTGAAGGAAGTCAGAGCTGCAACGACCCACGCGGAGGTCCTCACCGCATCGCCCCAACAAACTTCTCAAACAGATAGAAGCTGTCCTGCGGTCCGGGGCTCGCCTCGGGGTGGTATTGCACGCTGAACGCCGGGCGGTCGGTCAGCTCGATCCCGCAATTGCTGCCGTCGAACAGCGACACGTGGGTCTCGCGCACATGGTCGGGCATGCCTTCGCGCTCGACCGCGAAGCCGTGGTTCATGCTGGTGATCTCGACCTGGCCGTCGGCGAGGCGCTTGACCGGGTGGTTGGCGCCGCGGTGGCCTTGGAACATCTTGGACGTCTTGCCGCCGACCGCCAGCGCCAGCATCTGGTGCCCGAGGCAGATGCCAAACAGCGGCTTCTTCGTCTCCAGCATCTGCTTGATCACCGGCACCGCATATTCGCCCGTCGCGGCAGGATCGCCCGGCCCGTTCGACAGGAAGAAGCCGTCGGGCTCGTGCGCCATGATCTCGTCGAAGGTCGCGCTCGCCGGCACGACCGTCACCCGCGCCCCGGCCTCGGAGAGGTTGCGGAAGATGTTGCGCTTGGAGCCGTAATCGACCGCGACGACGTGGGGACGATCATCCCCCTCCCAGCCAAGGGAGGGGCTAGGGGTGGGTAGCGCAGCGGCGGGCTCGATGCCCGGCGCGGAGCTGCGCTCCGCACCCA
>Ga0307416_100002387_pt1 | contig 10759 bp, 9 predicted proteins | sample DK1Cmetagenome_2_FD_203821 | JGI IMG/M metagenome (GOLD analysis project Ga0307416, IMG submission 203821) | Maize rhizosphere microbial communities from greenhouse at UC Davis, California, United States - DK15-C-3 | ecosystem: Host-associated > Plants > Roots > Rhizosphere > Soil | place: USA...
CCGGGACTCCGAGCACTTCGTGGCCCCGCTCGCGCAGGCCGTCGAGGAACGCGCAGGCGTCGCGAAACTGCTCGGTCCGCGCACGCTGCGTGAAGTCGCCGCTGATGACGATGAGGTCGGGCTTGAGCTGGTCCGCCTGCCAGTCGACCGCCTCGACGAGGCGATCGTCATGGGCGCCGAAATGCAGGTCCGAAAGATGGAGGATGCGGGTCATGGGCGGAGAAACGCGTCTCCGCCCCTTCCGGTTCACCTCAGTCGGTCGGGAATCCCCGGCGCTTCAGCAGCGCCGACACGTCCGGATCGCGGCCCCGGAACTGGCGATACGCCTCCGCCCGATCGGTCTCGTTCCCGGTTGCCAGCAGGATGGTCTTGAAACGCTCGGCCGTCGCCTTGTCCCACACGTTACCGGTTTGCTCGAACGCGGCCCAGGTGTCCGCGTCCATCGTCTCCGACCACAGGTAGGAATAATAGCCGGCCGAGTAGGCGTCCGAGGAGAACAGGTGATTGAACTGCGGCAGGCGGTGCCGCATCACGATCTCCTTGGGCATCCCGATCTTCGCCAGCGCCTCGCGCTCGAACTTGTCTGGATCGGCGACACCGTTGGGGTCGGTGTGCATCATCATGTCGACGATCGCCGAGGAGAGATATTCGACCGTCGCGAAGCCCTGGTTGAAGGTGTTCGCCTTCTCGATCTTGTCGACCAGCGCCTGCGGCATCGGCTGACCCGTCTGGTAGTGCTTGGCGAAGCGGTTGAGGACGGCTGGCGTCAGCAGCCAGTTCTCGTTCACCTGGCTCGGATATTCGACGAAGTCCCGCTGCGACCCCGCGAAGTTGGGATAGCGGACGTCCACCGTCAAATAATGGATCGCGTGCCCGAACTCGTGGAACATCGTCTCGGCGTCGTCGAGGCTGATGAGCACCGGCTGCCCGGGGCTCGGCTTGGTGAAATTGTTGTTGTTGGAGTTGAGGACGATCTTCTGATCGAGGAGTCCGATCCGCGCGCGATAGGCATTGTGCCACGCGCCGGAGCGCTTGCCGGTGCGGGCGTAGGTGTCGAGGTACCAGAGGCCGACGACATGGCCGTCGTTGCGATCGGTCACCTCGAACGTCCGCACGTCGGGCTGGAAGACCGGAATCGAGCCCGTATTCTCCTTGAAATCGTAGCCGTAGAGCTCGCCCGCGGCCCAGAACATGCCTTTCAGGATGTTGTTGAGCTCGAAGTACGGCTTCACCTCTTCCTGGCTGAAGTCGAACTTATCCTTGCGGACCTTCTCCTGGTAGTAGCGATAGTCCCATGGCGCGATCGTGATCTTGTCGCCGCGTTTGTTGGCGAGCGCCTGCTGATCGGCGACCTCTTCCTTCACTCGAGCCACCGCCGCCGGCCAGACCTTCATCATCAGCCTCATGGCGTTGTCCGGCGTCCTCGCCATCGTGTCCTGCATCCGCCACGCGGCGTGGCTCGGATAGCCGAGCAGCCGTGCACGGTCCGCGCGCAACTTGACGATCTCGGCGATGGTCGAATTGGTGTCGTTCTTGTCGCCGTTGTCGCCGCGGTTAACGAACGCCCGCCACACCTTCTCGCGGAGCGCGCGATTGTCGGCGAAGGTCAGGATCGGATCGACCGCCGAGCGCGTGTTCATGATCGCATATTGGCCGGCCGGGAGCTTGTGCTCCTTGGCCGATGCCAGCGCAGCGTTCTTCACGTCGTCGGGAACACCGTTGAGCTGCGCCGCTGTGGCGACGGTATATTTGGATTCGTCCGCCAGCACCTTCTCGCTGAAGGTCGAGAAGGCCTTGGCGAGCTGCTGGTTGATCGCGGTGAGCTGCTGCTTCTGCTGCGGATCGAGGTTGGCGCCGTTGCGGACGAAGGACTCATAGTAGCGCGTGACCAGCCGCTGCTCCTTGGCCGGAAGGCTTGCACGCGCGTCATAGACCGCCTTGATCCGCTGGAAGAGCTGGGGGTTGAGCGTGATCTCGTCCTGCGCGGCCGAGAGCTTCGGCGACCATTCCTTGTCAAGCGCCTGATATTCGGGCGTCGTCACATTGCTGGTCATCACGCCGAACAGCGTACCGACGCGGTCGAGCCGCTGGCCCGCCTTCTCCATCGCGACGATGGTGTTTTCGAAGGTCGGTGCCGCCGAATTGTTGGCGATGGCCAGATATTCGCGCCGCTGCTCGTCGATGGCGAACTGGAAGGCCCCGGGGAACAGCTCGGGCCTGACCTTATCCCATGGCGGAACGCCGCCGTACGGCCCGGTCCACTCACCCAGGAGCGGGTTGTTGGGCACCACGACGTTTGGCGTGGCAACCGCCGGGGTTTGTGCGGCAGCTGGGAGCGCTGCTGGCAGCGTTTCGGCGATTGCGTCGCCGCCAAAGGCTGCGGCGGCGCAGCCCAGCAGGAAAATCCGGTTCATGAAATCCCTCGAGTTGGAATGGCCGGTCAATGGGGAGGGCGGCGCCGAACCGCAACCGCTCGTTCGACGAACGGCCGCTAGAAGTTGAGCAGCAACAGCAACTTGACGTCGACGCCCAGGCCCTCGGCCCGTTTCTCCTCGAGGAAGTTCGGAATCTCCGCCCGCGGCACCAGATGTACAGTGATGTCCTCGCTATCGGTTCCTCCCCCCTCCCCGATCCTGCGGACGCCGTGGGCACGGACCAGCGTGAAGCTTTCCGAGAGCATTCCCGGCGAGGCATAGAAGTCGCCGAGCCGGTCGACATGGCTGGCAGTGAACCCGGTCTCCTCCTCTAGCTCCTTGATTGCGGCAGTTTCCGGCGTGGCGGCTGGATCGTCGTCGCCGACCAGCCCCGCGGGAAGCTCGATGCAGCGGCAACCGAGCGGCACTCGCGGCTGCTCCACCAGGATTACCTTACTCTCATATTCGGCAAGGATGACGACCGCGCGGATGCCGCCCGTGCGGCCGGCATATTCCCATTTTCCGCGGCGCAGCGCACGGACGAACTTGCCTTGCCACATGACCTCCAGTGGAGGCAGGTCGTCCAGGTTCATAGCTCGATCAGCTTGTCCGGAATTTCATTGGTGTCGCTCGTCGAGCGCGGGAAATGTTCGGCCAGCACCGCCCCGACCCGCTCGACCGCGGCCACAATCCCGTCCCCGACGCGGCCCTGCTTCACTTCGACCAGCAACGCGGCCATCGCCTCGCCCCAGGTCTCGGGGGTGGTAACCTTGGTGATCGCCTCATCGCCGATGATCTCGGCGCGCCGCTCCGCCATCGACAGATAAACGAGGATTCCGGTGCGTCCAGAAGTGCGGCGTTCGGCGGCTGCCTTGAAGATCGCAATTGCCCGGCGGCGGACCCGGCGATGTTTGGTCGCGGCTGGGGTCAGCGCGATCCTGAGCGGCATCCATTTCATGATCAGCAGCGCAACGGTGAATTTCAGCGCCGCGAACACCATCAGCAGCGTGAGCAGCTGGCTGAGCGTCGGATCGGGCTGCCAGCCGCCAAGCAGCAGATTGTACCACCAGGCGAGCGCCGTCGGCCGCCAAGCGGCCCACGCCAGGACCGCGAACAGGGGGATCAGCGCCCAATGCAGGCCGACGTCGTGATAGGGATCGCTGATCGGCGTCGCGACCGCGACGATCTCGCCATTGCTGCTTGCCTCCGCCGCGGCGATAGCAGCCGAAATCTTTTCGTGATCGGCGACGGACAGCCGCATCACCATGAGCCCGAGGCTCCGCCGCCGCCGAAGCCGCCGCCACCAAAGCCGCCGAAGCCGCCGCCTCCTCCGCCGCCGAAGCCGCCTCCCCCTCCCCAAGAGCCTCCGCCCCAGCCGCCACGGCGCGAACCACGGCTCAGCTCGTTCAGCCCCCACAGGATGACCCATGGGCTGATCCCGCCGCGGCGCGTGCGGTAACGGCGCCCGACCGCGCGGCGGAACTGCGACAGGATCACGAAGCCGATCACGAACACCCAGAAGATGATCGGCAGCGGGTTGCCGCCCGAACGCTCGCGCTGCTGCTGCGCCTGCGCGGCGGACGCGGCATTTTTCTGCGCTTCCTCTGGCGGCAGGCTCATCTGCTTGATGATTGCGTCGGCGCCCGCCTCGATCCCGCCGCCGTAATCGGGCGGGTTCTGCTTGAAGTGCGGCAGGATCGCTTCGCGGATGATGATCCCCGACATGGCGTCGGTCATGTACCCGCCGGCGCCATAGCCGGTGGCGATCGACACCTTGCGCTCAGCCGGTGCGACCAGCAGCAGGACGCCGTCATCGTTCTTGGCGCTGCCGAGCTTCCAGTAACGGCCGAGGCGGTAGGCATAATCCTCGACCGGATAGCCTTCGAGGCTCTTGACTGTCGCGACTGCGAACGCCCGCCCGCTCTGCGCGTAAAGCGCTTCGGCCTTCGACTTCAGTTCGGCGACTTGCTCGGGCCGCAGGATGCCCGCCTGGTCGACGACCGGCGATCCGTTGTTGGCCGGGAACGTCTGCCCCGCAGCGGGGCCCGCCAAGCAGAGCAGAACTGTCATTGCGAGCGCAGCGAAGCAATCCAGGATGCGCCTCTGGATCGCCACGTCGCTGCGTTCCTCGCGATGACGGTTCAGTGACTTAGCTCGCGTTGAAATTGACGCTGGGCGCTTCCTGCGCCGCGGCTGCAGCCTCGAACGGGACCTTGGGCTTGGCGCCGTAGAAGACCTTCGCGCCGATCGCGTCGGGGAAGGTGCGGATGCGGGTGTTATAAGCCTGGACCGCGCCGTTGTAGTCGCGTCGCGATGCGTTGATGCGGTTCTCGGTGCCCTCCAGCTGGTCCTGCAGCGCCAGGAAGTTCTGGTTGGACTTGAGGTCCGGATAGGCTTCCTGCAGCCGCTGCAGCGGGATGATGGCCTGGGTCAGCCGGCCCTGCGCATCGTTGAAGGCCTTTACCTTGGCCGGGTCATCGAGGTCGCCCGGGGCGAGCTGCACACGGCCGGCCTCGGCGCGCGCCTGCGTGACGGCGATCAGGACGCCGCTTTCCTGCTTGGCGTAGCCCTTCACCGTTTCAACCAGGTTGGGAATGAGGTCGGCACGGCGCTGATAATCGGCCTGGAGGTTACCCCAGGCAGCGTTGACCTGTTCCTCGGCGGTGGGGACGCTGTTGAGCCCGCAGCCGGCGAGGCTGAAGGCGGCCAGCGGCGCGAGCAAACCAAAGCGGCGAACTGCAGTCATCATTCCCTCCCCAACGGTGGTTGCGCGCATACGTAGATTTACCGCCGTTCAGATTCAATAAGCTGTCCTATCCGCGCAACACACACTGGCCCGGCTTTGCCTCGCGCTGGCCCGTCGGCGGTAATGCAAATTTAACGGCGGCTGGGGCAAATTACTGGGCGCAGAGGGTCGAAAGGGACGGGCATGGCTGAGGTGTTTCTAGCAAACTTGTTTGCGTGGATTGTGGAGAATTGGCAGATTCTGCTCGCCATCGGCGTCGCAATCATCCTCGCGGCGACCTTCTGGATCCAGCAGGACCTGCTGGCCAAGCTCGACGAGCGCTGCAATGCCGCCTGGTCGGACATCGATTCCCTGCTGGTCCAGCGCCACGACCTCATTCCCCCGCTGGTGGAAGCGGTCAAAGGCTTCATGAAGCATGAAGCCAGCGTCCTCGGCGATGTCATCCGCGCCCGGGCGATGGCGATGCGCGCCGTCGGCAATCAGAAGGTGGAGGCAGAAGCTCAGCTCGGGCAGTCGCTCGCGACCCTGTTCAGCGTCACCGAGGATTACCCCCAGATCGCGGCATCCTCGCATTTTCGCGAGCTCCAGCAGGAACTGGTCCGGATCGAGGACAAGCTCAACGCGGCGCGCAGCTTCTACAATCTGTCGGTCGAGGAAATGAACGGCACCCGCCGCACCTTCCCGTCGAACGTGGTCGGCTGGATCGCGCGCATCGAGAAGCGCGTCTTCTTCACCATCGCCGGCCCGCGCGAGCATTACGAGCAGCCGGCCGAGGTGAAATTCTAGGACGGCCGAGCGAACGACGATGGCGGTTCGCGGTTTCGTCACCCAGGCCCGGCGGAACGACCGGCTGACGCTCCTCATGTTCGGAGGGTTCATGCTGGCCGTCGAGCTGCTCGGTGCGCTGGTGCTGACATTCTTCACGATCATGTTCGACCCGGCGCACACGGTCTTCGTGCATCCGCTCGCTTATCTCGCCCGCTATTTCCTGCCGGTCAGCGCGGCCGGCGCCGCCGTCTTCGCTCACTTTTACTTCGGTCATGCCGACCAGGTCCGCGACGCGCTGGGCAGCCGTCTCGTCGACCGGCAGCTCGAGCCGCGGCTGTGGCGGATTGTCGAGCTCCAGTGCGCCGCGCTCGGAATCCGCGATCCGCGGGTCGCGGTCATCGAGACCGAAGTGCCCAATGCTTTGTCCTGCGGCGCGACCGGAAAGAGCGCGCTGATCATCGTAACCAGGGGGCTACTCGACAGCCTCGACGACGACGAGCTCGGCGCGGTGATCGCCCACGAATGCGCGCACCTTCGCAATCACGACACCCGCACGCTCGCCGCGGCGCACGCCTGGATGTGCAGCGCCCTGCGCTTCCAGACCCATAACGTCCTGCGCATCGAGGACTGGCGGCAGCTCTTCTATTTCCTGGTGTGGCCGGGGCTGCTCCTGCTGTCACTGCTTGGCGGCGGCCTGACCATGCTGGCGTTGCGTATCAGCCGCTGGGCGCACCGCGGCATCGCCCTCGCCCGCGACCAGATCGCCGACGGCGAGGCGGTGCGTGCGACCAAGGACCCGGCAGCGCTGCTCGACGCGCTTCGCAAGATCCATGGCGGCGGAGCGGTCAAGGACAGCGAGAATTTCGACGCGATGCTGTTCGCGGGGTGCCGCAGCGAGGCCGCGGAGCACGCGCAGGAACGGCACCAGGCCATCGCCGCGCTCGCCGGATCGATGCTCGGCGCGCCGCGCTTGCGTCGCGACACCCGCGAAACCGGCCCGAGCCTCAAGCCGGCCGCCGGGGGCTTCGGCCGCAAATGGACCGCCGCGCCGGTTGTCGTGCCCGCCGCACCGGCAGCGCCATCGATCGCTCGGGGCGATCCAGCGCCCGAGCGGCTGACCTTCACGATGATGCTAACCGACTGGGACAAGTTCCGCCGTCTTTGCGCCGAGAGCCAGCGCTACGCCGAATGGCGCGAAGAAGACAATCGCAACATGTTCGGGCTTGCGCCGCGGATGCAGATCCCGGTCGCCGCGCTAGCGATGTTCCTGCTGGTCTTTCATTGGCCGACCAACGGCGACTTTACCAAGATGAAACGGGCGTTCAGCCCGCTTGCGCTGATGGAAGTCTTCGAGCCTGCCGCCGACGAGCTTGTCCACGGACCTTCGATCTGCAGCGGCAAGAGTTGCCACTATCTGCGCGAGGCGAAAGCACACTAGCGCGGCACCCTTCACATCGTTCGCAACAGCGTTACTGTCACCCACCCGACGGAAAGCTCAGGAGGGCGCGATGCTGAAAGAATTTCGCGAGTTCATCGCCAAGGGCAATGTGCTCGATCTCGCCGTCGCGGTGATCATCGGCGCAGCCTTCGCCAAGATCGTCGCCAGCCTCACCGACGACATCATCATGCCGATCGTCGGCAGGATCTTTGGCGGGCTCGATTTCTCGAGTTATTTCATCCTGCTCGGCCCCGTCCCCGCCGGCTATCGCGGCTCGATGACCGATTATGCCGCGCTCAAGAAAGCCGGCGCGCCGGTGCTGGGCTGGGGCTCGTTCGTGACCGAGCTCGTCAGCTTCCTGATCCTCGCCTTCATCATCTTCCTGATGATCAAGGCGGCCAACAAGGCGATGCGCAAAGGGCCGGACGCGCCGGCCGCTCCGAGCGAGGTCGAGCTGCTGACCGATATCCGCGACGAGCTCCGGAAGCGCTAACTACTACTTCGGCATGCCGGTGAGGCCGCTCGCCTTGCGAAGCGCGTCTCCATCGAGCCGGTAGCCGTCGAGGAAGACGGTGCGGACGTGACGGAGATTGCCGAGCTTCTTCGAGACGTCGCCGTCGACCAGGATGATGTCCGCGGTCTTGCCCGGCTCGATCGAGCCCGTCCGGTCGGCCATTCCGACCATCCTGGCCGGGACGATTGTCGCGGTCTGGATGGCTTCGGGATTGGTGAGGCCCGCGATCTGATAAAGCTCGAGCTCGCGCACGAGCTCGAGGCCGTAACCGTCGGTGCCGGCGACGATCCGGACGCCGGCCTGGTGGAGCTTCCCGACGACGCCGACCATCTTGTCGAAGCTCTTCTTGAAATCGTCGCGCGTGAGGCCGCCGAACAGCGGATAACCACCGATCTTCCAGCCGCGCGCGACGGAGGGTGGAGCGATATCGGCGAACGGCGCATATTCGGGTGAGATCGTCGTGCCATCGGACGTCATCAGCGGCTCCCAGACGCTGAGCGTCGGATCGATGATCGTGCCGCGCCTGGCCAGCTCGGCGTAAAATGCCTTCATCGCCGGGGAGTCGAGGTCGACGTCCTTGCCGTATTTGGCCGGCCCTTCGAGCCGAGCCGCGGTGTTGGCCTTGTCGACAACCTCCTGCGGCATTGCCTGCATCATGATGAAGTTGATGTGCGTAACTTCGTCATAGCCGGCGCGGACCGCGTCGAGGGGCCGCATTCCGGCAGGAACGTGCCCGTGGACGTGAAGCCCGAGCCGGTGCGCCTCCGCCGCGCCCGGCGCAATCCAGGCGGGATTCATCGAGGTATAGAATTTGACCCCCCACAGGCCGGCAGCCTTGACCTTGTCGACCGCGGCGATCGTCTCGGCCGCCGAATTGACGGTCAGAGCGCCTTGCGCGGCAAGCGGGTCCTTGCGGTCGATGATCACGGAGATTTTGCCGTCGGGCGCGAGGAGGTCCCCGGCCGCGCGCCGCTTGATGATGTCGAGCGCCTCGTCGATCAGGGTCCCGGGGCTGCGGTAATTGGTCATGCCCGTCGCGAGGTTCTGAAGGAGGTTCCAGTCGCCTCCCACGTGCTGGTGCGAGTCCCACAGGCCCGGCAGAAGCGTCTTCGCCCGGCCGTCGATGACCGTTGCGCCGGCGGGTGCCTTGATCGAGCCACCGGCGCCGACCGCCGCGACCTTGCCGTCAACGATCAGCACCGCGCGGTCGGGAAGGTACCGGCCCGCGACCGAGTCGAACATGAGCACATGGTCGACCAGCGTCGGCGTCCGGTTGGCCGGGCTAAGGAACTGGTGGGCGATGTCCCGCACCATCGCCGCGGTCGCCTTGTCCTGGATATCCTTGAGCTTCGGCCCGGCTTTTTCATAGCCTTCGGGAAGCAGCGAGATGACTCCGGCATTGCCGAAGAAACGATTGTCGCTGTCGAGCCAGAATGGGCTCGGCGAGAAGCCGTAGCCTTTGACATAGGCCAGCTTGACCGTCTTCGGCCCTTGCGGGCCGTCGATCTGCACCGACTGGCCGATGGTCATGGTCGCGTGGCCGTTGGGAAGCAGGTCGATGCCCTTGTCGCCGGCCCTGACCAGGGCTTCGATGTCCTTTTCGCCGGTCAGCCAGGGCCCGCCATAGGTATTGTAACGCTTGCCGGCGAACGGCGCCGAGCCTGAATCGACCACGGTCTTCCAGTGCGCCACGCCATTGCCGTCGACGTTGAAGTCCTCGGTCGCGTCCCCCTGGTCGGTGTAGCCGCGGATCGCGATCGCGATGGGCCGGCCATCAGGCCCGAGCGTCATCAGCGAGTCATCCTCGGTGATCCAGCCGCGCAGCGACATCGACATGCGATACGCGACCTTCCCGTCGGGCCGGGTCCACGACCAGATGTCGCCGTGCTTCCCGGCGGTCGAACTGATCGTGTAGTGCCGCGCACCGGCGGGCGGCGTCATCAGCTGTTCCTTCGGTGTCGGAGCGGCCGCCGCAATCGAGGCAGTCGCGGCGAGCAAGGCGGCAAGAGATGGTCGGCGCATGGATCAATCCCCCGGAGATGGCGTGACGGCAGACTGACAAGCCCGGCCCGTTCGCGCAACTCGCGCTTCGAGGAACCGCTTCGATGCTAGAGGCGGATGAGCGTCTCGGGGATCTTCTTCGAGGACGCGTCGATATCCCAATGAAGCGCGCGACCGCGCGGTCCCGCCGACGGCCCGTCTTCGCTGTTGTTGGTCAGTATCTCGCCATCGGTCGTCACCGTGAAACGGCCATTCGCGCGCGAGATAGGCGAACCCTTCGTCGATCCCGCTAATCCGGCAGCCCTGGTCCCGAGCGGCCCTGTACCGCCGACGAACTCCGGCGCCGTCACGAGAACCGATCCATCGGCGCGCCGCCTGATCGCGATGAACGGAATCAGGAAATCATTGTCCGGAAGCGCCGGGAATACGAAGTCCTGCTTCGCGCTTCCGACGAAGTGATAGTCGACGTCGAACACGCCGTTGCCGCGGTAGGTGACCGATCGCCATCCGGCATATTTCATCAACTTCGCCGCAAACTCGCGGCTCGAGGCGTCGTCGATACCCGGCATGCCGAACATCTTGGCCATGTTCTCCGCATCGGCGCGCTTCTTTTCGGCCGTAGTCGCCTGGTTCTTCTCAAACGCCTGCCTCTGCTGGGCGATTTCCGCCGGAGTACAAGTGCGCTGCTTCGGCGGAACATAGGCGGGCGCTGGCGTTCCCAATCCTGGCGGCGCCGGCGGCGGAGGAGCAATCACGACCGGAAGCGTTCCCGGGCTCTGAAGGGAGCTCTTTCCGACGTAGCAATAGGCTTGGCTGTCGGTCCACGGCTTCGGCGAAAATTCGTCCTGCGGGATCTGCAGAACAATCTCGCCGCGATA
>Ga0307416_100002389_pt1 | contig 10757 bp, 11 predicted proteins | sample DK1Cmetagenome_2_FD_203821 | JGI IMG/M metagenome (GOLD analysis project Ga0307416, IMG submission 203821) | Maize rhizosphere microbial communities from greenhouse at UC Davis, California, United States - DK15-C-3 | ecosystem: Host-associated > Plants > Roots > Rhizosphere > Soil | place...
GCGGTGCTGGTCGGCCGCCCGGTGCTGTGGGGGCTGACCGTGGGCGGGGCGGCCGGGGTCGAGCGGGTCCTGTCCGGCCTGGCCGGCGAGCTGCGCCTGGCCATGGCCCTGTGCGGCGCGCCCGACCTGGCCCGGCTCACCCCCGACCTGGTGGCAGGGCCCGGCGCAGCCAGGTGACCAGCATCTCCATCAGGTCCGGGATGCGGGGCCCGCGTTCGGCCCCGCCGGTGGCCGGCAGGCGCAGCCCGTGGTCGGCGTCGCGGACCACCTCCAGGCGGAAGCTGTCGTTCCCGGCCTTGCCGAGGCCGGCAACGAACGCCTCGGCGCTGGCGGCCACGGGCACGTAGGTGTCGCGGGCGCCCCAGATGGCCAGGAGCGGGCAGGTGACCCGGGCCAGGGCGGGGGCCGGATCGTAGTCGTAGATGCGGGCCATGAAGGCCAGGTGCTCGACCACGCCGTCGTCGCCCAGCACCGGGTACCAGGGGGCGTCGCGGTGCGACAGCTGGTCGGCCAGGACCTCCTCGAGATCGTCGCCGCGGCGCAGCCGGTCCGCCCGGTGGTGGAAGAAGGCCAGGGCGTCGGCGACCTGGTCCCCGGCGCCGGCGTCGCGCAGCATCTGCTCGACCCGGTAGGCCTCCTGCGCGTACGGGCTGACCCCGGGCCCGGACAGGCTGATGACGGCGGCCACCTCGGCCGACCGGGAGGCGGCCAGCGGGCCCACCCAGCCGCCCTGGCTGGCCCCGAGCAGGGCGATCCGGCGCGGGTCGACGCCCTCCTGGGCGGCCAGGCAGGCCACGCCGGCCAGAGCCTCGGCGGCCCGGTCCTGGAGGCTCTGGTCGCGCCAGTCGCCGCCCGACCCGCCGCAGCCCGGCTTGTCCCAGGCCAGGCTGGCGAACCCGGCGGCGGCCAGGACCTCGGCCTCGTCGTCCCAGCCGTCGCGCTCGGCCGGGCCCGACCCGTCCACGAACGCCACCGCGGGGTGGGGCCCGCCGCCGTCGGGGCGCCGGAAGACGCCGGTGAGCCGGGTCCCCTGGCTCTCGAATGTCACGTCCATGTCCGATAAACTAAACCGTACGTACGGTTTTGTAAAGGAGAGGCGATGCCCAAGGTCAGCCAGGACTACCTCGACGCCCAGCGGACCGGGATCCTGGAGGGGGCGCGGCGCTGCTTCGCCGAGCTGGGGTACGAGGAGGCGACCGTGGTCCGCCTCGAGGAGGCCACCGGCCGCTCGCGGGGGGCGATCTTCCACCACTTCCCGACCAAGCTGGACCTGTTCCTGGCCGTGCTGGAGGCCGACGCCGAGCGCGAGGCCGCCCGCTGGGAGGCCGGGTCGTTCGCCGACGTCCTGGCCGGCCTGGCCGCCGAGGACCCCGACTGGGCCACCGTGGTCATCGAGCAGAGCCGCCGCCGCCGCACCGACCCGTCCTTTCAGGCGCGCTGGCGGGGCCGCACCGACCTGGTCCGCGACGCCCTGCTGGCCCTGGTCGGCCGCGAGCGGGCCGCCGGCCGGGTCGCCCCGTCGGTCCCCGACGAGGTCGCCGCCCGCTTCATCAGCGTGGTCGGCGACGGCCTCCTGCTCCAGCGGGCCATCCTCGGCGAGGTCCCCCACGCCCGCGAGATCGTCGCCCTGGCCACCGCCGCCCTGGCCGAGCCGGGTGGGGCCGTCAGCACCACTGTCCCACCTCACGGGTAGCCTGTCACCAGTGATCGGTGTACGTTGGTGTCTCCCCCCGCTGCAGGAGGCTCGGTGCATCCAACCTCGCGACGGACCTACCTGGACGGCGTGCGGGCGGCCGCGCCCATCGGGGTCGCCGCCTTCGCCTTCGGGCTGTCGTTCGGGGTCCTGGCCCGGTCGGCCGGCATGGGCCGGGTCGCCCCGGTGGTGATGTCGGCCACCACCTTCGCCGGGTCGGCCCAGTTCGCCGTGGCCTCGATCCTCGGCGCCGGCGGCGGGCTGGTCACGGCCATCGTGGCCGCCGTCCTGCTCAACCTGCGCTACGGCCCCATCGGGCTGTCGGCCGCGGGCGCCTTCGAGGGGCCATGGTGGAAGCGGGCCCTGCTCGCCCAGTTCATCGTGGACGAGTCCTGGGCCATCGCCCAGCGCGACGACGGCCGTTTCGACCGGTACCTGCTGGTCGGGGCCGGGATGCTGCTGCTCGTCTGCTGGACCACCGGCACGGCCATCGGCGCCGTCGCCGGCGACCTGGTCGCCGACCCCGAGTCGCTCGGCCTCGACGCCGCCTTCCCGGCCCTGTTCCTGACCCTGCTGTGGCCCCAGGTCCGTGAGCGCTCCCGGCTCCTGGCCGCCCTCGGCGGGGCCGCGATCGCGCTGGTGCTCATGCCCTTCACCGGACCTGGGATCCCGATCGTGGCCGCCAGCCTGGCCTGCCTGGTCGGAGCCCGGAACGGGGCGAGGCGGCCCTCGTGAGCGCCGTCTGGATCAGCGTGATCGTGGTCGGCCTGGCCACCGTCGCCATCAAGGCCGCCGGCCCCCTCCTCCTGGCCAGGCACGCCCCGCCCCCGCGCGCCCAGGCCGCCCTCGAGCACCTTGCCCCGGCCCTGCTCGCCGCCCTGGTCGTCACCCAGGCCCTTGGCGGCGACAACGGCGGCTTCACCGTCGACGCCCGCCTGGCCGGCCTTGGCGCGGGCGCCGCCGCCCTTCTGCTGCGCGCCCCCCTGCTGGTGGTCATCACCGTCGCCGCCGTCACCGCCGCCCTGGTCCGCCTGGTCGCCTGACGGCCGGGGCGCCGCGGCCGGCGCCGTAACGGTGCCGTGATGGCGGCGGGCGAGACTCGCCGGGCTCCTGGGGGCGGCCGTGCAGCTGGCCGGGGTCGGCATCGGCATCTTCCGGTTCCGGCTGTGGGACATCGACCGGCTGATCAACCGCACCCTGGTCTACGGGCTGCTCACCGTCCTGCTCGGTGTCGTCTACGCCGGACTGGTCCTGGCCCTCGGGCTGCTGTCGGGAGGGATCGGCACCGGGACGCCGAGCTGGGCGGTGGCCGGGGCCACCCTGGCCGTGGCCGCCCTGTTCCGGCCGGCCCGCCGCCGCGTCCAGCAGGTGGTCGACCGGCGCTTCAACCGTCGCAAGTACGACGCGGCCCGGACCATCGGGCGGTTCAGCGCCCGGCTGGTGGAACCAACGCCCCCCGTGGAGCGAGATAGTGGTGTGCGGGCGCGGGCGAGGAGCCACCAGTGGGCCAGGACGGCGGCAGGAGCTTCGAAGAGTTCTTCACGGCCACCTACGGCCGCCTGGTCGGGTTGCTGTTCGCCTTCATGCACGACCGGTCGCAGGCCGAGGACGCGGTCCAGGACGCCTTCGCCAGCGCGCTGGTGCGGTGGCCGGTCCTGCGCGGCTACCACGACCCGGAGGCGTGGGTGCGGACGGTCGCCTTCCGGCGGGCCGTCGACCACCACCGCCGCCGGGCGCGGCAGCTGCGGTCCCTGACGCGGCTCGGGCCGCCGCCGCCGGTCCCGCCGGTCGGGGCCGAGCACGTCGACCTGGTGCGGGCCCTTCGCAAGCTCCCCCCGGCCCAGCGGGAGGTGCTGGTCCTGCACTACGTCGCCGAGCTGGCCGTCGAGCGGATCGCGGCCGACCTGCGGCTGCCGGTCGGCACGGTCAAGAGCCGGCTGGCCCGGGGTCGGGCCGCGCTCGCCCAGCATCTGCAACCAGGCGTCGGCGCGCCGGACGAGGAGAGCACCAATGCGTGAGGAGGAACTGCGGTCGCGCCTGCGGGCCCTGGCCGCCGCGGGCACCCCGGCGCCGGCGCCGGCAGCCCTGGGCGCCGTCCGGCGTCGCGGCCGCCGCAAGCTCCAGGGCGGGGTCGCGCTGGTCCTGGCGGTCCTGGTGGTGGCGGTCGGGGGCGTGCGGCTGTCCGCCGGGGCGGGCATCCAGCGCCGCATCGGCCAGGTCCCGCCGGTCTCGCAGCCCTCCGGCCCCCCGGCCGCGGTCGCGCCGCTGACCTTCCTGGGCCAGGTCGGCGACGACGCCAGCCGGCGGGCCGCGGTCATCGACGCGAAGACCGGCACGGTCGTGCGCGAGGTCCCCGGCTCGGAGCGGCGGACGGAGCTGACCGCGGACGCGGTGGTCGCTCCCGATCTGCGGAGCATGTACCTCCCGGCCGCCGGCTCGGGTCCCTGCGGCGCCGGCTGGACCCAGGTCGACCTGGCCACCGGGGCGCGACAGCCCGCCTTCGGCGGGCTGACCGGCGTCGGCGAGTTCAGCCTGAGCGCCGACGGCCGGTGGCTGGCCTACTCCCACGCCATCGGCCCGGGGGTCCTGGACCGGGCGCGGTTCGGGTCGAGCTGCCGCTTCGAGCTGGTCGTGCGGGAGCTGGCCGGCGGCCGCCAGCGGGCGTGGACCATCCCCGAGGGGGCGTCGGTGGAAGGCCTCCAGCTGAGTCCGGACGCGACCCGGCTGGTCTACCTCCTGCAACGCGAACCCGGCGGAGACCGCCTGCTCCACCTGCTCCCGCTGGCCGGCACCTCCTCGGTCACCGACGGCGACGACCTCCCCGTGGCCGGCGACTGCCCGGTGACCGCCTGGCGGTTCCTGGACGACCGGCGGCTCCTCGCCCTCGGCGCCACCGGCTGCGGGGGCGACGGGAGCTACGACAACCTCCTGGTCCGCTATGACCTGGAGGACCGGCGGGTGGTCTCGACCGCCCAGCTCGGCCTGCCGGTCGAGCCCTTCAGCCTGGACGTGGACCGGTCCGGCGACCAGGTCATCATCGCCGCCGCCGGCAAGCCCGACGACCAGCGACCGGCGACCGTCTACGTGCTCGAGGACGGCCGCCTCCGGCGGGTGCCGTTCGACGGCGACTGCTGGCAGGCCGACTGGTAGCCACCCGCCCGGGCCGGCTTGCGGGCCGGCCCACCCGCTGGCAGCCTCCGTGACCGGACGGGAGGAGGCGGGATGGCGGAGGAACGGGTGTCGCCCGGGACGGCCGGCGGGTCGGCGTTCGATCTGGCCACGGCGGTGCGGGGCGGCCCCGAGCGGTGGACGGCCGAGGTCGGCCCGGAGTGGACGGTGGCCGGGCGGCCCAACGGCGGATACCTGCTGGCCCTGGCGACCCGGGCCGCCCTGGAGGCGGCTGCCCAGCCCCACCCGCTGGCCGTCAGCGCCCACTTCCTGGCCCCGGCCGACCTCGGGCCGGCCGAGCTGGAGGTGACCCGGCTGCGGGCCGGGCGCAGCCTGGCCACGACCTCGGTCACCCTGGTCCAGGCGGGCGCGGCCCGGATGGCGGCCCTGGTCACCGCCGGCCGCCTCGACCCCGACGCCGGGCCCGGCTGGCGGCGCGACGACGGCCCGCCCGCGATGCCACCGGTCGAGGACTGCCTGGCCGCCCGGCCCGAGCTGCCCGGCGGGGTGCCGGTCCCGCTGCTCCACCACCTGGAGCTGCGGCTCGACCCGGCCACCACCGGCTGGTTCACCGGGCGCCCCGGCGGCAGCTTGGACATGCGCGGCTGGGTCCGGTTCAGCGACGGCCGGCCGCCGACCCCCTGGCTCTGCTCCAGATGGCCGACGCCCTGCCCCCGAGCAGCTTCGACCTGGGCCTGCCGGGCTGGGCGCCGACGGTCGCCCTCAGCGTCTACCTGCGCGGCCTCCCCGCCCCCGGCTGGCTGGCCTGTGTGGTCCGCGGCCAGCTCTGGCAGGGCGGCTGGTTCGACGAGCAGGCCGAGGTCTGGGACTCCGCCGGCCGCCTGGTCGCCCAGGCCCGCCAGTTCGCCGGCGCCCGCCCCGCCGCCCCGGCCGCCGAGACCAGGGAGCTGTGGTGACCGACCTCACCCGCCTCGACGGCCCGGCCACGGCCGCCGCCGCCGACCAGCTGGTCGCGGTCTACCGGGCGGCCATGTCGGCCCCGCCGTTCTTCGAGACCGGGGTCGAGACCGGCTGGTTCGCCCAGGAGCTGGCCGACGAGGTCACCCAGCCCGGCTTCCGCTGCTGGACGGCCCGCGACGCCGGCCGCCTGGTCGGCTTCGCCTACGGCCTCCCCACCCCCGAGATCCCACCCGACGGCTGGTACGGCCTTGTCCGCGACGCCGTCGGCGACGGCGCGAGCGAGTGGCTGGCCGGCCAGTTCGCCGTCGTCTGGCTCGCCGTCCATCCCCAGTGGCGGGGGAGAGGCCTGGGCCGCCGGCTCCTGGAGCGGCTGCTCGCCGAGGCGGGCACCGAGCGGGCCTGGCTCATCACCCACGACCTCGACACCCCGGCCCGCGCCCTCTACCGCTCCCTCGGCTGGCACGACGCCAACCGCCTCGTCCTCGGCGCCACCCTCCCGGCGAGCCGCGCCTAGTTCTGGAGGTTCTCGAAGATGCCGGCGGCGCCCTGGCCGCCGCCGACGCACATGGTGACCATGCCGTAGCGGCCGCCGCGGCGGGCGAGCTCGGCCAGGAGCTGGATGGTCAGCTTGGTGCCGGTGGCGCCCATGGGGTGGCCGAGGGCGATGGCGCCGCCGTTGACGTTGACCCTGTCGATGTCCAGGCCCAGCTCGCGGATGACGGCCAGGGTCTGGGAGGCGAACGCCTCGTTGAGCTCGATCAGGTCGATGTCGTCCAGGCTCAGCCCGGTGAGCTCCAGCACCTTGGGGATGGCCACCGTCGGGCCGATGCCCATGACGTCGGGGGACACCCCGCCGACGGCGTAGCCCACGAACCGGCCCAGTGGCCGCAGCCCGAGGGCCTCGGCCCGCTCGCGTTCCATGACCACGACCGCGGCCGCGCCGTCGCTGCGCTGGGAGGAGTTGCCGGCGGTGACCGTGCCGCCCTGCTTGAACACCGGCTTGAGCTTGGCCAGGGCCTCGGCCGAGGTGTCGCGGCGCGGGCCCTCGTCGCGGGCGAAGGTGCCCTCCCGAACCACCGGCCGGCCGTCGCCGTCGAGGGCCTCGACCCTGACCGGCAGGGGCACGATCTCGGGGTCGAAGGTCCCCGCGTCGACCGCCTCGGTGGCCCGCCGGTGGGAGCGCAGCGCGAAGGCGTCCTGGTCCTCGCGGCTGACGCCCCAGCGCTCGGCCACCCGCTCGCCGGTCAGGCCCATGTTCATGTAGTACTCGGGGTGGCCGCGGACGACCTCGGGGTTGGGGGCGAAGGTCGGGGTCGGGGTGGGGGTCGAGGACATGTGCTCGGTCCCGCCGGCCACGATGGTGGTGGCGAACCCGGTCATGATCCGCTCGGCCGCGCTGGCGATGGTCTGCAGGCCCGAGGAGCAGAACCGGTTGACGGTCTGGCCGGGCACGCTGTCGGGCAGGCCGGCCCGCTGGGCGGCGATCCGGGCCACGTTCAGCCCCTGGGTGCCCTCGGTGATGGCGCAGCCCAGCAGCACGTCCTCGACCTCGGCCGCGTCCAGCCCCCCGGCGCGGCGGAGGGCCTCGGCGATGGCCGCTCCGGCCATGTCGTCGGGCCGGGCGGTCTGCAGGCTTCCCCGGGGCGCCCGCCCGACCGCGGTCCGGGCCCCGGCGACAATCACAGCTTCCTTCATCGGTTCGATCCCCTCAGTTCCGGATCACCTTGCGGGTCATCAGGAAGCCCTGGATCCGCTCCATGGTCCTGGGCTCCTTGAGCAGGGCCAGGAACGCCTCGCGCTCCAGGTCTAGGAGGTGCTGCTCGCTCACCCACTGGCCGAACGACAGCTCGCCCCCGCACAGCACCCGGGCCAGGCGGCGGGCGACCACTCCGTCGTGCTCGCTGGCCTGGCCGGCCCACTGCAGGGTCTGGACGCCCATCTCCAGGGCGGCCAGCACCGGCAGCCCGGCGGCGTACACCGAGGCCTCCCGGGCCGGCGGGGTGTAGGAGTCGGCCAGGTCCAGGACCTCGCGCTTGGCCGCGGCCAGCTGGTGGTCGGCGTTGAGCACGACCACGTCGTGCTCCTCCAGGAACCCGAGCTCGCGGGCTTCCACCGCCGAGGTGGCCACCTTGGCCAGGCCGATGGTCTCGAAGACCCGCTGCACGAACGGCAGCACCGGGGTGTCGGGGGCGGCCCGCACGGCCGGGGAGACGATCCGGCGCACCAGCTCCTTGCAGCCGCCCCCGGCCGGGACGATCCCGACCCCGACCTCGACCAGCCCGATGTAGGTCTCCAGGGCGGCCACCACCCGGTCGGCCGAGAGCACGATCTCGGCCCCGCCGCCCAGCGTCGGGCCGTGGGGGGCGGCCACCCCCGGCCGGGCCGCGAAGCGGAAGCCCATGAGCACGTCCTGGAGGCCCTTGGAGGCCTGGCCCACCTGGTCGTACAGGCCCTGGTAGGCGGCCATGCCGACCTCGCCCAGGTTGGCCCCGACGCAGAAGTTGCGGGCCTGGTTGGCGATCACCAGCCCGGCCCAGTCGCCGCCCTCCAGCTCCTGGAGGGCCCGGGCGGCCAGCTCGACCATGGCGGCGTCGATGGCGCTGGCCGGGGCGTGGAGCTCGAAGCAGAGGACCCCGTCGCCCAGGTCGACCAGGCTGGCCGAGCCGTTCCCGGCGATCTCGCCGCCGTCGGCCTTGATCCGCTCCAGGTCGAGGACCTCGGGGTCGACCGGGACCGGCTCGTAGGCGCGGGTCAGGGGACTCCAGACCTGGCCGTCGCGGTAGAAGGACCCGCTCCCGGCGGCCAGCATGTCGCGCACCCAGGCCGGCACCTCGATGCCGAGGGCCTCCATGCGGCCCACCCCGTCGGCCACCCCGATGGCGTCCCAGGCCCGGAACGGCCCCAGCTCGTAGCCGAAGCCCCACTCGACGGCGTGGTCGATCTCGACCAGGGAGTCGGCGATCTCCGGCACCCGCCGGGCGGCGTAGGCCAGCGACGGCAGCAGGGTGTCGCGCAGGTAGCGGGCGCCCCGGTCCTCGTCGGCCTTGCCGAGCAGGTAGCGCAGCCGGGCCCCGAGGTCGTCGTGCTCGCGGGCGGCGACCACGATCGGCAGCTCCGGCTCGGCCGCCGGCCGGTACTCCAGGCTGTCCAGGTCGAGCACGTCGAACACGGTCTGGCCGTCGCGCTTGCCGCGGCGGTAGAAGCCGCCGCCGGTCTTGTTGCCGAGCAGCTTGGCGTCCAGCATCCGCTTGAGCACATCGGGGGCGGGCAGGACGTCCCGGCTCTCGTCGTCGGGGGCGAGCTCGTAGAGGTTGCCGGCCACCCCGACCATGACGTCCAGCCCGACCTGGTCGAACAGCCGGAAGGTGGCCGTCTTGGGCCGCCCGGCCAGCGGCCCGGTGAGGGCGTCGACCTCCTCGATCGAGTAGCCGTTGTCGAGGGCGTAGCGGACGTCGTGCATGCCGGCGAAGCTGCCCAGGCGGTTGGCGATGAAGTTGGGGGTGTCCTTGGCGACGACCGCCCCCTTGCCCAGCACCCGCTCCACGAAGGACCGCATGGCCTCCAGGACCTCGGGGCCGGTGTCGGCCGTGGGGATGAGCTCGACCAGCCTGAGGTAGCGGGGCGGGTTGAAGAAATGGGTGCCGAGGAAGCGGCGGCGGAAGTCGTCCGAGCGGCCCTCGGCCACGCTGTGGAGGGGCAGGCCGGAGGTGTTGGAGGTGATGACCGCGGCCGGGCCGGCCACCTTCTCGACCCGGGCGAACAGCTCCCGCTTGGGCTCCAGGCGCTCCACGATCGCCTCGACGATCCAGTCGGCCTCGGCCAGGCGGTCGAAGTCCTCCTCGAAGCTGCCCAGCCGGATGCGCTCGGCCAGCCGCGGGCTGGCCAGGGCGGCCGGGCGGGCGGCCAGCATGCGCTCGAACCCGCCGTCTGTGGCCTCGCGGTCCAGGTCCAGCAGGTCCACGGCCAGGCCGGCGTTGGCGGCGTGGGCGGCGATGGCCGCACCCATGGTGCCGGCGCCGAGCACGGCGACGCGACGGATGTCGTGGGTCAAGGACGCACCTCCAGGAGATCGGCGTTCCGAGGGTACGCTCGAAGCGGAGCCAACCCAGCGGAGGGACCCCCGGCCATGAGCGAGAGCGAGCCCAGCCCCGCCTCCACCGACTTCTACCGCATCGATGACCTCCTGACCGACGGCGAGCGCGAGATCCGCGAACGGGTGCGGGCCTTCTGCGACAAGGAGGTCACCCCGATCATCAACGACTACTGGGAGCGGGCCGAGTTCCCCTTCGAGCTGGTGCCCAAGCTGGCCGCCCTCAACCTGGCCGGGGGGACCATCAAGGGCTACGGCTGCCCGGGGCTGAGCACGGTCGCCGCTGGCGTGGTCGGGATGGAGCTGGGCCGTGGCGACGGCAGCATCTGCACCTTCTTCGGGGTCCACTCAGGGCTGGCCATGACCTCGATCGCCCTGCTCGGGGACGAGGAGCAGAAGCAACGGTGGCTGCCGCCCATGGCCCGCATGGAACAGATCGGCGCCTTCGGCCTGACCGAGCCCGACCACGGCTCGGACGCGGTCGCCCTGGAGACCCGGGCCCGCCGCGACGGCGACCACTGGGTGCTGGACGGGGCCAAGCGCTGGATCGGCAACGCCTCCTTCGCCGACCTGGTGATCGTCTGGGCCCGCGACGACGACGGCAAGGTCGGCGGATTCGTGGTCGAGAAGGGCACGCCCGGCTACGCGGCCAGCGTGATGGCCGGCAAGACGGCCAAGCGGGCCGTCTGGCAGGCCGAGATCACCCTGGACGGGGTCCGGGTCCCGGCCGGCAACCGCCTGGCCAACTCCCGCGGGTTCGCCGACACGGCCCGGGTCCTGACCGCCACCCGCTCCGGGGTCGCCTGGGAGGCGGCCGGCCACGCCCTGGCCGCCTATGAGGCCGCCCTCACCTATGTCAGCGACCGCGAGCAGTTCGGCACCCCG
>Ga0307416_100002390_pt1 | contig 10754 bp, 9 predicted proteins | sample DK1Cmetagenome_2_FD_203821 | JGI IMG/M metagenome (GOLD analysis project Ga0307416, IMG submission 203821) | Maize rhizosphere microbial communities from greenhouse at UC Davis, California, United States - DK15-C-3 | ecosystem: Host-associated > Plants > Roots > Rhizosphere > Soil | place: USA...
TCACAACCGGATACTTGATCCCGAGCTGCTCGAGATACGTTTTGAACTTCGTGGGATCATAGTAGAACTTCCGCATCTCCTCGCGATACTTCCCCATGATGTCCGCATTCAGCCAGATCGCGGGCTTGTCGTTAGGCCCGAGGAACGACGTGTACTTCGTCTCCTTCGTCTGCACGTTGCGGAAGTAGTCCCAGGCATCCGTCACCACCTTCGGCGTCAACAGAATGTCGAGCAGCGTCATCGCCTGGACCTTCGCCCCCGCCACGCCACCCTTGTGCGCAATCGGCGTCGCCATCGAGATCCCGTTTGCCCAGTTGTGACCCGGCAGGCCGGGGATGTTCGACGGGAAGCGAAGTGTCACCGTCGGCATGTTCCACGACACGTCGCCGATGTCGTCCGAACCACCGCCCATGCGCGTCGCTTCATTCACCGGGCCGTCGAGCGAATCGATCTCGGTCGCCAATCCGACCTCGCGGCTTCCCAGTTCCTTCTGAATCCCCTTCGCCAACGCGATGTCGTTCGCGTCCCACTTCGGGAGCCCGACCTTCTTGATGTTGCTGTGGGTCACTTCGGCGATGGTCTTGTTGAAGTGTCCCGACCACGCCGAGCCGATGATGTTGATCGAGTCGACCTGCGTCTCGGTCATCAGTGCCGCGCCCTGCGCCATCTTTTTGGCGGCCTCGAACATCGCCATCGTGCGCGCGTAGTCGCGCTCCCGGAAGTAGAACCAGATCGATGCCGTCTGCGGTACCACGTTAGGCTGGTCGCCCCCGTCAGGAATGACGTAGTGGGATCGCTGCGGCAGCTCCAGGTGCTCGCGCTTCATCTCCCAGGCCTGCGCCATCAGGACGACCGCGTCGAGCGCCGACTTCCCGCGCCATGGCGCGCCGGCCGAGTGCGCGGTCTGTCCGCGGAACTTGAAGATCAGCGAGATCAGGGCGTTCCCGCCGCCCTGGCCCCACGACACGCCCAGGTTGTTGCCGACGTGCGTGAAAAGATTGACGTCGACGTCCTTGAAAACGCCCTCGCGCACATAATGCGCCTTGGTGGCGACCTGCTCCTCGGCCACGCCGGGCCACAGAAGAAGCGTCCCCGGTATACGCTCGCGTTCCATCAACTCCTTCACCACCAACGCTGCGGCGATGTTGACGGCCTGGCCGGAGTTGTGTCCCTCGCCGTGACCCGGCGCCAATGTCACCATGGATTCACGAAATCCGACGCCTGGCTTCTGGTTCGACTGTGGAATGCCATCGATGTCCGACCCCAGCGCAATCACCGGTTTGCCGGACCCCCATTTCGCGGTCCAGGCGGTCGGAATCCCGATGACGCCGCGTTCGATCTTGAAGCCGTTCTTCTCGAGAAGCCCCGTCAGGTACTTCGAGGTTTCGAACTCCTGCATTCCGAGTTCACCAAAGGAGAACACCTGGTCGATGATCTCCTGAACCAGCTTGGCACGCGCTTCGACCTTCGTGACCGCCTCGGCCTTCAGGCGTTCGAGTCTCGCGTCCTGTGCCAGCACGGGACCGGAAACGATCGCAATCAGCGATGCTGCGCGAAGTAGGGGACGTGAGATTCTCATGGGGATTCGTGTCGGTCGTGATTGACTGTTCGGAGCCTGTACTGAAGGTGCATCGCGGATTGTGCGCTCGCGACCCACTCACCAGGGTTCGAGCGACTGGGTCAGGGTGTGCTCGAACGGGGCGATAGGTCCGACTTCCCCATTGGACAGGGCGTTTTCGGAGAACTTCGCCCGGCTGTCCTCAGATTCGGATGGAGCTTCCGTCGATGGCTGCATGGGAAGCGCTGTTTCGCCATTGGTCATTGGAACTCGGAGCTCTCCGAGTACCGGCGTCGTGGATCGTGGCGGCTCCATCCGCTGAGCGGCAATTCGATCGCGGGCACAGACACAACGGCACGCCGTCGCCAGGTCGATTACCACCGCTTCATCCTGATAAAGCTGCGTCACGACGTCGGCCGTAATCGGCGCCGCTTCTACCACGCGACGTCCGGCGTGCGCCAGCAACCAGTTCCCGTCAGGGATACCTCCCGGTCGGGATGCATAACGAGCCCGCTCGGCGGGGAGCTGACCGTCGAGATGACGCGGTTGACGGGCGGGGTCGATCCCCGCCTTCGTGAAGCGCGAGAACAGGGTTTCGGGAAGACAGTGCACGTCGATATCGGGATGCTGCGCGCCGGCGCACGCGCCGACATACGTGACATGCACGGGACGTGGCTGGAACGCGGCGCGAAGGTATCGAGCGGTGGCAACGGGCGGGGATACCATCGATAGAACCGGTGTTTCGACCGGCATTGCGATCAATTGTTCGCGCGCCAACGGACAGATCGCGGCGATGACCGACGCCCCTCCGTTCTGCGACGAGAGTCGGTCGGCAAGGAAGGACGCGATCAGTTCCTCGCCCCAACTGACGGGAGCGACGAAATCGAATCCCGCCGTCTGACATGCTCGCGCGAGCTGTACCGGATCGACCGGCCTGGCCGCCAGGAGGGCGTCAGTTCCAAGGATCGCAACGTAGATCGGCTTGGCCGGTTCCGCAGACATCTGCTCAACAGCGCTGAAGTGGAGACGAAACCTATGATGCGGATCAATCAACGTCAGCCACGGACCTGCAAAGCGCTCAACGGCTGGCTACAATTGTCGCCATGGTTGACGTCGTTGCGCTGGCAGCGGAACTGCTCGCTATCGAATCCTCGTCCGGCAACGAAGGACGTATAGTTGACTTCGTTTCGCGGTGGCTGATCTCGCGCGGATGGAACGTGACGGTGCAGGAGGTCACGGACCGCCGCGGCAATATCTGGGCCTCACGAGCCGGTGGAGGCGTCACGTTGTCGACGCACCTCGACACGGTGCCGCCGTATCTCCCGCCACGGCTCGATGGCGCCCGTCTCTATGGTCGCGGAGCCTCGGATGCCAAGGGGATTGCGGCCGCCATGCTCGTCGCCGCCGACGTCCTGGCGACGGAGGGAGAGGACCGCGTTGACCTGCTATTTGTCGTCGGGGAAGAGAAGAACTCGGATGGGGCTCGTGCTGCCAATCGGTTGCCGGCGACGAGCAAGTTCCTGGTAAACGGTGAGCCGACGGAGAGCAAACTCGCGAGCGGAGCAAAAGGCTCGCTTCGCGTAAAGCTGATCACCCGTGGTAAGGAAGCGCACTCAGCTTATCCGGAGCTCGGTCGATCGGCGATCGAGCCGATGCTGGAGCTGTTGCCGGGTCTCAGAAACCTTACTCTGCCCGGCGATGCGCGACTCGGTGAAGGTTCCGTCAACATCGGCGTGATTCGGGGTGGGACGGAGGCCAACATCATCCCGGGCACCTGTGAAGTCGAAATGATGTTTCGATTGACGGGCGACGTGGCCGAGATCAAGCAACTCGTCGAGAAGTGGGTCGCGGGACGCGCCGAAATCATCTGGGGATCAACAATTCCAGCGCAGTTCTTTCATACGATACCGGGCTTCGACACGGCGCCGATGTCGTACACGTCCGATATACCACTCCTCGACCGGTGGGGAACGCCGCTGTTGTTCGGCCCCGGGTCGATCCACGTTGCACATACCGCTGACGAATACATCGACGTGAATGAACTGCGCGCTGCTGTAGACGCGTATCAGCGGATAGTGCGGAGCCTTTTGTCATGATCACGACGCTGCCCACCGGACGCCGGCTGCCAGTTGCGATTCTCGGTGCAACCGGAGCAGTCGGTCAAACATTCATTCGACAGCTCGCCGGACATCCCTGGTTCGAGGTTGCCGAGCTCGCGGCGTCCGACCGTTCCGCGGGGAAACCCTACGCGGAAGCATGTCGGTGGCTCGAGGGACCGTTGGCGTCCGAACTGGCCAGTCGAGTCGTTGTCCGCTGTGATCCCGCCGAGGTGAAGTCGCAGATCGTGTTCTCCGCGCTCGACAGCGGAGTCGCCGGTGAGGTTGAGCAGTCGTTCGCGCGCGCCGGGCGAATGGTGCTGAGTAACGCCAAGAATCACCGCATGGACGCGGATGTGCCGTTGGTGATACCCGAGGTGAACGCGCCGCACCTTGGGCTCCTCGAAATGCAACGACAGAAACGCGGATGGACGGGCGGGATAATCACCAATGCGAATTGCGCGGCCACAGTGGCAGCCGTTGCCATGGCGCCGCTGCATGGGGCCTTTGGCATTTCGCGGGCAGTTGTATTCACGATGCAGTCCGTCTCGGGCGCCGGGTATCCAGGCGTGGCCTCGCTCGATATCCTCGGCAACGTGATTCCCTACATCGGCGAGGAAGAGCCGAAGGTCGAGCGCGAGCTCGGCAAGCTCCTTGGCGGCCTGACGAACGGAGCGGTCGATTTCGCGCCGTTCAAGGTGAGCGCGCACACCAATCGCGTCCCGACCGAACATGGGCATCTGGTCTGCTTGTCGCTCGAGTTCAATCGTCGCGTGTCGCCTGACGAGGCGATGGAGGCGATGTGCGTCTGGCGTGGCCACGAGGCGGCTCGTGGACTCCCGAGTGCGCCGGAGTTGCCACTGGTTGTGACGCGGGAGCCCGACCGTCCACAGACACGTCGTGATGTCTACGCCGGCGGTGGCATGACCGTCACGGCGGGCCGCATAAGGCAGGATCCCCTCTTCGACATCAAGCTGGTGGCGCTCGGACACAACACGATCCGCGGCGCCGCCGGAGGCTCGATCCTCAACGCGGAGTTGCTCGTCGCACGCGGCCTGCTGCCGCCGGCATGATTGTCGCCAAGTTCGGCGGCACGTCGGTTGGTGACGCGGCCGCGATCGAACGGGCGGCGGCGATCGTCGGCGAACGCGTCCCGCGACAGCCGCTGGTCGTCGTCTCCGCGTTAGGCGGCGCGACCAACGCGCTGCTTGCGCTGGCCGAACAGGCGGCATCGGGGCAGCTCATCCTCGCCATTCGCGGTGTCGAGTCGTTGCGCGAACGCCACCTGAAGGTCGCGTCCGAACTCCTCGGCGACGGTCCCGAGTCGACCGAGGTGGTGGGCGAACTGTCGGCGATGTTCGACGAGTTGGCCGCGCTGGCCGAAGCCCTCTCGGTCCTCGGGCACGCCACGACCCGCAGCTTCGACGCCATCTCGGCCAAGGGCGAGCTGCTCTCATCGACGCTGATCGTGGCTGCCTTCCGTAAACGCGGCATTCCGGCCGAACTGATCGATCCCGGCTCGGTGATGATCACCGGCGACGAGTTCGGGAAGGCGGAGCCACGCACGGACCGCATCGCCGAGCGCGCCGGCCAGGTCATCCGTCCGTTGCTGGCGTCTGGTCGCGTCCCCGTGGTGGGGGGGTTCGTCGGGGCGACCGAGCATGGCATAACGACCACGCTGGGCCGGGGCGGGAGCGACTACAGTGCCTCGCTCCTTGGCGCCGCGTTAGGCGCCGAGGCGATCGAAATCTGGACCGATGTCGACGGGATGTTGACGGCGGACCCTCGTGTCGTACCTGACGCGCTGGTTATCCAGCGCATCCGCTTCGACGAGGCGAGCGAGCTCGCATCGTTCGGTGCGAAAGTGCTTCACCCGAGCACGATTGCTCCCGCCGTTCGACTGGGCATTCCGGTGTCCATCCTGAACTCGCGCCGTCCACGGGGACAGGGGACGCTCATTGCCTTCGACGCGCCACGGCGGGCGGTGACTGCCATCGCCGGCAAGGAAGGCGTTACCGTCGTCAAGGTGCGTTCGCCGCGCATGCTGCTGGCGCACGGATTCCTGGCGCGCATCTTCGAGATCTTCGACCGCCACCGCACTTCGGTGGACGTGGTCGCGACTTCTGAGATCAGTGTCAGCCTAACGATCGACGATGCCCGGCACCTGGATTCACTGGTGGTGGATTTATCCCAGCTCGGCGACGTGTCCGTCGAACGGAACCGCGGCATTGTCGCCCTCGTCGGCGCGGGGCTCGGCTCCGATAGCGCAGCCATGGCGCGCGCGCTCGGTGCACTGAAAGAGACCAAAGTGCACATGCTGTCACTGAGTGCGAGCGGCATCAACCTCACGATGCTCGTCGATGCGGATCAGGTGAATTCAGCCATGCGTCAACTTCACAACGCGTTCTTTAAGAATGGATCAAGGGGTCAGAGTACTTGAAACTTCCGCGACTCCCGGAACACCCCGTCCGCGTAGCAGTTTCAAGTACTCTGACCCCTTGATCCTGTGAAGATCGCGCTCATCGGTGACGGCAAGATGGCGAAGGCGATCGCGCCTCGCGCTGAGGAACGACGACACGTGATCACGGCTATGCTTGGCGAGAAAGACAACGCCGGCGCCGCGGGAATAAGCCGCGAGCGGCTCGGGAATCCGGACGTCGCGATCGAGTTCACCGAGCCGTCGGCCGCGGTCGCGAATGTGCTCGCGTGCGCTCGAGCAGGCTTGCCAATCGTGGTGGGAACAACCGGCTGGTATGAGCAGCTGGACGCCGTGAAGGCCGAAGTCACCAGGCTCGGCGGATCGATGTTCTGGGCGCCGAACTTTTCGCTTGGCGTCGCAGTCCTTTCGGCTGCGATCGATGCGGCCACAGCCGCGCTGAAGGGCGTTTCCGGATTCGACGTTCACATGATCGAAACCCACCACGCAGCAAAGAAGGACAAACCGTCTGGAACTGCTGCGGCACTCGCCGCAGTCGGCGCACGAAACCTGGGGAAGGATATCCCGATCACCAGTGTCCGAACGGGACAGGTTCCCGGGACACACGAACTGGTAATCGACGCTGCGTTCGAGCAGCTTCGATTGGTTCACGAAGCGCGTGATCGGCGCGTCTTTGCCGACGGCGCGATTTCAGCGGCGGAGTGGTTACATGGCCGGCCCGGCATATTCACCATGAGTGACCTGCTACAACGGTCGGACGCGGGGGACCGACGATGAACGGACGCACGTTGACAGGATGCGGAACCGCGCTGGTTACGCCCTTCACGCGCGACGGTAAGGTCGACGAACCTGCGCTTCGACGATTTGTCGATTGGCAGGTGGCCGAAGGGATCCATTTCGTGGTGCCCTGCGGGTCAACGGGCGAAGCGGTCACGATGACCGCGGCCGAGCATCGCCGTGTTGTCGAGATCACCGTTGAAACAGTTGCGGGACGTGTCCCCGTAGTCGCCGGTGCCGGATCGAACGACACCGCTCGCGCTATCGCTACGTCCAAAGAGATGAAGTCCGCCGGCGCGACGCATCTCCTTCACGTCTCACCGATGTACAACAAGCCGCCGCAGAGAGGCATCATCGAGCACTTCCGCGCGATTGCCGATGCAGTCGACCTCCCCATCGTCATCTACAACGTTCCCGGTCGAACGGGCAGCAACATCGAAGCGCGCACGACGCTCGAGCTGGCAAAGTGCGCAGGTCTCGTGGCCGTGAAGGAAGCATCCGGCAACATTGGGCAGATCGCGGACATCATTCGCGAACGTCCGTCCGGATTTTCCGTCTTGTCGGGGGATGACTCGCTGACGCTCCCGGTCATGGCACTCGGCGGCGAAGGCGTCATTTCCGTGACGAGCAACGCTACGCCCCGACTGATGGCGCAACTGTGTGACGCGTGCGCGGCCAACGACATGGCCGCCGCTCGCACGCTGCATAGAAAGCTGCAACCGTGGATGTCGGCCGCGTTCGTTGAACCCAACCCGATGCCGGCGAAGGCCGCCCTGGCGATGATGGGAAAGATCGAGAATTCGCTGCGTCTTCCGCTGGTGCCCCTGAGCGAAGGAAGCGCTTCGACGGTTCATGCGGCGCTCGTTGCCGCGGGCGTCGAGGACATCTGATGTCGACGCTCGATCATGTTGAGGTACGCGGGCAACCGGACCCACCGGATCTGGTGGCGCGCGTCGAAGAATTGGCCGCGATTCCTTCCGGCGAAGCGCTTCCATCTGACGCAGATCACGTCGTCTATCGCGTCCTTGATGCTCTTGAAGCCGGTGACGTGCGCGCGGCACGAAAGGATGAGAGTGGAACGTGGCGCGCCGTTCATTGGGTGAAACGCGGGATTCTGCTGGCCTTCCGCGCCGGTGCGGTCGTCGACATGTCGCCCACTGGTGGAATGCTCAAGTTTTTCGACAAGCGGACCATTCCACCCCGGCAGATGTCGCTCTCCCACGGCGTCCGCATTGTGCCGGGCGGGTCTTCGATCCGGCGTGGGGCCTACGTCGCGCCCGGCGTTGTCTGCATGCCGCCGATGTTCGTGAACGCTGGAGCCTGGGTGGGGAAGGGCACGATGATCGATTCGCACGCCCTGGTCGGGTCATGCGCGCAGATCGGTGAGCGGGTCCACCTCAGCGCGGCCGCGCAAGTGGGCGGCGTGCTCGAGCCCGTAAACGCCGCGCCGGTCATCATCGAGGATGACGTGGTGGTAGGAGGTAATTGCGGCGTCTACGAGGGGACTGTCGTTAGGTCGCGTGCCGTGCTCGCAGCCGGTACGGTCCTCACGCGCGGTACGCCGGTGTTTGACCTGGTCAACGAAACGGTGCTGCGAGGTTCGCCCGACTCCCCGCTCGAAATCCCTTCTGGGGCGGTTGTCGTTCCCGGCGCGCGGGCGGTCACGACCGGCTGGGGCAAGGAGCTGGGGTTGTCGCTGCAGACACCGGTGATCGTGAAGTACCGCGACGAGCGGACCGATCTTTCCACGGCGTTGGAGTCATGGCTCCGATGACCGTGGGTCGTGTCAGGTTGGTCGTGAGGGGAGAAGTTCGCGTTCCCGGCGACAAGTCGGTGTCGCACCGTGCGCTGATGTTCGGATCCCTGGCCCACGGCGTTTCCTCCGTCCGTGGCATCCTGCAGTCCGCCGACACGGAATCGACCGCCGGTGCGCTGCGCTCGTTAGGCTGGAACGTGCCGGCGCTGGGACCGGAAATGACCGTCGAAGGGAGCGGCCTGACGCGATTGCCGACTCCCGTCAGCCGGCTCGATCTCGGGAATTCCGGGACCAGCACGCGGCTGTTGATGGGCATCGTCGCGGGGTACCCGATCCAGTCGACCTTCACCGGCGACGCGAGCCTGAGCAAGCGCCCCATGCGGCGTGTCGCGACGCCGCTCACCGAGATGGGCGCGCGCATCGAGTTCGAGCGGGGTGAGGATGGGCTTCCGTTGACGGTAAGCGGGGGCGACCTCCATGGACTCGACTGGAAGCTGGACACGGCCAGTGCCCAGGTGAAGAGTGCGCTGCTGATGGCCGGTGTGACCGGACGCGTCGCGGTCGTGATCCGTGAGCCGGCGCCGACACGCGATCACACCGAGCGCATGCTGCGCGCCCAGGGGGCTGCCATCGACGTCGGCGGTGGGATCATCGTGCTCGATCCCCCGGAACGACTCGAGCCGCTCAACATCACCGTTCCGGGAGACCCGTCATCGGCGGCGTTTTTTGCCTGCCTCGCCGCGCTGTCCGACGCCGGGTCGATCACGATTCGCGACGTGGGACTGAATCCGGGTCGGTGTGGTTTCATCAACGTCCTCAAGCGCATGGGTGCGCGGATCGACATCGTCGACCGGAATGACTCGGGCGCCGAGCCGTTAGGCGATATGGTCGTGAGGCCCGTGCATCTGAGCGCCACGCGCATCGACGGCGACGAGGTGCCGTCGCTGATCGACGAGCTTCCGGCCCTCGCCTGCGTCGCGGCTCGCGCGCATGGCGAAACGGTGATCTCCGGAGCCGCCGAGTTGCGCGTGAAGGAAAGCGACCGGATCGCGGCCGTCGTCGCCAATCTTCGCACCGTCGGCGTTGACGTCGACGAGGCGCCTGACGGGATGCGCATCCGCGGCACGCGTGAACCGCTGAGTGGCAACATCGAAACACATGGCGACCATCGTCTGGCGATGGCGTTCGGCATACTCGGCTCTTCGGCGCAGGCCGAGTTCACGATCGACCATCCGGAGTGCGTTGAGGTGTCGTACCCGGATTTCTGGAAGGATCTCGAGCATGTCGTCGTCTGACGGCGACAGGTTTGTCGTCGTCGCGATCGACGGTCCCGCCGCGTCAGGCAAGTCCTCGACCGCCGAATGGGTGGCTCGAGAGTTGGGCTACTGTCACGTGGATTCGGGCGCGCTGTACCGCGCCGCGACGGCGGCAGCATTGCGAACCGGCATCCCGCCCGAAGAGTGGACGCCGACGACGGTGCTCGAAGCCGCACGTAGTGTGTCCCTTGCGTTTCACGAAAACTCGATGGTTCCGCGGCTCGACGGCGCGGACGCAGATGAGGAGATTCGAAGTGGGGCAGTGAACAGCGCCGTGCCGCGCGTCGCCCGTATGCAGTCGGTCCGCTCCTGGGTGAACGAACAGGTCAAGCGAACCGCGACGGAGCGAAACGTGGTCGTCGACGGCCGCGACATCGGGACCGCCGTCTTCCCTGAGGCGGACGTGAAGGTCTACCTGGTGGCCGACAGCTGGGAACGGGCAAAACGCCGACTCGTCCAGCACCTGCGCCGGCTCCCTACGGACGAGGAGATCGCCGCCGAGACCGACCGGTTGGTGCACCGCGATGCGGCCGATGCGACGCAGTCGGTTCAAGCGCGTGACGCGGTCCTCATCGACACGACTCACCTGCTGCAATCGGAGCAGGTCGCCCGGATCGTGGCCCTCGCCCGGGCCGCGTCCCGGTAATTTCGATCAAATAGGGTCAGAGTCGAATTTGCTGAATTAGGGTCAGAGTCGAATTCGGTGAATTAGGGGTCAGAGTCGAATTCGGTTAATTCGACTCTGACCCTTATTTCGCCAATTCGACTCTGACCCTTATTTCGCGAATTCGACTCTGACCCTTATTTCGCGAAT
>Ga0307416_100002392_pt1 | contig 10745 bp, 8 predicted proteins | sample DK1Cmetagenome_2_FD_203821 | JGI IMG/M metagenome (GOLD analysis project Ga0307416, IMG submission 203821) | Maize rhizosphere microbial communities from greenhouse at UC Davis, California, United States - DK15-C-3 | ecosystem: Host-associated > Plants > Roots > Rhizosphere > Soil | place: USA...
TGAAGATCCAATTCTCGCCAAAGTGGCGAGTTGGTACGAGGCTTGGGGCGTGTCGGAATTGGAGATCGCCGGCTGGCTATTCGGCGAACCGGTCAAATACATCCGCGGCAAAGAAACCGGGTTGCCGATTCCCGCGACCTCGGAGTTGGCGGTCGAAGGCTTCATCGTGCCGCCGCAGGAAGACAGCCGATCGGAGGGACCGTTTGGCGAATGGACCGGCTATTACGCTTCGGGCACGCGCAATGAACCGGTGGTCAAAGTCAAAAACGTTTTTTACCGCAATGACCCGATTATTTTTGGCATGCCGCCGGGCATCTCCGGCAAATCGGTGCCGCTCAGCGCCGCCAATGTGTGGCTGGCGTTGGAAAAAGCCGGCGTGACCGACGTCCAAGGCGTGTGGGAATACCAGACGCGCTACATCACCGCGATCTCTATCAAACAGAAATACGGCGGTCACGCCAAGCGCACGGCAATGGCCATGCTGGGCTCGACCTACGGTTATCATCGGCGCTTCGTAATCATTGTCGATGACGACGTCGATCCGTCGAATATCGACGATGTCCTGTGGGCGCTGGCGACGCGCTGCGATCCGGCGACTGCGATCAACGTCATCACCGATGCCTGGAGCACGCCGCTCGATCCGCGCATCCCGCCGGACGCGCGCGCGGCGCGGAATTTTACCAACTCGGTCGCGGTGATCAATGCCTGCCAGCCGTACCATTGGAAAGACCAGTATGCCAAGACTTGCTATTTCCCCGAGGATACGCGCCGCGCGGCGGCGGCAAAGTGGAAGGACATCTTAAGATTGGATTGATGGAGTGTTGGAGTCATGGAGTGATGGCGATGCATAGCAACCGGCGTCTAGTTTTATGGCTCGTGTCCGTGATCGTGTTCGTCTCGATTAGCGGTCAGACGAGTCGTTTTGCGGCAGCCGCGGATTCGTGGAGCGTAGAATGGGAGAAAACGCTGACAGCGGCCAAGAAAGAAGGAGAGGTTTCCTTCTACGGCAGCGAAGGGTACGAAAAAATTTTTGAGGTATTCCAAAAGAAATATCCCGAGATCAAAGTAAAATCGAACACCAATCGGCGCGGCAACGAGCACGGCCAAGCCGTGATGACCGAGCGGCGTGCTGGCCAATACCTCGTCGATCTTTTCATCAATGGCGTGGTGACGCCCAACACGGTTTTTTACAAGGCCAATATTCTCGAGCCGATCCGCCCGCAGCTCATCCTTCCCGAAGTAGTCGATGAGTCGAAATGGTGGAGCGGCAAGCACCTTTATGCCGATCCGGAAGCCAAATATATTTTTGTCTTTCAAGGCAACGTTCATGGCAGCGAGAATGCGTATAACACCAAGCTGGTAAACCCCAAGGACATCAAATCCTACTGGGACTTTCTCGATCCCAAGTGGAAAGGCAAGATGGTCGCGTACGATCCGAATCGTGTCAGTACCGTGGCTCATTCGCTGCGCTTTCTATACAATCACCCCGATCTCGGCGCGGAATATGTCAGGCGATTGTTCGGTGAGATGGAGCTCGCCTATTCGCGCGACGAGCGGCAGATGATCGATTGGCTCGGTGCCGGGAAATACGCCATTGCTTTTTTCGTTACCGAAGTCGAAGCCGCGGCCAAGCAAGGATTGCCGATCCGCGACTTCGAACCGAGTCAGTTCAAAGAAGGCGCGTTTGTCGGTCCGTCTCAGGGGGGCGTTAACCTCTTCAAAAACGCGCCTCATCCTAACGCGGCGAAAATTGCGATCAATTGGCTGCTATCGCGCGAGGGACAAGAGACCTATCAAAAGGTGTTCGCCTCTGTGGGCGACATTCGCCAGTCGATGCGCGAAGATGTCAGCACGGATGTTATTCCGGCGTCGCAACGGCGCCAGAAGGGCGTGCGCTATATTTACGCCGGCCGTGCTGAATGGCTTGATATGGCACCGGTGTCCAAAGTGATTAAAGAGGCGCAGGCGGCGGCGAAGAAGAACTGATAATGGAAAATTGAAAGTTCGAGCCGCTCTGCAATAACACAGTGGAAATATTTTTCGGGAGAACCCATGAGAGATTCAAGAAAATGGCTTTTTACGATTGCGTTGTATTGGGGTCTTGGTGCAGCCGCCGCGCTCGCGGCGCAGGCGGAGGCTTGGAAAGCAGACTGGGATAAGACGCTCGAAGCCGCCAAGAAGGAGGGGCAACTTACTCTCTACGGCAGCCCGGAATACGAGGGGCTTTTCGGTGAACTGACCAAAAAGTACCCGGAAATCAAAATCACCGGAGTTTTCAATCGCGGCGCCGACGCGGCGCGCCGGCTGATGTCGGAGCGGCGCGCCGAAAAATATGCCGGCGATCTCTATCTCAACGGCATGACGACCGGCTACAACGTGTTTTACAAAGCCAAGGTTCTCGATCCGATCCCGCCGCAGCTGATTCTTCCGGAAGTTACCGATGCCACCAAGTGGTGGCGCGGCAAACACCAATACGTCGATCCGGAAAATCATTACCTGCTCAACTTCAACGGCGAAAACCGCATGGTGGTAGCGTTCAATACCAAGCTGGTGAATCCCGCGGAAATTAAATCTTATTGGGATTTGCTAAACCCCAAGTGGAAAGGGAAAATCGTCGCCTACGATCCAACCCAGGGCGGCTCCGGCGATGCGACGCGGTTTTTCTACCACCATAAAGGCTTGGGCCGCGAGTTTATCAAGCGGATTCTCACCGAGACCGATATTGTCATCAGCAGAGATACGCGCCAAATGGGCGACTGGCTGGCGGGAGGGAAGTATGCGATCTCGATCTTTGGCCCGGTGTCGCGCATGGATCTCGATTTGATGCAGACGCAAGGTCTGCCGGTGGATTGGTTCAAGCCCGATCAGTTGAAGGAAGGCACGTATATTACCGGCGGCTCGGGCGGCGTTGCCTTGATCAACAAAGCGCCCCATCCCAACGCCGCCAAGGTTGGTTTGAACTGGCTGTTGTCGCGCGAAGGGCAGATCGCTTACCAACGTTTGTTTACCCAGGGCAATGATGGCCCGGACTCCATGCGTATCGACATCCCCAAAGACAAAGTGCCCCTCGGCAATCGCCGGCCGGCGATTGACGACGGGCGTACTCCCTTCGTCGATCGCGCCGAGTGGATGGACCAGGAACCGATCACCAAATTTATTAAAGAGGTGTTGGAACAGAGAGCAAAATAGAAAATGCGAGGTAAGCGCGTGAAGAAATTCGCCGCGACGCTGATCGTTTTACTCTCGGTCGCCTTGACTCATGCTGCCGAGCCACCCAAGTGGCAAGCGGACTGGCAGCAGCTAATTGGGGCAGCGAAGAAGGAAGGTCAGTTGTCGCTTTACGGCGGCCAGGAGATCACCCACCCGGAAATCTTGGCAGCGTTCAACAAAGAATTTCCATTCATCAAAATCACCTCCGCTAGCGGGCGGGCGGCGGACATGATGACTCGTATCGTCGCCGAACGCCGCGCCGATAAATATCTCGCCGACATCACCGCGAGCGGGCCGAATGGTCCGCGCATGCTTTATCTCAATAAAATCCTCGATCCGATCACACCGGCGTTCCTCCTGCCGGAAGTTAGCGATACTTCCAAATGGTACGGCGGGAAGCATTGGTACGCTGATCCCGAAAACAAGTATCTCTTCATGTTCGAGGGAACCATTGTCACCACGGGGCTTTCGTACCATACCAAATTCGTTCAGCCGGACGAGATTAAATCTTACTGGGATTTGCTCCAACCCAAGTGGAAAGGAAAAATTCTTGGCCAAGATCCGCGCAGCGCCGCGTTGGCGACGCCGGTGTTGATACTCTACCACCGTGCCGGATTGGGCCCTGACTTTCTGCGCCGGTTCTACACTGAGACCGAGATCACGCTATTCCGCGACCGGCGCCAGGGGACCAATTGGCTGGCGACGGGCAAATTCCCGCTGTGTCACTTATGCCGCGAGATCGACAAAGCTCAGCAGCAAGGATTGCCGGTTGACGAACTGGCGCCGGATAAACTCAAGGAAGGCGGCACCATTGGCGGCGGTGGCAGCAGCGTCATCGCGCTGATCAACCGCGCGCCGCACCCAAACGCCGCCAAGGTTTTCATCAATTGGTATCTGTCGCGTCAGGGACAAAGCATCTGGCAGCATGTGATGAACGTCAAAGAAGTCGAAGCTTCGGATTCCATGCGTATCGATATTTCGAAGGATGAAGTGCTGGCGGACGGCAAGCGGCTGGCGGGAAAACAGTACGAAGTAATCGGCTTTCTCGATCCCGAGCCGGTGCAAAAATTGTTGGGGGAGATTCTCAAGTAGGAATCTAACCACAGAGAGCACAAAGGTCGGAAGATTGGCCGCAAAGAACGCAAAATGTCAGATGATTTCTCGCCGATGCGCTGCGGGTGAAGGTTGTCATTTCGAGCGGAGAGAGAAATCCGCTTTAGATCCGCGCATTCGCTCGGGATGACACCGCTGGCCTGTCACTAGCGCCTTGGCGGAAGAATTAACCAATTCGATGGGAGACAAGTATGGCAGAGCAAAAGAGCATGGAAATTCGCGGCTTCTATCGGTCACATTCACACCTTCCGATCTGGGAGGTGATGGAGAAGGCAGGGATTTGGCAGCAGAACGGGCTCGAGGTAACATTTGAGTTCTGCGATAGTTCGGAGGCGGCGGAGAAGGCGTTGTTTGACGGCGCGGTCGATTTCGTTTCGGGCAATCATATTTCACCTTATCTTTTAGTGAAGCGCGGCAAGCCGATTGTTTGCCTGACCTCGCCGTCGAACGATACCAGTGATCGCTTGGTGACCAATTTTCCCATCAAGCAAATAGCCGAGCTGCGCGGGAAAAAAATCGGCGACACGACTTTGGTCGATTCCATCGGCGGCTATCATCATCCGCGCGGCAATCACATGCTCTACGTCATGCGCGGCGGCTTGAAGTTGACCGATGTCGACTGGATCGAGCTGTCGGAGTCGAACAATGAATTCAAAGCGATGCAGATGGATGTGCTCAAGGCAAAAAAAGTCGATGCGATCTTCGTCACCGGCAACACCGATAAGTTTGAGCAAGCAGGCATGCACGCATTGACGCTCGACCGCTTGCCGATGATCAACGGACCGACGCTGACCTCGACGCTCACGACGTTGCAAAAAAAAGATGGACTGGCCGAGCGGCTGGTGCGCGCCCAGGTGATGGGCATTCACTTCGCGCGCACGCGCCGCGGCGAAACCGAAGCGATTCTCGAGGAGCTACGCAAGCGCGAGCCGGAGTGCAAGAACGTTCAATACCGCAGCGTCGCCAAGCTCGCGCCCAAGCCCTATCCCGAATATGAAGCGGTGGCCAATGCCTATAAGCTCTGCTGCTTAAAAAATCCTGAGGCGGAAGAACAGAGCCCGCTGGCTTTGTGGGACCTTCACTATCTAAGGACGTTGGATCATTCGGGGTTTATCGACCAGCTATATAAATAGCCTCTCGTTCAAATCGTTAAATCGCTGCGCTCCGTTCAAGCCGTTCAAACCGTGTCGGATACGCAATCGGACGGTCTTAACCACATGGTCATGCAAATGATATGAAGTGGGCACGCGATTCTCGCACGTTCTTGTTTGTGTTCGCCGGACAACGAGGGAGGGAGGCAGGATGTTTGTGAACAGACTCATTTATTTGCGGCTCTTTATTATCTGCACATTGCTTTTCATCGACCGAGCTTTGGCGGCACAAACCGGTTGGCAGAAGGATTGGGAAAAAATCGTCGCTGCCGCCAAGAAGGAAGGCCAGGTCAACGTTTATATCTACCGTTATGAGCGTTTGCTGGAAGACTTCAAACGGGAGTTTCCCGGCATCAATGTCGTGGCGGTTTCCGGCCGCGGCAACGAGCTGACCACGCGGCTGATGTCGGAACGGCGCGCCGGCAAATTCATTGCCGATGTCTATAGCGGCGGTCCCGGCGGCAACTATAATATTCTTTATAAAAGTAAGGCGCTCGATCCGATCAAACCGTTGTTGAGCCTGCCCGAAGTCGTCGACGAGTCTAAGTGGTATGGCAAGGAGCATCGCTACGCGGATGGCGAGGGGAAATACGTCTTTGCCTACTTAGCCAGTCCCAGCGATGCGCAGCTGGCGTTCAATTCGAGTCTCGTCAATGCCAAAGAATTCAAATCCTATTGGGACGTCACGCAGCCCAAGTGGAAAGGCAAAATCGTTTCCCTCGATCTGCGCGACGGCGGATTGGGCGGCACCATGCAGTTCTTTTACTACAATCCGGAAATCGGTCCGGAGTTCATAAAGAAATTCTTTGGCACCATGGATATTCAGTTCTCCAGGAATTTCCGGCAAATGACCGACTGGCTCAGTCAGGGGCGTCACGCGATTTGCTTTGGCTGCAAGGATTCCATGCGCGCCAAGAACCAGGGTCTGCCGGTGGATGACTTCGATACGACGCGGTGGAAAGAGGGAACGAGTTTTTCGTCCGGCGGCGGTTCGCTCAGCTATTTGAATCAGGCGCCGCACCCGAACGCGGCCAAAGTCTTTGTCAATTGGTTTCTGTCGCGCCGCGGCCAGATCGCCCTCCAGAAACTCGGCGACGTCGACGATCCACCCAATTCCCGGCGCATCGACATTCCCAAGGACGATGTGCCGCCGACCAATCGCATGGTCCCGGACGGCAAATATTTCGACGTCGTCAAACCGGAGTACGCCGATCAAAAGCCGATCGCAGATCTGGCCAAGGAAATCATGGCGGTTATCGACACCAGGAAATAGTCGCCGCGCGGGTCGTCATGCTGTCACATTCTGGTTGCAGTCGGCGCCGATTGCCGAGTTGACTTTGAGGTGCCCATGGGAAATATTCTGCCGGTGAATCGAATGGCGCAAAATACCATCGGAGCGCGTTTATGACCAGGCATCCTGTTGTCGATTTTCTTGCGTATTGTCTTGGCTTTGCGCTCTGTTGGTCCGCCATCGACGGCCACGCCGCGCAAGTCGATTGGAAAAAGGATTGGGAACAAACTCTCGCCGCAGCGCGCAAAGAAGGCCAGGTCAACGTCTATATTTACCGCTACGAAGGACTGCTGCAGGATTTTAAGCGAGAGTTCCCCGGTATCAACGTCGTCGCCGTTACCGGCCGCGGCAATGAGCTGACCAACCGGATCATCGCCGAGCGGCGCGCCGGCCGATATATCGCCGATGTCTATAGCGGCGGGACCAACAGTCTTTACAACACGCTGTACAAAGGTAAAGCGCTCGATCCGTTCAAACCGCTGCTGGTTTTGCCTGAGGTCACCGATTTAACCAAGTGGTATGGCAAGGAGCACCGCTATGCCGATCCCGATGGCAAGTACATCTTTGCCTTCATTGGCTCGCCGAGCAATGCACAGCTGGCCTACAACACCCATCAGGTCAATCCGAAAGAATTCAAATCCTACGCCGATGTGATCAATCCTAAATGGAAGGGCAAGATCGTTTCTCTCGATCCGCGCGATACCGGCCTGGGGGCGACGATGCAGTTTTATTATTACAGCCCGGAGATCGGTCCGGAGTTCATGAAAAAGTTTTTCGGCGGCATGGATATCACCTACGCGAAAAATTTCCGGCAAATGACCGACTGGCTGGCGCAGGGCAAATTCGCAATCTGCATGGGCTGCAAAGATTCCGCCCGGGCAAAAAACCAGGGTCTGCCGGTCGATGATTTCGACACCAATCATTGGAAGGAAGGCTCGAGCTTTTCGGCCGGCGGCGGTTCGATAAGTTACCTGAACCAAGCGCCCCATCCCAACGCGGCGAAAGTCTTTCTCAACTGGTTCTTGTCGCGCAAAGGCCAGATCGCGTTGCAGAAGCTCGGCGATCCGGACGATCCGGCGAATTCGCGGCGCATTGATATTCCCAAGGACGACATCCCACCGGAAAACCGGCTTCAGCCGGGCGTGAAATACTTCGACGTGGTCAAGCCGGAATATGGCGACATGAAACCGATCTTCGATCTGGCCAAAGAAATAATGGCCGGAGCGGAGAAGGGCAAGTAGTCATTGCAAGGAGCGCGTTATGCTCACCAAAGAAGAAAACGAATTGCTCACCGGCGTTGGTCGCGGCACGCCCGGGGGCGAACTTCTGCGGCGCTACTGGATGCCGGTGGCGTGCACCGGTGAGTTGACGGAGGAGAAGCCGATCAAGGCTTTTCGCCTGCTCGGCGAAGATCTAGTGGTTTATCGCGACACAACCGGGCGCTACGGCGTGGTTGGCGAGCAGTGTCCCCATCGCAAGGCATCGTTTGCGTTCGGCCGTGTCGATGCCGAAGGCATACGGTGCCCCTATCACGGTTGGAAGTTCGACTGCACCGGCCGGTGCCTTGAGCAACCGGCAGAGCCTGTGTCCGGCGGGTTTAAAGATAAAATCAAACATGTCGCGTATCCGGCAGAACGGCTCGGCGGTTTGATCTGGACTTACATGGGGCCGGAGCCGGCCCCTTTGTTGCCGCGCTGGGATGTGCTGACTTGGGAAAACGGCCAGCGCTGGGTGCAGAAGCACGAGATCTATAAATGCAACTGGCTCCAGCCGATGGAGAACTCGGTGGACCCGTCGCATCTCTATTGGCTTCACGGCGACACCGCACACCTCGCGCCAACGGTGGAGCGCTACGAGGAGGATCATCAATTTACGCCGTTCGAGTACGGCATCATGAAGCGGCGCATCACGCCGGGTCGCAAGGCGGGCGATCCACCGGTAATCGATCAGCATCCATTACTTTTTCCGATTACCTTGCGTCATGTGTTTCGCGCCAGCAAGACCACCGGTTTCGTGCTGCACAACGTGCAGATCCGCGTACCTGTGGACGACTCTCACACGCAGGTATTCGTCGTCTACTTTACGCCCAACGATACCGATAAATCGCCGGCGGACGGCGACACGCCCTGGGAATATTTCCCGATCCGCGACGAAAACGGCGAGTACCGCTTGACCGAAGTTTTGGTGCAGGACGCCATGGCCTGGGAAACCCAGGGCGCGCCGACGGATCGCACGCAGGAGCATTTGGGTGTCGGCGACGAAGGCATCATTCTGCTCAGAAAAGTTTTGCGCGAGCAGATCGAGGTCGTGCGCAACGGCGGCGATCCGCTCGGTGTGGTACGCGATGCTCAAAAAAATAAATTGATCGAGTTCGAAGTTCTCAATGAGCGCATCGGATTGTTCGGCAAAGAAAAAAAAGTAGCATAGGCGATCCAAACGCAAGTTGGTTAGGTCGCCGACGAGTTCTTCTCTGCCGTGATGGGAAAGCGAGAACGATGTGGGCCAACTCTCGATTACCCCGCATCCCAGCCTGCTCCCGCAAGAGACACGGTGTCGCAATTGTCATTTCGAGCCGGAGGCGAGAAATCTTGCATTGTGCCAGATCTCTCGCTGACGCTCGAGATGACAATGTGCACGATTCCAGAATTGCGACAGAGTCTCCAAGGGGAGAGAACGGACAAGAGCTTCAGAGCAAAAGTCTTCACTGGTAAAAGTGATCTCAAGTAGTAGGAGTTTCAATGGCCGAAATGAATTCACAACCCATCGATCTCAAGCCGGAGCGGCTCGACACCTATAAAATTTGGCAGGCGGAACAAAAGATTCCCTGTATTCGCGGTTTCTTCGTCAAGGACGTAAACACAGTTCCGGTTGAGCACTGGGACTTAAAAGGCGTGCCCTGTTCCTTCGTCGTGCTCGACGGCACCGGCGGCACCAACGACGGCTACGTGTGCGAAATTCCCGCCGGCGGCAAGACCAAGCCGCAAAAACATATGTACGAGGAGATGGTTTACGTTTCCAAGGGCTATGGCGCAACCACGGTGTGGCAGCGCGACGCCAAGAAGAAACATACTTTTGAATGGGGTCCCGGCAGCATGTTCGCGATTCCGATCAATGCCGACTACCAGCACTTCAACGCCAGCGGCAGCGAAAGCGCGCGTTACTTCGCGGTCACCAACAGCTGCTTCATGATGAATCTGTTTCATAATAGCGATTACATTTTCAACAGCGATTATGTTTTCACCGATCGCTTCGATCCGCACACCGAAGGCTATTTCAACGGCGAAGGCACGATCACTGGGCGTTTCTTCATGACCACCAACTTTGTGCCCGACACCCATACGCTCAAGCTGACCAATTACGATGAGCGTGGCAAGGGCAGCACCAACATGAAGTTCGATCTGGCGCGCAACACCATGGGCGCGCATATCTCGGAATTTCCCGTCGGCACCTACAAGAAAGGCCATCGCCATGGTCCCGGCGCTCACGTAATCATTCTGTCCGGCCAGGGTTATTCGGTCTTGTGGAAGGACGGCGAGCCCGAGCGCGTTGATTGGGCTCGCGGAAGCGTCGTGGTGCCGCCGGATCAGTGGTTCCATCAGCATTTCAATTCCGGTGCCGCGCCGGCGCGTTATCTGGCGCTGCGCTGGAACAACTGGCGCTACCGCTTCATGCGCTCCCAGGACGGCGAGGGCGGCACCTACACGAGCTTGAAATTGGGCGGAAACCAGATCGAGTTCGAGGACGAGGACCCGCAGATTCACCGAGACTTTGAGGCGGCGATGAAAGCCGCCGGCGCCAAGTGCAACATGCCGTATCACCCAGGTTGTACGCAGAAGTAATCGCGCGGCGATTACTTCTGGTTCAAGGGTTTAAGCGTTCAAAGGTTCAAGGTAGGAAACATCAAGGCGGCTTTTTCTCGCCGGCCCTTTTTGTCCAGTTGACGGCTTTCATGGCTCGCGATAGGACACCACTGGGTAATT
>Ga0307416_100002393_pt1 | contig 10744 bp, 10 predicted proteins | sample DK1Cmetagenome_2_FD_203821 | JGI IMG/M metagenome (GOLD analysis project Ga0307416, IMG submission 203821) | Maize rhizosphere microbial communities from greenhouse at UC Davis, California, United States - DK15-C-3 | ecosystem: Host-associated > Plants > Roots > Rhizosphere > Soil | place...
AGGAGGAGGCCCTCGCTTGTTCCGGCATTGAAGTTCGCGAGGAGCCGATCGTGCGGCTCGAGGGGAATGAAGGCCGCCTGCAACGAGTGGTGTTCGCCAGCGGCGCGCCCCTGTCACGCAGCGCGCTGTTCTTCGGCTCAGGCCAGCATCAACGATCGCCGCTGGCCGAGAAGCTGGGGGCGCGATTCAATGAGAAGGGAGCCGTCGATACCGGAGTGTGTGAATCCACCAACGTTCCGGGCCTCTATGTCGCCGGCGATTCGTCGAAAGAGGCACAGTTTGTGATCGTTGCCGCCGCCGAGGGAACCCAGGCAGGGATGGCGATCAACAAGGCTCTGCTCAAGGACGATCTGGCTCAGAACAAGAACTCCAATCCCAGACGTACCAGGCGTGGTGGGCCGTACGCGAAGAGTGGTTGAGTAAAGTCTCGCGCGGCGGCCTGGTAGAGAGGGAACAGCTCCTCACGGCCCGAGAGATACCCATCGCCGTCCGTGTCTGCGAATGCCCGGTAACGCGCGGATTCGAACGGAATCTCTTCCGGGTGTAACTGGTAAGCCGCCTCAGCCAGCGAATCGACTCCTGCTGCGGTCAGTCCCGGCTCCCCGGTATCCCGCCGCACCGTCACGATGTTCCGCCGGTTCAGCAGATTTCTCACATCCACATAGAGACCTCCGCGCACGCCGCCCAGCCGAATCGGGCGGCGGACCAGCAGGTCGAGCGTCATGCTGGAGGGCAGCCGGGCATCGTTCGGCAGACCGACCAACGAATCACCTGCTGCATTGGTCCTGGTGAACGGCAGCCCCGAGCCGTAACGGAGAATGGCCGCGCTCTCCACGCCGCCCAGGAATCGGATGCCGGCGAGCTGCGGGCCCGAATTCTCCGCCACCTGGCCCCGCACCACGGCAGTGACGGTATGACGCCGGTCGTAGTCCAGGGGGAACTCCGCGCGAGCGGGCCGCACGGTATCGCCGGTGATGGGATCGATGGAAATGAGCCGGTTGAGCAGAAAGGCATCGGTCGCAGTGGCGAGGGCTTGTTGCAGCGTATACGCCAGCCGCAGCCCGAAACCGCCCTGTATCTCGCGCTCGAACAGAAGCTCGGCCCCCCTCACGCTCCCGGCATCCGCGTTGCCGAAAATCGTCGAATCGGGATCGATGCCGATCGGAACCGACGCGACGAGTCCGTCAAGCCGCTTCACGTAGACACCCAGGCGCACGGCAGTCACGGGCGACGGCCGCACCCGCAGACTCAGCTCGTACTGAGTGGCGTCTTCGAAGCCGATGTTGGGATTTCCTCGACGGAATCTTCCCGTCCGCGTCGTATCGTCGAAGGCAGCGTCCACCAGGTACTGGTAATCCGGGGCCTGGGTGAATCGGCCATAACTCGCCACGAAGGTGGCGCCGATCAGTACGGTGGAGACCGCTACCCGCGGGCTGATCCGCCGGTGAGAGCCGCGTGACTCCTGTGCCAGCTCGCTGCCGGCGCTGAACTGGTCATACCGTACGCCACCGGTAAACGCCAGGTCCGCGAGCCGCAGCTGGGCCTCGACGTAGCCGGCAGAGCTTGCCGGGGAAAAGTTGGAGAGTGCGACCGGCGGCACGCTGTCGCCGACCGGCAGATAGCCGAGTGCCCGCTGGAATGTGCGTACCTGTTGCCGGGTGACCTCGGCGCCGGCATATAAATCCACCCGCTCGGTGGCCCCGAACGTCACATCGACTTGCCCGCGGGTCTCCCCGAAGCGACTCCAGCCCAGATCACCGCGCGAGCCGGTTCCCTGGAAGAATGCCGGAACACCCCACGGCGACGAAGCGCTCATCTCCGGTGTTCGCAGACCCGCAATAGGCGCGGGGGATGGATCCTGGGCCCGCGCTATCTCCTCACCCAGGAAATGAAGGCGCTTCCCGGTCAACCCACCGAACGCATAATCGACCTCACTGCTCAACGTGCCGCGAAGGAACTCCCGGGAGAAGCGGCCGACTCTGAGGTCGACGATCAGCGGTTTGCCCTGGCGCGGGCCGCTGGCGTACTGCGCATGACCACTAAGGAGATCTCCCCTGAGCCGCTGCGCCGGCGCCAGGTCGAGGTCGTACTTGTATGCCTGATCGAACAGCAGGGTCTGGTCCTCAGTGTGGAGACCCAGCGCGCGCAGGGTGAACTGGTCGGTGAAAGGCAGGGTGATCTTGGCGAGTCCGCTCCACTGTTCACCGCTGTTGTGGGGCAGGAGGGCGGGGGACGACGTGCGGGGGTCGCGAGGATCGGTCGCTGCGGGAGCATTGACCGGATCGGCATCGACTCGTCCCGCCACATCGATCGCGGCCACCAAACCCACACGGCCGGAGATCGGCCCGTCTGCCTGGGCCACGAAGCGGTCGAGCCCCAGGTCCGAGCTTCCGCCGAGAGGACGGTCGGTCTCGTAGCCGACTCGCCCCTGCCAGCTCTCGCCAGGCTCCTTGGTCACCACATTGACCATACCAGACAGCGCCTGCCCGTAGCGGGCCGAGAAGCCATTCGTCACGAGAGAGGCTTCGCTGAGAACGTCTGGGGGTATTCGCAATCCCAGTCCCCCGTTCGATGCGTCCAGCTGATTCTTCACGCCGAGCCCGTCCAGAATGAATGACTCTTCGCCCAAACGGCCGCCCCGGTAGCTCTGTCCCACACTGCCGGCCGATAGCGCGATCGCTTCCTCGATCGAGCTCACCGGCAGCTCGCGCAGGTCCTCGGCTGTAATCTTTTGCTCGGTTGCGGTGGCGAGTGGGTCGAGCACCGGATCGACTGGTGCCGTTACGACGAGTGGCTGGAGCTCGAGCGGATTGGTTTCCAGCGAGAAATCCAGGGTGACTGTGGCTCCCCCGCGAACGAAGACGCTGTCCTGCACCACGCTCCGGTAACCGATGAGCCGCGCCGACACCCGATGCCATCCGCTGCGGACCCCTCGAGCTCGATACATGCCGCCCGTATCGGTGATGGCCCGTAACCGGTCGTCCACCAGCACTTGCGCCTGCGGAAGGCCGCTACCGCTCCGAGAATCCACGACCCCACCCGCTATGGAACCCTCAGCCTGGCCCGAGGCGGCGCGCGGCATTACCGCCGCCAGTGAGAAGGCCGTGATACTCGCCGCAATCACGGCTTTCATGGGAGGCCATACAGGTAGAGGTCACTCCGGCGGCTCACGACTGTGTCTGGTGGGTTGTCGCCGCTGAGGATCAGCGGATACACCTCTACTACGAGACCAGCTCCTGAAGGCGACAGCTGCGGGCGACGAAATAATCCAGGACCATCCAGCGTCACGTCTGCTCCGGATTGAAGGTCCACCACGTGCACCCCGCCGCCGCTGTCCCACTGAGTCGGACCGAACAACGGATCGATGCCGTATGACACTCTTCCACCCACCACGGCAGCCATCCGGTTGCCGACGACGTGAACATCGCGTGCCAGCCCGGCAGCGCCGAAATCGTGTGCCACGTCAATGACGCCGGTCGAGAGCGTGCGGCGATACACCCGGGAGTCGCCGCTGACGGTATAGTAGATCTGATCCGCAGTAGCTCCGGGTGAGACCCCCGACGCGTTTTCGGTTCCTGGAATCCGCTGGGGCGTGCTGCCTGGTTCGCGGACGTTGAGCGACACGACGTCCACGCCGCTGATGGTCGTGTCCCACTCAACGCAGGTGTCGCACGTGTGCTGGTAGTCCACGCGCTCGCCGAGATAGAGCAGAAGATCGGGCGTCAGCCAGCGAAGCTGCGACGCCCCTGAATGCAGCGGGCCCCCCGGAATCGTGTACGGGATGGCCTGAACTCGAGTGCGGTCGGTCGGGTTGGTGAGCGATCCGACTGATATGGCCGTGTTCTCCGGCGTAATCGCCTGGATCCTCGAGGCCCGCGCCACGAAGGCCACTCGACCGTCGGCCGTAGGCGCCGGCGACTCGATGGCATCTGCCGAGTCGGCCCCTGTCGGGCTCAGATCGCAGGTGAGCTGTCGCTGACTGCCGCCTGTAGCGGGTATCAGCGCGAGACAGACGTCGTTGTCGCGCCTACCCAGCTGCTGCGAGGAGTACAGGATGCCGGAACCGTCGGGTAGCCACGCCGCGCCGCGATCAGGGCCCTGATTTACCGTCAGCCGTGCGGGCGGCCCCGCGTCGAATGGGACGTCGGTGCCGGGTGGGTTGGTGCTGAACGGCTCGGTGTGCCCGCACCCGAGGGACGCGAGGAGAAGGAGCCATGCGCGCAGTCTACCGGGCTCTTGTTGCACCGCTAGGCACCGCCGTGTGTCATTGGTGGGTCAGAGGATGGACGTTCGAGTTGGGGACGTCGATGTGGTGGACCCCTACACAAACAGCCCCATGCCATCGTTTCGGAGAAAGAAACGCTACCAAGCTATGCGCCACCATGCATTTATATAAACAGCTTGCATCCCGCACACAGCGAGGAGATCATGGACTACTCACGCCGAGCGGAACACCGGTTATGGCAGTGACATCGAGTTTGACAGCAGCTGATTCGCGGAGCACGAGCCTGGACCAGCTGGAGACCCCCATTCCGCTGGTTGACCTCGACAGGCTCGAGCGGAACCTGGATCGAATGGCAGCGTACACCGGCGCGCACCATCTGGCGCTCCGTCCCCACACCAAGACCCACAAGTCGCCGGCGATAGGAACGGAACAGCTGCGGCGCGGGGCAGTAGGGCTCACATGTGCCACGCCGCTCGAGGCGGAAGTCATGGCACTGGTATGCGACGACCTCCTGCTGGCGTATCCCCCCGTCGGCAGCGTGAAGCTCCGCCGCATCACGTCCCTGCCGGACCACGTGAAGCTCACTGTCGCCCTCGATTCCGTGGAATCTGCCGACCAGCTCGCTCGCGCCGCAGCGGAGCGCGGAAAGACCGTCGGCGTGTACGTCGAGCTGGACATTGGCATGCACCGAGTGGGCGTGGCCGGTGCCGAAGAATTGCTTAACGTGGTGCGCTTCGTGGCCGACTGTCCTGCGCTTGTGTATCGCGGTATCGCGTTCTATCCCGGGCATATCCGTGGTGGTGATACGATCCCTGAGCAGATCGACCGCCTCGAGATCGATCTGCACGACACTCTTGGCACTCTCGACCGAGCCGGTTTGCGCCCAGCTGTAGTCAGCGGCGGGTCTACACCGACCGTGTGGCAAAGCCACCGGATTGAAGGACTTACCGAGATACGCCCTGGGACGTATGTCTATAACGACCGGGTCACGGCGCTAGCGGGAGCTTGTGAGTGGAATGACTGTGCGCTCAGCGTGCTGGCGACGGTCGTGAGCACGGCCGTGCCCGGGCAGGCAGTGGTCGACAGCGGATCGAAAAGCCTGGGACGTGAGCCATCCGGAACGACTGAGGAGGGATTTGGTTCACTGCTGGATCGTCCCGAGGTGACTGTCGCGAGGCTTTCCGAGGAGCACGGTATTCTGGATCTGCGCGCCACCAGCTGGCGTCCGCGGATCGGTGAACGGGTCCGCATTGTACCCAATCATGTCTGTATCGCTGTTCACCTGCACGAGACGATCTACGGAACTCGTGACGATACGGTGGAGACGGCGTGGCCGGTCACGGCGCGAGGAAGGCAACCCCGGGCGGGCTGCGACTATCCATGATCCGAACATGATTTCAGCGTACTCTCGGCGTAGCTTGTCAGAGAAGCTTGGAATCAAGCCGAACACCCGGGTCATAGCGCTGGGTGCGCCGCCAGCTTATCGGGCGCTGCTCGCACCGCTCCCGTCGGGAGCGACCGTTCAGACCAGGCTTTCGGCCACCTCCGACTTCATTCATCATTTTGCGCGCCGGCGGTCAGATCTGGCGGAGAAATTCCCACATCTTTCAAGTGCGCTCACGGACGAAGGAATACTCTGGATCTCCTGGCGAAAGCGTGCAGCTGGAGCCGATACCGACCTTACCGAGAACGTGGTTCGGGAACTTGGCCTGGCGCAGGGCTTGGTAGATGTGAAAGTCTGTGCGGTGGATGAAATCTGGTCCGGGCTCAAGTTTGTACGCCGCGTTGCGAACCGCGGCTTGCACCCCAGTTAGACTCAACCCCTCAACGACGGGTGGACTCCACGTCGTTCCCGATTTTACACTCGCGGCTATGCGGCATGGACGGCGGCGGGTCAGCCGCGTGTAACGGAGAGTTCCCAGTAGGCAACTAGTCATCCCTGCGAGTTAACACCAAGGAGCGTCGATGCTGAAGGAATTCAAGGCGTTCATCATGCGCGGCAATGTCCTGGATCTGGCCGTGGGCATTATCATCGGAGCCGCGTTCGGCACCATCGTGAAATCACTGGTTGACGACGTGATCATGCCGCCGATCGGCCTTGCGCTCGGTAACGTCGATTTTTCCAATCTGTTCGTTCTCCTCAAGGAAGGAGCCAAGGCCGCTCCCCCGTACGCTTCACTGGCCGATGCCAAGGCTGCGGGAGCCGTGACGATCAACTACGGACAGTTCATCAATAACGTCGTCACCTTCATCATCGTCGCATTCGCGGTCTTCCTCGTCGTTCGGGCTGCCAACCGGCTTCGGCCTCCCGAGGCCGCGGAGGCGCCGAACACGCGTGATTGCCCCTATTGCCGCATGCCCATTCCGGTCGCCGCCACGCGGTGTCCTCAGTGCACCTCTGAGTTGAGAGCGGCATGACGTTCAGGCCTTTGATGCCGAGGACTTGGAATGGAATCAAACGCACCACTGCCTGGTCCTGACCTCGAGGCCGGCGTGCCCCTCAGCGCCGTCCCTGCTTCCGGCGTGCTCGCTGGACATGCCGGAGGCGAAGCGGTTCTTCTCGTTCGCCGCGAGTCCGAGTGGTTTGCCATCGGTGCCGTATGCAGCCACTACAGTGGCCCGCTTGCCGAAGGACTCATAGTCGGGGACACGGTGCGCTGTCCCTGGCATCATGCCTGTTTCAGCCTTCGCACCGGCGATGCAGTTCGCCCGCCAGCACTGAACCCGGTGTCGTGTTGGGACGTGGAGGAGCGCTCCGGAATGGTGTTCGTCACCGGAAAGACCACACGTCCGGCCCGTCGGCCGGGTGTCACGGCACGACGGCATCCAGCCTCCATCGTGATTGTGGGCGCGGGCGCGGCAGGCGAATGTGCAGCGGAGACGCTTCGGCATGAGGGATACAGCGGAAAGCTGACGCTGTACGATGCCGACCCGGACGCCCCGTACGACCGCCCGAACCTGTCGAAGGACTATCTCGCTGGGACCGCCTCGGAAGACTGGATCCCTCTGCATCCGCCCGAGTTCTACCAGAATCTGGGTATAGAGATCGTGCGGCGGCAGGTCGTCTCCCTGAATCCGGCAGCACGGCAGATCGTTCTCGATGACGGCAGCAGCCAGCCCTACGACGCTTTGCTGCTCGCGACCGGGGCCTCACCCATACGCCTACTCGGTGAGATGGAAAGCGGGACCTCTGAGATCCGCTATCTGCGTACTCTGGCCGACAGCAGGGCAATCGTCGCAGCCGCATCGCAGGCGAAGCGCGCAGTCATCCTCGGCGCCAGCTTCATCGGACTCGAAGTCGCAGCATCCTTGCGAGCTCGCGGCCTCGAGGTTCACGTGGTCTCACCTGACGCGCGCCCGCTCGAACGGGTGATGGGCGCGCAGCTGGGCGACTTCATCCGCGGTTTGCACGAGGAGCACGGAGTCGTCTTCCACCTGCGACAGAAGGCGGACAAGATCGCGAACGGAATGGTGACGCTCGAAGACGGAACCCGGCTCAGTGCCGATCTCATTGTGGCGGGGATCGGCGTTCGCCCGAACACGGGACTGGCGGAGGGGGCAGGTCTGGACCTGGATAGGGGAGTCCTGGTGGACGATCGGCTGCAGACCAACGTTCCTGGAGTTTTCGCCGCCGGCGACATCGCTCGCTGGCCTGATGCGCACACGGGCGCGCGGATCCGGGTCGAACACTGGGTCGTGGCCCAGCGTCAGGGTCAGGCAGCTGCGCGAAGCATGCTGGGAGACACCGAGCCGTTTCATGCGGTGCCGTTCTTCTGGAGCCAGCACTACGACGTCCCCATCAACTACGTCGGCCATGCGGAACGTTGGGACAGCATAGAGGTAGAGGGTAGCATCGAGGCCCGTGACTGCGCCGTACGCTTCGTACACAGCGGCCGAATCGTTGCGGTTGCCACGATCTACCGTGACGCACAGAACCTGGAGGCCGAGCTGGCCATGGAGGGTGCCGCCGGCTCCGGCATCTCAGCCAGCGCCTGAAATCGCTCGGTGTGGGGGCCGGGAAGCGGATGGTTAGCTCAGCGGCATGAACATCAGCCGCAGGCGATTTCTTGCGGGTATCGGGGCCACCGGCGTCGCGATTGCCGGCGACGCGTTCGGCTTCGAGGCGCACCGTGTGGTGGTGACGCGCCACGACGTTTCCATTCCGGGACTACCCTCCGGCCTGGATGGAATCCGGCTCGCGCAGGTCTCGGACGTTCACTTCCCGGGTAATCGAACGGCTGCCCGAGCCGCGTTGGAGCATCTGAGTCAGGAGCGGCCTGATCTCGTCCTGCTTACCGGCGACATGACCGAGTCTCTGGATGCCATGGCGCAGGTTCGGAGCTTCGCTGGAGATGCGCGGGGCCGGCTGGCGACGGTGGCGCTGCTGGGGAATTGGGAGCATCGCGTCGGTGCAGTGGGGCAGCTGGCACGCGATACTTACCGCTCGGCCGGCGTGGTTCTTCTCGTGAACAGCGCATTGAACGTATACGTCGGTGGCGCTTGGCTGGCGCTGGTAGGTCTCGATGATCCGCTCGGCGGCATTCCCGACCTTCAGGCCGCACGCTCCACCGTCGTTCCCGGCTCTATCGAGATCTGGCTGATTCATGCTCCCGGGTATCTGGAGCAGCCGCCGGAAGCAACTCCGGTTCGGCCCTCGCTCCTCCTTGCCGGACACACGCACGGAGGCCAGATCCGGATTCCGCTGCTTCCGCCACTGAAGCCCATCGGTTCGGGGCGGTTCCTCGAGGGATGGTACCACGACACGTTCGCACCGCTATACGTCTCGCGTGGTGTGGGCACCACCGGGATTCCAGCGCGGTTTCTCTGTCCCGCCGAGCTACCGATCTTTACGCTTCGCTCTGCCTGAAGTTCCTACTCGCCCGGCTCGATGATAACAGCCGTTCCGCTCGCGCTCACCATGAGCATGCCGCCGCCGGAGCCGACCTGAATCGTCTCGTAATCCAGATCTACACCCACCACTGCGTTTGCTCCCAGGTCTTCGGCCTGATCAGACATCTCCTGAAGTGCGATGGCCTTGGCGTTTCGGAGCTCCTTTTCGTACGCAGCCGATCGGCCGCCGACGATGTCGCGGATTCCAGCAAAGAAGTCCCGGAAGATGTTGGCGCCAAGAATGGCATCGCCCCCCACGATGCCGAGGTGCTGGACGATGCGATGCTCCGAGATGGTGGGCGTGGTGACGACAAGCATGGACGCTCCTAGGGTTTCGGCTGCGGACCACTGTTCCACATGTCGAGCTGCATCTTCCATCCATCGGGCTCCCGCCGCCAGACCACCAGGTACTTGCCGCGAACGGGTCCCCACGCTTCGCCGTTGCGCTCGCCCGCGATCTCGTAAATCCCGTGGTCATACGCGTGCTTGCCGTCCACGGTCACTTGCGTGGGAATAAGGCGGTGGCGGGTCACCTTCTGTCCTGGCTCGTGTTTCCAGTAGCCTTTGAGGGCATCATGCCCGGAAATAGCATCGGATCGCTCCGGAAAGATCACCGCGTCACGCGTGTAGAGCGCCGTGATGGCCTCGACGTCTCCCCGCATGTATGCCGCAGAGAATTGCCGGGCTGCTTCCTGGATTGCATCAGTATCGGAGCGAGCCGCCTGGGCGTGAGCTGTACCCGTCATGACCAGTGTCGCCGCAACAGCGCGAATCAGTTGTTTCATCGGTTCGCAGCAACCGAGGAGGTTGCCTTTGCCGACGCCAACCCGTAGCGATCTCGCAGAACCTGGAGGTGATGCGCCACGTGTCCAACGATGATGTAGAGCAGGGCTCGCGCGGTGACTGAGTTCTCGCTGGCTATGCCTCGCTCGGTCCATGCCGCGTCGGGAATGCCCGAGGAAAGCGCCACGGTGCTCAGACGGACGGCGCGGAACTCCCCGAGCAAATCAGAGAGCGGCCGGTCGTCGAATCGTCCGGCCACCACGTATGGGTTCTGGTCGAAACCGGGAAGAGGAGTTGAGTCCCCGCGGCTGATCCGTAAGAGGCGGTAGCTGAAGATTCGCTCCGAGTCGTTGAGATGGCCCAGGAGCTCCTTGATGCTCCATTTGTCCGCCGCGTATCGCGCCAGTGCGGCGGCATCGTCCAGACCCGAGAAGAGCCTTTCGACCTGGAAGAGCTGTTCGACGAGCTGCTCCCCAATGTTGTCACCGCCGACCTCGGCGATGTAAGTCTGGTAGTAGGCCGCGGCCTCGTCGGCCGTGGGGCGGGCAAGCCTTAACGTGCTCATGTTGCTCCTCTGAAAGTGCGTCTAGACCGCGTCCTGCGTTATGCAGGTGCGCGTCCAGGGTACGATATCCAGCCGCTCCATTGGGATGGGCTCGCCGGTGTTCTCGCAGATCCCAAACCGGTCCGGCTCCTCGTAGAATCGGCGCAGTGCTTCGTCGATCTCCTCGAGCTCGCGGCTGGCCCTCTGCGCCAGTACCATGTCCATCTCCTGATCGTAGCTGTCGGTGCCCCGGTCGGCGACGTGAAAGGGGTACTCCGAGATGTCCCCGGCCGCCTCGGCGG
>Ga0307416_100002394_pt1 | contig 10743 bp, 8 predicted proteins | sample DK1Cmetagenome_2_FD_203821 | JGI IMG/M metagenome (GOLD analysis project Ga0307416, IMG submission 203821) | Maize rhizosphere microbial communities from greenhouse at UC Davis, California, United States - DK15-C-3 | ecosystem: Host-associated > Plants > Roots > Rhizosphere > Soil | place: USA...
GCCCGAGCCCGACGATCCCGATCGTCGTCACGCGCGTCCCGAGCGTCGGGGGTATGGGGGCCATGTCGGGGCCCCCATCGCTAACAGTGCTTGCAGGGCGGGTTGTTGCGGTCGTAGACCGGCTGCTTGAGGAACTCCTCCGCCGGGTACGTCCAGAACTGCGAGATGGCCGGGAAGGTGTGCGTGACCGTGTTCTGCAGCCGGCCGCCGACCCGCTCCACCTTGCGCACGTAGATGTTCATGATCGGGTTGCCGTAGTCGTCGAAGCGCACGGGCCCGCGCGGCACGTCGGAGAGGTTCACCTTGCGCAGCGCGGTGAGGAACTTGTCGGCGTTCTCGACGTCGCCGCCGGCCGCCTCCAGCGCCGCCTTCATGGCGAGACCGGCTACGTACGTCCCCTCCGAGTAGTACGACGGCACCTGCTTGTACCTGGCCTCGTAGGCCTGGGCGAAGCGCTTGTTCGCGGGCGTCTCCAGGGCGGCCGAGTAGTGCAGCGGCGTGATGACGCCCAGCACCTCGTCGCCCATCGTGCGCAGCACGTGCTCGTCGGTGAACGTCCCGCCGCCGATCAGCGGCACCTTGCCCTTCAGCCCCGACTCCGCGTACTGCTTGGCGAAGCGCAGCGCGTCGGCGCCGGAGAACTGGGCGAAGACCGCGTCCACGTCGCGGCGGAGCTGCGAGACGTACGGCGCGAAGTCCGCGTTGCCGAGCGGCGGCCAGAGCTTCTGCACGATCTGCCCGCCCGACTCCTCGAAGGTGCGCTGGAACCCGGCCACGACCTCCCAGCCGAACGCGAAGTCGTAGGCGATGACCGCGATCTTCCGGTACTTGAGGTTGTCGTAGACCCACTTGCCGAAGGGGTGCGACGGCTGCGAGCTGGCCCAGCCCACGCGCACGATGTAGGGGCTGCGCTTGCGCTGGGTGAGGTCGTCGGCGGCCACGATCGGGAAGACGGCGGGGATCTTCTTGCCGTCGATATAGGGCGCGACCGCGTAGCCGACGCCGGCGCTGAGCGGCCCCGTGACGAGGTTCACGCCCTGCCCCTCGACCAGTCCGCGGATCTTGGTGAGGCCGACGGCCGGCTTGCCCTCGTCATCCTCGACGATGAACTTCACCTCGCGCCCGGCCAGCCGGTGCTTCTGCTCCTCGAAGAACATCTCGTAGCCGTTGACCATGTCCTTGCCGTTGGCGGCCAGCGGCCCGCTGAGCGACACGATCATGCCGATCTTGATCGGGCCCTTCTGGGCCGGCGCCGGCGTGGGCAGCAGCGGCAGGACGAAGGCGAGCATGGCGAGCGCGAGCGCGACGAGTGTCCGCATGGGGGCTCTCCTCTGTCGGAAGGTCAACCGCCGAGCGCGGCCAGGATGGCGTCGTTGCCGAGCGGCCAGCCGAGGGCGGCGCCCACGAGAATCAGCGCGAACTCGTGCATCGCCTCGCCGTCCATCGAGTCGACGGCGTCGGCGGCGACCACCACGCGGAAGTCGCGGTTGGTCGCGTCGAAGGCGGCGTTCAGCACGCAGGTGGTCGTGTTGATCCCGGCCAGCACCAGCGTCTCGACGCCGAGCCGCCGGAGCACGAACTCCAGATCGGTCCCGTGAAACGACGAGTACCGCTTCTTGCCGCGGACGACGAGATCGCGCGGGTCGTGGAGCTCGGCGACGATCTCGGTACCCGGGCTGCCGGCCAGGTTGTGGCGGAGGATCCCGCGCCGCGCCTTGCCGGGGTCGTCGTGGGCGGCCTTCCAGAACGGGTTCGCGGCAATCTCGGCGGCGTCGCGGTACTCGGTGACGACGTGGACGATCGGCACGCCCCGCTCGCGGAGCCCGGCGAAGAGGCTCGCCGCGCGCTTGACGACCGGCCCGCACCGCTCGGCGGCCAGGGGCAGCGTGGCGACGGCGGGGTCGAGGTGGCCGCGATGCATGTCGATCGCGACGGCGGCGGTGCGGGCGGCCTCGAGCCGGATCATCGCCGGGCGAGGTCCGCCCACAGCCCGCGCAGCAGGTCGAGCGCGGGCGCCGGCAGCGGGCCGCGCTCCACCGCCGCGATCGCCGTCTCGAGCTGTGCCAGGGTCGAGTAGCCGACCAGCACGGTGGACACGCCCGCGCTGGCGAGCGAGGCGCGGATCGAGGCCTCGACCAGGTCGGCGGCGTGGCCCTTGTCGATCACCGCCCGCAGGCGCTTGGCCTGCTCGACGTCGGCCGCGTAGTCGGCGCCGGAGGCGATCGGCGCCACGCTCGGCATCGCCAGCGCGTGGCGGTCCGTGACGCCGCTGAGCGCGCCGCCGGCCAGCACGCGGATGTTGATGACGCCCACGCCGCGCTGGCGCGCGCGCTCGGCAAGCTGCTGGAAGTCCTGGGACGGGAAGCCCGCGGGGACGGGCACCGCCGCGCTCGGGTTGAGGAGGTTCAGGCAGACCTGCGCGGTGTCGAGAACGCCGGCGTCGATGACCTTCAGGACGGCGGCGGTGTCCCCGAGGGCGGTGATGCCGGCGAAGCGGATCTTGCCCTGGCGCCGCAGCCCGTCGAGGGCGGGCACCACCTCGTCGAGGACGCGCGCGGCCGTCAGGCCACGGCCGGGCGCCGGGGCGCCGTCCTCGCGCACGATGAGGTTGTGAAGCTGCAGGAGGTCCACGCCGTCCATGCCGAGGCGCTGCAGGCTCGCGTCGAGCGCGCGCCCGATGGCGCCGGCGGTGTCCCGCTCGGCGGGGTCGAGGCGGAACTTGGTGCCGACGATCGGCCGCAGCTTCAGCGCCCGCAGCGTGACGCCGAGATTCTTCTCGGACTCGCCGTTGCCGTACGAGGCGGCCGTGTCGAAGTAGTTGATGCCGGCCTCGTGGGCCCGCGCCACCGCCCGCTCGCGCTCGGCCGGCGTGCCGCGGACGATCAGCCCGCCCACGTCGCCGCAGCCGAACCCCAGCGCCGACACGCGCAGCCCCGTCCGCCCCAGCGTGCGCTGCTCCATCGCGATCCTCCTTCGCCGCCGATACTACATGAGCGCGGAAGCGCCAATTGACAGCAATATCAACGCAACGTGACTCATTGCGGCACGCTCCGCACCGACCCCGCCTCGGAGCCTGGCTACGGCGTGAAAGACGGAACGCTGACATTGGGCGCACACACGCGACACTCGCCGAGCTGAGGTTCTACACTGGCGGAACAAGGCGGCGGGTGAAGAAGGACAGGATCTCGTCGCGGGCGGCGATGGTCGGCTGGCCGGCTTCGTCGATCAGGTGGGCGGTCACGACACTGTGGGGCACGTCACGTGGCGCGCGAAGAATGGTGCGACATCGGTGCGGGCTGGGAGAGAACCGGTGCCAGCAGCGAGGGCTCCAGCATCATCGTGAGCGCGAAGTTCCCGGTGAAGCACATGCCGATGGCGCCGACTCCGGGTCCGCCGCATTCCAGGTGTGCAAGGCGCGCCAGCGCCCTGTAGACCGTGAACCCAGCGTCGCGGACCCAGCGGGCAAAGCGTGCGACATGCGGACTGATGCCCGGCATCTCGGTCATGACGATCACACCCGGTCCCGAGCCGGCGACGTACACCCGCTTGGCCACGCCATCGAGCGTGATCTCGCGACGGGCAAAGTCCTCGACCGGATCGTCTTCTTTCACGCTGCGTACCGCCATGGCCGTTGTCCTCTGAGTCCTATGGACTTAGCCGGGATTTCCGCTAGTTCGCGAGCTTCCCGACTCCGCCTCGCCACGTCAGGGATCCTCGCGCCCGCGTCGCCAGGCCTGCTCCTCACAGGGCCGTCCGCTCGGCCATGTCGAGCGCCACGCGAGTCGCTCGATGCGCGCGACGATCTGCCGGTACCGGGGCCGTGTCAAGTAGCTTCCGGCAAGCTGCAGCGTGCGCTACACGCCGTTCTTGACGCCCGCGTACGGCACGGCTAGCCTGGGCGGGCCATGACGCCCACCACCTTCGACTTCGATCGCGTCGTCGAGCGTCGCAACACCGACAGCAACAAGTGGCGGAAGTTCCCGGCCGACGTCCTGCCGCTCTGGGTCGCCGACATGGACTTCCCCTCGCCGCCCGCGGTCGTGCAGGCCCTGCGCGCGCGGGTCGAGCACGGCTTCTTCGGTTACCTGACCGAGCACCACGACCTGCCCGAGGTCGTCGCCGAGCGGGTCGGCAAGCGCTACGGCTGGCGCGTCAGCCCCGAGGCGGTCCTGCCGCTGCCCGGCGTCATCGCCGGCTTCAACCAGGCGCTGCGGGCGCTGACGTCGCCCGGCGAGGGGCTGCTGCTGCAGGTGCCGGTGTACCCGCCGATCCTCCGAGCGAACGGCAACCATGGGCTGCGGCGCGACGACTGCGCGCTCGCGCGCGGCGCCGACGGCCGCTACGCGGTCGACCTCGACGCGTTCGCGGCGGCGATCCGCGACACGACGCGGGCGTTCCTGCTCTGCAACCCGCACAACCCGGTCGGCCGCCTGTTCGGGCGCGCCGAGCTGGAGGGGCTGGCGAGCGCCTGCCTGCGTCGCGATCTCTGGATCATCGCCGACGAGATCCACTGCGATCTGCTGCTCGACGGCCGCCAGCACCTGCCGATCGCGGCGCTCTCCCCGGAGGTCGAGCAGCGCACCATCACGCTGATGGCCCCCAGCAAGACGTTCAACCTGCCGGGGCTGAAGTGCGCGGTGGCGATCATCCCGAACGCAGCGCTGCGCGAGCGCTTCGCGGCGGCCGCCGCCGACCTCGTCGCCAAGATCGGCGTGCTGGGCTACACGGGCGCCGTCGCCGCCTATCGCGACGGTGATGCGTGGCTCCAGGCGCTGCTCCCCTACCTCGCCGCCAACCGGGATTACCTGGCGGCGCAGGTGCGCGCGACCCTGCCGGGCGTGACGATGGCGCCGCCGGAGGCCACCTACCTGGGCTGGCTCGACTGCCGGGGCGCCGGGCCCGCCGCCGCGGATCCCTACACGTTCTTCCTGGAGCGCGCGAAGGTCGCGCTCAACGACGGCAAGACGTTCGGCCCGGGCGGCGCCGGCTTCGTGCGGCTGAACTTCGCCTGCCCTCGCTCGCTGCTGACGGAGGCCCTCGCCCGGATGCGCGCCGCCCTGGCCTGATCGACGGTGCGTTCTGATACCATGCGCGGGATGGCGCTGCGTCGGCACCTCGTCATCCTGGCAGCGCTGACGATCCTGCCGCTCCTCCTCTTCGCGACGTGGATCGTCCTCGAGCTCCACCGCGAAGGCCGGGCGCAGGCGGAGCGCTCGCTCACCGATACCGCGCGAGCGCTGTCGCTGGCCCTCGACCGCGAGATCACCGCGATCGCGTCGGCCCTCGAATCGCTGGCGACCTCGCGCGACCTGGCCGCCGACAACCTGCCCGCGTTCTACGCGCAGGCGGCGGCGCTTCGCGCCCGGCAGGACGACTGGATGTCGATCAACCTCGCGACGCCCGACGGCACCATGGTCCTCGACCTCCGGCGGCCGCTCGGCACGCCACTGCCGCCGCTGAGCGGCGACCCGGCCGATCTCCGGCGGCTGGCCGCCTCCGACAAGCCGCTGGTGACGGAGGCGTACGTGCCGCCGCTCGGCGGCCCGCGGGTGGTCAGCGTCCGGGTGCCGGTCGTCCGCGGTGGACGGCTGCGCTACATCCTCTCGGCGGCCGTCGAGACGGCGTCGCTCCGCGACATCCTGCGGGAACAGCGCCTGCCGGGCGACTGGATCGGCACCATCCTCGACGGCAAGCGCATCATCATCGCCCGCACGCGCGGCGAGGAGCAGTTCGTCGGGCAATCGGCCTCGGGGCCGCTGCTGGAGGCGAGCACGCGGGGTCGCGAGGGCTGGTACCGCGGCCTCACCAAGGAAGGGACGCACACCTATTCGGCCTTCAGCCGCTCGTCGCTCACCGGGCTCACCGTCGCCCTCGGCGTGCCCGCCGAGGCGATCGACGCGGCGTTGCGCCGCTCGCTGTGGCGTATCGCCGGGGCCGGCGTCCTCGTCCTCGGCATCGGCGTGGGCATCGCCCTCTTCTTCGCCCGGCGCATCGTGCGGCCGATCACCGAGCTCTCGGTCGCCGCCCGCGACATCGGCCGCGGCGTAGAGCCGCGGGCCACGTCGACCGGGATCACCGAGGTCAACGAGCTGAGCCGGTCGCTGCGGGAGGCGGCGCGGCTCGTGGCGGGCGAGCGGGAGACGCTCGAGATCATCAACCAGACCGGCCAGCTCCTGGCCGCCGAGCTCACGCTGGAGCGGCTCGTCCAGGGCGTGACCGACGCCTGTACCCGGCTCAGCCGGGCCGCGTTCGGCGCGTTCTTCTACAACGTCGTCGACGCCCGGGGCGAGGCGTACACGCTCTACGCCATCTCCGGCGTGCCGCGCGAGTTGTTCGCCGGCTTCCCGATGCCGCGCAACACCGACCTCTTCGGCCCCACCTTCCGAGGCGAGGGCGTGGTGCGCATCGCGGACGTCACGCAGGACCCGCGCTTCGGGCGCAACGCGCCCTACCACGGGATGCCGCCCGGCCACCTGCCGGTGCGCAGCTACCTCGCCGTCGCGGTCGTCGCCCGCAGCGGCGAGGTGCTCGGCGGGCTCTTCTTCGGCCACCCCGACGTCGGCGTCTTCACGGAGCGCGAGGAGACGATCGTGGCCGGCCTGGCGCCCGCGGTCGCGACCGCCATCGACAACGCGCGGCTCTACGAGCGGCAGCAGGCCGCGCGGGCCGAGGCCGAGACCGCCAACACGATGAAGGACGAGTTCCTGGCCACGCTCTCGCACGAGCTGCGGACGCCGCTGAACGCCGTGCTCGGCTGGGCGCGCATGCTGCGCACCGGCGCCGTGGACGAGCCGACGGCGAAGCGGGCGCTGGAGGTCATCGAGCGCAACGCCGTCGCCCAGCTCCAGCTCATCGAGGACCTCCTCGACGTCTCCCGCATCATCACCGGCAAGCTCAGGCTCGACGTGCAGGCGGTGGAGCCGGGGCGCGTGGTGGAGGCCGCGCTCGACGCGGTGCGCCCGGCCGCCGAGGCCAAGGGCATCCGGCTCCAGCCCGTGCTCGATCCGCGCGCGGGCCCCGTCTCCGGCGACCCCGATCGCCTGCAGCAGATCGCCTGGAACCTGCTGTCGAACGCCATCAAGTTCACACCGCGCGGTGGGCGGGTGCAGGTCCGGGTGGCGCGCGTCAACTCCCACGTCGAGATCGTGGTGACGGACAGCGGCCAGGGCATCACCGCCGAGGTTCTCCCGCACGTGTTCGAGCGCTTGCGTCAGGGCGATAGCTCGAGTCAGCGCAGCCACGGGGGTCTCGGCCTCGGCCTGGCCCTCGTGCGGCAGCTCGTCGAGCTGCACGGCGGCTCGGTGGAGGCGGCCAGCCCGGGGACCGACCAGGGCGCGACGTTCACGGTGAGGCTGCCCGTCATGCTGCACGCCGAGGGTTCGGCGCCCGCGCTCACGCCGCTGCCGCGCGTGACTCCGGAGCTGACTGCCCCGCTGAAGGGCCTGCGCCTGCTCGTCGTCGACGACGACGCCGACGCGCTCGACCTGTTCGTCACGTTGCTGCGCCACGCGGGCGCCGACGTGCGGACGGCCGGCTCGGTGGCGGAGGGGCTGGCCGCCCTGCGCGCGTGGGCGGCGGACGTCGTCGTCTCGGACATCGAGATGCCGGGCGAGAACGGCTACGTGCTCATCCGCGCGCTGCGCGGCGGCGCCGTCCCCCACGGCGACCGCCTTCCGGCCGTGGCCGTCACCGCCTACGGCGGCGTCGCCGAGCGCGTCAAGATCCTGTCGGCCGGCTTCGACGCCTACGTGCCCAAGCCGGTCGAGCCCGACGAGCTCGCCGCGGTCATCGCCCGGCTGGTCAGCCGCGCCCGCGCCGGCCGGCCGCCGGCCGCGGAATGAGGGCGCCGGGCCCGCGACGCTTGACCGTCCGCCGCGGCCGCGGCTAGGCTGCCTCCACGCCTGGGGGGTGCTCCCATGAAGCGCTACATCGATCTCTCGGTCACGGTCGACGACACCACGTTCAGCCCGCCGTCGACGAACATGCGGCTGGAGATCACGCCGCACCGCCGGGGGCCCGGCTTCTGGCAGGTGTCGAGCGTGAACCAGAGCCTGCACACGGGCGCGCACATCGACTCGCCGCTGCACGTGTTCAAGGACGGCATCACCACCGCGGAGATCGCGCTCGACCAGGTGATGGGCGAGGCGCTCGTGGTCGATTGCTCGTTCGTCGGCGCCAATCACAAGCTCACCATCGACGACCTCAAGCGCGGCGGCGCCGACCAGGTGAAGCCGGGCGACATCGTGCTCCTCCGCACCGACTGGACCGACAAGATGTACGGCACCTGGCCCGGCTACTTCACCCAGTCGCCGTTCTGCCCGCCGGAGACGGCGGAGTGGCTGGTGGCCAAGGGCGCCAAGAACATCGGCTTCGACTTCTTCGAGGAGTACTGCGCGCGCCTGCCCGATTTCTCGTCGGAGGACTTCCCCATGCACCGGGTGATCCTGGGCGCCGGCGTGGTGATCATGGAGGGCCTCACCAACCTCGGCGCGCTGCCGCGGCGGCGCATCGACTTCGCGGCGCCGTTCTACAAGATCGCCAAGACCGAGGGCGCCCCGGCGCGCTTCTTCGCCATGGTGGACTGAGCCATGTGGCGGGGCGCGCTCATCATGACGCTTGCTCTCGGGCTCCTGGCATCCCCCACCGCCGCGCCCGCGGCGCCCCCCTCGGATGCGTGGCTCGAGGGCTACGCCGCCGCCGTCCTCGAGCGCGAGGTGCAGCTCACCGTCCCTTCGCTGCGCGCCACGCAGGGCGTGATCACGCTGACGGCCAGCGACGTGCCGCCGGCCGACCGCGCCCGCGTGCTCGCCGCGCTGCAGGCGATCCGCGGCGTCACGCGCGTGGAGATCGTCGGTGGCCCCGCGCACGCCCCGCGCGACACGGCGCCGAGCGGCCCGCCCGTCGTGCTGCCGGAGTGGCAGACCGGCCCGCTGCCGGGCGGGACCCTGTTCCGTCCGCTGATCGCCGACCCGCGCTGGCCGCACTTCGCGGCGTCCTACCAGCGCTATCTCGACGACCGACAGCTGCAGGACGTCGGCGCCGTCTCGTTCGGCGAGACGTTCACCCTCTACCGCGACCGGCTCGGCCCCGCCTGGTGGGAGGTCGGCATCCAGGCCGGCGTCTTCGCGGTGTTCGACCTCAACGCCGAGTCCGTCGACCTCGTGAACGCCGACTATCTCGTCGGCGTGCCCCTCAGCGCGCGCTACGGCGCCTGGTCGGCGATGTTCCGCCTCTTCCACCAGAGCAGTCACCTGGGCGACGAGTTCCTGCTGCGCACGCAGACCGAGCGGATCAACCTGAGCTACGAGAGCGTGGACCTCAGGGTGTCCTACGAGTTCGGCGACGTCCTGCGCCTCTACGGCGGCGGCGGGCTGCTCTTCGACCAGGAGCCGAAGTCGCTCGACCCGTGGTCCGTGCAGTACGGGCTCGAGTTCATCAGCCCGTGGCCGTCGCGCGACCGCCGGTGGCGTCCGATCGCCGCCGTGGACCTTCAGCAGCGCGAGGAGAACGACTGGTCGGTGGACCTCTCCGCGCGCGCCGGCATCCAGATCGACGGCGTGCTCGTCTCCCGGAACCTCCAGCTCCTGCTCGAGTACTTCCGGGGCCGGTCGCCGAACGGGCAGTTCTACAAGGACAAGATCGAGTATTTCGGCGTGGGCGCCCACTTCCACTTCTGAGGAGCCGCGTGAGCCAGGACCTGCGAGCCTTCGTCGCCGACTACGAGCGGGCCTTCCCCTCCGAGGTCGTCCGCGTCCGCGAGCCGATCTCGACCGACTTCGACGTGATGGCGCTCGTACTCGAGTACGAGCGCCGCCGGCGCTTCCCCATCCTGCTCCTCGAGCAGGTGCGTGGCTCCGACATCCCGATCGTCTGCAACGTGGTGGCGAGCCGCCGGGCCCTGGCCTTCGCGCTCGGCGTCCCCGAGACCGGGCTGGCCGTCGAGTACGCCCGCCGGATCAAGGATCCCATCAAGCCGGTCGTCGTCGCCGATCCCCCGTTCCACCAGCGCGTGCTGCGCGGGCCGGACGTCGACCTCGGGCGGCTGCCGATCCCCACCTACTTCCCGGGCGACGCGGGCCGCTACCTGACGGCCGGCCTGCTGGTCGCGCGCGATCCCGAGACCGGCGTAGAGACCGAGGGGTACCACCGCTTCCAGGTGAAGGGCCGCGACCGGATGGGGGTGAGCCTCCACTCGCGGCGACGGATGTTCGAGTACCAGCGCCGCGCGGAGGCGCGCAAGCAGCCGCTGCCCTGCGCCATCGCGCTGGGCGTGCACCCGCTGGTCTCGATGGGCTCGCTCGCCTACCCGCCGGCCGACGTCGGCAAGTTCGAGGTGGTAAGCGGGCTGTTCGGCGGGCCGCTGGAGGTCGCCCCGTGCACGAGCATCGACCTGCACGTGCCGGCCGCCGCGGAGATCGTCATCGAGGGCGAGATCCTGCCGGGCGTCCGCGAGCCGGAGGGCCCGTTCGGCGAGTTCACCGGCTACTTCTCCCGGCGCTCCACCGAGCACGTCTTCGTGGCGAAGGCGATCGCCATGCGCGAGCGCCCGTGGTTCCAGTCGATCGGCTCCGGCCGCGCGGGCGACCACATCACCACGCTCGGCCTGGTGCGGGAGGCCGAGATCCACAACGCCGTGAGCCGCGTGATCCCCAACGTCACCGGCGTCCACGTGCCGCTGTCGGGCACGTCGTCGTTCACCGCCTACGTGGCGATCAAGCAGAGCCGGCCGGGCGAGGCCAAGCA
>Ga0307416_100002395_pt1 | contig 10743 bp, 4 predicted proteins | sample DK1Cmetagenome_2_FD_203821 | JGI IMG/M metagenome (GOLD analysis project Ga0307416, IMG submission 203821) | Maize rhizosphere microbial communities from greenhouse at UC Davis, California, United States - DK15-C-3 | ecosystem: Host-associated > Plants > Roots > Rhizosphere > Soil | place: USA...
GGTCCTGACCGAGCTTCGGCAGGGGCTCAACGGTCTCGGCGCGACCGATCATTGCGGGCCGCTCGGAGTCGATTGCCTCGGGCCGGGCGACATCCCGCCGACCCGGATCGAAGGCCATTCGGACGCGACGGTGCTGCGCTACGCCGCCTACGGCGAATATCGTCCGATCCCCAAGCTCACCTTGGCGCTGAACATGCGCGCGCAATATGCGTGGAAGCCGCTGCTGAGCTTCGAGGAGTTTTCGGCCGGTAATTATACGGTCGGGCGCGGTTACGATCCCGGCGCGCTGCTCGGCGACAAGGGGTTCGGGACCCAGGCCGAAATCCGTTACGGCAGCCGCATCCCGCTGAGCGCCAAAAAGCCGGCCATCGAAGGCTATGCCTTCTGGGACCATGCGCTGGTGCGCAACCATGACCGGACCGTCATCATCCCCGGCCGCGAGCATCTTAACTCGATCGGCGCGGGCGCCCGGGTCAATTGGGACCGGTTCGTGCTCGACGCCGCGCTCGCCGTTCCGCTGACCCACGTCGGGGCACTCAACCGCAAGCCCGACCCGCGCTTCCTCGTCTCCCTCACAAGCCGATTGTGGCCATGGAGATATTGATGTCGACCTATGTGTATCCTGCGTACCGCCCGAACCGCCAAAAATTCCTGATTTCCTGCGCGACGCTCGCGATCGCCGCCGCCGCCCTCAGCCCGCAACGCGCCAGGGCACAGGCCTTCCAGGGAACCCCGACCACCGCTGCCGGCGCAGTCAGCTACAGCCGGACGACGCCGGGCAGCGAAACGATCACCATCGGCAGCAACACCGCGACGATCAACTGGGCGCCCAGCGACGTGCAGGGCACCGGCAACATCAACTTCCTGCCGGCTGGCAACACCGCGACCTACCAAGGCGGCGCCGAGCTCACCAATTTCACGGTGCTCAACCGGATCGTCCCGACCGACGTCACGCGCACGATCGAGCTCAATGGCACCGTGCTCAGCAAGCTTGCCGGCGGTGCGACGGGCGGCAACATCTGGTTCTACAGCCCGGGCGGCATCCTGATCGGCTCGCAGGCCGTGTTCGACGTCGGTGGCCTGCTGCTCAGCAGCATCGATCTGCCCAACGGCTTCACGACCGGCACCAACAGCTTCTCGGCGGCCTTCTCCAAGACCCAGACCAACGCGGGCGGCATCAAGGTCGCGTCCGGCGCGCAGATCAATGCGCGCAACAGTTACGTCGCGATGATCGCCCCCAGGATCGAGCAGGGCGGCAACGTCCAGGTCAATGGCTCCGCCGCTTACACTGCCGCCGACGGGCTGACGATGACCATGAACCAGGGATTGTTCGACGTCGCGGTCCCGTTCGGATCCGGCACCTCCGACGCGAACGGCGTGGTTCACACCGGCACCACCGGCGGAGCCGCGAACGCGGCATCGACGGACAATCACAACATCTACATGGTCGCGGTCCCGAAGAACCAGGCGCTGTCCATGCTTCTCGGCGGCTCGATCGGATTCGCGCCGGCAAGCTCGGCGACAGTCCAGAACGGGCAGATCGTGCTGCGGTCGGGCTTCGGTTCCGGCGAGGGACACGGCGGGATCGCGATCGGCTCGCAAGGCGCGGCAACCTTCACGTCGGACGTGCTCGGCCAGTCGGACGGCCCGGTGGCGATTCAAGCCTCGAGCAGCAACGTCGCCTTCAATGGCAACCTCCAGCTTACCAACGCCACGACAAGCGGCAGCGGGATCACGCTTTCGGCGAGCAGCGAGCACAATCTCACGGTGGGCGGGCAGGCGGTGCTCGATTCGGGCGCGGGAATCGACATCAATGCCCAGAGCGGCGGGGCGATCAGCGTTGCCGGAGCGTTGAATGCGGTGGCCAGCGGCACGGTGTCGCTGTCTGACGGCAGCAGCGCCGGAACGATCTCGACCCCGACGCTGATTCTTTTCGGCAGCGCCATCGACAATCAGGCGCATCCGACCATCACCAACCTCGTCGAACATGTCACCGGCGACTTCAACACCGGCGACCTCTCGGTGCCCGGATTCCTGTCGCTGAGCTCGGGCGGAAACCTAACCGCCGGCAACCTCTCTGCCGGTACCGTCCTGACCCTGGTCGCGGGCGGCGATCTGACCGCCCACGACGCGACCGCTACGCTCGCAAGCTTCACCGCGGACGGCGCTGCAAACTTTCTGGGGCGGGTCAGCGCGCCGACGATCAGCGTCAGCTCCAGCGACCTCAACGTTGCCTCGGGCGCGTCGCTGGGGGTCAGCGGCGTCACCAACCTCGTTACGCTGGACGCAGTCAGCTCGAACCCGATTCAAATCGGCGACAGCCCGAACGCGCCGGCAGGTTCTTACGTGCTCGGGAATGAGGCTGGCGACATCCGCGCGGATACCATCGTCGTCAATGCTCGTGCGCCGAGTATCTCCGAGGGATTCGCGCCCGCGCCGGACGTGATCGTCAACGACACGCAGATCGAGGGCAGCCTCACGCCGGGAGGCGGCATCGCTCACGTCGTGCTCAACACCGACGCATCGATCCATGTTCTCGGCGGCGTGGACTTCATCAACGCCGCCAACACAGACACGCTGCTGCTGCAGGCCGGGCAGCGCATCGAGGTGATCACGCCCGGCGGCGGCATCCGGATGAGGAACGGCGATGCCCTGTCGGGAGTCCTGACGCTCAAGTCGCAGAACATCGTGGTGGCCGACAGTTCGCTCGCCAGCCACCTCGCCGCGGACCCGAACTTCGAGGGTCATGCGCAAGCGCTTGCAACCAACAACGGTCCGGTGAATCCCGGCGGCTATCTGCAGGCCAACGGCATGGCGCTGCTTACAGGCAGCAATATCTTCATCCAGAATACCGGCACCGCGACCGAGTTCGCCGGGCTCACCGTCGGCGGCGGCGGGCTCCTCGTCGGCCGCTATCAGCAGGTGACCGTGCCCGGAGGAGGCCAGGGGTTCTCCTTCGTCGGAACGCTGACCACCGCGAATGACGTCCTGCAGTTCGACTTCACGGTGACCACCCAAACGCAGGTCACGCTGCGGACCTATTCATACGCGGGCGGTACCAACGCGCAGGGACAAGTGATTCCCGCGGGCGGCTTCGATCCGATCCTTGCCCTGTTCAATGCTGCCGGCGCGCTGATCGGGCAGAATGACGACGGCGGTTCGAATGTTCCCGCCGATCCTTCTACCGGTTCTCACTACGACACGTTCTTCCAAACCCTTTTGCCGGCCGGGAATTACACGGTGACGGTGATGGCGTTCAGCAATTTCGCGATCGGCCCGAACCTCTCCAACGGCTTCCAGAACAGCGGCAGTTTCAACGGCCGCAACTCCAACTTCGCTTTCGACGTCCTTGGCGCCAACAGCGCAACCGGACCGGGAGCGACGGGAGCGATCAACGTTATCGGCTTTGGCCGGCGTGCCAACTCCGACGGCACTTTCACAACGGGCTCCAACTTCTTCGACCAGGTGGGCTTTGGCCTCAACAGCGGCGTGACCTACGCACAAGGCTCGACGTTCAACGGCGTTCCCATCGCGGCATCCCCGCCCCCTCCACCTCCACCGCCGCCGCCACCGCCGCCGCCACCGCCGCCTCCACCGCCTCCTCCACCGCCGCCGCCGCCGCCACCGCCGCCGCCGCCACCGCCGCCTCCACCGCCTCCTCCACCGCCGCCACCGCCGCCACCGCCGCCACCGCCGCCAGCGGCGCTGCCGCCGGCAGTCCAGGGTGCGGAGACCATTCTCGGGCCCATCCAGCAGGTCGCCTCGCCGGTAGAGATCGTGAGCGCCGACCCGAGCCAGCAGCAGCAGGAACAGAAGCAGGAGAAAGAGAAGGGCAAGGGCGACGACAGCGACGATGGCAGCACCGACGCCTCGCTCGGCCTCATCAACAGCGGGCCCGTCCAGGTCAAAACCGAGCTCGAAGAGCCGGTCACCAGCGGCGGGATGGACACCATGATTCAGGGCCCCGGGCCCTCGAACTGATCGGAGGATCAGATGCGCAAGACAGCCATTGCGATCGCGGCCGTCACCAGCCTTGCCGCAGCAGCCTCGAGCTGGGGCGCGACGCCCTTGAGCGTCCGCGACAGTTGGCGCATCGGCAGCGCCGGGACCAGCTTCTGCTCGGCCCAAAGCCTCACGGTCGACAAGGCGCTCACGGACATGTTCGATGCCGGCTACGCGATCACTTGCCGCGACGCCGCGCTGCCCGTCGGCAGGCTCTACAAGCTGCGCGATTCTAGCGACGCTGCGGCCCGCATCGCGAGCGCCCGTAGCAATCGGGCGAGGTGCGAAGCCCACCGCCGCGGCAACCTGCCCGGGCTTGGCGCGGTCGACGTCGCGGAATGCAAGCTGAAGGACGCTGATGTCGCCTACCGCGCTTATCAACTCCGGCGCGGCAAGCTGATCTACGCCGCCGAAGGGCTTGCCGGCTACGACAGCGCACTGCAGCTCGGCTTGCGGAGTCTCGTCGCCGACCAGCCGGTCAAGGGCGAGATCTCGATCGCCACCACCGGCCTTGGCGATCCCGCTGCGTTCGCGCGGGTCCAGGCCGGCACGCTGGCGCCCGACAAGGCGCTCGAGGAGGCCTATCGCCGCAACAATGCCGGAAGTTATGCTGAGGCCGCGGAATTCTTCGCTGCTGCCGGCGGCGGAGGCTCAGCCGATGCTCCGCAAAGCCGGGTCGAGGCCCTGGTCAACGAGGCGCTTCAGAAGTCCAACCTCGGCCGGTTCGCCGAAGCCGATTCCCTCTTCTCCCGCGCCTCCGAGCTGGTCGGCAAGGATGCCGTCGTCGCCCGACGCCTGCGCAACTATCGCGCGATCCACCACCTCAACCAGCGCGATCCCGAAGCGGCGCTCGCCGAGCTCGACAAGCCGCTGCCAAAGACCGTCGCAGCCGCCGAAAACCTCGCTGCGGCGCGGCTGGAGATCGACAAAGTGATGTCCAAGCGCCTCAATGCTGATTCGAAATTCGGCCAGCAGCTTGGCGCACAGTCGGACGAGCTGTTGCCGGCCGAAAAGGTCGAGATCCTCGAAGGCCAGGCGCTGCAGCTTCGCGGGACTTCGCTGCGCCTCACGGGCGATCGTGCCGGCGCTCGTGCGGCCCTCCAGAAGGCCGACGCTGAGCTTCAGGCGGTCCGCGGTGGCAGGGTTGCGTCGATCCAGTGGATGCGCGCGCAGATTTTCGGCGATCTCGGCGCCATCGCCGAAGAGTCCGGGGACCGCGCCGAGGCCGACAAGCTCTATCGAGCCGCCGTCAACCTGCTCGACGTCAACAATCCGGGCACCGCCGTCCTGCTGAATTCAAAGGCGCGGCTGGCCGGTTACCTTGCGCGCAGCGGGCAGCTCGCGACGGCCGAGGCGATGTTTAGCCAGATCGTTCATTCGCAGCCCGATACCAGCAACCTGCCGCCCAGTTTCGCCAATGTCCTTCGGCCTTATGTCGACCTGCTCCTGAAAAAGGGCGACGATCCCAAGGCGACCGCGGAAATCTTTGCCGCGACCCAGCTGATGATCCGGCCCGGCCTCGCCCAGACGCAGGCCGTGCTCGCGCGCGAGCTGACCGGCGGCACCGACGAAGCGTCGCGGCTGTTCCGCCAGTCGGTCACGCTGACGCGCCAGGCCGAACGGGCCCGGATCGAGCTCGGCCGGCTCGAGGACATCGCCAAGCCGACGCCGCAGGAAGCCGTGCGTGCGCGCGTGCTTCGGGCGACGCTCGACACCTCGCAAAAAGAGCAGCTGACCACCCAGGCCGCCCTGTCCAGCTTCCCGCGGTTCCGTGCGGTGGCCAGCGAAACCATTTCGCTCCCCGACCTGCAGAAGGTCCTTCGCCCCGGCGAGGCCTATTACCGGATGACCATCGTCGGCGACCATGTCTATGCGATGATGGCCACCCCGGCCGGCGCCCGGTCGGTCAAGCTCGAGACCAGCGGCAAGCAGCTCGACGATCAGGTCGCGGCCCTCCGCGACACCATCTCGAAGGTCGAGAACGGCCAGCGCACGACCTATCCCTTCGACGTCGCCTTGTCGCACCAGATCTTTACCGAGCTGTTCGGGCCGTTCGCCGGCGCCCTCCCCTCGGTCAAGCACCTGATCTTCGAGCCCGACGGCGCCATGCTGCGCCTGCCGATCAACCTGCTGGTCATGGACCAGGCCTCGGTCGATTCCTACAACCAGCGCGCCAAGGCGAGCGACCAGGCGGCCTATGATTTCCGCGGCATCGCGTGGCTCGGCCGCGACCGCGATATCAGCACCGCCGTCAGCCCGCGCTCATTCGCGCAGCTGCGCAGCGTCCCGCCATCGGCCGGCCGCAAGGAATATCTCGGGCTTGGCCAGAATACCCCGCCCGACGCCTCGGCCGAGGGACAAATCCCGGCAGCCGCCGACCGCGACTGCATCCTTCCCTTGTCGTCGTGGGCCAAGCCGATCTCGGCCAAGGAGCTGGAGATTGCTGGCTCAATCCTCCGCCGGTTCGACCCCAACGGGGTTGAGATCGTCACTGGCGACCAATTCACCGACACCGCGATCAAGGCGCGGGGCGACCTCAACCAATATCGCATCCTGCACTTCGCGACCCACGGCGTGGTCACCGCGCGCGCGGCCAAATGCGCCGCTCAGCCCGCGCTGCTCACCAGCTTCGGCGGCAGCGGCTCGAACGGGCTGTTGACCTTCCGAGACATCTTCGACCTCCGGCTCGACGCCGACGTCGTCATCCTCTCGGCCTGCGACACCGCCGGCAAGGCGAGTTCTGCGGCGACCCAGCAGGCCGGCCTGTCGACCGGCGGCGACGTCGCGCTCGACGGCCTGGTGCGTGCCTTCGTCGGGGCTGGCGGACGCCTGGTGGTCGCCAGCCATTGGCCAGTGCCCGACGATTACAACGCCACCCAGCGATTGATTACCGGCTTGTTCTCCGCGCCGCCGGGAACCCCGACGGTGACCGCCTTGCGCCTGTCGCAACAGCAGCTGATGGACGATGCGAATACCTCGCATCCCTTCTATTGGTCAGCCTTCGCTGCGGTCGGTGACGGAGATATTCCGGTGATCCGCCTGCCCAAGGCGCAGATCGCGGCCAACGCGAAGTAGGACTTAATGGTCCTGGGGGTCGGTTTCGGCCTGCGGGTCGCCGCAGCGGCAGCTCGTCACGCGGGGGACGATCCGCCTTTTTTCCGCTGACGGCGCCGCCTGCGCGGATTCGGGTGCCGCAGGGCGCACTGCATCGGCCGAGGCGAGCACGATCGGTGCCGGGCGCGGCTGCGCTTGGGCTGCCTTGGCGGGCTCCGGCTTCTTGCGCGGCTCGGCCGAGGCCGGGCCGGCCATTGCCAGCAATCCCGCAATCAGGGTCAGTGAAGAGCGCATCGCTTTCTCCATCGCACCCGCGGGATAGAGAAACGTCCTTTCGGCATGCTTTCGCTAAATGGTTAAAAGCAAAGCAAGAATCTCCGGCCGACATCGCCCGTGGCATCGAAAACCAACGAAATTTCAATGATATAACAGCGCGCTGGGACCACGTCGGCGTACCGACTTTCGTTGACTTTGCGTTAATAATTGGGCAGATGGGGCGCCTTGACTCAGTCAAGGGGGCAACCAATGGCAAGCAGTCTTTCCACGTCCAACAACCGTAAGATGTTTCTGACCGGCGCGGCCGTCGTCGCCGTCGGTCTCGGGGCGTATGGCCTCGGGCGCGTCTATCCGCCGCTCGGGCCCAGTGAGGGCACGATCGGCGCGTCGCAGCGCTATGTGAACGCGCAGGTCAGCGACAAGGATGTGACCCTTGGCGATACTTCGGTACCGGAGCTGATGCAGACCGACGCCTTCGAAGCGATGGTCCGCAACCCGAGCTTCCGGGCGCTTGCGGCGGATGCGAATTTCGCGACGCTCGCGCAAAATCCGGTGGCCATGTCCGCGCTCGCGGCCAATGCCGACACCTTCAAGGCGCTGGCTTCCGATCCGCAGGCGTTCCGGGCGCTCGCCCAGTCCGCGCAGCAGCTCGCCGCCAACAACGGCGCCGCCAATGCGGTCGGCACCCAGGCCGCCGCGGCGATGGCGATGCACGCCGATTCGTTCAAGGCGCTGGCTTCGCAACCGGCCGCGCTCAATGCCGTGGCGCAGCACGCGCCGGTGTTCGCGTCGCTCTCCAACTACCAGGGCGCGCTTCAGGTGATGCTGCAGAATGCCTCGGCGTTCGGCCGCTTCGGCGGCAACGTGGCGGCGTTCCAGCAAGCCGCCGCCAACGCGGCTGCAAACAGCGTTCTGGCGCAGGCCGGCAAGTCGTTCGAAGCCCTCGCTGCCGACGCCAAGGCGATAGGCGCGATCCGCAACGACGCATCCTTCTTCCAGTCGCTCGCCGCCAATGCCGCGGCGTTCAAGGGAGTGTCGACCAACGCCAATTTCAATGCGGCGTTCAATGCCAGCGCGATGAACGCGGTCGCAGCCAATGCCGCGGCGTTCCAGTCGATCTCGGCCAATGCGAATCTGCTGCAATCGGCGGTCACGCAGGCGCAGTCGATCCACGCTGCCTTCGGCGGCAGCCCGAATGCCGGCGCTGTCCAGGCGTTGATCGGCAATGCGGCAGCCTTCCAGGTGTTCGCTTCGCAGCCGGCAGCGCTGGCGGTGCTGGCCGATCATGCGGCGGCGTTCCAGGCCGTCTCGGCGCATGAAGCGGCGATGCAGGTCATGCTGCAGAATGCGGCTGCGTTCGGCCGCTTCGGCGGCAACGTGGCGGCGTTCCAGCAAGCCGCGGCCAATGCGGCTGCGAACAGCGTGATGGCGCAGGCGGGCAAGTCGTTCGAGGCGCTCGCCGCCGATGCCAAGGCGATGACCGCGATCCGCAACGATGCGGCGTTCTTCAACTCGCTGGCGGCCAACGCCGCGGCGTTCAAGGCAGTCTCGACCAACGCCAATTTCAATGCGGCGTTCAACAGCAATGCGGTCAATGCGGTGGCGGCGAACGCCAATGCGTTCGAGAAGTTCGCAGCCAACGCCAAGGCGGTGCAAACCGCGGCCAATGCCGCCCAGGCGCTCAGCGTGCAGGCGGCGGCGATCGCCGGCCGGTCGAACGCGCAGGCGGTGCAAATGGCGGCGTCATACCCGCAGGCCTTTGCGGTCATGACCCAGAATGCCAACGCCTTCGTTCAGCTCGCCAATCAACCGGCTGCGCTGCAGGTGTTCGCACGCAACGTCGAAGCGTTCGCTCGGCTCGGCCACGACGCCAACTTCCAGGGCGTGGTGAGCAATGCGGCGTTCGCCACGGCGGCGCGCAGCGGGGATCTCGCCAACGCGGTCAACGCGACCGCTGCTAGCTTTGGAGCCAATGGCCGCAATAACTAGGGTTTGACGACGGCGGTCTTGGACTGCCTTGAGTTGGGGGCGCATGAGGGGGAGGAAGCGGCCGGGTTCGGCTGTGTCACCGGCGGTTGCGGCACTGCTCCTTGGCAGCGCCTCTTCCGTTGCCGCACAGCAGGCCCCGCAGCCTCCCCCTCCGCAACCCGATCGGACCACGATCGAGGAGCCGGTCACCAAGCCCGAGAAGCCGGCTGAACCCACCACGCCGGCCCCGCGGGAGGGGCCGTCTCACGTTCCGCCCGATGCCTCCGGCATCGATTTGAGCGAAATCGACAGTCCCGATCTCGAGCTGCTCTATTTCGATCCAGCGCAGACCTATCTGACGCCCTATATCGGCCGCGCCTTCACCAATGCGCTTCGCTTCCACGAGAAGAAATTCAACTGGACTCCCTGGGACCGCACAACCGTGCTGCTCAAGGACTTCGGCGATTACGGCAACGCGGCGGCGCGCTCGTCGCCCAATAACGCGGTCCTGCTCGACGTCGCCCCATTGAGCCAGGCGATGGAGACCTTTTCGCCCGGCGAGCGCTTCTTCACCCTCAACAACCACGAGCTCGCCCACGTCGCGACGATGGACGTCTGGAACCGCAAGGACGCCTTCTGGCGGCGGTTCCTCCACGGCAAGGTGATGGCGGTCCAGGAGCATCCCGAATCGATCCTCTGGAACTATCTCGCGACTCCGCGGACCAACGTCCCGCGCTGGTATCTCGAAGGCAGCGCGGTCTTCTTCGAAACCTGGATGGCGGGCGGGCTCGGCCGCGGCCAGGGCGCCTATGACGAGATGGTGTGGCGGGCCAAGGTCCGCGACCACGACAAGATCTTTTCGCCGCTCGGGCTCGAATCCGAGGGCATCGCCGTCGATTTCCAGGTGGGCGTCAACGACTATCTCTACGGCACCCGCTTCTTCTCCTACCTCGCGCTGACCTACGGCCCCGAAAAGACGGTCGACTGGCTGCGGCGCCCGGAGGACAGCAAGGCGTTCTACGCGGCGCGGTTCAAACAGGTGTTCGGCAAACGGCTGGACGAAGTGTGGCGGGACTGGATCCGCTTCGAGCAGGACTTCCAGGCTGCGAACCTGGCCAGGCTCGCCCAATATCCACTGACTGAGACCCAAAAGCTCAGCCCGCGCGGCCTCGGCTCGATCTCGCGCGGCTTCGTCGATCCGAAGACCAACAGCCTCATCGCCGCCTTTCGCTATCCGGGCACGATCGGCTTCGTCGGCCGCATAGACCTCGCCACCGGCAAGCTCACCCGGCTCCAGGAAATCAAGGGCATGATGCTCTACCGGGTGACCAGCCTCGCGTTCGATCCCGACGCCCGCAAGGCTTATTACACCGAGGACAACGGCGCCTTCCGCGACATCCTCTCGGTCGACGTCGATACCGGCAGGAAGCGCATGCTGCTGAA
>Ga0307416_100002398_pt1 | contig 10741 bp, 7 predicted proteins | sample DK1Cmetagenome_2_FD_203821 | JGI IMG/M metagenome (GOLD analysis project Ga0307416, IMG submission 203821) | Maize rhizosphere microbial communities from greenhouse at UC Davis, California, United States - DK15-C-3 | ecosystem: Host-associated > Plants > Roots > Rhizosphere > Soil | place: USA...
GAAGATGACCTCGGGCGGCAGCTCCTTCACCGTGATCTGCCCGTTGTCGGCCAGCAGCACGGCCCGCTCGATGCAGTTGCGAAGCTGACGCACGTTCCCGCTCCAGCTAAAGCTGCGAAGGGCTTCGACGACCTGCGGGGCGAGGCTCGGCGCGTTCGGTCCGCCGACCTTCGCGAGCAGGTGGTTGGTCAAGGGTTCGATGTCCTCCCGGCGCTCGCGGAGCGGCGGTATGCTGATCTCGAAACTGTTGATGCGGTACAGCAGGTCGGAACGAAAAACGCCGTCCGCGATCGCCTGGTCGGGCTCGCGATTGGTCGCGGCGATCAGCCGCACGTCGACCTCGACCTTTTTCACGCCCCCGACCCGGAAGAACGTTTTGGTCTCGAGGGCACGGAGCAGTTTCGACTGCAGCTGGGCCGGCATCTCCATCACCTCGTCGAGAAACAAAGTGCCGCCGTGTGCGAGCTCGAAAAGCCCTAACTTGCGCGTCCGGGCACCCGAAAATGCGCCAGGCTCGTGCCCGAAAAGCTCGGATTCCAGCAGCGTATCCTGGAGCGCCGCACAGTTGAGGTCGATGAATGCCTGACCGTTGCGGCCGCTGAGGCGGTGTATCGCCTGAGCGACCAATTCCTTGCCAGTCCCCGATTCGCCGGTGATCAAAACGGAAGTGTCCGCCGGCGCCACGCGCTGCACTAGACGCAGGACTTCTTTCATCTGCGGCGATTCGGCCACGATGTCGGGCATCTTCTGGTGCGACCGTTCGAGCTGTGCCCGCAGGCGCTGATTGTCGATCTTTAACCGCTGCTTGTCGGCCGCGGCCTCGACGAGGGCGGCGAGTTCCTTGATGCGGTAAGGTTTTGTCAGGTAGTCGTAGGCACCGAGCTTCATCGCCTCGATCGCCGTCTCGACCGTCCCCTGGCCCGTCAGCATTATCACCTCGGGCGGGTTTGCGTGCTTGTCGCGGATGCGGCGCAGCAGGCCGATGCCGTCGAGCCGCGGCATGTTGATGTCGCACAAAACAACATCATAGTCGCTCGCCTCGAGCATCTCCCACGCGGCTTCGCCGTCGTGCGCGACCTCGGCGTCATGCATCTGCCGGCCGAGTTCTTTTTGAATGACGAGCCGAAGATTCTTCTCGTCGTCGACTACCAGTATCTTTGCCATATGTTTGGTGGAAACTGCCGCCGGAGGGTTCCGCCTAGCGGCTGGTCGGCAGAAGGATCGTGAAGACGCTGCCCTTTCCCGGGTTTGATCGGACGCTCAGACGCCCGCCGTGATCGGTGATGATGCCGTAGCAAACGGCGAGGCCGAGGCCCGTTCCCTTCCCGATTTCTTTGGTGGTGAAGAAGGGGTCGAAGATCTTCGAAAGGTCCTCGGCTTGAATGCCGACGCCCGTGTCTTCGATCTCGATCGCGACACTGTTGGATTCCGGACGCGCCCGCAACGTCAGCGTGCCGCCGTCGGGCATCGCGTCGACCGCGTTGGTCGAAAGGGCGATCACGGCTTGCTGGATCTGCCCGCCGTCGGCGTCGACCATCGGCAGATCGTCGCCGATCTCGAGCTCGAATTTGACGCCCCCGCCGCGGTTCTGGTGCGAGACCAGGTTCACGCTCGAGCGGAGGACGTCACCGACGTCGATGGGGTGCCGCTCGCCGGTGCGGGCACGGCTGAAATCCAGTAACCCGGTCGTGATCGACTTGCAGCGAAACGCCTCGCTTTTGATCAACTCCAGGTATTCCGAAAGGTCCGGTGCCGACTCGCAGCCTTCGAAATCGCCCTCTTCGACGCGCTGCTCGAGCGCCTCGGCGCAGGCGGCGATCGTCGCCAGCGGGTTGTTGATCTCGTGCACGACGCCGGCCGCGAGCCTGCCGACCGCGGCGAGCTTTTCGGCCTTCCCGATCGCCTGCGTCGCTTCCACGCGGACGGTGATGTCCTCGCCGACCGTGATGACGTGGGTCACCTCGCCGGTCTCGAGGTCCTTCATCGGTATCTTGCTGACGAGCCAGTGTTGGTTAGCGCCATTCTCGTCGGCCGTCTGCTGTTCGATCCGCTCGATCTGCCCGTTGGCGAAGACGCGCTCGAATTCGCGCCTGACACGGCCTTCCGGGTACCGCGACAGCACCTTGAAGACGTTTCGCCCGAGCGCGGCGTCGCGGGGTATCCCCTGCGACCCGATCTCGCGGTGACGGTTCCAGGTGACGATGTTGTATTCGCGGTCGACGACGTAGAGCGATACGGGCAACGCGTCCAGGACCGCTTCGGTGAATTTGCGGTGCTCTTCCTTTGCCCGGTTGATTGAGCGGTCGATCGCGGCCTCGTAATGGGCCGAGAGGTTGACGCTCATAGCGGCCATCTGTGCGGCGGCGTTGATCATCGTGCAGCGGATCTGAGTGAGCTCGCTCTTTTCGGCAAACCCGACCACCAGCGCCCCGCGGATCTCACCGTTAATGTGGATCGGGGAGACATACTCGACCGTGTGCCCGAGTCCGCATAACAGAAACTCTTCGTCACGCTCCTCGACCGATCCGATCTGCGGCGGCAAAAGGTCGATCCAGTTCTCGAACTTTACCTTGCTGAAATGCTCCGCTTCGAGCTCTCCACGTTCGTCGAACCCGCACATCACCATCCCGACGTTCTCGAGCTCGGCCACGAACACGCACACCGCCGCCTCCGCCTTGTCACGCACCGCATCGGCAACTTTCATCGCCACCTTTTTCGGGTGCACGGTGAAGAGCAGACTCCGCCCGAGGTCGGATATGAATCGGAGCTCGGCGGAGCCGTCGGGTACATTTCGACGGTTCAAGACCGCCCGGGCCGGCCGCTTGGGTGCGCTGGGGACTGGCATCAAAACCTTGTTAATCTATTTATTTACAGCCTTTACGAGGAAGGAAACGCTCTCGGAGCGGGTCGGAATGGAGGGGAACTTCCCTAAGAATTAGAAAACTTTTTGAACATTTTGTCAATAGGTTTAACCCACCAGCTTTGTCTATTGACGCCCGACCGAAATCGGTAAACAATTAGTTATCAGGCAGATGCGAACGAAGGTCGACAAATTGGCTTGGATATTTTTACTCGCGATCATGGTGGCCGCATTTTTCGTCCCGGCTCGGGCGGACATCGTCGACAAGACGGTAGCCACGGTGAGCGACGGCGTCCGCACCGAGCTTATCACCTATTCGGACCTGATGTGGCAGCTAGCCCTCGAGCCCGGCGTGCCGCTCAACCCGCCATTGTCGGCCGATCTGGGGCGGGCCCTCAAGACCCTGATCGACCAGCGCCTTTTTGCCCTGGAAGCTGAGCGCCTGCCACGCACGGCCCCGACCGACGAAGCGATCAACGCGCAGATTGCCGAGCTTATTTCTTATTTCCCATCCGCGGCGGAATTCGAGCGGCGATTGAACCTGGTAGGTTTTAAGTCGGTAAAAGACGAGAATTTTCAACGGATCATATCGCAGCGGCTCGCCATCGAGCAGTACCTGGATTTCCGTTTCCGATCGTTCGTCGTGATCACCGGCGACGACGAGGCCAAATATTACCGCGACATTTACGTGCCCGATTTTCGCCGCCGATATCCCGGCGTGCTGGTCCCGACGCTTGAGAGTAAGCGTGCGGACATCCGAAAAACCCTTGTCGAAGAAAGGGTCGCCGCCCAGATCGATACATTCCTCGAAGAAGCCAAACGCCGCACCGAGATCGTCACGCTCAGCCCCGTGTAGGAGAGGATATTCGCCGCGGATATTCGCGGATAACGCGGATCAGGAATTTAATTTCGCTTTATCCGCGCGATCCGCGTAGATCCGCGGCAAAACCTCCATTCTTGCGCTTCGCCGCCCGACACTTTATCATCGATAATTCACGCCGGAGTGGCGAAATTGGTATACGCACCAGACTCAAAATCTGGCGGGAGCAATCCCATGTCGGTTCGAGTCCGACCTCCGGCACCAAGATCTGCCTCACAACTGGCTCGCGAAGAAATAGTTGGCAAAACCGGGCCGACCTGTGGCATCATAAGATCACTGGGGGTGATATTATGATAAATAATTCAACTGAGGTTAATAAACGATAGACGGACCCTTAAAAAGGTTCGCGTTTTACAAAAAGGCACGCTCCGTAGAGCGTGCCTTTTTTCCGTTGCGGCCTGGGCGGTCCCGACGGCGGTCGACTACCGATTAGAGTAGTAGTTGATCGATTCGCCGGTCGAGTTGTCGGTCGTACGGATGCCGTTCCTTATCTGCGTCACGCGGGAAACATACGGCCCGTTCGTAAGGGTCGTGCCGTTCATCGTGGCGTAAACGGTCGAGCCGCCGTCGTAAATTAGCGTCACCGAGCCGTCCCGCTGGACGGTCATCGTGATATTGCCGCCATTCTGGGGGTTACGGGCCCGGAACCGGCCAACGGCCCAACTCGGCACGTTTCCGCCGGCGCCGCCACCGCCCCAATTCGGGTTGCGGAGGTAATCGATCGATTCTCCGGTCGAATTGTCCGTCGTTCGGATGCCGTTCGAGATCCTCATCACCCTCGAGACGTAAGGGCCGTTTTGCAGCAAGGTGCCGTCCATGTCCGCGTAGGTGGGCGAGCCGCCGTCATACAGCAGCGTGACCCGCCCGTTGGCGGCGACGGTCATCGTGATTGTCCCGCCATTTTGAGGGTTACGGGCGTAAAATGTCCCTTGCGCCCAGCTTGGCGGTCGGGCGCCGCGTCCGCGGCCTCCGCCGCCTCCGTTCCAGTTACCGCCCCCACCGCCAAGGCCGGGCAGCTCGTACGTGTTGGCCAGTGCGTTGATGTCGCGCCGCAGGTTGCGCCACTGCACTTCAAGCGCGCGAGCGAACCGCTCGTTGTTCATCAGTTGGTTGACCTGCTGGCTCTCGTCCATGATGCTTTGGACGTCGTTGCGGGTGCTCCACCAGTTGTCGTTGCGGTCGAAATTGCGCCGCAGACGGTCGATTGCGTTCTCGAAATTATCCACGATCCGCCGCTCGCTCGTGCTCGTGTTTCGATTCTTGAAATCGCGGCTGAAAACGTCGCTCGAGGTCTCCAGGTTGCGGACGATCGCGTCGACCTGGTTCCTGGCCATGTTGCGCTGCCCCATCGCCGATAGCGCGGCGAGCGCCGTCAGGCTCAATGTCAATAATCCGATAAATACCCTGTTTCTGTTCATCTTGGTCCTCCCTTGGCGGACTTCGCCTGACCATGCTCTGGCAAATTGCGAGCCACACCTTCAAAGCTTGTCACGAAAGGGTCCCGGCCCGTCGGCCTAAGCCCTTGCAAATGTTGAACATCCGCGAAAATGTACGTAATAATTATATTAGATATGCCGACCCGCGACAATAGACAGAGTTTCCGCCTTTGAGGGGTCTCTGCTGGGCATCTCGACGTTTTCGTTCGCCTCGCTCCCGAAAACGGTGTCCAATTTCCGTCGGGTTCGGTCCTCGCCGTAAAATGGATCTACTCTATGCACCTGTCCGATTTCGATTACATCCTGCCTGCGGACCTGATCGCCCAAATGCCCCTGGAACGACGGGATTTGTCGCGGATGCTGCTGGTCGACCGAGCGAAAAACCAATTCTGGGATCGAGCCTTCGCCGAGTTTCCCGATCTTCTGCGGCCGACCGACGTGCTTGTCCTTAACAACACCAGGGTGTTTCCGGCCCGCCTTGCGGGAAAGACCGAGACGGGCGCTGCCGTGGAGATATTTTTGGTCAGGGAGGCGGGTGAAAATGTCTGGGAGTCGCTGGCAAAGCCGCTGCGGAGACTTAAGCCGGGAAAGCGTGTGATCTTCGACTCCGGCGCCGCCGGCCAGGTCGAGCAGGTCACGGCCGAAGGCAGGGCGATCGTGCGGTTCGAATTCGAGGGCGATTTCTACAAGATGCTCGATCGGGTGGGGCGAACACCTCTGCCGCCTTACATCCACCGCGACGATGAAGACAAGTCGACGGACCGCGAGCGGTACCAAACCGTTTACGCCCGATCGATCGGCGCGATCGCGGCCCCGACAGCCGGTTTGCACTTCACGCCTGCAATTCTTGATTCGTTAAGATCGAGAGGCATCACCGTTGCGGAGATCACACTGCACGTCGGATACGGCACCTTCGAGCCGGTGCGGGTGGAGGACCTCGCCGAGCACCGCGTTATGCCCGAGCGATACTCGATCACCGATGAAACCGCCGATCTGCTGAATCAGGCGAAAGCCTGCCACCGGCGCATCGTCGCCGTCGGCACCACGACCACCCGTGCGCTCGAGCATTCCGTCTCGGCCCGGGGTGAATTCATGGGCGGCCCGGCCGTCGCCGATCTCACCATTACTCCCGGCTACCGATTCCGCGCCATCGACGGCCTGCTCACCAACTTTCACCTGCCCAAGAGCTCCCTGCTGGTGCTCGTTTCCAGCTTCGCCGGGCACGATCTGACGATGCAGGCTTACCGCCACGCCGTTAATGAACGCTACCGCTTCTACAGCTACGGCGATTGCATGTTCATCCATTGAAATTTCGGATTTGATCGGAATTCCTTGAAACTTCGCCCGCTTTTCAATTATGTTGTTCCTATAGGTCAAACCCGAATGGCTGTTCTGGAAACGATCCTCAGCTTTTTTACGCCGGTGCCGGTCGCCGGGCCGGAGGCGGCCGTCGTCCCGGCGCCGCCGACACGCTACGCGATCCGCCCGCTCACGCTGGAGAATCTGGACGAGGTGCTGCGGGTGAATTTCCGCTGTTTCCGCGGCGGCGAGAATTACACCAAACACACCTTCAGCTACCTTTTGAACGAGCCGGAAACCCTTAGCTACCGCGCGGTCACGCCCGCGGGCGAGATGGCGGGCTTCGTTTTCGTGATGATCAACCAGGAAGGCGCGGCCCACGTCACCACGATCGGCGTCGCACCGGAGCACCGCCGACGCGGCATCGCCCGCCGCCTGCTCGAGCACGTCGAACGCGCGTTGAAACGCAAAGGCCTGTCGACCGTCGTCCTCGAGGTAAGGGTCGGAAACGACGGCGCGCAGGACCTTTACCGCCGCTCGGGCTACGCTGTCGTACAGCGTATTTCGAGCTATTACAACAACGGCGAGGACGGGTTCTTGATGATGAAGTCGCTCCTGTAGGGTTACGGTGTTTCGGTCCCCTCTGAAACAGCGCGATCCTTATTGTTAAAGTCTTTAAGTCCCGGCGTTTCAGTTTGACCTGTTTCAGGTGTTTCACTAGCGGGCTAATTCCATGAAACAGTTGCTGATCCCCGCGGTTTACCCGATCACCGACGTGCGCCTTTCGAGCCTCTCGCACGCCGAGCAGGTCAGACAGCTCGTCGAGGCCGGGGCGACATTTATCCAGCTTCGCGAGAAGCACCGATCCCCCAAAACCTTCTACCCCGACGCGAAGGCGGCAATAGAATTCGCGCACCAAAATAACGCGAAGATCATCGTCAACGACCGCGTCGACATAGCGCTCGCTCTTAACGCCGACGGCGTCCACCTCGGCCAGGACGATCTGCCGCCCGCGGAGGCCCGCAAGCTGCTCGGCCCCGACCGGGTCATCGGATTTTCAACGCATTCGATAGAACAAGCCCAAGCCGCCCTGCGCGAGCCGATCGATTACATTGCGATCGGGCCCGTATTCGGAACAAATACAAAAGAGAAACCGGATCCGACCGTCGGCCTCGACGTGGTCCGGGAGATTCGCGAGCTTATCGGCGGCGATCTCCCGCTCGTCGCCGTCGGCGGCATCGACCACACAACGATCGCATCAGTGATCGAGTCGGGGGCGACATCCGCCGCGGTTATCGGTAGTTTGTTCGCGGATGGGCGATCGATCGGTGACAATTATCGCCGTCTTTCGTCGGCCGAATTACGGTAAGCGGTTCGTGAGAGATCCGTAAAAAGAACCCGCTCATGAAATCGCGATGGGTCAAAGCGTCGCGTTGTATCGTTCCCACTGCTGCTTCAGCTTGGCGAGCAGTGCGACGTAACGTGAATTGCGGCGAATGTTGACGAAACTGTCATCGGCCTCGAATAGCGGGTAACACGGAAATCCGTCGTCGGCGGCCAACTGCAGGTAATCAACGGCTTGGTCCTGCATGTTCATCAGCGCGTAGGCCGAGGCGATGTTGAAAGCGGTGTGATGGTAATGGCCAAAGCCGCGGCCGATCTCGTCCGCCCGTTTTATCGCCGCAAGTGCGTCCTCGACTTTGCCGTCGTGGGCGAGCATCATCGCCTTCACGCTTGTGCCGACGCCGCCCTCGTCGATGGGGTTTTCGCGAAGAAACCTGTCGATCAGCTCCGACGCCTCTTTCGAGCGGCCGAGCTTGAACAACGCCATCGCGAGCTGGAAGGCCTGCAGAGCGGGCGTCTGTTCCGTCGAAGTGCTTTTAAAAAATTCGGCCGCGTCCTCGTACCTGCCGCGGTACATATCGATCACCCCGTAGCGGAACCGGGCGAGAGTGTTGCCGGGGTTTATTTCCAACGCCTTGCCGACCTCAGCCCGCGCCTTGTCGAACAAACCGATATGCAGGTAGACGAGGGCGAGCTGATGATGGGCTTCGTCAAGGTTGGGGTCGAGCGCGATCGCACGCTTATAAGATTGTACGGCCAGCTCGTGCGGGAACCGCTTGGCGTGCGTCCATAATACGAGCCCACGTGCGAGGTGGCCTTCGGGCAGGTTTGGGTCGATGGCCAGTGATCTGTCGACGGCCACCTCGGCGTTTTCGTTAAACTGTTTTCGTTCCGCGTCGGAGGCGAAATAAAACGCCTTCTTGTTGTATGCCCGGGCCAATTGCGCCCACCCGGCGGCAAACTGCGGGTCCTCAGCTACGACCTGCTCGAATAATTTGATCGCCGCATCCATATCCTCGCGGTTCTCGTTTGCGATCAATACTTTCGCCCGCAAGAAACCATCGTGCTGTGGGATCGATGGCCCGACATCGCTGCCCGTCGGGCGCGTTAAAAGCCAATACCCGGCGCCGCCGATCAGAGCGACGGCGATCACGACCGCCAAAACCCGGACGACCGGCCGCCTCGATGTCGTCGGTCGGGCATCGGCGCTTGAGTGTCCCGGAAATATCGCCGTCTGGGCCTCTCCCGACGAAGGGCCTTCGACAAGAGCGACCCCATCATCGAGACAGTAAAGCAGCGTGTCGTCGTAATAATCCCGCCTGCATTCGGGGCACCGTTTCATTAATCTAGACCGACAGGCCCATTCGTTTCAGTAGATCTTTGAATCGCGGATCGTCGCGGATCGATTCGAACGGGAGCTGCCATCGGATCTCGCCTAACTTGCCGTTTCGCGCTTCGAAGTCTTTTTCCAGCCATTCGAACGCCTTGTCTTTATCGCCGAGGGCCAAACACACCGGAGCGATATATTGCCCGATCGCCTCCTTCCTTGCGTATTTATCCTCCAGCTCTCTGATCAAGGCCGTCGCCTCGGCCCGTTTCCCGGTGGAGGCGTAAATGAAACCGAGATCACCGAGTGCGACGGCCGCACGATTGGTAATTTCCACTGCCTTTTCCGCTGCCGCTATGGCCTCCGCATCCTTACCCTGTTTCAGATAGGAAAGCGCCAGGTATTCGTGTGCGGGGCCGAAATTCGGATCGAGCTCGATTATCTTCAGCGAATTCGCAACGCTCGCCTCGTGGTCGTTTTGGAGCTGGTACAGCCTCGAGATGTTGACGGCGATCACGCTCGACAGAGGGTCAAGCTCCTGGGCCCGCTTGATCGTCGCGGCCGCCTCGTCGTTGCGCCCGAGATCCTTGAGCAGGATCGAGTACCAGTGATACGTGGTTGCGTAATTTGGGTTGAGCTCGACGGCACGCTTGTATTCCCGTTCGGATTCCGCCCATCGCCATGAATTATTATTCACGGATCCCAGCGTCGCGTGAGGCTCGGCCAACTGGCCGTCGATCGCCAGGGCACGCTCGGCATACGCCTTTGCCTGCGGGCCCGTTTCGCTGGTCGGGGTTCCGGCATACTCGTGCAGGACCGCATAGCAATCGGCAAGGCCGGCGTAGGCCAATGCGTAATTCGGGTCGCGGTCGATCGCGAATTTGAATTGCTCGATCGACTTCCTGATGTTCGCGGTCGTCCGCCTGTTCCAATAATAGCGGCCCTTCAGGTAAGCCTCGTAGGCCTCGGGGTCGGCGGTCGGGGCTTTGGTCACGATGGTTTCTTCGGCACCCGACAATTTAGCTCTGAGGTTGGTCGAAACGTCGCGGGCGATCTCGCTTTGAAGCGATACCAGGTCGGATTGTTTGCGTTCGTACCGCTCGGCCCAGATGACGCGGTCGTTCCCGGCGTCCACCAGTTCCAGGCTGACCGTTAACCCGTCCCCTCTCTGCGCCACTCTACCGTTCAAGATCGCCTGAACGTTCAACTCGTTGGCGACCGTTTGCGCGTCGACATCCTTGCCCTTGTATCGGAACACGGACGATCGCGGTTTGACGCTCAGGTTCGAAAGATTGGTAAGGCTCTTGATCAACGTCTCGGTCATCCCGTCCGACAGATATTCCACATCCGCGTTGCCGCTTTCGTTGACGAACGGCATCACCGCGATCGACTCTATCTGCCCGGACCCGGAGCGGCCATAGTAGAAGTAGCTGCCGAGCCCCAGCGCCGTCACGAGTATCACGCCGACGACCCCCGCGATCATCGAATTGCGCGGCGAAGCGACGTGCGGCGGGGCGGTTACGTCCCCCGAACTCAACTCCTCCGTCCGCAGCACTTTCGTCGGCGGCTCCGTCCGATCGGCGCTCAATATCGCC
>Ga0307416_100002399_pt1 | contig 10741 bp, 12 predicted proteins | sample DK1Cmetagenome_2_FD_203821 | JGI IMG/M metagenome (GOLD analysis project Ga0307416, IMG submission 203821) | Maize rhizosphere microbial communities from greenhouse at UC Davis, California, United States - DK15-C-3 | ecosystem: Host-associated > Plants > Roots > Rhizosphere > Soil | place...
GTGCTGCCGTTCGACTTGCATGTGTAAGGCATGCCGCCAGCGTTCAATCTGAGCCAGGATCAAACTCTTCAGTTCGATCTTGAATGTTGCTCAATGAATTGAAGTGAACTTCACTTCATGAGCGTTTGAGATCCCCACCACGTGAGTGATGGTTGAGCGGACCTCGGGTCTTGCGACCCAAGGCACTCGGCCTCGAACGCCCACACTTATCGGCTGTCAGTTTTTAAAGAACGGGCCTTGCGGCGACTGTCTCAGCGCACCCCCGAAGCGACTCGGAAAGTGGCGATCAGCGAAGACCACGATTCTTGCACGTTTCGAGGGTCCCTGTCAAGCCAGAGCACCCGCCGAACAAGAGAAACGCGACGGCGAGATCCCGATCTAGCGCCTCTTCACGCGATCACAAGAGAGGCTACAACGCGCTGGCCGCCGCGACAAGCGGGCCGCCCCGCGGCGCCGCGATTTCTGCGGCGAGCGCGGCGACTTCGCGCTCCGGATCGTCGGCGCTCAGGATCTGCTCGAGAGCGCTCGCCCAGCGACTCGCATCGGTGCCGAGAACGCGCTCCTTGATCGCCAGGATCTGAGATGGGTGCATCGAAAAGCTCCTCAAGCCCATGCCGAGGAGGATCTCGGTGAACGCAGGATCGCCCGCCATCTCGCCACACACGCTCACGTCCTTTCGCAGTCGCGTCGCGCAGCCGACCGTCTGGGCGATCAGCTGCAGGACAGCCGGATGCCAGGGATCGTAGAGGTGTGCGACCGCTTCGTCGGCACGATCGATGGCCAGCGTGTACTGGATCAGGTCGTTGGTGCCGATCGAGACGAAGTCGAAGTAGCGCAGGAACGTCGGCAGCACGAGCGCCGCGGCGGGAACCTCGATCATCGCGCCGAGCTCGACCGGTCCGTACGGACGGCCGGCGTCGTCGAGCTGCTGGCGCGCGCGCGCCAAGGCGTCGAGCGTCTGCCGCACCTCGCTCAGCTGGCCGACCATCGGCAGCAGGATGCGCACCCGCCCGTGCGCCGCCGCGCGCAAGATGGCGCGCAGCTGCTGACGAAACATCGCCGGCTCCGAGAGGCTCCAGCGGATGGCGCGCAGGCCGAGCGCCGGATTGAGGGCGTGCTCGTGGCGCAGCTCGTTGGCCGACATCCGGTCGAGCTCCTTGTCGGCGCCCACGTCGACGGTGCGGATCGTCACGGGCCGGCCGCGCATCGCCTGGACGGCGGTGCGGTAGGCCTCGAACTGCTCGTCCTCGCCCGGCAGCTCGCCGTCACGGTTCAGGAACAAGAACTCGCTGCGGAACAGGCCGACGCCGACCGCCCCGGCAGCGAGCGCGGCGGCGGCGTCGCCGGGCTGCTCGATGTTCGCGAGGAGCTCGACCCGTTCGCCGTCGCGGGTCACCGCCGGCAAGTGGCGCAGCCGTGCCAGTCGGGCGCGGCCGGTCTCGCGCTTGCGCTTGACGGCGCGGTACTCCTCGATGACCGCGGCCGTCGGGTCGACGATGACGACGCCGGCATCGCCGTCGATGATGACCCAGTCGTCCTGGCGGATCAGCCGGCTCGCCTCGCGTGCGCCGACGACCGCGGGAATGTCCATGCTGCGCGCGACGATCGCCGTGTGCGACGTCTTGCCGCCGACGTCGGTGACGAAGCCGAGGAAGACGCCGCCCTTGAACTGCAGCATGTCGGCCGGCGAGATGTCGGCGGCGACGAGCACCAGCGGGTCGTCGCCGCTCTGCTCGGGGGCGACGGCGTGGCTGGCGAGCGCCGAGGGACCGTCGGCGCCGCGCGCGAGAACGCCGAGCAGCCGCTCGACGACCTGCTCGAGGTCGGCCTTGCGCTCGCGCAGATACTCGTCCTCCATCTCGTCGAACTGGCGCGCGAGCACCTCGAGCTGCGCCGACAGCGCCCACTCGGCGTTGTAGTGGCGCTCCCGGATCCACTGCTTGGCGGCTCCGGTCAGCGTGTCGTCGTGGAGCAGCATCAGGTGCACGTCGAGCAGCGCCGACAGCTCGGCGGGGGCTTCCGCGGGCAGGTCGCGCTTCATCGTCGTCAGCTCGCGCGCGACGGCGTTGCGCGCGCTGCGCAGCCGGTCGATCTCGGCGTCGACGTCTTCGCCGGCAACGTAGTAATGGGCGACGTCCAGCCGGCTCGAGGCGACCAGCACGGCGCGGCCGATCGCGATGCCGCGCGACACCGGCAGGCCGAAGAGCTGGAAACTCATGGAATCGATCCTAGCAGCGGCGCGCGACCGCCGGCCGCAAGAAGCACGATGCGCGCCCGCTCGCGCGTGCCGACGATCGCGCACGGCGAGTACCGGCGACGAGCGCTACTCGCCCTCGCCGAACTTGTCGCCGACGAGGGCGCAAAGGGCCGTCATGGCGGCCTCCTCGTCCTCGCCCTGGGTCTCGATCTCGATCTCGGCGCCGATCCCGGCCGCCAGCATCATCACGCCCATGATGCTCTTCGCGTTCACGCGGCGGCCGCTGCGGCTGAGGAAGATCTCGCTGCGGTAGCTCCCCGCGAGCTTGCTGAGCTTGGCCGACGCACGCGCGTGCAGGCCGAGCTTGTTACTGATCCTGACCGTCGCTTTCATCATGGCCGCGCGCTCGCAGGGTCTGCAGTTGCGGCCGCGCCGTCGCGACCGGCATCACGCCCTGCGTCGCCCCGGCCAAGGCACGCGTGACGAGGGACTCGAGGGATTCGTGCGGGTAGCACAAGGTGCGCCAGAGCATCGGCACGTTGACGCCGGCGACGACCTTGACGCGAACGCCGTCCGCCAGCCGCTGGGCGATGTTGCACGGGGTGGCGCCGAAAACGTCGGTGAAGATGAGCACGTCGGGCGCCGCCAGCTGGTCGACCATGGCCCGGCCGAGCGCCTCGACCTCCTCGACCGGCATCGTCGGCAGGACGTCGAGAGCGCCGAGCTGGGCGGCGCAGTCGGGGAACGCGTGCTCGGCGACCGCCTTCAGCGCCGAGGCGAGCGGCGCGTGGGCAAGGATCAGGAGGCCGGGCATCTCGACAAGGGCGTGGGCAGGCTCAGGGCAGGCGGATCGCGGCGAAGAAGGTGTCGACGGCCTCGCGGCCGGGAACATCGTCGCTGCCCAGGACCGTCGCCTGGTAGAGCGTGAGTCCCTTAACGAAGAACGCAGCATCGGCGACGACACGGCTGCCGTCGGGCCGCCGACCGACGATGTGCAGGCGAGCGCTCCCGGGATTGGGCGTCGCACCGGGGAGTGTCAGCGGCTGCTGTTCGGTTGCGGCGCCGGCGACGTTGGCGAGCACCTGGGTGCGCAGCGCCGCGAGCTCTGGCGTGACCTGGGCCGGATCCGCGACCTCGAGTGTCGACAGCGAGAAGTTGGCGCCGCCGGCGCTGCACGAATGCATCCGCATCGGCAGGATCGCGCCGCCGAGAGAAACCTTGCGCTCCTGCAGCTTGGGACGGCACGGGAACATCATCGCGGCGCTGCTGCCCTCGGGGCGCGCCTCGCGCCAGTCGAAAGTCGGCGAACACGCGGCCAGGCCGACCGCCAGGACCGCGCCGACAGCGCTCCGGACGCCCGTCCGGCGCGCGTGCTCGAGGTGCATGCCACGATTATCCGGGCTCGTCGACAATCGCCGCCATGAGCGACGCAGCGCCCGCGGATGCGCCGATGGCCCTCGATGGCGTCCGTGTCCTCGATCTCTCGCGCGTCCTCGCCGGCCCCTGGTGCACGCAGACGCTCGCCGATCTCGGCGCCGACGTCATCAAGGTCGAAAAGCCCGCGCGGCCGGGCGCCCCCGGCGGCGACGACACGCGCGGCTGGGGGCCGCCGTTCCTGCGCGACCGCGACGGCCACGAGACCGCCGAGGCCGCCTACTACCTCGGCACCAACCGGAACAAGCGCTCCGTGACGATCGACATCGCGACGCCGGCGGGCGCCGAGCTGGTGCGAACGCTGGCCGAGCGGGCCGACATCCTGGTCGAGAACTTCAAGGTCGGCGACCTGGCACGGCGCGGCCTCGACGCCGCCAGCCTGCTCGCGCGCAACCCGCGCCTGGTCTACTGCTCGATCACCGGATTCGGCCAGACCGGCCCGTACCAGGAGCGCGCCGGCTACGACTACGCGATCCAGGGCATGGGCGGCCTGATGAGCGTCACCGGCCCCTCCCGCGCCGAGATCGCCGACGACGCTCCCGGCGGCGGACCGCAGAAGGTCGGCGTCGCCGTCGCCGATCTGTTCACCGGGATGTACGCGACGGTGGCGATCCTCGCCGCGCTGCGCCACCGCGACCGCACCGGCCAGGGACAGGCGATTGACATGGCGCTGCTCGACACCCAGGTGGCAATGCTCGCCAACCTCGGCGCCGGCTACCTGGCGAGCGGCGTCGCGCCGCAGCGCGCCGGCAACGCGCACCAGAACGTCGTTCCCTACCAGGTGTTCGAGGTCGCCGACGGCCACCTCATCCTGGCGGTCGGCAACGACGGCCAGTTCGCGCGCTTCTGCGCCGTCGCCGGCTGCAGCGAGCTGGCCGCCGACCCGCGCTTCGCCCGCAACGCCGACCGGGTGCGCAACCGCGCCATCCTGATCCCGCTCCTCGCTGCGCGGCTCAAGCTGCGACCCCGCGCCGCATGGCTTGCCGAGCTCGAGGCTGCCAAGGTGCCGTGCGGGCCGATCAACGACCTCGCCGAAGTGTTCGCCGACCCGCAGGTGCGCGAGCGGAAGATGACGGTCGAGCTGCCGCATCCGCTTGCCGGCGCCGTTCGCCTGGTCGCCAGCCCGATCAGGCTCGCCGCGACGCCGGTCCGCTATCGCCGCGCGCCGCCTCTTCTCGGCGACGACACCGACGCGGTGCTGGCCGAACTCGGTCTCGACCCGGGCGCGATCGCCGCCCTGCGCAGCGCCGGAGCGATCTGACCCCGGGCCCCGGGTCCCGATCAGTGAACAAGTTGTCACATTTCGCGATTTTGTGAAACTGTCTGGCTGGCCGGGCGTGGTCTGCTCTGGCGGTCGGTCGGGGCGCGGTCGACACTTTCGCGAACTGCAGCGCACAGGAGAGAGACGCTGCTTCGTCGCCGCGGCCGCCGTCGCTTCCCACCGGGATCGGCAGGCGGCGTGGTGTCCGTCCGGCGACCGCTCGTCGCCGGTCTTTTCGAGAATCTTCGTTCATGGCGAATGGCAAACGCAGCGCCGCGGAGGCGCGACGCGGCGACGCTCACGATCCCGTCGAATCGGCCGACGACCAGCGCTGGCACGAGCTCGTGTCGCAGGTCGGCGTCGAGATCGCCGAGCCGCTGACGGCCGCGCTCGAGCGCATCCACGTCCTCACCGCGACCGGCAAGATCGACCGCGCCGGCCTGCGCGCGCTGCGCGACGAGGTCGAGCGGGCCCGCCAGGCGGGAATGATCGGCCAGCAGCTGACGCGCTTCGCGTCGGGCAAGGTGCGCCAGTCGCACGAGGTGCTGCAGCTCGAGGAAGTGCTGAAGAGCGTGCTCTCGCTGCGCACGCGCGAGACGCAGGCGCGCGGCATCGCGCTCAAGCACGAACTGAAGTCGGCGCGCATCATCGTCGACGGCTCGCTTCTGTTCAGCCTGCTCAACGCGACGCTCGACTGGGCGCTCGCCAACGCGCACGCCCACATCGCGTTCACGGTCGACTTCAAGACCTGGCCGGTGCATGCGCGGCTGACCTGCCGGTTCGCCAACAGACCGGCCGATCAGGTCGACGAGAGCGTGACGACCGAGGTCTCGCCGCGGCTCGACTCGCTCACCTGGCGGCTGATCGAGCAGACCGCCTGGACGATGGGCCTCGTCGTCGACCGCAAGGACGTCGGCGGGACGACGACGCTCGTCCTCGAGTTCCCGAAGACGGCGGGCGAGGAGATGGCCGGCCTGTCGGCGACGGAGATCGACGACGGCGGTTCGCAATCGACCAACTCGAAGGCGCTCGCGGGCAGCCACGTGCTGGTCGTCGCCTCGCGGCGCGAGGTGCGCGTGCTGATCCGCGACGCGCTCCGCAACATGAGCATGCTGGTCGACTTCGTCGCCTCGGTCGAGGAGGCGGCGAGCTTCTGCCGCGAGGGCCTGCCGCACGCGATCATCATCGACTCGATCCTGAAGGGCAGCCGCTTCAACCACTTCCGCGACGAGATCCTGGGCGAGGTTCCCGACTTCGTGTTCATCGAGATCCTCGAGCAGGGCTCGACCTTCGAGATGTCGGGGACGAACGGCGCCAAGATGGCGCGCATCGGCCGCGACGTCGTCGCCAGCTCGCTGCCGGCGGCGCTGATGTTCGAGCTGTCGCGCGGGCTCTGAAGGCCGCGCTCGCCAGCCGCGGCCGAAGTCTGTCCGTCTCGACCACTCAACGCGTGCGCATGCCGACGACCGCGGCGCCGGCGATGAGGAGCGCCGCCGCTGCGGTCCACCAGGTGAGCGCGCGTCCGCTCGTCGCGGCGAGAAGCAGCGTCGAGGCGAGCGGCGTCAGGTAGCTGAGCAGGCCGATCCGGCGCGGATCGCTTCGCTTCAGCGCCGCGTCCCAGAAGAAGAAGGCAGCGCCGAGCGGGCCGAGGCCGACGACGACGATCAGCAGCCAGTCGCGCAACGAGAGCGCGACCGCAGGCTCGAGCAGCGCGTGGCAGGCGAGCGCGAGCAGCCCGGAGACGAGCCCGAACAGCCCGATCGCCGCGGTCGGGAAGCGTTCGACGCGCTGCGTCAGGAGCGAGTAGCTCGCCCACACGAAGGCCGAGCCGGCGGCGGCGAGATAGCCCCACGAGAGCCCGCCGGCGAGCTCTCGGCCGCCGACGATCGCGAGCGCCGCGCCGGCGAAGCCGGCCAGTGCGGCGACCACGTGCACGGGTCGCAGGCGGATGTCCGGCAACAACAGCGGTGCGAGAACGACGATCAGGAGCGGCCAGAGGTAGTTGACGAGGTTCGCTTCGAGCGGCGGCGCGTTGCGCAAGGCGACGAAGAGCAGGAAGTGAAAGCCGAACAGGCCGTAGACCCCGAGCAGCAGCGTCGACGCCGGAACGCGCCAGCGGCGCACGAGCGGCCACGACGGCACGCTGCCGAGCAGGAGCGCGAGCCCGGTGAGGAGAAACGGCGGCACGTGCGCGAGGGCGACGCCGAGCGATGCCAGCGTCGCCCAGAGCGCAATCGCGGCGAGGGCGCAGAGCGTGCCCGTCACCGCGGAGCCGAGGGCGAACGCATCGTGGAGCGATCAGCGGTGCAAGGCGTGCCATCCGACCCAAGCGACGAAGGCGACGGCGAGGATGCCGAGTGGCAGCTTCGACCTCGACGCGAGCTCGCTCCAGTCGGTCTGGTCGGCGCTGCGGCCGCGTTGCGCGTCGGCCTCGGCCTGCAGGTTGGCCGCCCATTCGCGTCGGCGTGGCAAATCGGCGTCGAGCGCATCGAGGCGGCGCTTGACGACGTCCGGCGACGGCCGCTCGGCCGCGGCGCGCAGCAGCGGCGCGAGGGCCTGGACTTGCGCGTTGGCGTCGGCCAGGCTGGTGATCGCCAGCGTCGCGCCGCATTGCGAGCAGCCGATCGTCTCGCCCGGCGGCAGTGCCACGCCGCACGCGGCGCACTGCAGCGCGCCCTGCTTCGGCTTGGCGCGATGCAGCGCCGGCGGCTCGATCGTGTCGAGCGGATCGAGCGCGCGCGCGAGCCGGGCGACGTCGAGCAGGCTCGGGATCGAGCGGCACCATGGACAAAGCTCGTCGGCCTTGCCGATCTCGCCGCCGCAATTGACGCACTCGATGCCGCCGCGATCGCGCACCAGCCTGGCGCGATCGACGCGCGACATCGGCCGCAACAAGCCCTTCTCCTGGAGGAACTGCGCGAACGACTGGTAGGCGCCGTGGCGACGCCGGCATTGCAGCTGCGACGAGCGGCCCCAGCGCGACTGGTTGTGGGCGATCGCGAGCCGGCCGTCGCAGCGCGGGCAGCGCGCGTCGGCGCGCAGCATCTCGTGCGGCAGCGCGCGTGCCGACGCCATCGCGCCGATCAGCTCGAGCAGCGACGCGCCGCTGAGCTGTGCCGACTCGGTGCCGTCGAACCAGACGAGATCGCAACCGCGGCAGAGGTCGAGGTCGACCCGATGGCCGTAGTGGCCGGCGAGCGCGAGGCGCCGCATCGGCTGGCGGCAGTTGCCGCAGGCGAGGCCCGGCTCGGCGGGTGCCGGGACCGCGTTCACCGGCCGCTACGCGCCGACGCCCGCGGCATGCGCCTGCTGATCCGCGTGGTAGCTCGAGCGGACGAGCGCGCCGACGGCCGCGTGGCTGAAGCCCATCGCCTCGGCCTCGCGCTCGAACATCCGGAAGGTGTCGGGATGCACGTAGCGGCGCACCGGCAGGTGGTGCGCGCTCGGCGCCAGGTACTGGCCGATCGTCAGCATCTCGATGCCGTGCGCGCGCATGTCGCGCATCACCTGCAGGATCTCGTCGTCGGTCTCGCCGAGGCCGACCATGACGCCGCTCTTGGTCGGCACCTGCGGCGCGAACTCCTTGAAGCGCTTCAGGAGGCTGAGCGACGTGGCGTAGTCCGAGCCGGGGCGCACCTCCTTGTAGAGGCGCGGCGCGGTTTCGAGGTTGTGGTTCATGACGTCGGGCGGCGCCGCCTTCAGGATCTCGAGGGCGCGGTCCATGCGGCCGCGGAAGTCGGGCGTCAGGATCTCGATCCGGGTCGCGGGCGAGAGCTCGCGCGTCTTCTCGATGCAGGCGACGAAGTGGCCGGCGCCGCCGTCGCGCAGGTCGTCGCGGTCGACGCTGGTGATGACGACATACTTCAGCTTCAGCGCCGCGATCGTCTTCGCCAGGTTGGTCGGCTCTTCGGGGTCGAGCGGGTCGGGCCGGCCATGGCCGACGTCGCAGAACGGGCAGCGCCGCGTGCACTTGTCGCCCATGATCATGAACGTCGCGGTGCCGTTGCCGAAGCACTCGCCGATGTTCGGGCACGACGCCTCCTCGCACACCGTGTGCAGCTTGTGCTCGCGCAGGATCTGCTTGATCTCGTAGAAGCGCGAGCTCGGCGAACCGGCCTTGACGCGGATCCAGTCCGGCTTCTTCAGCGCTTCGCCGGCTGGAACGATGCGGATCGGAATGCGCGAGGTCTTCGCCTCGGCCTTCTGCTTCTGCGTCGCGTCGTAGCTGGCCGAGGGTGTCATCGCGGGCTGGGAGACAGGTAGGCGGCGAGCTTGGCGCCGAGCGTGCTCGCGACCTCGTCCCACGAGGCGCGAACGCCGATTGTAGAAAGGTCGGTCGTTCGCAGCCCGACGTGACCGCACGGATGGATGCGCTCGAACGGCCCGAGGTCCATCGCGACGTTGAGGGCGACGCCGTGATAGGCGCGGTGGCGGCTCACCTTGATGCCGATCGCGGCGATCTTCGCCAGGCCGGCGAAGCGGTCGTCGCCGCTCGGCGGCGCCAGCACCGCGTGGCTGGACGGCGCGTCGGGCCGCACGTAGACGCCGGGCTCGCCGCGCACGCGATGGCCGGTGACGCCGTACGTCTCGAGGGTCTTCAGGAGCGACTGCTCGAGGCGAAAGACGTATTCCTTGACGTAGACGCCGAGCCGGCGGAGGTCGACGAGCGGATAGGCGACGACCTGGCCCGGCCCGTGATAGGTGACCTGGCCGCCGCGGTCGCTGCGGACCACGGCGATCGTCCCGGGCTCCAGCACGTGCTCGCTCCTGCCGGCGACGCCTTGCGTGAAGACCGGCGGATGCTCGCAAAGCCAGAGCTCGTCGGGCGTGCCGTCGTCGCGCGACGCCGTGAAGGCGCGCATCGCGTCGAGCGCCAGGTCGTAGGCGACCGGGCCGAGCACCTTGACGATCATCGGCTCGGCATCGGCGGGCCTCAGAGCACGACCTTGACCATCGGATGGGTCGACAGTGTCCGGTACAGCTCGTCGAGCTGGTCGCGGCTCGTCGCGTTGACGGTGATCGTCACGCCGAGGTATTTCGAGCCGCTGCTCGGCCTGAGCTCGATCTCGGCAGCGTCGAAGCCCGGGTCGAAGCGGCGCGCGATCTCGGTGACGGCGCGCACGAAGCCGTCGGCGTTCGCGCCCATCACCTTGATCGGGAAGCGACACGGATACTCGATCAGCGACTGCTCGGCGGGAATGTTTCGCATCTGCGTGCTCATCCGCTTCAATTGGGGACGTCGCCGCCAACAGCAAGCAGGCGCGCGCTCACTCCATGCACGTGGTCAAGGGCGTCGCCGTGATTCGGATCAGCGTGTTGCCGCCACCGCCGAAGACGTTGCCGGCGGTGTACGTCAGGCAGCCTTCGCCGCGGTAGAGCGCCTGCACGCGCTGTGCGTCGCTGCCGAAGTAGAACGGGATCCAGCGCTTGCCGGTCTCGTGCCGGACCATGTTGTCGGGGCCGCCGATCAGCGCCGTGACCTCCTCCATCTGCATGCCGATCTGCAGCTTGGCGAACTTGCTGTTGCGTGCCGGCGTGCCGACGATCTCGCCGTCGAACTTGCCGTCGCGCGACTTGACGACCCGAGTCGGGCCGAACGGGCTCGCCGCCGGCGGAGCGGTCTGCGCCGCGGCGGCCGACGGCGACGCCCCGCCGCCGCTCGATGGCGGAGCGCTCGCGCAGGCGGCGACGACGACGGAAGCGGTGACGAGAGCGAGCGCGGAAACTGACTTCATGAGCGGATCTGAAAGGTGCGAGTGGAGAAGCGATGATTTTCGCTCATCGTGCTTGCATTCGCCGCTCGCAAGACATTCCTCAGAACGTGCGCGCGTGAGGCCGACGCGCGGCGG
>Ga0307416_100002400_pt1 | contig 10739 bp, 12 predicted proteins | sample DK1Cmetagenome_2_FD_203821 | JGI IMG/M metagenome (GOLD analysis project Ga0307416, IMG submission 203821) | Maize rhizosphere microbial communities from greenhouse at UC Davis, California, United States - DK15-C-3 | ecosystem: Host-associated > Plants > Roots > Rhizosphere > Soil | place...
CCCGCTCCGCTCCAACATAGACGCGGAAGTGAGGCGAAGGCAACCCCGACCCATCCAGGAGTTGCCAGACAAAGACTCACCGCTCGGCGAGCTTCTGCAGCTTTGCGAGCCGGCGGTGCGCGGACGCTTTCGTCGCGGGCGGCTTCAGACGCCGCGCCAGCTCCCTGAGGGAGAGGGTCGGGTTCCTGGCCCGCAACTGGGCGATTTCGCGCAACTCGGGCGAGAGATGCTCGAGCCGGCCGTCCGATTCGAGCCGGCGGATGGCGCGAAGCTGCGTCTCCGCAGCACGGCTCGCGCGGACGATGTTCGCGTGGTCGGCGTTGGCGAGCCGGTTCGCGCGGGAGCGGGTCGAGGCGACGACCGCGCTCTCCTCCAGGCCGAGCGCGGCCTGATGGGCTCCGAGAAAGGCGAGAAGCTCTGCGATCGTGTCGGTGGACTTCGCATACGCGACGGCATGGCGGCGCCGGTCGTGGATGGCGAGCCGGAAACCCTCGGCCTCCGCGAGCGAGGCGAGGAGCTCGGCGCCCTCGACACTCGCGCTCCGAAGCTCGAGATGGGCGTTTCGCGGGCCACTGACCGAGCCGGAGGCCAAAAGCGCGCCGCGCAGGTAAGCGGCGCGGCAGCACGAGCGGCCCACGACGCGCGCGGGCGGCCGCTCGAGCGGCGCGAGGCGCGAGTCGAGCACGCCGGCCTCGTTGAGCACCTGAAGGGCGCGTGCGTCGTCGTCGATGTGGATCTGAAAGCGCGTCGCATGCTCGAACGCCTGGCTCTTGAACGTCCGGATCTCTCCGGGCACGTCATACGACCGCAAAAGCGCGAAGGCGCGCCGCGCGACGGCCGGGCTCGCCACCTCCAGGTGCAGGGAGATTCGCCCCCCTCCGCGGAAGTGGACGCTGCCCGCGGTGCGCACGAGCGCGGACAGCTCCGCGAGACGGCAGCATGCTTTGCGCGGGTCGATCCCGGCCAGCTCGGCGCGAACGTCTTCAGAGAGCATGCTCGAGCTCGAGAAGGCGGCGCTTGTACTGGCCGCCGAGCGACCCGTACCCACCCAGCCCGCCCGCCGACACCACGCGATGGCAGGGCACGACCAGCGGGAAGCGGTTGCCGGCGCAGAAGGTGCCCGCGGCGCGCTGGGCGTTCGGATGGCCAGCCAGGGCAGCGAGCTCGCCGTAGGTGACCGTCTCGCCGTAGGGCACCGTCCGCAGGACATCGGCGAGGGCGACCTGAAACTCCGTGCCCCAGGAGAGGTCGACCTCGACGCTTTCGAACGAGACGCGCTCGCCGGCGAAATACCGGCGCACGCGATCGACCAGAGGGTGCTCGATCGCCTCCGCGCGCGTCTCCCGAGCGGAGGGAAGCTCGTGGTAGAGAAGCCGCCCTCCGTCGAGGTAGAGCTCGCCCACTCCCCAGCCTGGGACCTCATACGAGAGCACCTGCACGCTCATACAATGCCCGCTCGGCCGACCGTGGCGAAGCATGAAACCGAAACGGGGCGGCCGCCCGATACCAGTCGGTTGCCGCCCCGCTTCGAATCGGCGCATCCCCCTGCGCCGAGCAAGGGGACATCCCGTCGGGCCATGGGCGTCCGACCCCCGTGAAGACGCCCGCGCGCTGGTATCGGGGCGGGGCCAACCTAACATCGGCTCACGATGATTACAACGGTCAAAGTGTAAAGATCCCCACAGCGCCGCTCTTCCGCGGCACCCCAGGCCCCGGGTGCGCATAATCCCTGCATGAGCGCACCAGGAATCTTCAAGCCCGTTCCGCCTGTCAACGAGCCGATTCGCACCTATGCACCGGGGTCGCCCGAGCGCGCAAGCCTCCAGCTCCGCCTGGAGCAGATGAAGCGCGAGCAGCCCGAGATCCCGTGCATCATCGGCGGCAAGGAGGTCGAGACCGGGACCTTCAAGACGGCGGTCATGCCGCACGACAAGGACCACGTGCTCGCGAACGTCCACCAGGGCGGGGCGAAGGAAGTCGAGATGGCGGTCGAGGCCGCGGGCAAGGGCTGGCAGGACTGGCACCGGCTGCCGTGGGAGGAGCGCGCCGCGGTCTTCTACCGCGCCGCCGAACTCCTCGCCGGCCCCTGGCGCGACACGCTCAACGCCGCCACGATGCTCGGCCAGTCGAAAACAGCACACCAGGCCGAGATCGACGCCGCCTGCGAGCTCATCGACTTTTGGCGCTTCAACCCCTACGTCATGAACCGGGTCTATGAGGAGCAGCCCTTCTCAGGACCGGGCTCCTGGAACCGGATGGAGTACCGCCCGCTCGAGGGCTTTGTCTTCGCCGTCACGCCGTTCAACTTCACGGCCATCGGCGGGAACCTGCCGACCGCCCCGGCGCTCATGGGCAACACATCGGTCTGGAAGCCGGCCGGCACCGCGATGCTCTCCGCCTACTACACGATGAAGCTCCTCCAGGAGGCCGGGCTGCCCGACGGCGTAGTCAACCTCGTCTATGGCTCCGGCAAGGACATCGGCGAAGCCGCGCTCGCGAGCCCCGAGCTCGCAGGCGTCCACTTCACCGGCTCCACCCCGGTCTTCCAGTCCATGTGGAAGACGATCGGCGCGAACATCGCCGACTACCGCAACTACCCGCGCATCGTCGGCGAGACGGGCGGCAAGGATTTCATCGTCGCGCACCCGACCGCCGACGTGGACGAGCTCGCGACGGCGATCGTGCGCGGCTCCTTCGAATACCAGGGGCAGAAGTGCTCCGCCGCCTCCCGCGTCTACGCGCCCTCGAACCTCTGGCCCGAGCTCAAGGAGCGCCTCGTCGCGCAGGTCGGGGAGCTTCAGGTCGGCGACGTGTCCGACTTCTCCAACTTCATGGGCGCAGTCATCGACGCGAGCTCTTTCAAGACGCAGAAGGAGGCGATCGAAGAGGCGAAGGCTCACGCCAAGTCGAGCGTGGTCGTTGGCGGAGGCGTCGACGACAGTGAGGGCTATTTCGTCGAGCCCACGGTGATCGAGACCGAGGACCCGAACTTCCGCCTCCTGCGCGACGAGCTCTTCGGCCCGGTGGTGACCGCCTACGTCTACCCGGAGAAGAAGTGGGACGAGACCCTCGACCTCGTTGACAAGACCGCTCCCTACGGGCTCACCGGCGCAATCTTCTCGGACGACCGGCTCGCCCTCGTCGACGCCGAGGAGAAGCTCCGCTACGCGGCGGGCAACCTCTATCTGAACGACAAGCCGACGGGCGCCGTCGTGGCGCAGCAGCCGTTCGGCGGCTCGCGGGCCTCGGGCACGAACGACAAGGCCGGCTCGATGTGGAACCTCATCCGCTGGGTGAGCCCGCGCACGATCAAGGAGACGTTCAACCCGCCGACGGATTACCGCTATCCGTTCCTCGGCGGCGACGACGGCAGCGCGTAAACCCCTCCGAGGGATGCCGGGGCGCCTGATCGGCGCCGACTAGTCGCGGTAGGGGATCTGTATGTCTGAACCGCATTACGAAGCCGACGACGACGCGTACTGGCGTCCCCTCGGCCAGCTCCTTGTCCAGCGCGGCCTCCTGAGCGCCGAAGAGCTCGAAGCTGCGCTCGACGAGCAGGAGCGCACGGGCGGGCGCCTGGGCGAGATCTTGCTCCGCCAGGGCCTTCTCTCCAGGCTCGCGCTCGCGAGCAGCCTGCACGAGCAGTCGCTTGCCCCCGAGCCTGAGAGCGGTTTTGGCTCGGGCCTCCGCAGCGCCCTCGGCGGGGCCGACACGCTGCCGCACGAGGGCGCCGACGACGGGCCGGAGATGGAAGGCGGCTTCGGCTCCGGGCTCCGCCGCGCCCTCGAGAAGCACGAAGACGAGAGCTAGACGCCGCTTCCGAACACGCAGGCGGGCATTCCGACCGTGCGCGCGTACAGGTCGGTGAAGCCTGTCTTACGGTGGAGGACGCCAGCAGCGTCGACGTAATCCTCTTGGTTTTTCGCTTTCGTGGCTTCTTGTAGACGCTCGAGTGCCGCGAGGGCGTCTCGGCGCCTGTGGAGGAATAGGGCGTACGGAGGCTCGTAGTTTGGCGGAGGCTGCAATGCCGCGAGCTCGGCTTGGATCTCCCTCTCGCGGCCGAGCTCGATTCTGATCGCGCGAACGTACTGCCCTCCATCCGGAGGCGGAACCGGGCTGACGACGAATCTGCCCCGCGGATCGCGAGCGCAAATCGAGTTGGCGTCCTTCACAACCTTGTCCCAGCGGCGCTCGCGGTCATGTGCGTCCTCGAGCGCCGCGGTGACTTCGTTGAACGGCGCTCGAATGTCGGGCAGCTGCGAGCGGAGGTCGTCGACACTCCCTGTCGCCGCCGCGACGACAAGAGCCACGCCGCCGATGACCGGGGCTAGCACGAGACCCTTGAGCATCGAGATTATTCTGCGCCGGTCGTACCGAGAACTCCCCCCTCGGAGGTGTAGACCCGCGGGCCAAAAGGCGGGCAGGCTGAGAAGGGGCTAGGCGCCGCCCGCGCGGTGCAGGGCCGCGTAGATCTGCCTGCCCGTCTTCGCCGGCACTCCGGGCACGCCCTCGAAGTCCTCGGGCCCCGCGGCCAGGATCCGCTCCGGCGAGCCGAAGTGCCTGATGAGCGCGCGGCGCCGCGCCGGCCCAACTCCGGGTAGCGCGTCGAGAATCGACTCATGCGCGCGCGACTCACGCCGCTGGCGGTGGAAGCCGAGCGCGAAGCGGTGCGCCTCATCGCGGATCCGCTGTAGCAGCTGGAGGCCGGGCGAGGCCGGGTCGAGCACGATCGGGTCAGGCCGGCCGGGCACGAAGACCTCCTCCTCCCGCTTCGCCAGCGAGATCACCGCCACACGCGGGAGGTCGTACGCCTGCATGGCGGCGAGCGCGGCCGAGAGCTGACCTTTGCCGCCGTCGATGACCACGAGGTTCGGGATGGATGCGAAGCCTTCGTCGTACTCCTGCATCGTGGTTGCCGGCTGGGCGCGCGCGAACCGGCGAGACACGACCTCGGCCATCATCGCGAAGTCGTCCTGCCCGCCCTGCTTGCGGATCCCGAACTTGCGGTAGTGCGCCTTCTTGGGCAGTGCGTCCTGGAAGACCACCATCGAGCCGACGGGCGCCTGGTCCTGGATGTTCGAGATGTCGAAGCACTCGATCCGCAGCGGAAGGCTTTCGAGGTTGAGGGACTCGCGAAGCTCCTCGAGCGCCTCGATCCGGCGAAGGCGCTTGCGCTCGGTCTGCGCGGTGTCGTGCTCCAGCGCGAGCTCGGCGTTCTGCTGCGCGAGCTCCTGGAGCCGCCGCTTCTCGCCCCGCTGGGCAGCCCGCACCTCGACTCGCGACCCGCGCTCCTCCGAGAGGAACTCCGAAAGGGCCCCGCTCGGCCGCGTCTCGGGCGGGACGATGATCTGCGGCGGGATGCTCGGCGCGCTCCCGTAGTACTCGAGCGCAAAGGCCTCGAGGAGGGAGTCGATGTCCTGGCCAGCGACGTTCTCGAGGAAGAAGCTGTGCCGGTCGGTGAGACGGCCGCCCCGGAGCGGGAAGACCTGCACTGCCGCGTCGTCGCGCCCGACCGCAATGCCGATGACGTCGACGGTGCCGATCGCCCGCTTGTCCGCGGCCTGCCGCTCGGCCAGGTGCCGCACCGAGTAAAGCCGGTTGCGATAGCGGGCTGCAGCCTCGAAGTCCTGCTGCTCGGCTGCCGCGCGCATCTTCCCCTCGAGCTCGCGCTGGATCGGCCTCGACTCGCCCGAGAGGAACTCGATGACGCGCTCGATGATCCCGCGGTAATCCTCCTTGGAGACATAGCCGACGCACGGCGCCAGGCAGCGTTCGATGTGGTAGTCGAGGCATGGGATGCCGGAATGGCGCCCGGGCTGCGGGCCTTCACAGGGCCGGTACGCGAAGACGCGGTTGAGGACGTCAAGGGTCTCCCGTACCTTCTTCGCGTTCGCGTACGGCCCGAAGTAGACGACCCCGCGGCGATGCCGCTCGCGCGTGAACATCACGCGCGGATAGTCGTCCTCCACGGTCACCGCGATGTAGGGATAGGACTTGTCGTCACGCAGGCGGACGTTGAAGGGCGGCCGGTGTCGGCGGATCAGGTTCTGCTCGAGGTGGAAGGCCTCTGTCTCGTTCGAGGTCACGATCACCTCGATGCGCTCCACCCGCTCCGTGAGGTTCTCGAGCCCAGGACGCGAGTCACCACCGCGGAAGTACGAGCGCACGCGCGAGCGCAGGGACTTGGCCTTGCCCACGTAGAGGACGGTGTCCTTCGAGCCGCGGAAGAGGTACACGCCCGGCTTCGCGGGGATGCCCTTCAGCTGCGCTTCGATGCGCTCCGTGCGGCTTTCTGCGGTGGTGGTCATGCCTGTTCAAGCCTAGCCCGTGGGAATACGAGCGCCGGGACGGCGGTTCTACCCAGAGCATGGCCACGCCAGCTCAGCCCGAGTTCCTCGAGGCCACGTACGGCTCCGTCTGCCGCAGCACACGCTGCGACGAGAAGCGGCGCCGCACTCTCGAGAGCGTCGTCCACCTCGCCGTGGAGCTCGCACGTGAGGGACGCGAGGGCCGTAAGGTCGGCACGCTCTTCGTCATCGGAGACGTGGACAACGTGCTCGCGCAGTCGCGCTCACTCCTCCTCGACCCGCTCTACGGGCACTCCGAGGACGTCCTGCACGTCGAGCGCCCCGAGTTCCGCGAAACAGTCAAGGAGCTCTCCCAGCTCGACGGCGCCTTTGTCGTCAGGGACGACGGCACCTTCGTCTCGGCCGGCCGCTACGTGGACGTCGAGGTCGGCGCTGCCGAGAACTTCCTCCCCGGCCTAGGAACGCGGCACGCCGCCGCGGCGTCGGTGAGCCGGCAGACGAACGCGATCGCCGTCGTCGTCTCGCAGAGCTCGGTCGTGCGCGTCTTTGCGAACGGCCAGGTGCGCGCTGAGATCATCCCCGAGCTCTTCCTCATGTCGAAGGAGGGCCTCTTCGCCTCCCGCGCGGACGTGCGCCAGGTGCCTGAGGCCGGCGTCACCCTCGCCGTCGCCGACTAGAGGTTGAGCCCACCCGGTTGCCCGCTCGTCGAGTGGGCTCCCTTCCGAAGGTAGGGCGGGAAACGTGACGCAAGCGGCTACGATTGCGCCGTGGCCGGGGAGACCTCGACGCAATACGTCGCGTACACGCTCTACAAGGCGGATCTCGCCTGGCTGCGGCTTCCGATTGAGGAGCGCAATGCGGGCAAGGAGGCCTTCGCCGAGGTCGTCTCGGCCTGGCAGGAGCGGATGGAGCTTCGCTCTTACAGCTTCGTCGGGGTCAGGCCCGAGGTCGACTTCATGCTCTGGAAGCTCACCGAGCGCTACGACGACCTCCGCGAGCTGACTACCGACCTGAACGGGACTCCGCTGGCGCCCTATCTGACGACGCCGTACTCCTATCTCGCGACCACCAAGCCGTCGCAGTACTTCGAGGACAAGAGCAAGCGGCCACGGCGGGTGGTGCCCCGCGGAGCGCCCTACCTCGTTGTCTACCCCTTCGTGAAGAAGCGCGAGTGGTACTCGCTGCCGATGGACGACCGCCGGCGCGCCATGCAGGAGCACGCGGCGGTCGGCAGCCGCTTCGTCACGATCACGAACCACACGACGTACTCGTTCGGGATCGACGACCAAGAGTTCATGACGGCGTTCGAATGCGAGAGTCCCGCCGACTTCCTCCAGCTGATGATGACGCTCCGGGAAACCGAGGCGTCGTGCTACACCGAGCGCGACACGCCGATCTTCGTCGGCACGGCGCAGGAACTGTCTGAGATCCTCGATTCGCTCGACGGCGCCGCCACCCGCGTCGAGGCGTAGACGGTTGGGCCGCCGCGATGCGGCGGCCCCGAAACCCGTCCCTTAGCCGTCCGACCTGTCGTTGGGCAGGTCGTCGCGGTCGGCCCAGTAGGGCTCGCTGCTTCCGGCCTTCGCAAGGCCACGACTGACCATGTAAGCCGAGCCGACGATTGCGACATACAGCCAGGCGCGACTGGCGGAGAATGCGTCGCCGCCGTTACCCCCCGCCGACCCGCTGTCGCCGTCGTCGCCGACGACCCAGGCGGCGATCAAGATGCCGACGATCAGCGCGACCATCGCCCAGAACTCGGTCGTCTTGAACGCCTTCTTCGTCTCGGTGGTCAGGCGTGCGAGCACTGCGCTGTTGCCCCGAGAAACGGGCGTCGTACGCGCCCTGTTGACGTCTACTGCCAAGGAGACCCCCTTTTTTCACTCGCGCCCCTCCGGCGCGAGTAGTTCACTCTGCCCACGCGTCTCCCGAGTAAACCCGGCGATCAGTAGCCATACGTGTGCTCGCGGCGCCAGACGCGCCAGAGCGAGTATCCACAGGCAGCGAGCACGAAGATGAAGACGAGCATCTCCAGGCTCCCGCTCGGATAGGGGGCCAGGATCGCGGCGCCCACGTTCACGACGGCGAGGCCCCCCGCGCCGTAGAACACCGCGCGCGAGCTCGCCGACCACATGGCGATCTCGCCCCGCCGCTCCCGCCAGAGCAAGAAGAGGAAGAAGGCGATCGCGAGGAAGAACGCGATCCGCGCGATCAAGAGCAGGCTGAAGAGCGCCGTCTGCAGCTGGAGCAGCCAGATCCCGACGGCGATCAGGAGGATGATCGCGAAGCCGCGGACTGTGGGGTTGATCCGGCTCATGCCGTGGTGAACGCGCGGATCGAGAGCGCCGTCGCCAGGAGCGTAGCTCCCACAAACCACGCCAGGCGCCGGGCCGGCACGGGCGGCGCATAGAGCCAGGGCGAGAGCGCGGCGAGGAGCGCGAACGTCCCGTACGCGTAGTGGAGCTTGTCCGGGGCCCGCCGGCCGTCGGAGAGGAGCAGGAGCCCGAGTGCGACCTGGGCGATCAGGAGCGACTGGCCGAGCGCGAGCGCGTGCGCGTACAGGGGTCCGGGGTAGCGCTTCCGCCACAGGTAGATCCCGCCCCAGCCGAAGGCGAGGAGGTTCACGGTGATGACGAGCACCGCGTTCAGCTGGTGGAGGCCCAGCACGGTCGCCACCCTAACGTTGCGTACGCTCATGAGGTGATCGAGGAAGGCACGGCGATGCCCGACTTCGACCTCGTCAGCGAGTCGGGCGAGAGCGTCCGCTTGTCCGGCCTTCGCGGCTCGCCGGTCGTGCTCTACTTCTATCCAAAGGACGACACGCTAGACGCTATTCAACAGTAGCGCCGTATCCTCTTCGGGGCGGCGCCTAGACGCCCAGACAAGCGCGCAGGGCGCGACAACTCCTAGGCGGCTGGCGCTCAGCTAGCTCCGTCGTTGTAGGGCCGTCCAGCGTGGGAGCCGGGACTCACCAGGATCCCGGACAAAGGACACCGGCGAAAGCCGGCCGGTTGATTGGGACGGCGCCGTAGCGGGTGAGTAGAGCCGGCACCGCGAGCCCCGTCCGAGGCCGAAGGATCACCAGTTAGCGGCTCGCCTCGAGGGCGAGTGTGGATACCTGGCAGACACGCAAAACCTTCGGATAGGACGGCGGCGATCGGGGGCGGCGACCCTCTGTAGGAGGGCCGACGGTGAGGGACTCGACGGGTTGAAGGGTGCAGGAGATCATTCCGCTGAGTTGCCAGACCTGAGAGCAGATACGCGGGCCTCGGGGCGCACGCCGAGGGCACACCCAGGAACGGGAGGTAAAGAAAACCGTGAAAGAAAACAGAGTCAGAACCCTTCAGATCGTCAACGCGTCGCGGCCGGCGACGTACGGCGAGTGCGCGTCTTGACGAGTGCGGTCTGGGCGCAAGTTTTTGCATCCGGCGAGCGTCCTTATGGCGTCAGGCAAGTCCAGCAAGTTAGCTCTCGGGAGGTTCGACAACTCGCGTGGCGAACCCCGCGGGGATGTGGAAACAGGACGAGTCCGGACGCGTTCATACGCCGTTGGAGCCTGTCGTTCTCGGGGCGACGCTAGCCCTGATCCCCGTCCTCATCATCGAGGCGGATGCGAACTCGCACGCGTGGCAGGAGGTTGCGACAGTCGCGAACTGGATCATCTGGGCAATCTTTGCGACCGAGTTGACCGCCGTGCTCGTAGTTGCCCCTCGAAAGAGAGCTGCCCTGCGAACGCATTGGCTCGACGTTGCAATCGTCGTCCTCACGATCCCGCTCTTGGGAAAGGTGTTCGCCTGTTCCGACTCGCACGTTTCTTCCGTCTCCTGCGCTTCGGGGTCATCGTGTCTCGCGCTCTGCAAGCCGAGCGGCGCCTGACATCGGGAGACTCACTTCGCATCGCCTCGATCCTGACCGTGACCGCGGTCGCGTCTCGATTCGTGAAGCAGGAGCGAGGGGATGAGCATGAGGAACTAATGGAAACGCTTCGCCGGATCGAGGCTGACGTGGCGGACTTGAAGTCCCAGATGAGATGAGCGAAGCAGGGGCACCGTTACGTCGATGAGCTTCACCAGCAAACTGCTCCGCTCTGCCTGGACGGCGAATCGCGTCGAGCGGGCCGTGAGGAACCCAGCGCGCTACCGCGAAGCAACGGGCGAAGTCGAAGGCGATGAGCAGCGTCGGTTTCTGGCGCGCATGGAACCGCTGGTGGCGTGCCTAAGTGCCCACGTCGCTCGACAACGGCCGACGCTCGCCGCGCAAGGTCCTACGCGCCGTCGTCGCTCGGCTGCTCGGACGGAAATAGAGGCAACCTTGGCCTTGGAGAACCTGGCCCTAGGGCTGAGTGCTTCCGACGGTTTGGACTGCGTCTGTGGTCGTACCCGCTTCGGTAGTCGTGCCGGGATTTGTGGTTGTCGAGCTGCTCGGCGTCGC
>Ga0307416_100002402_pt1 | contig 10738 bp, 10 predicted proteins | sample DK1Cmetagenome_2_FD_203821 | JGI IMG/M metagenome (GOLD analysis project Ga0307416, IMG submission 203821) | Maize rhizosphere microbial communities from greenhouse at UC Davis, California, United States - DK15-C-3 | ecosystem: Host-associated > Plants > Roots > Rhizosphere > Soil | place...
CGGCCGCCATTTCCTGATCCATTTCGTCGAGCGCGTCGGCGATGGCCTGCACCTGCGTGCGCTTCGCCGATTTCGCGGCGAGCGCCGCGCATTCGGCTTCGATCACGTACCGCGCGCGCAACAGCTCGAACGGTCCCGCCGCCGCTTCGGCGGCGCCTGCGGCAGCGTCGCCGTCGTGTGCGCGGACGTAGATCCCCGATCCGATCCGCACCTCGACCAGCCCCTCGACCTCCAGCGCGATCAGCGCCTCGCGCACCGAAGGCCGCGACACGCCGAGCTGCCGCGCGAGGTCGCGCTCCGGCGGCAGCCTCGACCCGGCCGTGTACTCGCCGCGCCGGATCAGGTCGCGAATCTGGTCGGCGATCTGCCGGTACAACCGCCGGGGCTCGATGCTCTGGAACGGCATGGCGCGGCCGCGCCCGACTGTCGCAGGCGTTGCGTGGAAACGGCGAAGGCTACGCGGGCACGGTCAGGTGGTCAAGTGGCATGACCAATTAGCGGGGCTGCGCGCCGAAGATGTCGGCGTAGCGCTTCGCCCACCTGGCGGAGTCCTCGACCGCGGCGCGCGAATCGACGAAGCGAAGCGGAAAGCGGTTCAGCGGCGTTTCGACGCTGCGGTTCGTCGGCACGAAGTCCCGCGACAGCAAGAGCTTCTGCCCCTCGAGCCCGATCGCGAATTCGTAGAACAGCAGCGCCGCGTTCGGATGCGGTGCCTTCGCGGCCACGCCGACGCCGTTCACGCGCGCGATGGCGGGCGGCAGGACGAACCAGTCGATCGGCGCGCCCTTGTTCTTCAGTTGCTCCGCCTTGTAGTTGTAGACGGTGAGCGCGAGCGGCACCTCGCCCGACGCGACCAGGTTGGCGAGCAGCGTGTGCCCCTTGCGGACCGAGACGCCGTTCGTCGCGACGATCGCCCGGAACGTGCGCTCGGCGTTCGCCTCGCCGAGCAGGCCGGTCACCGTGGCGAACCAGTCGGCGTCCTCGGCCTCGATGCCGAGGCGGCCCTTCCACCGCGGGTCGGCGAAGCCCTCGTACGTCGTCGGCAACTCGGATTTCTGCACCAGCGACGTGTTGTAGGCGAAGGCGAAGATCACCAGTCGCGTGCCGATCCACTGCCGATGCCCCTGCACGGCTTCCGGCAGCATGTCGCGCGCCGCCGGCGTCTCCACCGGCGCGAGCAGCTTCTCGCGGACCATCGCCTCGAGCTCGGGCCCATTGGTCTCGAACACGTCGACGTCGAAGCGGCCGGCCCGCGCCTCGGTGATGCCGCGCTGCAACACTTTCTCCGAGCTGGCGCGCCACACGTTCGTGCGAACCCCGTACTTGCGCTCGAACGCATCGGTCAGGACCTTGAAGTCCTCGACCGGCGTCGACGTGTAGATCGTGAGCTCGCCTTCGCGCTTCGCCGCGGCGGCGAGCTTGTCCATCCGATCCGGACCGTCGTACTTCGGCAGCGACTGCGCGAGCGCACCGGCGGCGGCGGCCACGCACGCCGCCACCAGCAGCCGTGCACCCCGTCGTCGCCATCGACTCGAAAGCATCGCCGGTTCAGAAGTTGTGGGTGATGCCGAGCGCGAACTGCTGCGGATCCGCGCCCGGCGGCACGTCGACGCCGTCGACGTTGTTGTATTGCGCGGAGCGGCCGTTCCACAGCTTCGCGTACAGCGCGAACAGGTACGTGCGCTTCGACAGGTAGTACGCGGCGCCGAGCGAGAACTGGCGTCCGTCCAGGCCGCCCGTGCCGCACGGCACGCCGTCGAACAGCTGGCAGCTTCCCGCCGAGGCGTAGGCGAATGCGGCTGCGGTGCGCCACGCGCCGCTCCACCGCGAATCGACGCCGAGGCTGTACGCGACGTGGCGATAGCGCTCGAAGTGTCCGGCCTCGCCGCCGCGCTCCTTGTATTCCATCCGCGCGACGTTGCCCTGGATCGTGTGCTCGCCCAGGCGGTACTGAAGCGTGGCGCGGATGCCCGTGTCGCGCGCGTTCGCATCGGGATCGCTCGTGTTCGACAGCGCCGACGGGACGTTGCGCGAGCCGCCGAACGTATCGTTGTGGATCTCGTAGGCGAGCGCGCCGTAGAACGGTCCGTTCTCGTACAGCACGCCGAGCGACACCAGCCACGCGTTGCGCGACGACGTCTCGGACTCGTCCGGAGAATATTGCACCATCGCCTGCAGGCCCGACCATTCGGGCGACTCGTAGCGCGTCGAGTTCGCGCGCCGCAGGTGGAAGCTGCCGGCGGAGCTGTCGCCGAAGCCCTGCTTCGACAGCACGTTGCTGTTGGACACGAAGTTGCCGCTCGACACGCCGAGGAACGACAGCGTGTCGCCGATCTCCTTGTACACGGTGTCGAAGCCACCCATCTTCAGCGTGCCGAGCCGGTCGCTCCGGAGGCCCACGAACGTGTCGCGGCTCGCGAGTTGCGTGCCGCCGGTGTCGACCTGGATCCGCTGCTCGATCTGGAAGAAGGCCTTCAGGCCGCCGCCGAGCGCCTCCTCGCCGCGGAAGCCGAGCCGCGAATTCGACGAATCCATCTGGACGTTGCTGTCGATCGTCTCGCCGGTCGGCGGCTGCGCGAGCGTGCTGACGTCCGCACCCAGCGGTGTCGACCCGGTCATCCGCACCCAAACGACTTCCGGAAACAGGCGGCCGTAAACGGTGACGGTTTGCGCGGCCCCGGGTACGGCCGCCATCAGTGCGACAAGCGCGAAGATGGCCCGGCGGGCAGGAATCATCGGTTGCTTCTCTCCCCTCGGCTGGCTTGCCGTCTTGTTGTCGCGCCGGCCCGCAGCGCCTGTCCCGCTGTTCCTCCATGCGGAACAGGGTGTCTCCCGGCGCGACCGTAGCAAATGCAGGCCGTGCCCGTCAAGCCGGATCGGCGGTCAACCGCCGTCGGACTTGAGGGCGAGCAGGCTCTCTGGCGCGATACGCACGTGCAGCGGCTCGCCGATTTTCGTCGCGAGCCGCGGATGCGCGCGCGCGAGCAGAACACGATCGCAGACGCGCACGCGGAAGTCGATCGACTCACCGAGATAGACCTTCTGCTCGACGCTCCCCGGCCATGCGTTGACACCGGCGAGCGGCGTTTCGGCAAGTTCGACGTCTTCCGGCCGGGCCGTCAGCACGACGCGATCGCCGACACCAAGGTCCTCGCTCGGCGTCGCCGCCACGCTGCCGATCTCGCTTTCCACGCGCACGCGCGCGCCGTCGGCGTCGAAGCCTCGGACTTCGCCACGCAGAAAATTCGTCGTGCCGACGAAATCGGCGACGAACGGATTCGCCGGGCGCGCATAGATCGAGCGCGGCGTCCCGACCTGCACGAGGCGCCCGCCGCTCATCACGCCGATCTCGTGCGACAGCGCGAGCGCCTCGCTCTGGTCGTGCGTCACATAGACGGTCGTGACGCGCAGCTCGCGCTGCAGGCGCTTCAGCTCGAAGCGCATCCGCTCGCGCAGCTTGGCATCGAGATTCGACAGCGGCTCGTCGAGCAGCAACAGCTTCGGCTCCATCACGAGCGCGCGCGCGAGTGCCAGGCGCTGCTGCTGGCCACCGGAGAGCTTCGTCGCGTCACGGTCGGCGAGATCGTCGAGCGCCACCGTCTTCAGCACGCGCAGCACGCGGTCGCGAACCTCGGCGCGCGACATCCGGCGCGGTCCGGCGACGAGCGGGAACGCGACGTTGCGAAACACGTTCATGTGCGGCCAGATCGCGTACGACTGGAATACGACGCCGAAGCCGCGCCGGTTCGCCGGCACGAACACGCCTCGCGCGGCCGAGAACACGACGGTCGATTCGACACTGATCTCGCCCGCGGCCGGCCGCTCGAGCCCGGCGATCGAGCGCAGCGTCGTCGTTTTGCCGCAGCCGCTCGGTCCGAGCAGCGTGAAAAAGCGGCCGCGCGGCACGTCGAACGACACGTCGGCGACGGCGCGCACCGTGCCGCCACGCCCGGCGTACTCGGTCGTAAGGCCGCGCACGGACAGCATCAGGCGGCTCCGACGCCGAGGCGGCCCGTGAGCCGCTGCGCCACGAGCGCGAGTGCGAGCAAGGCGCCGATCATCAGCACGCCAAGCGCCGACAGCTCGACATACTGGCCGTTCTCCCACATTTCGAAGATGACGATCGACAGCACCTCGGTGCGGGGGCCGTACAGCAGGATCGAGCTCGACAGCTCGCGGATCGAGACGATGACGATGTAGAGCCAACCCGCCACCAGGCCCGGCGCCAGCAGCGGCAGCACGATATGGCGAAATGTCGCCCACCACGAGGCGCCGCTGGTGGCGGCCGATTCCTCGAGTTCGCGGTGGATGCCGAGCATCGACGCCGCGTTGTAGCGCATGCCGTACGGCAGGAAGCGCGTCACGTAGGCGATCAGCAGGATCCACAGCGTCCCGTACACGCCGATATCGACGTGCAGGTAGAAAACCATCAGCGCAAGGCCCACGACCAGGCCGGGAACGACCATCGGCAGCGAAGCCATCTGATCGACGAGCGCGCGGCCGCGCCCGCGCGTGCGCACCACCACCCAGCAGACGACCGCCGTCAGCAGCATGATCACGGTGGCGGTTCCGATTGCGAGCACAACGCTATTGAGCGTCGCGCGGGCGATCGCCGGGAATCCCAGCACGAAACGGTAAGGTTCGAGCGTCAGGTGCGCGAGCGCCGCTCGGGAAGGAACGGCGTAGAACGTCTGGAACGACGACCACAGCAGCACCAGGAACGGCAGGCCGATCAGCAGCAGGAAATAGACGATGCAAAGCGTCGCGACCGGCATCCGCCAGCGGCCGAGCTCGATCGGGCGCGCGCGAAAGCCCTTCCCGGTCACCGTAGCGTGGCGCTCGCCGCGCGCGAGCAGGCGCGACTGGAACCACAGCCCGGCCGACGCGATCGCGAGCAGCGCGACCGCATACGCGGACGCGAGGCCCACGTTTGCCGGATAGCGATGAACCGCCGCGAAGATCGCGGACGTCAGCACCGGAATTCCGCCGGGGAGCCCGAGCAGCGCCGGCACCTCGAACGACTCGAGCGCACGCACGAACAGAATCAGGATCGTCGCAAAGGCGGCGGGCCACGCGAGGCGGAACGTGATTTGCGCAAAAACCGCTCGCAGCGACGCGCCGCTGGTGAGTGCGGCCTCCTCCAGCGCCGGGTCCATCGCGCGAAACGCGGCGCTCATCATCAAAAACGCCATCGGCGAGTAGTGCAGGCCGTCGACAAACGCCATTCCGGCCAGCGTGTACACGTTCACGAAGACGTGGTCGGTTCCGAACAACGCGCGCAACGCGACGTTGACGAGGCCGATCCGCGGGCTGCCGAGAAGCATCCACGCGACGACGAAGAGCACGCCGGGGATGACGAGCGGAACGAGCGAGAGCGCGAAGAACAGCCGCTTGAACGGCGCGTCGGTGCGCTCGTTGACGAATGCGAGCAGCGTGCCGAGCGTGAATGCGACCAGCGCCGCGCCGGCCGCGAACTGCAACGAGTTGCCGAGCAGCCATGCCGTGTCGCGGCTCGAGTATGCGGCCCGGTAGTGATCGAGCGTGAAACGTGTCGCCTCGGCGGCACCCGCGGGCGCGTGCGCGCTCTGCCACAGCATGAAGCCGAGCGGCACGAGTGCCAGCCAGGCCACCAGCGCGATGCTGACGCCGACGACGAGCGCGCGCATGCGCCCGCGCCTAGCGGCTGCTCACGGCGTGGCGGCGCCGGCGGCACCCCGTGGCGGTCGCCAGCCGAGGCGTTGCGAGATCGCATTGCCGGTGGCCATCGCTTCCTCGCCATAGCGGTGCAACGTCTTGCGATCGACGCGCTGCACGGGGCCGGCGACGCTGACGGCGGCGATGACGTCCCCCCGATGGTCGCGAATCGGGGCGGCGGCCGAGCGCAGGCCGATTTCGAGCTCCTCGTCGTCGAGCGCGAAGCCTCGCATGCGCACGCTCGAAAGCTCGTCGCGCAACCGCTGTGGTTTGACGATCGTCTTCGGCGTGCACGGCACGAGGCCGGCGGCAATCACGCGCTCGACCGTTTCCGGGGAACGGTAGGCGAGCAGCGCCTTGCCCTCGCTGCAGCAATGCGCCGGGACGCGCGCGCCGAGATTCGACTGCATGCGGATTGCTTGCGGGCTCGCGATGTTGTTGACATAGAGCACGCTCGCGTCGTCGAGCACGGTCAGGTGCGCCGATTCGCCCGTGCGCTCCATCAGCGCGCGCAGGTACGGTCGCGCCTCGCTGACGACGTTCATCTTGCGCCGCACCAGCATGCCGAGCTCGAACAGCTCGAGCCCGAGCCGGTATGCGCCGGTCTCCGGGTTGCGCGCAAGGAAGCCGGCCTCGACGAGCGTCGAGGCGATCCGGTGCACGGTGCTCTTGGCGAGCCCGAGCCGGCGCGCGAGGTTGCTGATGCCGATCTCGTATTCGGTGTCCGAGAACGCCTTGACGAGCCGCGTCGCATTCGCGACCGACGACAGCCGCGCGCCGCGCGGCCTGCCCGTTTTTCCGCTTTCGCCCATCCGTCTCTCCCGACCGGGCCCGTTCCGCATTCCGGAACGCGAGTCTACCAAGCTGCCCGGAAAAAGGGCGCCGCGGCACGCCGTCAAGCGCCCGGCGCGGCACCGCCCCTGCAACAGCGATCCGGCACCACCGGCCGTGGCAGGCGAAGCCGCTTGCGTCCGTGTCGCGGGCGTCGCATTCTTCGCGTTGCAGAATCGCTTTCGCCCCGGGGCGCACGATGGCCGCATTCTCCCCGCACACGGAGTTCCTGACGCTCGGGGAAGACCTCTCCGGCTATCTCGCGAAGCCGCATGGCGTGCCCGGCATCGGCGTCGTCGTCCTGATGGAGGCGTTCGGGCTCAACGCGTTCGTCAAGGGCGTGTGCGAGCGCTTCGCCCGTGCGGGCTACATGGCGCTCGCACCCGACATCTACCATGGCGACCGGTTCGAGTACGCCGACCGCGAGCGTGCGATCGCGCGCACGAACGACGTCGACGACGACGTCGCGATGCGCGAGGTCGGCGCGGCGCTCGACATGCTGGTCGCGCAGGGCGCGCGCGAGGGGCGGCTCGCCGTCATGGGGTTCTGCATGGGCGGGCGCCTCGCCTTCCTCGCCAACGCGATCCACGGCAGCCGCCTCGCCGCGTCGGTCGCGTTCTACGGCGGCGGCATCGCGCCCGCGGTTCCGCGCGGCAAGCGCAAGCCGCTCATCGACCGCGCCGGCGATCTCAAGGCGCCGCAACTGCTCGTCTACGGCGGACGCGACGCGTCGATCGCCAGCGACGAGCACGCGCGCATCGCCAAGGCGCTGTCGGACGCGAACAAGCGCTACACGATGGCCGTCCTGCCCGACGCGCCGCACGCCTTCGCGACAACCGACCGCGAGAGCTACCATCCGGCCGCCGCCGATGCCGCGTGGCGCATCGCGTTCGCATTTCTCGTCGACACGTTCATGCAGGGCGCCGCGGCCGCGTATGCATGATCGCGGGCGCCGTCGCGCACGCTCCGTAGCGTAGAATCCGCGCTTTCGCAGCAGGGCTCCCCATACGCTCGATGGCCGGCCGACTTCAAGGCAAGACCGCACTCGTCACCGCCGCAGGGCAGGGCATCGGCCGCGCGACCGCGATCGCGATGGCGCGCGAAGGCGCGACGGTGATCGCGACCGACGTCAACGACGCGGCGCTCTCCGGCCTGGCGGGCAACGCAGGGATCGCGACGCGGCGCCTCGACGTGCTCGACGACGGGGCCGTCGCGACGCTCATCGACGAGCTGCCGCCGCTGCAGGTGCTGTTCAACTGCGCAGGGTACGTTCACCACGGCACGATCCTCGACTGCTCGCCGGAGGACTGGGCGTTCAGCATGAACCTGAACGCGCGCGCGATGTACGTCGCGATCCGCGCCGCGCTTCCGAAAATGCTCGCGCATCACGAGGCGACCCGGCAAGTCGCGAGCATCGTCAACATGGCGTCGATCTCCGGGTCGATCAAAGGCCTGCCGAACCGCTTCGTTTACGGCACGTCCAAGGCGGCGGTGATCGGCCTCACGAAAAGCGTCGCCGCCGACTACGTGCAGCGCGGCGTCCGCTGCAACGCGATCGCGCCGGGAACCGTCGACACGCCGTCGCTCGCCGATCGCATCAACGCCTTTCCCGATCCCGTCGAGGCGCGGCGGCAGTTCGTCGCGCGCCAGCCGATGGGCCGGCTCGCGAAGCCGGAGGAAATCGCGCCGATGGTGGTATTCCTCGCCTCCGACGAAGCCGCCTTCGTGACGGGGAACGTGTATTCGTGCGACGGCGGCATGACCATCTGAACCAAAAGGGGAACGAAGGATGAAGCTCGTACGCTATGGTCCGCCCGGCCGTGAGAAGCCCGGACTCATCGACGCCGACGGCGTGCTGCGCGACCTGTCGCGCAAGGTGAAGGACATCGACGCCGACGCGCTGGCGCCGATGACGCTGTCCGGACTGCGCAAGCTGGATACGCGCCGGCTGCCCGCCGTGAAAGGCCGGCCGCGCCTCGGGCCGTGCGTCGCGACGCCCTCGAAGTTCGTCGCGATCGGACTCAACTACACCGACCACGCGAAGGAAACCGGAGCGCCTATTCCGGAGAGTCCCGTCGTGTTCTTCAAGACGCCGTCGTGCATCGTCGGCGCGAACGACAACATCATGATTCCGATGGATTCGACGCAGCTCGACTGGGAGGTCGAGCTCGGCGTCGTCATCGGCCGCACGGCACGGTACGTCGCGACGAAGGACGCGCTGCGCTACGTCGCCGGCTACTGCATCGTCAACGACGTGTCCGAGCGCGATTTCCAGCTGAAGCGCGGCGCGAGCCAGTGGAGCAAGGGCAAGGGCTGCGACACGTTCGGCCCGACCGGACCGTGGCTCGTCACGAGCGACGAGGTGAAGGATCCGCAGAACCTCGACATGTGGCTCGACGTCAATGGCGAGCGCAGGCAGACCGGCAACACGCGCACGATGATCTTCAACGTGCCGGAGCTCGTCGCCGATGTGTCGCGCTACATGACGCTGCTGCCCGGGGACATCATCACCACCGGCACGCCGCCCGGCGTCGCGCTCGGCATGAAGCCGCCGCAATGGCTGAAGGCGGGCGACGTCGTGACGCTCGGCATCGCGGGCCTGGGCGAGCAGCGCCAGCGCGTGGTGCCGTTCAAGGGGAGGCGGAGCCCAGCGCAGGCGTGAAAGTCGGGAAGTCTCCCGTTCGCCTCGTCAATGGATCACCTCGTCCGCACGCAGTAACAGCGACTGCGGCAGCGTGAGCCCGAGTGCCTTCGCGGTCCTGGCATTGATGACGAGCTCGAACCGGGCGGGCTGCTCCACCGGGAGGTCGGCGGGCTTCGCGCCCTTGAAGATCTTGTCGGCGTAGCGCGCGAACCGGCCGTAGAGTTCGGGATAGTTCACCGCGTAGGCGATCAATCCGCCGGCCTCGACGAACTCGCGATCCGGAAATACGGCAGGCAGCCGGTTGCGTGCCAGCGCGTCGATGATCGCTCGCCGATGCAATTGCGTGAGCCCGTCCGCGCCGACGACCATCGCATCGACATGCCGCGTGACGGCGAGCTCGAATGCGCGGCGCAGGTCGTCCTCGCTCCGCACGTCGAGCAGCTCGGCCTGGACCGACAGCGCGCGCGCCGCGCTCTGCGTTTCTTCCCATTCCTGCGGCACCGCGGGATTGCCCATGTTGTGGAGCAATGCAATCCGCGCGACGCGGGGATCCAGTTCCTTCAGAAGCTGAATCCGCTTGGCCGTCAATTCCGTGCTGAACGTCGTCAGGCCCGTGATATTGCCGCCAGGGCGCGCGAAGCTCGCGACGATCGCCCGCGGATCGCCCATTGTGGCCATGATGACGGGCACTGTCTGCGTCGCGTCCTTGGCCGCCCTGGCGGCCGGCGTTCCTCGGGTCACGATCAGGTCGACTTTAAGACGCAGGAGCTCGGCCGCGAGGCCGGGGAAACGCTCGGCGTGTCCATCCGCCGACCGATACTCGATGATCAGGTTTCGCCCTTCGACGTAACCGAGCTCCCGCAGCCCCTTCCGAAGCGCGCCAAGATTGGCCGCGTTCTGGCTCGCGGGGATGGCTTCGAGAATGCCTATGCGATAGATCCTTCGCGATTGCTGGCCGCGCGCGAAGGATGGCGCGCCAAGAACCAGGGCCACCGCACCGCGGATGAGCGCTCGCCGATCGATCATCGCAGCGCGTTGACCCGTCCGCCTTCCACCGCATAGGTGGTCAGGTCGGCACCGTGCGTGCTCAGGTCGCCGCCAACGGCCAGCTTGTCAACGACGCCGCCCGGCTTGACGCTGAACGCCGCGGCCGGCAGCTGCATGTTCACGCCCTTGACCAGCGTGTTGCCGACCGACCCATGCGTGGTGACGCCCTTGTCGACGATGATCGTGCCGACCGGCTTGCTCACCTGAATGCCGATCGATCCGAAGATCCCCGAGCCGATCACCTGCGCGTTACGGCTTTCCACCGTGACGTTGGTCAGCGAAGCGTGAATGATCGAGTTCCGGTCGCCGTTGAAGTTGTAGACGGTGAGAGCGCCCTGGTAGACGTTGACGCCGTACTTCTGCGGCTACTCGCTGTAGCGACGGCAATCGCACGCCTCGACGTGCAGATTGTCGACGGCGAGGTCGAGCGTGCGGGTGCCGCCTCGGATGATGACGGACACTTGTCCGGCAACCGCGAGGTCGAGCGCATCCATAAGGTCCGCAAGGGAGTCGATCGGCGTC
>Ga0307416_100002403_pt1 | contig 10735 bp, 7 predicted proteins | sample DK1Cmetagenome_2_FD_203821 | JGI IMG/M metagenome (GOLD analysis project Ga0307416, IMG submission 203821) | Maize rhizosphere microbial communities from greenhouse at UC Davis, California, United States - DK15-C-3 | ecosystem: Host-associated > Plants > Roots > Rhizosphere > Soil | place: USA...
GATCGCCACGCGCTGCTTCATCCCGCCGGACAGCGTATGCGGGAAGCTGTCCGCGAACGCCGAGAGCCTGACCTTCTCGAGGTAGTGGCGGGCGCGTGCGTCGGCCTCTGCCGCGGCCACCCGCCCACTTGCGGTCAGCGCAAAGGTGATGTTGTGAATGACGGTCTTCCAGGGCAGCAGTTGATCGAATTCCTGGAAGACGACGATGCGGTCCGGTCCGGGCCTCGTTACCTCGGTGCCGCCCAGGCGGATTCGCCCTTCGATCGGCGCCACGAAGCCGGCCACCGCCTTGAGGATTGTCGACTTGCCGCAGCCCGAGGGACCAAGGATGACGAAGCGATCGCTCCGATCGACGCTGAAATTGATGCCCCGCGTCGCGGTGACGACGCGATCGGCAGTGCGGTACTGCAGGGTGACGTTGGCAACCTCGAGCAGCGGCATCAGCTCCCGGGCGCCGGATGTATGTCCGGGAAGAACACGTCCTTCCAACTGCCCGGGCGTTCCTTGATCGAGCCGACCTGGTGCATGAATGCCGCGTACTTCCCGACGTTCTCCGGCGTGGTGGTGAACTTGACCGCAGGGTCCTTCAGCATCGCCACCGTTTCGTCGAGCGAGAAGCCGCTGTCCGGGGTCGAGGCCAGCAGAATCTGCGCCGCGTCTCGCGTGTCGGTGGCAATCCGTGCGTTGGCCTCCTCCAGCGCCCGCAGCACGGCGCGATAGATCTCCGGATTCTCCTCGCGGAACCTGCGTGTCGTCGAGAGCATCGTGAACGTCGTCGACCCGCCCAGCACCTCGTCACTGGTCATGATCGTGCGGATCTTCGGGTCACGCCGCTCGCGCTGGTGAAAGGGCGGCGACGCGAAGTGCGCGGAGATTCCGGTGGCGCCGGACAGCAGCGCGACGACCGCGTCGGGGTGGGTCATCGACACGGTGTATTTGTCGAAACGGGTCGCGGCATCGGCCCCGTATTTCGTCGCCGCGTACATCTGCATGACGATCGCCGGGATCGACACTTTGATTGCCGTGACGGCGATCTTGTCGGTGTCGCGCAGATCATCGACGGTTCGCAGGTGCGCCGCGTGCGTGTTGAGATACATCGGCAGCGACGTCATGGCGGCGACGCCGGCGACGCCGATCGACCCGCGGGTGCGGTCCCACAGTGTCAGCATCGCCGGTGGACCGGCGGCGGCGTAGTCCGCGGCACCCGACAACAGCGCATCGTTCACGACCGACGGCCCACCGAGATCGACCCATCGAACGGTCAGATTCTGAACACCGGCCTCAGCCGCGTGCTTCTCGATCAGGCGGTATTTCTCCATGACCAGCAGCGGCAGAAACCCGATACCGCCCGCGCCGCGCGGAATCCGGATCTCGTTCGCCGGGCGGCCGCCGCACGCCGCGATCCCGACCGCCAGCAGGACCACCGCGACCGCACGAACCGAACGGCCCGAACGACTCGAACGATTCGAACGACTCGAACGATTCATGCCCGCTGCACAGCCGGAACCGTGGCGTCCACAAGCGCGCCGACCTCGTTGAGCTCGGCGATCCGCCAGCAGCGATCGAGCGCCACCTCGACGGCATCGGCCGGCAGCGCGCGCGCGGCGCTGCGCCTGAACTTCTCGGCGAGCTGAGCGTCCGACAGCGGCCGATGGACGTTGCCGAGCGATTGTTCGACGAACCACGTCAGGCGGCGGCCATCGGCGAGCGTGACCTCGACGTGCGCCTGATCTTCGGTCAAACCGGCATCGCCGGTCGCGGTCACGCGCTCGCGCACGCGCCTGACCGCCGGGTCGTTCACCGCCGCATCGGTGTACTCATCGAGGCCGGCGCGCCCGCGCACGAGCCCGACGGCCGCCCCGTGATACACCGAGAATTTGCCCTGCAGGCCGCGCGTGATGTTGTGCTGGTTGCACAGGTCCAGCACCAGCGGCGCGACCCGCAACCGGACGGCGGCGATGTCGCCGGGCGTCAGCTGATGGGCGTGATGAAGCTCGATGCAGCCTTCGATAGTGGGATGGTTGACGATGCCGCAGGGATACGGCTTGTAGGTGTTCCGGCGCAGATTGAAATCGGTGCCGAGATCCCTGACGACTTCCGTCAGGTCGTACTTCGCCGATTGAACCGCCGCGAAGCCGCGCGGACCCTCGATGCCGCGCTCACCAGCCGTGAAGCCGCTCTCCGCGAGAATCGCCGACGCATACCCGTTCTGCGCCGCCCGGCCCGGGTGAAATGCCTTCCCCATCGATCCGAACATCTCGCGCAGACCGGCGGCCTGGGTCGCCGCAAGCCCGAGCGCCCACACCATCTGCTGCTCGGACAGGCCGCGCAGACGTCCGATTGCCGCTGCCGCGCCGAAGATGCCGGCCGTGCCGGTGATATGCCAGCCGACGTCGTAGTGCGCCGGATAGACGGCGTTGCCGACACGCGATTCCGCCTCGAAGCCGAGAACGAAGGCGTTCAGGAAATCGCGTCCGGTCACACGGTTGGCGCTGGCGTACGCACACATCGCCGAGGCGACCGGCGAGGTCGGATGGATGTAGTTCTGCGGGGTCGTGTCGTCGAAGTCGTCGACGTGCGAGCTGATGCCGTTCATCAGCGAGGCGTGCAGCGGATCGAGCCGCTCGACGCGCCCGAGAATGGCTGCCGTCGGCTGGCCCGAAAAGGGTGTCAAGGCACGAATGGCGATATCAACCGCCGGATCGACGCTCCCGGCCAGCGCCACCCCCAGGAAGTTCACCAGCGACCGCGCCGCCTCGTGGCGCACGTCGTCCGGGATGTCGTCGAAGCGGGCGTTGACGATGTAGGAGGCGAGAATTTTTGTTTCGGACATAGCTCCATTCGGCACCCTTAAAAGGGCGCCCGACGATCCGTCGCTGAAGAGGGCGCCCGACGATTCGTAGGGCACCCCTTCAAGGGTGCCGGACTATCGACGCCAACGAGCGCTCGACGAGTTCGCTCGCGTCCTCGAGTGTCTCCAGCCGATCGACCTCCGCCGCCACGCGATCGCGTTCGCCAGCAGACAGCACGCCGCCGGCGTTGTCGTCGAACTTCGCGCGCAGCTGGGCCGCATTCATCGGGTTTTCGCGCGAGCCCAGATTGTGTTCCTGAATCTCCTCGATCAGCCGGCCATTGTGCAGCGTAATCCGGACCGCGCCCTTGAAGCGTCCCGGCCCAGGAAATCCGGGATCAATGTAGTACCGCACCCGCTCGGCGAGCGCCAGGATCGCGGGATTCCGGAGGTTTCCCGCCGAGTAGGCGGACTTCCCGAGCTTCCCCTCATGCAGCGCCTCCGCAATCGTGTACTGCAGGCTGATGCGCGCGTGTGAATCGGACGCCGGCGACAGCTTTTCGGCAATCGGTTCGCACACGATCGACACATTGAACTCCGCCACAGGACACTCGATGCGCGACACATCGGCCGCGACGATGCCGTGCCGCTCACGTGCGCGCAGCACCGCGTCGACGTAGGGGTGCAGCACGTGCGCGGCGGGGTAGGGCTTGAAGGAGGCGTTGCGGCTCTCCCATTTGTGGCCCAGACCGCCGGTCACGCGGCTCACATCCTTCACGGTGTCCGGGTGCTGCAGGTGCGAGGCAAACAGGCCGAAGCGGCCCTCGAGGATTGTCGGTGGACCGGTCACCCCTTCGTGCGCGAGCGTGGCCGCGGCGATGCCGCTCTGCGCCGCGAAGCCGGAATGCAGGAACTTGGACTGCGTGCCATCGACCCAGCATTCGAGCAGGCCGGCAGCGACGCTGCCGCAGATCCCTGCAGCGCGCGCCATCGTCTCCGCGCTGCTGCCGAGGAGCTTGCCGGCCAGGTAGGTGATTCCGAATGGCGCGAAGAGACCCGTAGGATGAAATCCGCGCCGGTGGAATTGGCCGGGAGCAACGCTCCCGACGCGCGACGAGATCTCGTTGGCGAGCGCAATCGCGACGATTGCGTCGCGGCCCGACACTGGCCGGTTTTCCGAGACGGCGAGCGCCGCCGCAACCGCGGGGCTGCTCATGTGGACGATCGATTCGTTGTGCGTGTCGTCGAACTCGAGCGCCTGGGCAAACGAGGCGTTGGCGAAGGCGGCCGAGGATACTGACACCCGGTCTCCCGTGCCGAGAATGCGGGCAGGACCCGGCGGCGACAACGCCACTGCCGCGGCACGGGTCGAACGGCCGAACGGCGTGTCGGATCCCGCCAGCGCCAGGCCGAGGACATCCAGCACCCGCAGCTTGGTTGCGGCGACGACGTCCGCGGGCAGGTCGTCGAAGGTGAGATCGGACACCCAGGCCGCCAGCCGCGCTGCCAGCGGCTCTTCGATGTCGCTTGGGGCAGGCAAACCGGTGCTCAGCGCTCGCAGGTGTTGGTGTAGGTGACTTGCAGATCGGGATCGTCCCAGGAACGCATGACACCCTCCAGCTCCGACACACCGAGGCACCGAGGACACCGAGAACAACAAGGATTTCCTCGGTGACCTCACCGTCTCGGTGTGTCGCCATGGATCCGGCCCGTCAGATCGGCAAGCATTATGTCGCATGAACAAGCTCCGCTGCGCGGTCCTGGACGACTACCAGCAGGTAGCTCTCGGCTCCGCCGATTGGAACGCGCTCGCCGAATCCGTCGACGTCCGGGTGCTGCACCGGCACGCCGGCGAGGACCAACTGGTGCCGCTCATCAGCGATTGCGAAATCGTCGTCGTGATGCGGGAGCGCACGCCATTCACGCGGTCGTTGATTGCCCGGCTGCCGAAGCTGAAATTGATCGTCACAACCGGAATGCGCAACGCGGCGATCGACCTGGATGCGGCCCGCGAACACGGCGTGACCGTCTGCGGCACTGCCAGCCGCGCGGAGCCACCGGCGGAGCTGACGTGGGCGCTCATTCTTGCGCTCGCACGGCACGTCGCGCAGGAGGCCGCCGCGTTCCGCACGAACGGGCCATGGCAGAGCACGATCGGTGTTGACCTGAACGGACGGACGCTCGGCGTGCTAGGCCTCGGCAACATCGGCACCCGGGTTGCCCGGGTGGGTGTGGCGTTCGGAATGCGTGTGCTGGCGTGGAGCGAGAACCTGACGATCGATCGGGCGCGCGCCGCAGGCGCCGAGCTAGCCGCATCGAAGCAGGATCTGCTCGGCCAGAGCGACTTCGTCTCGATCCACCTGGTGCTGAGCGGACGCACGCGCGGGCTCCTTGGCCCGGCTGATTTGCGTTGCATGAAACCCACGGCGTATCTGGTCAACACATCACGCGCCCCGATCGTGGACCGCGGCGCGCTCGTTCAGGCGCTCGAGGAGGGTTGGATAGCCGGCGCCGGCGTGGACGTGTTCGAGGAAGAACCGCCGCCGGCGGGTGATCCGTTGCGATCGCTGCCGAATGTGCTGGCCACGCCGCACCTCGGCTACGTCTCGCAGGAGAATTACCGGACCTATTACGGTCAGGCGGTCGAGGACATCGCGGCGTTTGTCGAGGGCACGCCGATCCGCGTGCTGAAAACACTATGACCATGAAGACGTATCTGCTGTCGCTGCCGGAACGGCTGGTGCGGTCCGTCTTCGGGCTCGGGGCCGGCATCGCGCGGGAAGTCGGAGAAGTCGTGCTGCCCGAGCGTGTGAAGCAGACACAGCTCTACCAGAACCTGGTGGACACCACGCTGCGTTTCCTGATCGAGCAGGTGGGACAGGTCGATGGCGTATACCCGGCCGACGCGCCGCTGCCGGCGGACTTCCTCAAGCGGCGGACAGCGGGCAACGCCATCGAAGCCCTGGGAATCGTCGCGTTCCGTGCCTCGCCGGTGTGGGTGCTCGCGGCGCTGGCCGACGTCTGCGGAATGGGCCGTCAGCTGATTCCGGAAATCGCCGATGCGCTGAAGGCGCAGGGACTCCTCGATCGCGAAACGACGTTTTCGAGCGTGGACGAGATGCTCGACGGGCTGGAACGCACGTCGTCCCGGCTTGCCGGGACGGTCAACACGCCGCCGCTCGATGTGGCCACGCTGCGCGAGGAATGGCAGGCACTCCGTCAGGATGCACGCCGCCTGCAACCGCAGTCGATGCCGTCGCCTGCCGCGATCAGCGACGTATGGCGTCAGCTGCGGGACGAGGCAGCGCGGCAGGAGCGCTCAGTCTTCGAGACGTCCTCGATGATGGCCGTCGCCGCGATCAAAGCGGTACCGGACGGCGCCCGCTGGCTGTCGGCGTCGGTCACTGTCGGCGCGGCTCGCACGGGTCAGCTCGCCGGTGCGGCGCTGCTCGATCATTACCGGACGACGCTGGAGGAAATCCGGCAGACCGGCTACGCCACGTTTGCCGCGCGTCAGCTCGGGCCCTATGTACGCGCGGCCGTCGGGCAGTTTTCTCCGGAACGGGTGACGTTGACGGAGCGCCTCCTGGCACGGCGAGGCAAGCCGTCAGCGCCCCCTTAGCCCCTCCGTCAACTCGATCAGTGTTCCCCACGGATCGACGATCGTCGCGGTCGCGATACCATCCGTGTTCTTCCGGTATGGTGCCTCGAACTTCACGCCCATCGACGCAAGACGTTTGGCGAAGGCTTCGAGGCCAGCGATCTCGAAGCCGATGTGATCGAGCGTACGTCCCGTCATCGGAGCCGATGGCCTGCCGCCGCTGAAGTTCAGATTGATGCCCGGAAGATCGACGGCATCGTAGTTCGACCGCTTGCCGCCAATGCCGCCGAACATCCGCACGTACCACGCCTTCGCCGCCAGGTGTTCCTCGCCGGGCAGGTAGAGATGGATGTGATGAAAGGCGATCGGCACGCCGACGGATCTATTGTGGCGGTCCGATCCGGCCGCGTGCTTGCCGTCGTCCGGCGTGAACGTCAGGTTGAGCGCGGCGTCCTCGAACAGCTCGACGCGCTCGCCTTCCGGCGTGTTGGCGTTTCCAACACCGGGGAACCCAGCCAGACGCTGCACCTTGATACCGGCTTTCTCGAGCGCGGCAAACGACGGAACGCGGAACGCGATGTGATTGACCACCGCACCTTCGGACGTTCCGGAGTACTCGCCCTGCGCCAGAACCACGAACACGTCCTGGAATCGTACGGCCTGGTTCGTCCCGACGCGCACCGGTCTGCCGCCCAGTGATTCCCAGAACGCGACATTCGCGGCGACATCCTTCACGCGGTAATGCAGGTGGCCCATCGCGACGCCGGCCTGATTCCTCGACGCCAGCTGCGCGAACGCTTCGTGGGCAGTGAGCAGAAGGGCGGCCAGGAAGAACACAGAGCGCATAGGGAGCCAATCTTAAGGCCATGGAGGTTGCGCCCGAAAGTCGACCCGCGGAGTCCAATCCAGCAGCCGGACCGCCGCGGCCTCTGCGTCCGTACTGCCGGAACGCCGCAGCGGCCGTTCATCAGGGAGGTACCCGTGCGCGCTCGTCTTCTCGTTGCTGCAACACTGGTGGCCGCACTCGCCGCGACTCCGCGCGCGCAGCAGGCCACACCGCCGGAGCCGGCGCAGCTGCCGGTCACACGTGTCGTCCTCTACAAGAGCGGCGTCGGCTACTTCGAGCATCAGGGGTCTGTAACGGGATCGGTCGACGTGTCGATCCAGTTCACCAGCGGGCAGCTGAACGATGTCCTGAAATCGCTGACCGCTCTCGACCTCGATAACGGGCAGATCTCGTCGATCGGTTACAACTCGGTCGCTCCGCTCGAACAGCGGTTGGCGGCGCTGCGCGTGCCGCTCGGCACGCGGCCTGACGTGCTCCAGTTCTACAACGCTCTTCGCGGAGCGCGCGTCGAGGTGCGCACGGGGTCGGCGGCAATCACCGGCCGGCTCCTGGGCATCGAGCGCAAACCGGCGGGGAACAGCGCGTCCGAGCCGACCGATGTGCTGACGGTGATCGCGAACGATGGCACAGTGCGCTCAATCGAATTGCGGGCCAACGTGACCGTGCGAATCGCGGAGCAGGATCTCCGGGACGACATCGGCCGTTACCTCGCGGTCGTGGCCTCGGGTCGCGATCAGGACGTTCGGCGCATGAGACTCGCCGCGACAGGCAGTGGCACGCGCCGTTTGCTGGTCAGCTACATCAGCGAAGTGCCGATCTGGAAGTCCACCTACCGTCTCGTGCTTCCGGACACTCACACCGAGCAGGCGGTCCTGCAAGGGTGGGCGATCGTCGACAACACGGTCGGTGCCGACTGGACCAACGTGGAGCTGTCGCTCGTCGCCGGCGCGCCGCAGTCCTTCATCCAGCAGGTGTCGCAGCCGTATTACGCGCGGCGTCCTGTCGTGCCGCTCCCTCAGATGGCACAGCTTGCGCCGCAGACGCACCAGGCGACCCTCACCACGTTTGACGCCGTGGCGTCGCCCCCTCCTGCGGCGCAAGCGCGGCAGATGGCCGGAGTTCCCGGCGGCGTTCCGGGAGGCGTGGTTGGTGCGCTGCCCCAAGGCGTGATCGTCGGCAGTGCCGGCGGTGTCGCACAGCAGTCAGTGGACCTCCAGAACGCGCGACAGGCCGCTGTGGCCGCGGTCGCCCAGGATCTCGGCGACCTGTTCGAATACCGCCTGGCGCAACCGGTCACCATCCGGACCAACCAGTCGGCGATGGTTCCGATCCTCAACGCGCGTGTCACCGCGGAACGAGTCTCAATCTGGAACCGGACTCCGGGCAGCGGCCGCCCGCTTCGTGCCGTGTGGCTGACCAATGCCAGCGGCCTGACGCTCGACGGCGGCACCCTGTCGGTCATCGACGCGAATGCATTCGCGGGCGAAGGACTTGTCGACCCGCTGAAACCCGCCGAGAAACGGCTCATCTCCTACGGTACCGATCTCGGCGTGATGGTCGACGCACGGCAAGACAGCTCGTCGGGGCGTTACGTGCGCGTGATCGCGCGCGAGGGCGTGATCATCTCCGAAGCGGAAAACCGTATCCGCTGGGTCTACCGCGTCCGGAACGAGGACGCGGCGCCGCGCACACTGGTCATCGAACATCCAGTGCGAAACGGCTGGACGATACTGCCCGCGCCCGAGGCGGCTGAAGTCACCGCCGCGGCGGTCCGCTACCGATTGCCCGTCGCCGGACGCAACGAGGCGGCGCTGACCGTCACGGAACGTCTGATCATCGAGACGCGCCACACCGTCGACGAGCTCAACGATCGGCTGATCGCGAGTTTCAGCCAGGGCGGCATCCCGGACGCGGAGGTCCGGCGCGCCTTACAACCTGTCGTCGATGCGCGCGAGGCGGTCGCGGCCCTCGAGCGCCAGCTGAGTGAGCTGGCAACCCAGGTGACGACGATTGCCAATGACCAGGCGCGCATCCGGGACAACGTCCAGGCGCTCGGCAGCAGCAGGCAGGAACGATCGCTGAGAGAGCGCTATACCCGCGAGCTGAACGCGCAGGAGGATCAGCTGAGGGACCTGCAGGCGGAGATGGCAAGACTCTCGACCGAACGCGATCTGAGGCGCGCGGAGCTGTCGCGGCTGATGCAGAAGCTGACGTTTGAGGTTATCGTTCCGTGAGCTGAAAGGCCGACGTTTACGTCGGCCTTTACCGTGTGGGCTCGATCCTCAGCAGCGCGCCGTTGTCCTCGTCGGTCAGGACGTAGAGCAGGCCGTCGGGACCCTGGCGGACGTCGCGGATGCGCTGGTGGAGCTCGGTGAGGATCGGCTCACGCTGGATTGGCCGGCCCTCGTTGAAGGTGATGCGCTGGAGGTGGCCGGTGCCGCGCGTGCGTCCTTCGAACATCGCGCCGACGAACGCGTTGCCCTTCCACGCCGGGAACCGATCGCCCGTGTAGAACGCCATTCCGGAGATTGCAATCGACGGAATCCAGTAGATGAACGGCGGTTCCAGATCCGGACGAGACGTCTGCTCGCTGATCTTCTTGCCGTCGTAGTCGTTGCCGAACGTCACCAGCGGCCAGCCGTAGTTCCGTCCCGGCAGGATGACGTTGATCTCGTCGCCGCCGAGAGGACCGTGTTCGTTCTCCCAGATCGCGCCGGTCTCCGGATGCACGGCCAGGCCCTGCGGACTGCGGTGCCCGAGCGAGTAGATTTCCGGCGCGTACTCGCTCTTGCCAACGAACGGATTGTCCGGCGGCACGCTGCCGTCGTCGCGCAGCCGCAGCATCTTGCCGCCGTGGTCGCGCGTGTTCTGCGCGCGATCCTGCTCCTGCCGCTCGCCGACGGTCAGGAACAGGAAGCCGTTGCGATCGAACGCGACGCGCCCCCCGTAGTTCGTCGTCGACTTGCTCCAGTTGTTGGCGACGAAGATTTCCTTGACGTCATGGAGCGCCTTGCCGTCGAACCGGGCGCGCGCCAGCGCCGTCGTCGTCAGGGTGTCGTCGCGGGTCTTGGTGTAGGTGAGATACAGCAGCCGGTTGCTGGCAAACGACGGATGCAGCGCGACTTCCAGCAGGCCGCCAAGCACCGCCGCGCGGACGCCAGGCACCCCGGTTATCGGCTGCGGATCGAGCGTGCCGCCGCGAATGATGCGCAGCCTGCCGGTGCGCTCCGTGACGAGCGCCTCTCCTCCCGGAAGAAATGCGAGGCTCCACGGGTGGGACAAACCGGCGGCGACGGCCGAGACGCGAATCTGATAGTCGGAGGTAAACAGCGTCTGCGGAAGCGTTGGCAGCGGTGGTGAATTCCGCGGTGCCCCCTGGCCGTACGCGAGTGAGGTGACGGCGAGCGCGGCAAGCATGGCGCCCCTGAAGGGGCGCCCTACATGATTCAACGGCCCTCCGGCAGCGCGAACGCGGTGATTGTCATGCCCGAAGGGA
>Ga0307416_100002404_pt1 | contig 10733 bp, 8 predicted proteins | sample DK1Cmetagenome_2_FD_203821 | JGI IMG/M metagenome (GOLD analysis project Ga0307416, IMG submission 203821) | Maize rhizosphere microbial communities from greenhouse at UC Davis, California, United States - DK15-C-3 | ecosystem: Host-associated > Plants > Roots > Rhizosphere > Soil | place: USA...
GGCCCGCCATGAAATACCTCAGCGCCTACTCAGAACAGACACTCGTGCAAGTCCGTCAATTGATGGACCAGGACCGCCTCGGCGAAGTGCTCTTGAAACGTTATTCGAAAGCCCACGAAATCCGCACGGACCGTGCGCTGTACGACTACGTCCAGGACCTGCGCGCGGAGCACCTGCGCAACGCCGCGCCGATCGACAAGGTGGCCTACGACAGCAAGATCCACGTCATCAATCACGCGCTCGGCCTGCACACCTCCGTCTCACGCGTCCAGGGCGGCAAGCTGAAGGCCAAGCACGAAATCCGCGTGGCGACCATGTTCAAGGAAGTGCCGCTGGAATTCCTGCGCATGATCGCGGTCCACGAACTGGCCCACGTGAAGGAAAAACAGCACGACAAAGCCTTCTACAAGCTGTGCGCGTACATGGAACCGAATTACCACCAGTACGAATTCGACCTGCGCTTGTACCTCACCCACCTCGACGCCAGCGGCCAGAAACTCTGGTGAGATCTAACGGCCCGCAGCGACTAGCGGGGCGGTTTCGTGAAGTCGACGCTGCAACAGATCCTTGGCCGCCGCGAGCGCATTGTCCGCCTTTTCTGCGACATCCGGTGTAACGCCCACGCCCTCCCAGTTAGTGTTGGTGATTGGACTGATAGTCCGCCGGCTAGGTATGATGGCTGAAAAATGATTGCCGAGGCGGTAAGGGCGCGCGGGGTGTGCCCCGCCCCAGGTTCGCTCGCCGATCACCGTGGCGCGTTTCAGTGCCTGCATTGTGTAAGCGAAGTCTTCGCCTGCGGACATCGTTCCGGGGCCGGCCAGGATAACGACCGGCTTCTTGCCGCCATAACGCTTTCCGTCAAGCTTATCCTGCGTCCATTGCTGCGTGGTGAGGCCGGTACTACGATCCCAGATGTCATTGAGGCGTGTGCGCTGGTCGACGAAATAGCTGACCAGCAAGGCCACTGATTGCGGATCGCCGCCGTGGTTGTCGCGCAAATCGACGATGAGGCCGTCGGTAGCAGCGAGTTTATCCATCGCTGAAGCGAATTTTTCGGCCACAAGGAAATCAGGAGGGAATTCGGAAACCTGCAGGTAGCCGATGTTGGAACTCAGGTGATCGGCCTTTTCCACGCCAAGGTTTGACACGTGACGGAACAGGCGCAAGGCGAAGTTGGCGTGCTGCTCCCACTCCGCCAGCGTGGTGGGTGGAGGCCCCATTGCATCGTCTGGCGGTACCAGCTCGGAGCTGAACTCCACACTCATATGCTGGTCACGGACTACGCCCTCGATATCGTCCGAAAGCTGTTTGGCCAGCTGTTCGCCGTCCGTTAATCCATCGTACTTACCCTCTTGCTGACGCTGGCGCAGGACCGCCTCGATTTGTTTGGCTTTGTCCGGAAAGACATAGTGATCATTCAGCTTTGCCACCAGCGTATCGATCGCCTCCAGTCGCATCGCTCGATCAACCATCACTTTTGGCCCGGGCATCCACATGGGCATAGTGGCAACTGCCCCGATTACAGTCAGCACCAACAATGTCGGTATGACGATCCATTTCTTTTTCATTGCTTTCCTCTAATTGCGGTTCGTTGGTTTTGCTGTTTGACGGCATATCCGAGGGGATATGCATAAGCGCTTATGCACTTTAAATGATAAATTGTCATTTGCAAATCTGTCAAATTAATTCGGTGCGATCATCTCGGACAAAGGTTATGGCGCGGCCGAGTTTGAGCAGGCTACAGCAAGAGTGCAACGGGCTAGTTCGTAGCGCTCGTTGATCGCACGCCGCATCAGCCAGATTGCCCAACATCCTGGCTTCGCAATTGCAGGCGCAGGCGCAGGCGGCATCTTGCTGAGCTTCCTGTTCGGGTGGTTGGCGTTAAGGATTCCAGGCGCTAGGCGCGTACTCTGAGGTAACAACGGCAATGGGAATGCGGCGGGCGAAATCCGGCATATGCAGGTTCGGGAATGCCGAGGCCTCTTTCGTTTCGAAAGGTCCACTCTCAATGCGGAGCCACTTTTCCCGATGCCAGGCGGCGACTCCGGCACACGATTTGAGAAGGCCGCGTGAACGGTCCTGCAAGAGCATCGTGTGCGCGGCGAATGGCTTACGGGCTTACGTAAGCGGTGTGTGCTAGGCTGAACGGCATTCATCCAAGTCGCGAGCGCCCAGCAGAGACGTAGTCAAACGCTTTGCCGCGTTGTCTGTAGTTTAAGCCTGTGCAGGCCCCAGTTAGATCGCCACTGCCCTGAATTCCAGGTTGGATGTTGTAGATCTCGTGCATTGCACGCCCTTTGATAAATGCATCCAACGGGCGTGGCCAAAGGAATCAGCTCCCCCAGCAAATTCAACCAGCACTGTCACTGGAGGCACGAAATGAGCTCTCTGAAATCAACGGCTGCAACGTTAGTAACTAGTGTGTTGGCAGTTGGCTGCGCAGGCATTCCCTACGATCCAAGAACGAACAACGACACAACGCCGCCAGATATTGGCTTGCATATAGAGGGGCAGCGTGCGGATAGCGTCTATAAACCAAATCCAGGCCCGGCGGACACGCAATGCTTCCCTAAGCAGAGCGACTTCTGCCCAAACCTCCGCATTACACCGGTTGATGTAGGGGCTCGTGTCCTCGGTCGACCCATTGTGTCAATTCAGATTCATGAAAACGGAGAAGCAAGCGTACTTGCAACCGCAAAGGATAGCGGCAGTGGCATAAGTAAAATCAAGCTGATTTGCCAACGACAGGTGTACTACAACTGGGACGCGACCAACCAGACAGAGGCGAATGCTGTCATTCCGCCTGACGTCATCGAGCGCACCAATCAGATCAGCAATGGACGCGTGCCTGAATCAGGAATTCTCCAGAAAGTCCTGAATATGCATGGGCAAATGGTGTTCCAAAACGCAGCCGGCAACCCCACGCGAGGGCATCGCGTCGCCATCAAGTGCAGTGCAGAGGCAAGCAATTTCAATGGCTTTAGCGTCCAAAGTGATGCAGTAGTGGTCTGGGCGCAGGACCATTCGATCCAACCGTAGTCAGGTCTCGGCTACTGCAAGCGCACACCGGGCTAATTCGCAGCGGTCGTTGATCGCACGCCGCATCAGCCAGATTTGCATCGCCTGCACCGGCAGCAGGATCAGTGCCACGATCAGGGCAACAATCCATCCTCCGCGCGCAACGGACATTGATCCCATGCAGGCTACCGCCATCAGCGCGCCGAAACTGGCGAGCCGATAGCCTCCATGACCAACAACGTCAGTGTTCGCCTGGCGAATAATGTCACGCGCCGTCGCATCATCGAACTGCTTCAGTGCAGGATACAGGCGCTGCACCAGCGGCAAGACGTTCAGCCGCGGCTTGCGGCGCGATGGCCGTTCTTCCCGGGCGTGCTGTAGTAGCGACTCGCCAGCGGCGATGGCGCGATCCTTGTCGGTCATTTCAGGTTGCTCACCAGCGCGACTGGATCGGCATTCACGCGCACCAGCGCTGCATGCTGCGGCTTGATGAAGCCTTCGTTGCGGGCGTGGTCGATGAATCCGATCAGGCTGTCGTAGAAGCCGTCCACATTCAGCAGGCCAACCGGCTTGGTATGGATGCCCAGCTGGGACCAGGTCAGCATCTCGAACAGTTCTTCCAGCGTGCCCATACCGCCCGGCATGGCGATGAAGCCGTCCGACAGCTGCGCCATCATGGCTTTGCGCTCGTGCATGTCCTTGACGATGAACTGGCGGGTCAGGCCCGTGTGCCCTACTTCGCGTTCCACCAGCGCGGTCGGGATGACGCCGGTTACTTCGCCGCCGAGGCGCAAGACTTCATCGGCGATCACGCCCATCAGGCCCACATTGCCGCCGCCGTAGACCAGCGACAGGTTCTGCTCCACCAGTGCGGCGGCCAGTGCGCGTGCCTGTTCGGCATAGCGGGGGGAGGCGCCGGCATTGGCGCCGCAATATACGCAGATCGATTTCATTTGAGCTTCTTGAGGTATTCTTCGGACAGTTTCTGGAACAGCAGGCTGGTTTCGCCGCGCAGGTAAGGCCCGATCTGGGACAACACCTGGTAGCAGCCGCGCGCCAGTGCGTCAGCCATCGATTGCTGCTCGGAGTATTTGCGTGGATTGCGCACGTATTCGTAGGACAGCCAGTACGTGGCCACCACCACCATATTCACCGACATCGCGTCGACCGCCATGTCGCTCGCCTCGAGCGAGCCTTCGCTGCGCAGGTCCATGCACAGGTTTCGTGCGACCTTGATCTTGTGCGCCAGCAGTTCCTTGAACTCGAGCTCCAGCTTGCGGTTGCGCGACAGCAGGTCGTTCAGGTCGCGGTAGAAGAAGCGGTAGCGCCAGATCAGTTCAAACATCAGGTGCAGGTACAGCCATACGTCTTCGATGTTCGAACGACGCCCGCTCGGGACCTGCAGCATGCGTTCCGCCTCGGCCTTGAACTGGACGAAGATGGAATTGACGATGTCATCCTTGTTGCGGAAATGGTAATAGAGGTTCCCCGGGGAGATATTCATCTCCTCGGCGATAACGGTGGTCGTGATGTTGGGCTCGCCGAACTCGTTAAACAAGCGCAGCGAGAGTTCCAGGATGCGTTCGCGGGTTCGTCTTGGCGCTTTTTGTAGCATGACAGGGGAAAGCTCTATTGATTCCCCTGCAAGCATATCACTATTAGAAGTTTTCCAGAAGTTACGACTTCTTGGTTGTGGGCTTTTTCGCAGGTTTCGCTGCGGCAGCCTTTAATTCCTCGACTTGCCGGCTCAATTCTTCGACCCGCTCGACCAGGGCGTCGATGTCTTCGCGCATCGGCACACCGATCGATTCCAGCGCACGCGTCACCCGTTCCTCAAATACCTGCTCCAAGGTGTTGACAGTTTCGCGCATATGGCCGGCCCGGTCGCCCTCCATTTCGCGGGTGCGCTTTTGCAGGTCCGTAAAGGCGCCCAGTCCCGCCTTCCAGATCTGCTGCGCTGAGTCGCGCACTACCTTGGTCAGCCTTTCCTCGCTTTCCTCCGACGACTTGCTCTTTTTACCCATGGCGGCGGCTCCGTATTGGTTTCGACAATTGTAGGACAGCTAGTCTAGAACTGGGCTTCTAATGCGGACTACAATGCCGCATGGGTCCGAAAATCCTGTGGGTGCTGCTGCCGCTGGGCGTTTATGCGGCGTTGCTCGCGCTGGCCTGGCGCGGGCGCGCGCCTTCGCGCCTGGCCGTCAACATGCACAGCAGCCTGCTGTTGATGGCTTATCTGCTCGCCACTGCGGGATTGGGCCTGTTCTGGGTCGCCAACCAGCAGCTGCCTGTCTTCGACTGGCACTACCTGTTTGGCTACACCACCCTGCTGCTGCTTTGCCTGCACCTGTTCTTCAACCTGCCGCTCGTGCTGCGCTGGTTCGGCCAGCCCGCGCACAGCCCTGCCCCGCCGGGCGCCAGTCGCTGGCGCGGCATCGTGCGCCTGGCCGCCGGCGCGGGCATGGTGGTGCTCGCGTTCATGCTCGGCACGCATTGGGCCGGCCCCTCCGGCGCGCCGGCCAAGCTGGCCAGCGATACTACGGCGCTGGCAACAGTCGTGCAGTACCACGAGTATTCATCCGAGTCGCGGCGCGGCGTTTTCCGCCGCGCGCCGGCGGTCGCGGGGGGGGATCCGCCCGCGCCGTTCAAGTCCTACCCGGGCGCCGCGACGGTCGCTTTGCCGCGCGCAGGTCCATTGGCTGCGCCGGACGGGCGTGGTTTAAGCGCTGTGTTGCAGGCGCCTGCCGCGCCGCGCGACCGGCCGCTCGACCTGGCCGCCATCGGGCAAATGCTGCACCTTTCCGCCGGCGTGACGGCGCGCCGCGGCGGCCTGGCATTGCGGGCCACGCCATCCTCGGGCGCCTTGTTCCCCGGCGAGCTGTATCTGCGCGTCCGGCGCGTGGAGGGCCTGCAGCCGGGTCTCTACCACTTCGATCCAGACCTACATCGCCTGCAGCGGTTGGGCGACCTGCCCGCTCCATCTGGCTGGCTCGCACTGGAACAGGCCGACGCCGCGCTGGTGCTGGCGGCAGTTTTCCACCGCACCGGCTACAAGTACCGCAACCGCGCCTACCGGTATGTCGCCGCCGATCTGGGGCACCTGCTTGAAAACGCGCGGCTCGCGGCCCACTACGTGGGCGCATCCGCGCGGGTGATCGAACGCTTCGACGAGGCGTTGCTGGCGCGCGAATTCGGGCTGGATGGCCTGCAGGAAGGCGTTATTGCGGTTGCCGCTTTCAATGCGTCCAGCGGGACGGCCATGCCAGGCGCTGGCCGCCAGGCAAAGCAAGACGGCGACCTCGGCGTCACTGGCAGCGTGCATCGGGCCACTTCGCTGGCGCCGCCTTTGCCGTTGCCGGCGCCAGGCAGCTTGCCTGACACGGGCACCGCTGCGGGCGCCCTGGTCGCGCTGCCTGCCCCTGCGCCGGCACAGGCCGACCTGGCGGCGACGATACTGCAACGCCGCAGCCAGCGCCGCTTCAGCGCGCGCCCGGTCCCGCTGCGCGAGCTGTCTTCGATGCTGGCTGACATGTTCCAGCCCGCCCTGCTCTCGCCCGCACTGCACGCCGACCTTGTCGTCAACCGCGTCGAAGGGCTTGCCGCGGGCGTCTACCGCTACCTGCCGGCCCAGCACGCGCTGCAGCCGGTCCAGCTGGGCGACTTTGCGCAGCAGGCGCAGAACGCGGCGCTCGACCAGGACGTCATCGGCGACGCATCGGTAGTGCTGCTTTTGTCGGCCGACCGCAACCTGGCCCTGCAGCATGGCGCACGCGGCTACCGCATGGCTTTCCTGGAAGCGGGCATGATGGGCGAACGCTGGCTGTTAAGCGCTGTTGCGCGCGGGTTCGGGGCGTGCCCCGTGGGCGCATTCTTCGACGACGAGGCCGCCGCCCTGGTGAAGGCGCCGGCCGAACGCTGGGTGCTGCACTTTGCCGCGCTGGGCTACGCCGCCGATTAAGTCAGCGAGTGCGCCCGCAACTGGCTGTGCAGCCGGAAGCCTTCGCGGATATTCTCCCGCAGCACGGCGCCCTTCCACGGCTTGGTGTAGAAGCGGTCGATCGCCCCGTGGTTGATGGCCGCCATGATCGGCGTCAGGTCCGCGTAGGCCGACAGCATGATACGGAAGGTGTCCGGCGCCAGGTTCTTGACGCGCTCCATGAATTCGGTCCCCGTCATCATCGGCATGCACTGGTCGCACAGGATCACCTGCACCCGGTGGCGCGCCAGCACGTCAAAGCCTTCCGCCGCAGTCTGGGCGGTCAGGATCCGGTAGCCGTCCTGGGCCAGGAAATCGCTCAGCACATCGAGCATGAAGGCGTCATCGTCCACGATCAGCAAGGTTTGCTGGTCGACGATGTTCTCGTCGGTCGGCGCCTGCAGGTGGCGTCCCTCGCGCAGCATCATCACGAATTCGTCTTCGGGTATTGGGCGGCTGAAATAGTAGCCCTGCATCTCGTCGCAGTCGTGGCGCCGCAGGTAGGACAGCTGCGCGTCCTTCTCGACGCCTTCGGCGATCACCTTCAGCTTCAGGCTGTGCGCCATGTTGATAATGGCCAGCACGATCGCCGCGTCATCCGGGTTGCTGGTTACTTCACGCACGAAGGCGATGTCGATTTTCAGCTTGTCGATCGGGAAGCGCTTGAGGTAGGCCAGCGAGGAATAGCCGGTGCCAAAATCGTCGATGGAAATCTTCACGCCCAGCGCCTTCAGGTTCTGCAGCACCGTGATCGTTTCTTCCGCGTTCGACATCAGCGAACTTTCCGTCAGCTCCAGCTCCAGCAGTTCCGGCGCGATGTCGTTCTCCTTGATCGCGCGCAGGACTTCCTCTTCCAGCCCGCCGACAAAGAACTGGATGCCCGATACGTTGACGGACAGGTGCACGGCGCCCACGCCGCTCCTGGACCATTCCGCGATCTTGCGGCAGGCCTCGTGGATCACCCACGAGCCGACGCGCACGATCAGCCCAGTCTCTTCCAGCAGCGGCACAAAGAGCGCCGGCGACACCATGCCGTGCCCCGGCCGTTGCCAACGGATCAGGGCCTCCGCCCCGCTGATGCGGCCGGTCCCGATATGCACCTTGGGCTGGTAGAACAGCTTGAACTCGTCGTTGTCGATGGCGCGGCGCAGCGCGTTTTCCATGTCCAGCCGCGCCAGCGATTGCGCATTCATCTCCGCCGTGAAGAAGCGGAAGGCGTCGCGCCCCGCTTCCTTGGCGCGGTACATGGCGGTATCGGCATACTGGATCAGCGTATCGGGGTCGCTGGCGTCGCCGGGGTAGACGGAAATGCCGATACTGGCCGTCACCGTCACCTCGTGCCCCTTGAGGTCGAACGGCTTGCGCATCCCTTCGCGGATCTTGTCCACCACCGCGATGGCATTCTGCGCTCCTTCCGGCAGCATCAGGATGGCCGCGAATTCGTCGCCGCCGAAGCGGCCGATGGTGTCGCGCACGCGCAGGCTGTCGACCAGGCGGCTGGAGAATTGGCGCAGCAGCTCGTCGCCGATGGTGTGCCCCAGCGTATCGTTGATGTTCTTGAAGCGGTCCATATCGAGGAACAGCACGGCCAGCGCCCAGCCATGGTCGGCGGCCTGCTTCAGCGAATGGGTCAGCGAATCGTAGAACTGGCTGCGGTTCGGCAGGCCGGTCAGGGTGTCGAAGTGCGCAAGCTTGAGCAGTTCGCGCTCGGCCTCCTTGCGCTCGCTGATATCGCGCGCCACCGCCACCAGGATCCAGTTCTGGCCGGAGCGCAGCGTGCGGCGCTGCACTTCCACCGCCAGCGAGCTGTGGTCCTTGCACTCGAGGAGCAGTTCCGCCATGGCCCCGCTCTGATCGCCCGCCAGCAGCTTGTCATACAGGTCCTTCAGCGGCATCAGCGACGGATCGAATTCCTTCTCCGGCCCGACGCACAGGAAGTCCTCGCGGTCGAAGCCGAGCATGCGGCAGGCGGTCACATTGACGTCGATGAAGCACATGTTCGCGCGGTCGACCAGGAAGATCGCGTCGGCCGTCGCGTCCATCGCCAGCCGGAACCGGCGCAGGTCTTCGTCGAGGCGGATGCGCGCGTTCATGTCCAGCTGCAGCTGGGCGTGATGGCGGCGGATTTCCTCATACAGCAGCAGGTTTTCGTAAGCCACGGCGATCTGCGCCGCCACAGTCACCGCCACGCGCTCATCGACTTCGTTGAATTCATCGGCGCCCAGCTTGTCGACCAGGTAGAGCCAGCCGTGCACCCGCTCGCGCGAAGCAATCGGCACGCCGAGGAAGGTATGCACCGGCGGATGCTCGCCCGGCAGCCCGATCTCGCGCGGGTCGCCGCCCAGGCGGCTCATGCGCACCGGCTGCCGCTGCCGCAGCAGCGAATCGAGGATGCCGGCGCGCGGCTGGCGCGCCACCACGCTGGCCTGCTCGCTGGCGCCGCAGGAGGCGAAATAGCTCATCTCCATCGCATCCTGTTCCAGCACGCCGATGCAGGCAAAACGCGACACGCAGATATTCTGCGCTACGCGGCAGCCCACTTCGATCAGCCCCTGCGCATCGCGCTCGGCGCCCAGCTCAATCCCCAGTTCGATCAGCGACGTGAGGCGCAGGCTGACCGCCTGCAGGCTGGACAGGGAACGCGAAAGGCGCTGCGTCATCAGCGACAGGTGTTCCGGCTCGCCCGGTTTTTCCTCGCCATTGTTGGCGAAGTTAGAGATCAGCTGGCTGCTCGATTCGGCTTCGTCGATATACTCCGCCATCTTGGTATCGAAGCCGGCCATGCGGCCTTCGGCCGGCGGCTCGGGCGAGAAGGCGGGCAGGACTTCATCCTCCGACTTGCCCAGCGCCTGGTGCACGGTTTTCAGGATCACGTCCGGGTCGGACGGTTTGGGCAGCACCCAGCGCACGCCGCAGGCCTCGGCCACGGCCATGGCTTCGCGTTCGCGATAGGTCGCGGTATAGAAGATGATCGGCACCTGCGCCAGTTCCGGCCTGCTGCGCATGCGGTTGACGAACTCGTAGCCGTCCATGTTCGGCATCAGGATATCGGAGATCACCAGGTCCGGCTTCTCGCTCTCCATCACCTTCAGCCCTTCCACCCCGCTGGCAGCTTCCAGCAGACGGTGGCCGCTGTAGCCCAGGAGCGTCATCAGGAACTCGCGATTGAGCACATGGTCGTCGACGATCAGGATGGTGGCAATATCGCTTTCAGCCTTGGGCGACACTTCCCCCGGCAGGAATGACTCGATCTGGGAGACAAAGGTATCGGGCTCGATCGGCTTGCCGATATAGCCGTCAAAACCGGCGGCCAGCAGCTTCTCGCGGTCGCCCACCATGGCCAGCGCAGTCACGGCCAGCATCGGGATATGCTGCAGTTCAGGGTCCTGCTTCAGGCGCGCCACCACGCCATAGCCGTCCAGCTTGGGCAGGTGCACGTCGCAAATAATCAGGTCGGGCCGCTCGCGGCGCGCCGCCTCCACTCCCTCTTCGCCGTTATGGGCCAGCAGCGGCTGATAGCCGAAGGCACGGAGCAGGTAGACCATCAGCTCCATATTGGTCGGGTTGTCTTCGATGATAAGGATGCGCGCTGACACTTTCATGCTCCTGTCATGGTGACCTATTCAGTATCCGCTAATCCTGCGGCAGGGAGAGCACGAATATGCTGCCGCGTCCCGGCTCGCTGGCGCAACGAATCGATCCATTCAGCAGTCCGGCCAGCTTCTGGCTCAGGTGCAGG
>Ga0307416_100002405_pt1 | contig 10732 bp, 11 predicted proteins | sample DK1Cmetagenome_2_FD_203821 | JGI IMG/M metagenome (GOLD analysis project Ga0307416, IMG submission 203821) | Maize rhizosphere microbial communities from greenhouse at UC Davis, California, United States - DK15-C-3 | ecosystem: Host-associated > Plants > Roots > Rhizosphere > Soil | place...
TTCCCGGCCGAGGACATCATCTTCGATCCGAACTGCTTCGCGCTGGCGACCGGTATCGAGGAGCACGCGACGTACGGGATCGACTTCATCGAGGCCTGCGCCTGGATCAAGGAGAACCTGCCCGGGGTGCACATCTCCGGCGGCATCTCGAACGTGTCGTTCTCGTTCCGCGGGAACAACCCCGTCCGCGAGGCGATCCACGCGGTGTTCCTGTTCCACGCCATCAAGGCCGGCCTGGACATGGGCATCGTCAACGCCGGCGCGCTGGTGCCCTACGACTCGATCGACCCCGAGCTGAGGGACCGGATCGAGGACGTCGTGCTGAATCGTCGCGAGGACGCGGCCGAGCGGCTGCTCGAGATCGCCGAGAGGTTCAACAGCTCGGACAAGGCTGAGGATCCGGCGGCGGCCGAGTGGCGCAGCCTGCCGGTCCGCGAGCGGATCACGCACTCCCTGGTCAAGGGCATCGACGCCGACGTCGAGACCGACACCGAGGAGTTGCGGGCCGAGATCGCCGCCGCAGGAGGGCGGCCGATCGAGGTGATCGAGGGTCCGCTGATGGACGGGATGAACGTCGTCGGTGACCTGTTCGGCGCGGGCAAGATGTTCCTGCCGCAGGTCGTGAAGTCGGCCCGGGTGATGAAGAAGGCTGTCGCGTACCTATTGCCGTTCATCGAGGCGGAGAAGGAAGAAGCCGGTGGGACTGGAGGGTCCGCGAGCAAGGACACCAACGGCACGATCATCATGGCGACCGTGAAGGGCGACGTTCACGACATCGGCAAGAACATCGTCGGGGTTGTCCTGCAGTGCAACAACTACGAAGTGATCGACCTCGGTGTGATGGTGCCCGCCCAAAAGATCCTGGATGCGGCCAAGGAGCACAACGCCGACATCATCGGGCTGTCCGGACTGATCACCCCGTCCCTGGACGAGATGGTCAACTTCGCCGTCGAGATGGAGCGCCAGGGGCTGGAGATTCCGCTGCTGATCGGTGGCGCGACCACCTCGCGCGCTCACACGGCCGTGAAGGTGTCGCCGCGTCGTAGCGGTCCGACGGTTTGGGTGAAGGACGCGTCGCGCTCGGTGCCGGTCGCGGCAGCGCTGCTCGACGACAAACAGCGTCCCGCCCTGCTGGAGGCCACCGAGAAGGATTACGCATCTCTTCGCGAACGGCACGCGCAAAAGAACGAGCGGCCGATGCTGACGCTGGAGAAGGCCCGCGCCAACCGGACGCCGATCGAGTGGGACGGCTACACGCCGCCGGTGCCCGCCCAGGGTCTCGGCGTGCGGGAATTTCAGGAGTACGACCTCGCCGAACTGCGCGAGTACATCGACTGGCAGCCGTTCTTCAACGCCTGGGAGATGAAGGGCAGATTCCCCGACATCCTCAACAACCCGGTCTCGGGTGAGACGGCCCGCAAGCTGTACGACGACGCCCAGGAGATGCTCGACACGCTGATCAAGGAGAAGTGGCTGACTGCCAACGGGGTGATCGGTTTCTTCCCCGCCAACGCGGTCGGCGACGATTTCGAGGTGTATACCGACGAGACCCGCACCGAGGTGCTGACCACGTTGCACAACCTGCGCCAGCAGGGCGAGCACCGCGACGGCATCCCGAACCGCAGCCTCGGCGACTTCATCGCCCCCAAAGAAACGGGTCTCCGGGACTACGTCGGGGCGTTCGCCGTCACCGCCGGGCTCGGCAGCCACGACAAGATCATGGAGTTCAAGGCAGCCCTCGACGATTACAGCGCGATCCTGCTGGAGTCGCTCGCCGACCGGTTGGCAGAGGCCTTCGCCGAACGGCTGCACCAACGGGTCCGCAAGGAGTTCTGGGGATTTCAGCCGGACGAGCAGCTGGACAACGAGGCACTCATCGGGGAGAAGTACGTCGGAATCCGCCCTGCGCCCGGCTACCCGGCCTGCCCGGAGCACACCGAGAAGGCGACGCTCTGGAAGATGATGGACGTTCAGAAGCGGGCAGGCATCGAGCTGACCGATTCGATGGCGATGTGGCCAGGTGCCGCCGTCAGCGGCTGGTACTTCTCACACCCGCAGTCGCAGTACTTCGTGGTCGGCCGGATTGCCCAGGATCAGGTTGCCGACTACGCGAGACGCAAGGGCTGGACCCTGAAGGAGGCTGAGCGCTGGCTCAGCTCCAACCTCAGCTACAACCCGGAGGACTGAGCCAGGCTCGCCGAGCCGAAACCCGCTGTACCCGAACGATTCCGGCTTAGCCGAAGAGCGCGGCGTTTCGCGCTGCCCACTGCATCACCGATTCGGCCGGGCTTCCCGTGAGCTCGGCCACCAGGTCGTTGGCGTACTGCGGCTGTTCAGCACCGGCCACGAGCTGATCGAGGTACCAGGCCGCGTACTCGCCCATGGTGGTCTGCAGCGCCGCTTCGGCTGCGGCCCTGTCGCACCGGTCAACCGCGACGTCGACGCCGATCCCGAGCCCGATCTGCTCGGCGATCTCGGCACGCGTGAGCGATTGCGGTCCGGTGATCGGATACACCATCCCGAAGTGCGTCTGATCGGGCTCGGCAAGCAAGGACGCGGCGACCCGGGCGATGTCGTCCATCGAGATCGGCGCCTCGACAACGGAGGGATATGCCTCCAGGACCGTACGGGTGGCCCTGATCTGGTCGGCCCAAATGGTGAAGTTGTCGATGAACTCACCCGGGCCCAACTGGGTGTGCACCACGGCGGATGCAGCGATTTTGTCGGTGTGGTCCTGCCATTCGCCGGCGCCGGACAACGCGACCATGTACTGCACGCCGGCCTGCTCGGCCATTTCGAGGGTGGCATCCAGCGTCGACGGCAGCGGTGCCAGATACATTCGCTCGACGCCCTCGAACGCAGCGGGCAGCGTATCCGGATCACCCAAGAACCCCGTCACCACCTCTACGCCGTCGGGCAGGGCGGCTCTGGCCGGATTCTTGGTCAGTGCGCGGATATCCTTGGCGCCCAACTCGATCAGATGGTCCACGAGACGTCGGCCGATGTTGCCTGTTGCCCCGGTCACAAGAATCGTCATGGATTTCACCGTACGTGGGACGCATGACAGAATCGGGGCATGCGTGCGGTCCTTTTCGACATGGACGGCACTCTCGTCGACTCCGAGAAGCTCTGGGACATCTCGCTGACCGCGCTGTATGAGTTCCATGGCGGGCGCCTCACACCCCAGGTTCGCGTCTCGATGGTGGGCGGGTCGGCCGAGGACACCATACGCACCGTCTACACCGATCTGGGTCTCGAACCCGATCCGGCCGCGATGGCAGAGTCCGACCGCTGGCTGCACGAATACACCGCGCAGTTGTTCGACGGCGGGCTGCCGTGGTGTCCGGGAGCGCGTGAATTGTTGGAAGCCCTTGCCTCCGAGGGAACTCCGATGGCACTCGTCACCAACACACAACGTGCGCTTACTGAGCGCGCCTTGAACAGCATTGGTAGACAATATTTTTCGGCATCGGTGTGCGGCGACGAAGTGCCACAGGGCAAGCCGGCTCCCGACGCATATCAGCGAGCGGCCGCATTGCTCGGGTTGGAACCGTTGGAGTGTCTGGCGATCGAGGATTCGATAACCGGCACCGCGGCGGCCGAAAGCGCGGGATGTCCGGTGCTGGTGGTGCCCAATGACGTCGAGGTGCCCGCAGGACGGCGGCGGGTGCAAGTGAGTTCGCTGGCCGGGGTCGGCGTCGCGGACCTCCGCCGGATCCACGACGACCTCAGCCGTGGCAACGGAGAACGCTCGGCGTAAGTCCACCCGCAGCACGCTTGCCAGTGGTATGACGGGGGTATTCAAGTGACCCGGATCACGCAACGCTGCGAAAGGGACGCCCATGGCAGGCTCCAATGCCCCCGTCGGGGACGAATCCTCACTGCCGATCGCCGACGATGAATTCTCTTCGGGCGGCACTGCCGTCCGAATTGCTTCGGTCGCCGCGCTGGGTGGCTTGCTGTTCGGCTACGACAGCGCGGTGATCAACGGTGCGGTCGACTCGATCCAAGAGGATTTCGGCATCGGCAACGCCTCACTCGGTTTCGCCGTCGCCTCGGCGCTGCTGGGGGCCGCGGCCGGGGCCATGACCGCCGGTCGGATCGCCGACATGATCGGCCGCATCTCGGTCATGAAGATTGCGGCGGTGCTCTTTCTCGTCAGCGCCTTTGGAACGGGCTTCGCGCATGAAGTCTGGTCGGTGGTGCTGTTCCGCATCGTGGGTGGCATCGGCGTGGGCGTGGCGTCGGTCATCGCGCCCGCCTACATCGCAGAGACATCGCCGCCGCGCATCCGTGGCCGACTGGGATCGTTGCAACAGCTGGCCATCGTGTTGGGCATCTTTGCGTCCTTCGTCGTCAACTGGCTTTTGCAGTGGATCGCCGGTGGCCCGAACGAGGTGCTGTGGTTTGGGCTCGACGCGTGGCGCTGGATGTTCCTCGCGATGGCACTCCCCGCGATCCTGTACGGCGCGCTGGCGTTCACCATTCCCGAGTCGCCTCGGTATCTCGTTGCCAGCCACAAGATTCCGGAAGCCCGCAGGGTGCTGAACATGCTCCTTGGCGAGAAGAACCTGGAAATCACGATCGATCGCATCAAGGAGACGCTGGAGCGGGAGGACAAGCCGTCGCTGCGCGATCTGAAGAAGCCCACGGGCGGCATCTACGGCATCGTGTGGGTGGGTCTCGGGCTATCGATCTTCCAGCAGTTCGTCGGTATCAACGTGATCTTCTATTACTCGAACGTGCTGTGGCAGGCAGTCGGGTTCAGTGCCGACGAGTCGGCGATCTACACCGTGATCACCTCGGTCATCAACGTGCTGACGACATTGATCGCCATCGCGCTGATCGACAAGATCGGGCGCAAGCCGCTGCTGCTCATCGGATCCTCGGGCATGGCGATCACGCTCATCACGATGTCCGTCATCTTCGCCAACGCGACCATCGGCCCCGACGGCACCCCAAGCCTGCCAGGAGCCTCCGGGGTGATCGCATTGGTCGCGGCGAACCTGTTCGTGGTGGCCTTCGGCATGTCGTGGGGCCCCGTCGTCTGGGTGCTGCTCGGCGAGATGTTCCCCAACCGCATCCGCGCCGCAGCGCTCGGCATTGCCGCGGCAGGTCAATGGGCCGCCAACTGGGTCATCACGGTCACGTTCCCGGGCCTGCGTGAGCATCTCGGGTTGGCGTACGGGTTCTACGGCCTCTGCGCGGTGTTGTCGGGCCTGTTCGTATGGCGGTGGGTGATGGAGACCAAGGGCGTGTCACTGGAGGACATGCACGGCGAGATCCTGCATCAGGGGTCACCCAAGGCCGCCACCTGAACGCGGGGAGCGCGGCGAAACCGCCGTGACTTTGCGCGCGGCGCCGTGACACAATCGCGTCCCGTGAAGACCTTCGATGCCCTGTTCGCCGAACTGAGCGAGCGTGCGCGCACCCGGCCGGCCGGTAGCGGCACGGTCGCCGCGCTGGACGGCGGCGTGCACGGGCTCGGAAAGAAGATCCTGGAAGAAGCCGGCGAGGTGTGGCTGGCTGCCGAACACGAGGGCGACGAGGCGCTGGCCGACGAGATCAGCCAGCTGCTGTACTGGACGCAGGTGCTGATGATCTCCCGCGGTCTGACCCTCGACGACGTCTACTCGAAGCTATGAACGGCACCCTGCGCGTCGCCGTTCCCAACAAGGGGACGCTGTCGGAATCGGCGGCCGAGATTCTGTCGGAGGCCGGATACCGACGCCGTACCGACCCCAAGGATCTGACGGTCATCGACCCCGCCAACAACGTCGAGTTCTTCTTCCTGCGGCCCAAGGACATTGCGATCTACGTCGGGTCGGGACAGCTCGACTTCGGCATCACGGGCCGCGATCTGGCGTGGGAATCCGACGCGCCGGTGCGGGAGCGACTGGCCTTGGGCTTTGGGTCGTCGACGTTCCGCTACGCGGCGCCCGCCGATACGAATTGGCGTGTCGAAGACCTCGCCGGCAAGAGAATCGCGACGGCATTTCCCAATCTGGTGCGAAAAGACCTGGCCGCACGGGGGATTGAGGCGACGGTCATCCGGCTCGACGGTGCCGTGGAGATCTCCGTCCAGCTCGGTGTCGCCGATGCCATCGCCGACGTTGTCGGCTCGGGCCGCACGCTCGGACTGCACGACCTGGCGGCATTCGGTGAACCCCTGTGTGATTCGGAGGCGGTGCTGATCGAGCGCGAGGACGTTGGCGACAAGCCCGACGAGAACGCTGCCGCCCGTGACCAACTGGCCGCACGCGTACAGGGTGTGGTGTTCGGACAGCAGTATCTGATGCTCGACTACGACTGCCCGCGCACCGTGCTCGACGAGGCCACCGCGGTCACCCCTGGACTGGAATCGCCCACCATCGCCCCGCTCGCCGATCCGGCGTGGGTGGCCGTGAGGGCGCTGGTACCCCGGCGCGACGTCAACGCCATCATGGACAAGATCGCGGCGATCGGGGCAAAGGCGATCCTGGCGTCCGACATCCGGTTCTGCCGCTTCTGATTCGACAGGTCATCGCGCAGCACGCGTGTTAGCGTCCGGATGTCGTTTTCACCGGTACGGAGGTTGGCATGACGCAGGTCCTCGTTATCGTGCTCGCTCTGCTGATCGGCGTGATTGCCGGGTTGCGGGCGATGACCGCCCCGGCGGTGGTCGCTTGGGGCGCCCTGCTGGGCTGGATCGACGTGGACGGCAAGTGGTCGGAGTGGGTGGCCCATCCGATCACCGTCACCGTCCTCACGATCTTCCTGCTGGTGGAATTGGTCACCGATCAGCTACCGAAAACTCCGAGTCGTAAGACGGCACCGCAGTTCGCCACCAGGCTCATCATGGGCGCTTTCGCGGGCGCTGTGATAGGCAGCGCGTTCTTCCATACCTTCAGTGCCACCGGCGCGGGCGTCGTCGGTGCGGTGCTCGGCACGATGGGCGGAGCCGCGGTCAGGCAGAAGCTCTATGACGCCAACAACGGTAAGGACCGACCGGGCGCATTCATCGAAGACGTGGTCGCGGTCGGCGGCGGATTCCTGATCGCCTTCCTGGTCAGCCTCGTCTAACCGCGGCCCATGGCAGAGAAGTTCGACGCGATCATCGTCGGCGCCGGCCAGGCCGGACCGCCGCTGGCAGGCAGGCTCACCGAGGTCGGCCAGACGGTAGCCGTGATCGAGCGCAAGCTCGTCGGCGGCACCTGCGTCAATTACGGCTGCATTCCGACCAAGACACTGGTCGCGAGCGCCTACGCCGCCCATCTTGCACGCCGCGGTGCCGAATATGGCATCGGCACAGGCGATATCAGTGTTGAGATGTCTGCTGTCAAGGCGCGTAAGGACAAGATCGTCGACGGCGACCGCGAAGGCGTGGAGTCCTGGATCGCCGGCATGAAGGGCGCCACGTTCATCCGCGGCCATGCGCGTTTCGAAGGTCCGCACACCATCCGGGTGGACGACCGGGTGCTCGAGGCGGACAAGATCTTCCTCAATGTCGGCGGCCGGGCGGTAGCACCGGATATGCCTGGGCTCTCCGACATCGATTACATGACGAATGTCGGAATCCTCGAACTCGACGAAGTGCCAGAGCATCTGGTCGTCATCGGCGGCAGTTACATCGCACTGGAATTCGCGCAGATGTACCGCCGCTTCGGTGCCCGCGTGACGGTGATCGAGAAGGGTCCGCGCCTGACGTCCCGCGAGGACGAGGACGTCTCGGCGACCATCAAGGAGATTCTGCAGGCCGAGGGTATTGACGTGGTGGTCGACGCCACTGGTATTCGGTTCAGCAAGCGCGACAACGGTTTCGAAGTCACCCCGCGCGAGGGCGCAGACCCCATCGCGGGGACCCACCTGCTGATGGCGGTGGGGCGACAGCCCAACACCGATGACCTCGGGCTCGAGGCGGCTGGCGTCGAAACCGACCGCCGCGGTTACATCGTCGTCGACGACCAACTGCGCACCAATGTCGAACACATCTGGGCGATGGGGGATTGCAACGGACGTGGCGCCTTCACCCACACGTCGTACAACGACTTCGAGATCGTCGCGGCCAACCTGCTCGACAACGATCCACGTCGAGTCAGCGATAGGGTGACGACCTACGCCCTCTACATCGATCCGCCGCTGGGTCGCGCTGGTATGACCGTCGACGAGGTCCGCAGGTCGGGGCGAAAAGCGTTGGTGGGTAAGCGGCCAATGACCAGGGTAGGGCGTGCTGTCGAAAAAGGTGAGACCCAGGGTTTCATGAAGGTCGTCGTCGACGCCGAGACCGAGCTGATCCTCGGCGCCGCGATTCTCGGGGTCGGCGGTGATGAGGTCATCCACTCGATCCTCGACATCATGACGGCGAAGAGGCCGTACACGGCGATCTCACGCACCATGCACATCCACCCCACTGTCAGTGAGCTGGTGCCGACGATGCTCCAGGATTTGAAGCCGCTGGACTAGCGGCCCTGCCGACGTTGAGCTGTCGCGTGACATGCGCGACCCGCCAACCGAGATGGCGACACGTGCGTACATCCGCGGGATGGACTTCCTCGGAGTTCGCATCGACATCGGTCGCAGCTCCCGCGCCGAGAAAGAAACCGAGGCGGTTGAGGTCGTGCTCGCTGGCGGCCGAACTGTTCCAGCCCGGGCCCAAACCCAGGTTCACCCAGTGCATATGGTGCTGCGCGGCGAACACGGACAATGACACCAAGGTGTTCAGTTTGTCGCCGCTCTTTCCGCCGGAGTTGGTGAATCCGGCCGCGATCTTGTCTCGCCAGGTGCCGTCGACGCAGCGGCGGCCGGTCTGTTCGGCGAACGCCTGAAAGGCCGCCGACACGTTGCCCATGTAAGTCGCGGAGCCGAACAAGATGCCGTCGGCGGCATCGAGTGTGTCCCAATCCGTATCGCCCATCTCGTCGACGGCGATCACTGTGACGTCCGCGCCGGCCTCCGATGCGCCGGCGGCCACCGCTCGGGCGAGGGTGGCGGTGTGCCCGAACCCGGAGTGATAGGCGATCGCCAATCTAGGCGCGGCGATGTCAGAACCGTTGTGCTTCATGCTTGTTCGCCTCCTGTGCTTTGTGAATTGATGATCTCGAGACGGCGTACCGTCCATTCCGGCAGGTCCGCGCCCGCCAGATGGGCTTCCAAGCGATCGAGAAATGCGTGCGTGCCGCCGCGAAACCCGGAGGCGTTGCGCACACCGAGACCACGATGCGAGAAGCGCAGCAGGGTGCCGTCGCCGTCGGTGGTGAGTTCGTACCGCACGACGCCGTCCTCGACGATCGGCTGCTTCCATTCGTGTTCGAGGACATGGGGCGGATCCCATACCAGGATGCGGCCCGTCATCCGCTTGCGTTCGGGCGGCAGCGGCGGCCCGTCGGCAACCATGTCGATGGCCCCGCCTTCGCGACCGTCGATCTTCGTCGCGCCGAACCACTTCACGCGTTCGTCCGGATCGGTGATTGCGGCCCACACCGCCTCGATGGGGAAGGACAGCCGCCGCTCGAACTTGAGCACCGCCCGGTCGCCATCGATGGTGAGCTTTCCTTCGCGCCCCGTCATTTCGCCTCCCGATGCTGTGCCTCGAGGTGCCGTTCCAGGGCGTCCAAGTGACCGGCCCAGTAGCGGCGATAGCGGTCGATCCAGTCGTCGATCGCCACCAACCCGTCGGCACGCAGCGCATAGATGCGGCGTTGGGCATCGGGTCGGACTTCGACGAGGCCGACTTCGCGCAGTACTCGCAAATGCCGTGACACCGTCGGCTGGGTCAGCCCCGGCAGAATCGCCACCAGTTCACCCGCGGTGCGCTCACCCTCGATCAGCGCGTCCAGCAGCGCCCTACGGCTTGGTTCAGCGACAGCCTCGAAGACGTCCATGCCGGTCAGTATTGCAAACTATCTATATAGATGCAAACGTATATGGTGAGCTAGGCGCCGGCGGCACGGAGCAGGGCGGACAGGTGCAGATCCGCGAGAGCCCGGGTGAGATCGAACTGCCACAACAGTTCGGCGGTCATGGCCGCCGCTGCACCAGCAGCGTCTGCGCGGAGGTCCCGACGAACCCCTGCCGGTCAAAAAGGTCGGCGGTGGTGACACCGATCGCGTCGGGACCGATCGAGCCACGTGCCCGCAGCCCGAAGTCCTCGCCAACGGGCAGTCGGTGCAGGTGCACCACCGTGTCGGTGTTCATGAACACGAACTGCTGCGGATCCAGCGCCGCACCCGCACCGTTGGCCGAGTCGACCACCATCGCGAGCCGCTGCAGAGCCGTCGTCGGCTCCGAATCCACCAACGGCACAAGGGGACTGAGCCACACCACGTTTCCCGTCTCGCCGGTCTCGGGTTGACGGCGCCAGGTCACCGTCTCCAGATAGCCTTTGGCCCCGACCCAGCTGTGCGGCACCGGGATCGACTCACCTTCGACCAGCGGAGGATAGCGGTCGGTGGCCACGTCGGCGGTGTCGCCGGGGGCAAGCAGCCAGGCGGTGACCCGCGCGACCGGGCGGTCGGTGCCGCCGGACCTTGCCGCCGACATCTCGGCCATCATCAGCGAGATGCGCTTACCGGGACGTTCGACCCACGCCCGCACCTTCACCGGTGCGACGGGAATCGCGCCGAGGATGTCGAGCGTCAGGCGTCCGACACGCAGGCCGGAACCGGCGGACATCTCCTCGATCAACTTGGTCATCAATGCGAGAGGTGGTGAGCCATGCTGGATTTCGGGATCCCAGTTGCTGCGGGTGCCGACC
>Ga0307416_100002406_pt1 | contig 10731 bp, 7 predicted proteins | sample DK1Cmetagenome_2_FD_203821 | JGI IMG/M metagenome (GOLD analysis project Ga0307416, IMG submission 203821) | Maize rhizosphere microbial communities from greenhouse at UC Davis, California, United States - DK15-C-3 | ecosystem: Host-associated > Plants > Roots > Rhizosphere > Soil | place: USA...
ATTGATATGTGTGATTGGCCTGGTTGTTTACCGATAGAGAAACACTTGCTCCCGTACACACCGTGTTGCTTGAATTATTAGATGTAATGGCAAAGTCTGCGAGCCGTGCCACGTCGACGCGTTTGGTTACAATATCGCTTTTGCATTGACCTACCTGGATCTGAAGTGAATAGATGCCGGCATGGTCCGCAGTGATGGCTGTGATTGACGGATCTTCGAGTCCTGACGCAAAATCATTCGGTCCGCTCCAGGTGTAGGTAGCGCCTGCGACTGTACCGGTTTGAAGGTTAAGTGTTCCCCCGACACAAAGAGGAGTGTTGGCCGTGATCGTGGGATCTGCCGGAGCGTTCGCAGCATCTGCTCCAACGACGACAGGATTGGAAGATACAATACATGCGCCACTCTCGCCGATGGCTGTAACGACATACGTTCCGGTGGTGGTGATGTTCAGATAATGGTTATTGCCACCGATGGGCACGCCGTCTTTCGTCCATGCAAAAGTGACGTTGTTGGCTGGTGCCGTGGTAAGCTGTATCGTTTGGCCGTTGCAGATCACCAGTGGCTGTACATTCTCGATTTGAGGCTTGTAACAAGCGGTGTTGCGCAATATGCCAATCTGCGTAGTGTTTGTGGCGTTGTTGAATGCTGTGTAAGCGATATCTCCTTTACCGTCACCGTCGAGGTCTCCAACTTTCAGATTGCGCGTCGGCAACGTCGTGCTGATATCAGCTTTTGTGAATGCCGGTGACGCGAAGTTACCGTTGTGCAGGAACACGTTGATCGCTGTCTGATTTCGGTTCGAGATCGCAATATCAGGGTCGGAGTCGCCATCAATGTCACCGACATCGACGCCCCATGGACCCGTGGATGTGATCATCGAAATGGACGGGGCAAAGGTGAACGAACTCGCATTGGCGGCTGTCTGGTTCAGGAGCACATCAACCTGGTTGTTGAACGTACTTGTGATGATGAGGTCAAGTTTACCGTCGTCATTAAAGTCTGCAGAGTTGAGACGGTTCAATCCTCCGGGGATTGTTATTTTTTGCGGAGGAGCAAAGCTGATCGTCCCTGTGCTTTGGTTTCGGAGGATATACAGATCACTCGTTTGAAACTGATTGATAATGATCTCCGGAAGGTCGTCGCTGTTCAAGTCCATGACGGCAGCCTCATATGTAGTTAGTACATCGCCGGAAGTAATCTTGATCGATAGCTTTAACGGAGTGGGATTGAACGTCAATGTCCCCCCCGAGCTTTGGTTAATAAAGATGTAGAGTACGTCGTTGAATGAGTTGGTGACAATGATCTCAGGTTTCCCATCGCGGTTGAGGTCGCGTAAAACCATACGTGTTGCAAAGTGCCCTACATCGAGCAGCAACTGCAGGGGAGGCGCAAGATTCAACGTGGTACCTACTGTAGTATTGCGGAAAATATGGATACTATTTCGTGTCGAGCCTGCGCGGCTAACAACGAGCTCTGGATAACCGTCACCCTGAAGGTCGCCGCACACCACGTGGTCAGAGCCGAACGTCAGGTTTAGTACGGGCATATTTGTTTTGTCAAATTGCTGGAATGACGCAGCGGTCAGGATGCCAGGTGTGCTGTTATTCTGCAACAGCATAATATCGGTAGACGTCGTGAATGAAGATGAAGCGCTGGAGAATTTTGTTGCCGCGACATCCGGTTTGCCATCGGCGTTGAGATCGCAGGTGCAAAGATCCCAGAGTTCTTCGGAAGCAGAAAAAGTCACTGGGGCCGCGAACTTAGTCGCGTTGAACGTGCCTGTCTGCAGCACAGGCATGAACTTTAGCGGGGATTTTGCTGACAGCCGGGTACCACGATTAACTACCTCGACATAGCGCAATGCCGCCTGCGCTGGCACTATCACTTCGATCGAAAACTCCGAGGAAGCAATCACCGTTCCTTTTACAGGGCCGAACCAAACATCAAGGTCCGCGGACGTACTGGTAAAGCCACTTCCTGTAATAACAATTGTATCATTTGGAGCTGCGCTCAGAGGATCGACGTTCTGTATTACAGGAGCCTGCCCAAAAATCACAAGGGGAAGTGCTGACAAGATCAGTAAAAGAAAAACAGATTTCATGTCCACATTTTTTTGGCGGCTAGAGATGTCGATGCCTGTTTCAGACGACGGCATAATGCTATTCGACAATCGTTAAGAGCCACGCATCTTTAAACATCCTTAATTTGCGGTACTTGTCGCGCTCCACCTTTGCCTCATTAATATCATCCGACTTGTGTATGTAAACATACCAGAGCTGCTTTTGAGTTAAGTACCCATAGTCTACCTGATAGCCGAGTTGCTTTAAGCCATTTGCATAACGTGTGGCGTTCGCTTCGGAGCTGAACACCCCAGCGATGATATAATCGCCCTTCTGCAATTCTTTCGGGTGACCTCCGCGCTTGAACGTTTCATGACGTCCATCAACTACAGGAGCACGAGCCTCCACTGTATCTTTCACCAGGATCTGCTCAGCTGCCTTTCTGGCCAGCTCCTCCTCCCGTGCACGCGCCTCCTGCTCTTGCCTGATACGTTCTTCCTCTTGCTTGCGAACACGTTCTGCCTCCTCTTCACGTGCCTTCTGTGCGAGTTCATCCGCTTTCTTTTGCGCCTCTTCCTGCTCTTTCTTTTGTTTCGCGAGTTCTTCCTGTTTTTTCTTACGGGCTTCCTCTTCTGCTTTGCGTTTTTCGGCGATCTGCTCGCTCGCTGACTTACGAGCTGGCTTCTTCTCTTTCTCCTTTACCGTATTGATGAATGAATACACCGGCGCATCTTTCTTGCGTTTACCCAGGAGAAAATTCACGCTGACTTCAATCGAGGGACTGTTCAATTCATTTTCACCACTGTTCTGCACACTGTATGAGGCGCCTATCGCCAATGCATTCTTTATCTTAAGACCACCAAGGGCTGAAATGCCAAATTCCTGCTTGTAAGATCCGCCGACCCAAACGACGTGATTCAAATGCAGGATGCCAGCAACTTCATATTGTGAAGGTAGGTTCGCTACCATCCGGTAAATCGCGTAAGGCTCGAACACATGTTTGTCGTTTCCAAAGTAGAAACGATTGCTTGCGGTGATGACGAGTGATTGAAAGGGTTCGATCTCTGTGATGGCAAACTCTTTATTACTCAAGTACGACGGCGAAAAGATTGCCGGCATGGAAGCTCCGAACTGAAATGATTTAAGCTGAAGGGATATCCCCGCGTTGCCAGTGATGGAAGCATTGTTCTCGAGGATATTTGCCAGTGCAGGGTCATCGCTCATAGACTGAAGTCGTGCCAGGTCGAGCGTGTTCCATGCGCCTCCTGCGGAAATCCCGAATCGGAAGAAGCTCTGTTTCGCCAGAGGTATGTTGTAACCAAAGCTGAGAAGTGCGGATGAGTTGTTGAGCAAACCTCGCGCATCGTTCGTGACACTCAGGCCAAAACCTGCGCGTGGACTGAGCGGCGTCTGCAGACTGAAATTTCCAACAACAGGTGCTCCTTCAATGGTCATCCATTGCTTTCTATATATGAGTGAGACTGCAGATTGGCCATCCACTCCAACGTAGGACGGATTGTATAAGTAGGGATTTAAATAAAATTGTGTGAAATTAGTCTGATCCTGAGCGTTTGCGATGAATGAATAAATCAGAAAAACGAAAATGGACAATACTCTTCGTTTGATTAAAGGTAAATTTCTTACGATCAAAGAGTATTTTTCCAGTCTCATCTGGTTTTTCAGGTATCTGTTAAATTTAACCCTTAATTTACCAATAAATATTTACCTAACCCCCTTTGACACCGTGAGAGCCAGGGCTTTTTTACATTCGTTCGCGTGCGTGAGGCGTAACTTTTTCCTCACTATTTGCATGTTTCTGGTTGTAAACATGGTTAGCGCGCAGAAATACAGTCTGGGTTTAAGAGCAGGAGGCACATTGAACTGGGCTTCGTTTCGCGATAAACAACAGAAGGATACATTCTCAGTAAAGCCTTCAATGGGCTTCAACTTCGGAGGTCTCATCGGCTTTCCGCTGAAGAATAATTACAGTGTAATAATTGAAGGCGGTTTTTCACAAAAAAGTCGAACGATCAAGGATTTCACGCTTCTTGAAAATCACGCGACCTACCGCTTTGTCGATGGATCTCTCTTACTGAGAAAGGCATACAACTTCAACCTTGGAAAAAATATTCCATCGGAATGGTTTTTTAACATCGGGCCAGAGGTAGGATACTGGTTGTCCGGTAAGGGATATTTTACTGCGGGCGGTCCCAAGTATCCTTACCAGATAGAATTTGATAATGCTCCGGATGGTGACATGAATTATCTCTACTACAATAGCGCGAACAGAATCTTCTTCGCACTTGTTCTTGGTGTTGGTATGAAAGCGCCATTGAGGAATAACACTGCCATCAGTACCGAGCTGCGTTTCGTGTCGGGACACACCAATCTTGGAAGTAACAGATACGATTACCCCACACGTGAATGGTACGCATCACTTTTGAATTACGAGGACACGTTGCGGATGAACATGAAAATCATCAGCCTCTCCGTTGCGTATACCTACAACTTTGATAAGGTTGAATCCCGTAAGGGCAAGAGTACTTTGAAGAAAAAGTTGAAGAAAAACAAATAGGCAACGTGTGGTCATTGCTATATTGACCGCACAACCTCTATCCGCTTACTCCCTCCCGATGCTTCTCCAGCATCAGCATCATCATACCATCTTTTAATCCGACATCCGGAACCAGAATGCTCGATGCGTGGGCCCATTCCATAACACGTGTATAAATGTCCGTGGCTGGAATGATGACGTCGGCCCGGTCGGGGTTCATTTGAAGTTTATAGATACGTTGTTCCAGGTTGAAACTGGCGATCATATTCCGGATACCGCGGACCCGGTTCAGAGACATTGTTTTTCCTGGTTGCAGGCGAGCCAACTCGAAGATCTTGCTGATGTTTCCGCCAGTGCCCACTGCAGTGACCTTCCCATATTCTTTCTTCACTTCTTGCCGGATCCATGTTTCCATTTCTTTCCACACCTCAGGAGAATCATTTTGCTCCAGTACGCGGACTGAGCCAATCTTGAACGACCGCGTTTTTAATTTTTTTCCCGCTGTGTACAGGTTCAGCTCTGTACTTCCTCCGCCGACATCAATGTGGAGATAAGTTTTGTGTGTCAGATAAGATTGTATGGCGCGGTTGATGAGCTCAGCTTCGCGCTCTCCATCGATGATATGGATCGTGACACCTAATTCAGTCTCTATTACTTTGGCCAGCTGTTCACCGTTCTCAGCTTCCCTCATGGCCGAGGTAGCGCAGAACATGTAGTCCGTCACCTCATAGAGCTCGATGAGAAGCTTGTAAGCCGTCATGAGCTTTTTGAACTTCTGCTCACTGCGCGGACTAATGCGTCCGGAGGTAAAGACATCGTGGCCGAGGCGGAGAGGAAAACGAACGTATTCGAGTTTCTTAAAGAGAACGCCTTCACTGTTTTCGAGGACAGTGGAGACCTGGAACCTTATCGCGTTTGAACCGATATCGATGGCTGCTAATTTCAAGGGAATAAGTTTTATTTCAGTTTATAAATCAGTATTTTCAGGACGTGCATTCTGCTAAAAACACGTTTGCAAAATTATCAAAGTCCCATTGGCTGTAGGCTACCATTTTAATACCAGTTCTATGGTAAAAAGAACCTCGCCAGGATTTTTGTTCCTCCTTTTGCTCGTCAGTGGCTGTCTCGATCCCGGCCCTCAATTCGTCGTTGTAGAGCGGGCTACCGGCTATTTGCCAGTATATGGGTCTCCGAGCGCCGCAGAAGCGTCGATGAGCTCCCCCAGACCGGTTATCCAGCCGGGTAAAATATATTTATATGATAAGTACCTGTTGCTCAATGAAAAGATGCAGGGCATCCATGTTTTTGACAACTCCGACCCTTCGAAGCCCATCAATCTTGGATTTCTGGAGTTGCTCGGCAATACGGACTTCGCAATAAAGGATGGCGTGCTGTATGCTGATCACCTCGGCGATATCGTTGCCCTGACAATAAACGATTTTGGAACGATTACCCAGCAAGGGAGAATCGAATTGGAGGACTGGATCCAGGGGATGCCACCTCCGCCCGGCTTTTATTTCGAATGCATCGATCCGGCTAAGGGCTTCATCGTGAACTGGAGGGAAGTTGAATTAAAAAATCCTCAATGTTATGCGCTTCCTTAGACTTGCGATCATTTGGGCATTTGTCGTATCCTGTGAAAGTGACTCAACGGTCGACCTGCAATCAGGCAGCGGTCAGGCGGGTTCAATGACACGATTTGCCGTCGCCGGGAATCATCTTTACTTGCTTGAAAGCACATCAATCAAAGTCTTCACCATCGCGGATAGCACGCTGGCTATGGGCGAGACGGTCTATGTCCGTGCTGGAATAGAAACAATATTTGCCAATGGCGAATACCTCTATCTGGGGGCAAACAACGGCATGTATATTTATTCGATTGCGGACCCGGCACGCCCAGCCTTCGTCTTCCAGTATGAACACATTGTTGCTTGCGACCCCGTTGTCGTTCAGGGCAACCGCGCCTACATCACTATGCGTTCGGGGAATGGGTGCAACCGCGCATCGAATGCCCTGGAGATCGTTGATATTTCGGATCCTTACTCTCCGGTCCTGATTAAAAACTATCCGATGTCGTCTCCACATGGCCTCGCAGTTGATGGAACAATGCTATTCGTCTGCGAAGGGGAATACGGTTTAAAAGTTTTTGATATCACTGAAGAGCAAGCCATTGTATTGCTACACTCAAACGAAGATTTTTTTGCGTATGATGTTATTGCCCGACAAGGCGACGCGACCGTGACTGGCAGTGACGGGATCTTTCAGTTCTCTTACAGGAACGCGCAGAATACAGTTAGCTTACTAAGTAAAATACCTGTAAGCGCCGCCGATTAATATGAGGCCCTCTCATTCTAAGTTTGCAAGCCCTGACAGCGCAATGAACTCGGGACACAGCGATGGTATGCCAAAGCGCGATTGTTCCTGGAGAGCAGTGCTCGCCATCATTATCCTTGCCACTGGTTGTGCTTCGGCGCAAACGCGGGACTCGATATGGAGCGCGGTGCCTTCATCCGCGATCAAGGTAAGTCCCTTTCATCTTCTCAATTTTTATCCGACTATTCAGGTCTCTTACGAGCAACGCGTTTTCCCAAGATTAACGTTGCAAGCGGAAGGCGGATATGTGCTGGACTATGGCAATGACGACGAGTCATTCGAGAACAAACGGGGTCTCAAGGTCAAGCTTGAAGGGCGATATTACCTCGGGTTCGTCGTGAACCGCGAACGTATCTATTACGTTGCACTCGAGCCATACATGAACAGGGTTAACTTCAACCGCTATGCGATCGTGGAAGAATGTTTCGATGGCAATTGCAGCCACCCATATGTCAGACGATTTCCTTATACAATTGAATATAGGGAAAGCGGGGTCAGTGCCAAGGCAGGCGCCCTTTGGTACGTGCAGTTACGGTTTTTTGTTGATCTCAGCGCAGGGCTTACTGTGCGCAACATCGACTACGATGAGCCGCCACTCCCGCCACGAGCGGGCCGCAAAAATGAGTGGTTTTCTCTGAATATTCCCAATGAAGCCGACCGGCTCGTCCTATCACCCAACCTGGGCCTCCGAATCGGTTACCGCTTCAAGTAATTTTGTTGAATTCAATTCAATTCGTTTTCTTTGCACTGCTTATCCAGAAAGACCGAGGGAACGGGCCCGTTGACGTCTTAGCATCCTATCCTCACTCATCGTCGGGGGTGTTGTGCTAAATCCCATCGCGGATGCAGATCATCATGCGAGAAGATAAGTAACCCATCTTTCTGAGGGTCTTCTGGATAATAATTCTGAAGGAGGACCTATGAATATCAACGACATTTTAAAAGAACGCATCCTTATCATCGATGGGGCGATGGGCACAATGATCCAGCGTCATACGCTGACTGAGGCCGATTTCCGCGGAGAAAAGTTCAAAGACCATTCTCATCCGCTGAAAGGCAACAATGATGTCCTTTCAATAACGCGGCCCGATATCATCAAGGATATCCACAGACAGTATCTGGCGGCCGGCGCCGACATAATTGAAACCAATACCTTCAGCGGCACCACCATCGCCCAGGCTGACTATCATCTGCAGGATTTTGTTTACGAGCTGAATTTCGAATCAGCGAGGATAGCCAAAGAGGTGGCTGATGAGTTCACGCGCCAGGACCCCGATAAGCCGCGGTTCGTCGCGGGCGCAATGGGACCCACGAACAAAACAGCTTCATTATCTCCTGAAGTAAACAACCCAGGCTTCCGCGCGGTGACCTTTGATCAGCTCGCTGTCGCTTTTAAAGAGCAGGCGCGTGCGCTGATAGAAGGTGGAGCGGATCTGTTGCTGTTGGAAACGATCATTGACACACTGAATGTCAAGGCAGCTCTGTTCGCCATTCAGGAATTATTTGAGGAATTGGGACGTGAGGTCCCTGTAATGGTTTCCGGTACCATCACCGACGCGAGCGGCCGCACGCTCTCGGGACAGACAACCGAAGCGTTTCTCATCTCTGTCTCACACGTACCGCTGTTAAGCATCGGATTGAACTGTGCTCTGGGAGCAAGCGCACTTCGACCATATCTCCAGGTTCTTAACGAAAAGGCGCCGTTCTTCGTGAGCGCATATCCAAACGCGGGACTGCCAAATGAGTTCGGACAATACGATCAGACTCCCGCTGAGATGGCTGCACAGGTTGAGGAGTATCTGAAGGAAGGTCTGGTAAACTTCCTTGGAGGGTGCTGCGGGACGACGCCGGACCACATCCGGCAGATTGCGGCACTTGCAGCAAAATATGCCCCGAGAAAAATAAAAAGAGAAGAAAGTTTGCCCGTTGCCTGACGTGAGCAAAATGTGCGGCTGAAAGTACAACCTTGATAAGTCGTCACTCACACTGAAGGTTTGGAAGCATTAAATAGAAGATGGAAAATACTCTGAAGCTGAGCGGTCTTGAGGCCGTAGAGATCACCCCCCAATCGAACTTTGTAAATATAGGAGAACGAACCAACGTCACTGGTTCCAAAAAATTTCTCGGTCTTATCAAGGAGGACAAATTTGAAGATGCCCTCGAAGTGGCCCTGGACCAGGTTCGCGGTGGAGCGCAAGTCATCGACGTGAACATGGATGAAGGCATGCTGGATTCCAAGTCCGCGATGGTCAGGTTCCTGAATCTGATGGCAGCAGAACCAGAGATCTCGAGGGTGCCCGTCATGATCGACTCTTCGAAGTGGGAAGTAATCGAAGCGGGGTTGAAATGCTTGCAAGGGAAGGGTATCGTGAACTCCATCAGCCTCAAGGGTGGAGAGGAAGAATTCATACGACAGGCGAAACTGGTGAAGCGGTATGGCGCGGCCGTTGTCGTCATGGCCTTTGACGAACAGGGCCAAGCGGACACATACGAAAGACGTATCTCCATCTGTAAACGCGCATATGATATCCTTATCCAACAGGTAAAATTTTCTCCGCAGGATATAATCTTCGATCCGAACATATTCCCGGTCGCCACAGGGATAGATGAACATCGCAACTATGCAATCGACTTCTTTCGCGCCGCCAAGTGGATCCGGCAAAATCTACCACACGCACACGTAAGTGGTGGTGTAAGCAACGTGTCATTTAGTTTCCGCGGCAACCAGAAAGTGCGCGAGGCAATGCACGCAGCATTTCTGTACCACGCTATACAGCACGGCATGGACATGGGAATTGTGAACCCAACAATGCTGGAGGTCTATGATGAGATCGACAAAGGACTGCTCGAAAGGGTAGAGGATGTTCTCTTGAACCGGAGGGATGATGCAACGGAACGCCTACTGGAATTTGCAGAGACCGTAAAAGGTTCCGCCAAAAAGAAGGAGCTGGATGTCGAGTGGCGGAAAGGCACAGTGGAGGAACGTCTTACGCACTCGCTGGTGAAAGGCATCATTGATTTTATCGATCAAGACACAGAAGAAGCACGGGTAAAATATGGACGGCCATTGCTCGTCATCGAAGGCCCACTCATGGCAGGTATGAACGTGGTCGGCGATCTTTTCGGGTCTGGTAAGATGTTTCTGCCGCAGGTTGTAAAAAGCGCGCGGGTGATGAAAAAGTCAGTCGCGTACCTCACTCCATTCCTCGAGGAAGAAAAGAGACTTACCGGAGGTGTGCAGAAAGCTGCCGCAAAAATATTGTTGGCAACAGTTAAGGGTGATGTCCATGATATAGGTAAGAACATCGTCGGCATTGTGCTTGCCTGCAATAATTATGACGTCGTCGACCTCGGAGTCATGGTACCGCCCGAGAAGATCCTGGAGGCGGCGCGACGGGAGAAGGTCGACATCATCGGCTTGAGTGGCTTGATCACTCCCTCTCTGGACGAGATGGTGCACGTGGCCCGTGAGCTGCAGCGCGAGAAGCTTAACTTCCCGTTGTTGATTGGGGGTGCCACCACTTCACGCATCCACACGGCAGTAAAGATCGATCCCGTTTACGAAGGACCGGTAATTCACGTTCTCGACGCATCGCGTTCGGTGCCGGTGGCCAGTGAGCTTATCAATCAAGACACGCGGGGAGCTATCAGAACTAGATTCAAGGACGAGTACAAGAAGCTGAGGGCGGATCACGAGAGCAGAAAAACTACGAAGAATTATATCTCACTCGCCGATGCACGGAA
>Ga0307416_100002407_pt1 | contig 10729 bp, 8 predicted proteins | sample DK1Cmetagenome_2_FD_203821 | JGI IMG/M metagenome (GOLD analysis project Ga0307416, IMG submission 203821) | Maize rhizosphere microbial communities from greenhouse at UC Davis, California, United States - DK15-C-3 | ecosystem: Host-associated > Plants > Roots > Rhizosphere > Soil | place: USA...
TGGGGAATCGGCGGCGCGGCGGGGGACGCGGTCATGGGAGCCATTCTGTCTACGCGGCGGGCCCCCGCGCAATGCTGTCGAAGTCCAACAACAAATTGGGCCGCGGATGAACGCGGATCACTACGCAGAGAAAGGGCAAGCGCATCGGATCGATGCGGACTGCGCCCTCGCGGATTGTCATCCCGAGGGAGGCCCGCAGCGGGGCGAGGCCCAGCTGTCATCCCGCAGGAGCGCTGCGGAGCAGCAGAGTGCCAGGTGTCATCCCGCAGGAGCGCTGCGGAGCAGCGCGAGTGTCGGGATCGCTCTCCGCGCGCCATGCGGGCATCACGACCCGGACAGTGATCCCGACACTCGCGGGCTGCGCCCACTCCTGCGGGATGACGGCCTTACTCGCGGGCTGCGCCCGCTCCTGCGGGATGACACCAAGCTGACCCAGTCCCCCTTGGATCGGGCCGCCCGCGCGGCGTGAGACGTGCACGGCGGGCAGAGTCACGCCGGGGCACGGGAGGCCCGGTGCGCGGTCGACGAACCAGGCAGAGCGTGCGCAGCGTGCGCGAGGTGATGTATGCAGAACGAACAATCCGATGGCCGGCGTCCCGTTCGCGTGCTGATCTTCGGCGCGTCGCTCCGGCGGGGGTCGTTGAACGACCGTCTCGCGTCGCTCGCGGCGTCGGTGGCCGAGGAGAAGGGCGGCACCGTCGACCGGACGCACATGGCCGACTTCGACTGCCCCTCGTACGACCAGGACGTCGAGCAGGAGGAGGGGGTGCCAGTCGGCGCGCAGCGCTTCCGCGAGTGCCTCGTCAAGGCGGACGCGTTCATCGTCTCGTCGCCCGAGTACAACGCGTCGATGCCCGGAGTGCTTAAGAACGCCATCGACTGGGCGTCGCGCTTCCGCCCGCAGCCGTTCAACGGCCGGCAGGGGCTCCTGCTCTCAGCGTCGCCGTCGATGGCGGGCGGCAACCGCGGGCTGTGGGCGCTCCGCGTGCCGCTCGAGCACCTCGGGGCACGCCTCTATCCGGACATGTTCTCGCTGTCGCAGGCACACGAGGCACTCGGCGCCGACGGCCGGATCACGAACGCGACGCTGCAGCAGCGCTTCGAGGCGACCATCGAGTGCTTCCTGGATCTGGTGGAGGCCGCCAAGCACTACCGGTCGCTCAAGAAGCAGTGGGTCGAGTACCTCGGCGAGCACCCGGATCCGGCGATCGACCGCGTGGAGCACACGCCGGTGGACGCAACGTAAAGAACGGTTCTCGGCCCTCGGCTCTCGGCCCTCGGCTACGGCGGACCGCCCCAGCCGAGGGCCGAGAGCCGAGGGCCGAGAGCTGTAGTGCCCTAGTGCCGTCACCTCTCGCCGTTCGACGACGCGCCGCGGCGCGCGCGCGCGAAGCTCTCGAGCGCGACGCGCTCGGCGCTGGCGAGGACCTGATCCAGCAGGATGAAGGTGCGGTCGGCCTCCAGGACGCCACCTCGTGGCGGCCGCCGCCGGACGGCCGCCTCGATCTCCTCGCGCAGGATCGCGTACTCGCGCGCAAGCTCGTCCGCGGTCCAGCCGAGCCGGGCGCGTTGGACGCCGTGCCGCTCGGCCACCGCGCGCTGCACGGCCGCGCTGTCCAGGATGGCCTCGGTCGGGTCGCCCGCCGGTACGTCGATCATGGCCAGCGTCTGCGAGACGTCGGCGAGGAACGTCGCGAGGTGGTCCTCGAGCTCCTCCTCGCGCACCTTGCGCGCGCTCGGCGTGGCCGGGTCCGTGCGGAGTCGCGCGACGTAGCCGTGCAGGACGCGCTCGAGCTCGTCCGTGATGGCCTCTCCGACCTCGCGCAGCGTGCCCACCTGGGCACCCTCGGCCTCGCCACCGGGCGAGCGCTGCCCCTCCACTCCACCCGTGGAGAGCGACTCGGCCGGCGCGGCGGGGAGCCAGAGGAAGAACCTGGACCCAATGCCCGGCTCACTCCGGGCCGTCAGGTCGCCACCCATCTCGCGCGCCAGGCGCCGGCTGATCGCGAGCCCGAGCCCCGTGCCCGGGTGCCGCCGCGTATGGCTCATGTCGCCCTGCACGAACGGCTCGAAGACTTCCTGCAGACGCGCCGGCGCGATGCCGATCCCGGTGTCCTCGACGCGCACGTACACCCACGGACCCTGGCCCTCGAGCCGGGCGTCGGGCGAGGGTTGCTCGGCCGTGCCCGCACTGACCGTGATCCGGCCGCCCGGCTCGGTGAACTTGACCGCGTTGGCGAGCAGGTTCACGATCACCTGCCGCACGCGGTCCTCGTCGCCCCAGTAGGCGACGCCGGCCGCGTGGCCGCTCACCGCGTCGACGACGGTGATCCCCTTCTTGCGCGCCTGCGGCTCGACCGACTCGAGCGCGCCCGCGAGCACCGTCCCGATCCTGGCGGCGACGCGCCCGACGGCGAGCCGGCCGGCCTCCATCCGCGCGAGGTCCAGCACGTCGTCGATGAGTGACAGGAGCTGCCGGCCGCTCGAGCGCGCCCGCCCGAGGTAGCTCAGCTGCAATGGCGTGAGCGGGCCCGCGACTTCGGCCTCCAACAACTCGTGGTAGCCGAGGATGGCGTTGAGCGGCGTGCGAATCTCGTGGCTCATCGTCGCCAGGAACTCGCTCTTGGCACGGTTCGCGGCCTCGGCCGCCTGCCGCGCGCGCTCGGCCTCCTCGTGCGCGGCTTGAAGCACCGCGTCGGCGGCGCGCCGCGCCGTCAGGTCACGCGTGACCTTGGCGAAGCCGAGGAGGGTGCCCTCGGCATTCTTCAAGGCGGTGAGCGTAACGCCGGCCCAGAAGATCGAGCAGTCGTTCCGAACGCGCCGCCCCTCGCCGGTGTACTCGCCGCTCTCGGCGGCCTGGCGCAGGTGATCCTCGGCGGTGCCATCTTCCGAGCCGCCGTCGGGATACAGCAGCCGCAGGTGGGCGCCCTCCGCCTCGTCCCTCGTCCACCACTTCATGAGGCGCGCCCCCTCGCCCCAGAAGACGATCACGCCGTCAGGGTCCATGAGGAAGATGGCGTAGTCGCGCACGTTATCGGCGAGCGCCTCGAATGCGCGGTGCCCGAGGCTGGGCGGCACGAGGTCAGCGTGCGGGTGGGGCGCGGCCTCCCGGCCGTCGGCGCGCTCGCGCTGGCGATCCTTGGCGCGGCGCCAAGCCGCCTCGCGCTCCCGGGTCTCGCGGCCCGGCGTACCCGGCGGATCGTCGGGCAGCCCCTGGGGGTTGCCGCTGGCGTTGGGATCGGGCGCCTCGGGCGCCTCGGGCGCGCGACCCGTGCCGGCTCCCCCGCCTGGTTCTCCGTGGTTGGTGTGGTTGGTGTGGTATGAAGGCATCGAGCGGATGATGTCGTCTGGCCTGACTCCGAGGCATTGCACGTCGGGGGCCAGCGGGCTCGCCCGCGCCCGGCGGCGCCGCGAGGGGCCGGCCACCCGGCGACGGGGCTCCCCGCGCCGTGTCGGAGCGTCGGGTCTCGCGCCGGAATCGCGCATCTCTTTGTAGGCACGACCAGCACTCACCTGCCCCACCTAGCCCGCCTACACGGAGAATCGACCATGCATTCCTTCACCACACGCACCCCGAGTCGCGCCGCGGCGTCCGCCGCGCTGCTCGCCCTGGGTGCGCTGCCGCTCGCCCCCGCTCGCGCGCAGAGCGTGCTCACCTCCAGCCCCTCACCGAGCGGCGGAGCGCCGTCGCCCCGGTTCGCCGACGTACGGCTTCCTACGGGCGTGCGGCTGCGCTACGCCGAGCAGGGGGACGTCGCCGGCCACCCTGTGATCCTGCTCCACGGCTACTCGGACTCGTGGTCCTCGTTCAGCCGCATCCTCCCGCTGCTCCCGGCCCGCTATCACGTGTACGCGCTCGACCAGCGCGGCCACGGCGACTCCGAGCAGCCGGCCCGCGGCTACGCCCCGCGCGACCTCGCCGCCGACGTGATCGCCTTCATCGACGCGAAGGGGATCGAGCGGGCGACAGTGGTCGGCCACTCGATGGGAAGCATCGTGGCGCAGCAGGTGGCGCTCGCCGCCCCCGAGCGCGTGGCGCGGCTCGTCCTCGTCGCCTCGGTGACGACCGTGCGCAACATGCCGGGGATCAGCGAGTTCAAGCTGGCCATCGAGTCGCTGAGCGACCCGGTGCCCGAGGCGTTCGCGCGCGAATTCCAGGCGAGCACGGTCCACCAGCCGGTGCCGCCCGAGTTCATGGACCGGATGGTTGCGGGGAGCCTCAAGCTGCCGGCGCGGGTCTGGCGCGCGCTGATGGTCGGCATGCTCGCCACCGACGCGCCAGTCGCCCTCGGCGCACACCGCATCCCGACGCTGATCCTCTGGGGCGACCGGGACGCGTACTGCACGCGCGCCGAACAGGACGCTCTCGTGCGGATGCTCGGCGCGGCCACGCTCAAGGTCTACCCCGAGACCGGCCACGACCCGCACTGGGAGCGGCCGGACGAATTCGCGCGTGACCTCGTGGCGTTCCTGGGGCGCGGCTGAACGGCAGGAGCGGCCGCGTTCATCCGCGGCCAGCCTTGCTGCTCCCCGCGTTCAGCCGCGGCCTGCGTTCGTCGGCAGCGTCAGGACACGAACAGTGATAGAAACGACGCGACGACGCCGGCGGCGTGGGGGTCGGGGACGTTGTCGTCGCGGGGCTGGAGCGGGGAGGGAGCGCCGAGTGCCTGGCGGAACTCCAGCCGCCGCCGCTCCTCGGCGAGGGCGGCGCGCTCCTTGGCGCGGGCCGTGTCGAGCCCGCCGGCGCCGATGAACTCGACGACGCGGCGGAGCTCGTGCTCGTCGAACCAGACGCCGTGCTGCTTGCACACGTCGAGGACGATGCCGGAGGAGCGCGCGAAGTTGAGCCGGTTCATGACCTTCCCGCACTCCAGGCAAGGGAGGTAGCGCACTGGGTCCGCGGCCGGGCTGCGGTGCCGCACCGCCAGCGCGGCGGGTGAGGCGAGCAGGGCGAGCACCGCGGCCTGTCGCTCCCGGTCGGCGCAGAGTCGCTGAAAGGTCTCCGCCTCGAGCCACAGGCCGCCGCACTGGCCGCACTCGCACAGCTCCGTGTCGCCCACGGTGGTGCGGCGCGCCTCCTCACGACAGCGGGGACAGCGCCGCGGCGGCGCGTCGAGGCGGGTGCCGCGGTCCGCCCGGGCGCCGCAGTGCGAGCAATGGCGGCTGCCGACGAAGAGCAGACCGAAGCACGACGGGCACGCCACGGTGGCGAGCCGCGCCCGGCAAAAGGCGCACTGTGTGGCGGCGGGGGCGGCGGCGGCTCCGCAGTTCGGGCAGTTGAGCGTGGCGGCGTCCATGCCCGGTGGACGCACGCGCCCGGGGCGCGGTCACCTTCCATCAATCCTTCGACACCGGGAGCCCCGCGTCGAGCCAGTCGCGCTTTCCGGCGACGTAGTCCCACACGTTGGTGTAGCCCATGGCCGCCAGGTCCCGGGCGGCGCGCCCCGAGTGGGTTCACGTGAAGTCCCAGCAGTACAGCACGATCTCCGCGTCCTTGTCGGGGACGAGCTGCGGCACGAGCTCCCGCACCTGCGACGGTGGGAGGCTCTTCGCGCCCGGCAGATGGTGCTTGCGCCAGTACATCGTGGGCAGCACCTCGAACACGAACAGCGGGTCGCCGCGCTCGATCTTTGCCTGCAGCTCGTCGCGCGCGATCGTCCGGACGGGGGCCTCGGGGGACTCGGAGGCCTGGGTGGCGGGCTCTGTCATGAAGCGACTGATCATGCAACGCTCGTGCGCGGGGCGAAGGACTGCGGCTCTCGGCTCTCGGCGAGTGTGTCATCCCGCAGGCGCGCTGCGGAGCAGCGCGCCTGCGGGATGACACCCCTAACTGGCCCACTACCAGGAGTGTCCGCCGCCCTCTTGCCGCCGCCAGGCAACGCCCATACGTTCTCCCATAGCCTTGCCCAGGGTATCGCGCCCCGCCTCTGCCAGGGACCGACCGCATGTCTTCCGACTCCGGCGAGCTCCTCCAAGGAACGCTCGCGATCCTCATCCTCAAGGCCCTCCTCGTCGCGCCCGCCCACGGCTACGGCGTCGCGCGGTGGATCGAGGGGACCACCGGCGACGTCCTGCGCATCGAGGAGGGCTCGCTCTACCCGGCCCTGCGCCGCCTCGAGGACAAGGGGTGGGTGACGTCGGAGTGGGGGCTCTCCGAGAACAATCGCCGCGCGAGGTACTACACCATCACCGCGGCCGGGCGCACGCACCTGCGCAGCGAGGCCGCCGTGTGGCTCCGCTACGCGGGCGCCGTGACGCGCGTCCTGCGGGCGGCGCCGGCTTTGGGGTGAGGGCCGGTGTGGTAATGACAGCTCTCGGCCCTCGGCGCTCGGCTCTCGGCTACCGCGGTGAACGGCGGGGGGACGTGCCTCCCGCCGAGTCGTTCCTCTTCCAACGCCCCTGCCGAGAGCCGAGAACCGAGAGCCGAGAGCTGCGGTCAAGAGCGCTGTGAGCAGATCAACGTCCCCATGACCCGCGACCCTCCGCTCTGGCGCCGCTATCTGCGCTTCTGGGGTCCCGACGTCGAGGCCGATGTCGAGGACGAGCTGCGGTTTCACGTCGACATGCGGGCGCGCGACTACGAGGCGCGGGGGCTGCCCCCGTCGGCCGCGCGCTGCGCCGCCATCGAGCGCTTCGGCGACGTCGAGCGGATCGGCGACGCGCTGCGCGCCCACGACCGGCGCCGCGAGCGCGGCCGCCACAGGAGAGAGCACATGAGCGACATCACGCAGGACCTCCGCTACGGCCTGCGCAGCCTCGTCCGCACTCCGGGCTTCACGGGCGTCGCCGTCCTCACGCTGGCGCTCGGGATTGGCGCGACCACGGCGATCTTCAGCGTCGTCAACGCCGTGGTCCTGCGCCCCCTCCCCTACCCCGACGCGGACCGCATCGTGATGGTGTGGATGGACAACCGCCGGCAGGGGACGCCCGAGGACATCCACTCCTGGCCCAACTACGTGGACTACCGCGACCAGAACAGGGTATTCGCGCAGCTCGCGGCCTACGTGCCGAGCGGCTACAACATCACGGGCGGCTGTGTGGAGGGTGCGTGCGAGCCGCAGCGCGTAGCCGCCGCGGCGTCCACCGCCCCGCTCTTCGGGGTGCTCGGCGCCAGCCCACTCCTCGGCCGCGTGTACTCCGCCGAGGAGGAGCAGCAGGGGCGCGACGGCGTGGTGGTGATCAGCCACGGACTCTGGACCCGCCAGTTCGGCGCCGACCCCGGGATCGTCGGGCGCACGGTGCGCCTGAACGGCCGGGCGCGCACGGTCATCGGCGTGATGCCGCGCGCCTTCGCCTTCCCCTCGCCCGACACGGACGTGTGGGTGCCGCTCGTCCTCCCGCCGCAGTTCAAGGAGCAGCGCCAAGTCTACGGCTTGTACGTCGTGGGGCGGCTCAAGCCGGGCGTCGCGTTCGAGCGCGCACAGGGCGACATGACGGCGCTCGCCCGGCAACTGGAGGAGCAGTACCCGGAGAACCGCGATCTCGGCGTGAACCTCGTTGCGCTGCCCGAGCAAGTGGTGGGCAAGACGCTGCGGACCGCGCTCTGGATCATGCTGGGCGCGGTGGCCGCGGTGCTCCTCATCGGCTGCGCCAACGTCGCCAACCTGCTGCTCTCGCGCGCGGCCACGCGCGAGCGCGAGGTCGGCGTGCGGCTCGCCCTCGGCGCGAGCCGCGGCCGACTCGTCAGGCAGCTCCTCACCGAGAGCGTGCTCCTCGCCGCCCTCGGCGGCGCGCTCGGCGTCCTCCTCGCCTGGGGCGGGCTGCGGCTCCTCATCGGGCTCGCGCCCACCGACATCCCGCGCCTCGACCAGGTGCGCATCGACGGCGCCGTGCTCGCCGCCACCACGCTTCTCGTCGTCACCACCGGCGTCGCGTTCGGGCTCGTGCCGGCGCTGCAGGCCTCGCGGCCGAACCTCGTGGAAGCGCTCCGCGAGGGCGGACGCGGCACTGCCGGCCAGCGCGGCCACCGACTGCGGCGGCTCCTCGCCGGCGCCCAGGTGGCGCTGGTCGTCGTCTTGCTCACGGCGGCGGGGCTCCTCATCCGCAGCTTCGTGCAGCTCCAGCAGGTGCAGCTCGGCTTCCGCCCCGACCACTTGCTGACGATGCAGGTGGCGCTGCCCGGCGCGAAGTACCAGAGCCCGCAGCAGCGGCTCGCCTTCTTCGACGCGCTCCTCGAGCGCGTGCGCGAGGTGCCCGGCGCGCAGGGGGTGGCCGCGATCTCCGACATCTTCCTGAGCCAAACGCCACGATCGACGCTGTTCACGATCGAGGGGCGCCCGCCGACGACGGACCAGCAGAACGCCGAGGTCCCGCTCGACGCGGTCACACCCGACTACTTCCGCGTCATGGGCATTCCGCTCAAGGCGGGGCGCACCTTCACCGCGCAGGACGGCCCGGACGCGCCGCCCGTCGTCGTGGTGAACGAGAACATGGCACGGCGCTTCTGGCCGGGCGAGGACGCGGTCGGCAAGCGGTTCAAGTACGGCGCCCCCGACACCCCCGACAGCGTCTCGCCCTGGCTGACGATCGTCGGCGTGGTCGGCGACATGCGCCGCACCGGCTACGACGCCCCCGTGCGCTACGAAACGTTCCTGCCGCTGGCCCAGCAGCCGGTGCCGTCGATGACATTCGTAGTGCGCACCGCGCGGGACCCGCTCGCCCTCGCGCCGCAGGTGCGCGGCGAGGTGCGCGCGATCGACCCGGAGCTGCCGGTCTACGACATCAAGTCGATGGACCAGCTCCTCTCGGCGATGGTCGCGCAGCGGCGGTTCAGCATGGCACTGCTCGGCACGTTCGCCGGCCTGGCGCTCCTGCTTGGGCTCGTGGGCGTGTACGGCGTGACGTCGTACCTCGTGGCGCAGCGCACGCGCGAGGTGGGGCTCCGGCTCGCGCTCGGCGCGCAGCCGGGGGAGCTCGTGCGCATGGTGGTGCGGCAGGGGATGGGCGTCGCCGCCGCGGGCATCGGCGTCGGGCTCCTCGGCGCCCTCGCGGTCACGCGCCTCATGGCGGGGCTCCTCTACGGCGTGAGCCCCACCGACGCCGCCACGCTGGCGGCGGTCACCGCGCTGCTCGCCCTGGCGACCCTGCTCGCCAACTACGTCCCCGCCCGGCGCGCCGCGCGGGTGAACCCGATCGTCGCCCTGCGCAGCGACTGACGGAAGTGCGGCCCTCGGCTCTCGGCGGGAAGGAGGAACCCCTCGGCGTCGGGTGCACGTGCCTCACGCCGAGGTGCTCCTGGCAAACGCCGTAGCCGAGAGCCGAGCGCCGAGAGCCGAGAGCCGTCCTTCGCTAGACCGCCGCGTACTGGTCGGCCGGCTCCGGGAGCAGGCGGCCGGCGGCGTCGGCGAACGCGCGCAGTCGCCGCATCAGCTCCGCGAACCCCGCCGGCGTGAGCGATTGGTCGCCGTCCGAGAGCGCCTGCTCCGGGCACGGGTGCACCTCCACGATGAGGCCGTCCGCGCCGGCCGCGATCGCGGCGAACGACAGCGGCGCCACGAGGTCGGCGCGCCCGCCGGCGTGGCTCGGGTCCACGATCACCGGCAGGTGCGTCTCCGCCTTGAGCACCGGGATCGCGGCCACGTCGAGCGTGTTGCGGGTGGCCGTCTCGAAGGTGCGGATGCCCCGCTCGCAGAGGATCACGTCGCGGTTGCCCTGCGCCATGACGTACTCGGCGGCCATGAGCAGCTCCTTCACCGTCGCGGACAGGCCGCGCTTGAGGAGGACCGGGCGCGCCACGCGCCCCACCTCGGCGAGTAGCGCGAAGTTCTGCATGTTGCGCGCGCCGATCTGCAGGACGTCGGCGTGCTCCGCCACCAGCTCCACCTGCCGCGTGTCCATGACCTCGGTGACCACCGGGAGCCCGGTGGCCGCCCGCACCTCGGCGAGCATGCGCAGCGCGGCGGCGCCGTGGCCCTGGAACGCATACGGGGACGTGCGCGGCTTGAAGGCGCCCCCGCGCAGCATCGTCGCGCCCGCCGCGCGGACCTCGCGCGCGGTGTCCAGCAGCATGTCCGAGCCCTCCACCGAGCACGGGCCGGCGATCACCGCCAGCGCCCGCCCGCCGACCGTCGCGCCGGCGTGGCCGCCGACGTGCAGCACGCTCGGCTCGGCGACGGACTCGCGCGCCGCGAGCTTGTACGGCTTGAGCACCGGCATCACGCTCTCCACGCCGGGGAGCGCCAGCAGCGCCGCCTCCTGGAGGAGCGCCTCGTCGCCGATGCAGCCGACGATCGTGCGCCGCTCCCCGCGCGAGAGGTGGGTGCGCAGGCCGAGCGACTCCACGCGCTCGCGGATGTGGTCGAGCTCCGCGTCGGTGACGCCTGGCCGGGTAACGATGATCATGGTGCCTCCTCTGCAAGAAAAGAGGCCCGTGGGAGTGCACGGGCCCGTCGTGTGTCGTCGGAGAGGCGGCGCGTCAGCCGCTCATGCGCCTACGACCACGGCCCGTGCGGGGACCGCGGAATAAAGTAGGGGAAGTAGCCGTCGGAGCAGCGGCGCGCGCGCATGAGTCCACGATAAGCCGTTTCCGCGCGGAGTCAATGAACGGCGGCTCTCGGCCCTCGGCCCTCGGCTCTCGGCTGGGGCGGTGGTCAGGAAGACCTCGGCACGAGGCACGTCCGCCTGCGCTTCCCCGCCGTAGCCGAGGGCCGAGCGCCGAGGGCCGAGAGCCGCCGTTCTACAGCCGCGGGTCCACGGGCTCGCTCTCCAGGGCCAGCACGCCGAACACGCA
>Ga0307416_100002409_pt1 | contig 10725 bp, 8 predicted proteins | sample DK1Cmetagenome_2_FD_203821 | JGI IMG/M metagenome (GOLD analysis project Ga0307416, IMG submission 203821) | Maize rhizosphere microbial communities from greenhouse at UC Davis, California, United States - DK15-C-3 | ecosystem: Host-associated > Plants > Roots > Rhizosphere > Soil | place: USA...
GTCGAACGCGTGGCGGGTGTGAAACTTCTTGATGTCCTCGCGCATCCGCTCGCGGAAGGAGTCCGTCGTGAGCGGGTCCATGGCCGCGCCCAGCAGCGCGAACCGGTCGGAGAGGAGGCCGTCGCAGGCGAGGTTGTAGAGGGCCGGGACCAGCAGGCGCTTGGTCAGGTCACCCGAGGCGCCGAAGACGAGCAGCACGCACGGTTGACTGGTCGGATTCGACTCGCTCGTCAGCACGCACCTCCCCCTTCGCGAACGTCCGAGGCTAGCGTGACATCACGACCGAGGTCAACTCCAGCGTGGGGCCAAATTCCCCTGCCGCCCTGCCGTTCGGCTCTCCGGGCACGCCGCCGGCGGGCGCAGCCTGCGCGCATGATCAAGCTGCTGGCGGTCGCGCTCGTCGTGCTCGCCGCGTCGGGCTGCGGCGGTCGTACCCGCTACGAGTCCACCTGGAAGGATCCCTCCGCCTCTCCCATCACGCTCTCGGGGCAACGGGTCGCCGCGTTCGTGTTCACGGGCAGCGATACGACCCGGCGCTCGGCCGAGGACGCCCTCGCCCGCGAGATCACGGCGCGCGGCGCCCAGGGCATCCCCGGCTACACGCTCGTGCCCGGCCCCGAGCCGAAGGATCCGACGGCGTCCCGGCAGGCGCTCCAGCAGGCGGGAGTGGAGGGGGCCGTGGCCATGCGCGTCGTGGGGCGCGAGAAGGAGACGAGCTACGTGCCGCCGACGTTCACCGGGTACTGGGTCGGCATGTGGCCCATGGCCTACGAGCCGGGCTACACGGTCACGGACACGCACGTGTCGGTGGAGACGCGCGTCTACTCGGTCGGCCAGGATCGGCTGCTCTGGTCGGGCAAGAGCGTCACCACGAACCCGACCAAGGTGGACGCCTTCGTGAAGGAGCTGAGCGCCAAGGCGGCGGAGGAGATGGAAAAGGCCGGCCTGCTCACGAAACGCTAGGCCGCGGCGCCGGCCAGCGTCGCTGGCGCCGCTCGGGGCCGGGCTCCTCGTGCTGGCCGTCGTCACCCGGCGCCGCCGGGCCTGGCCTGCCGGCGCGCGACGCTCTGCTAGAATCCGGGGAAACCATCATGCCCCGGATCAACGAGGCGTTTCTCAATCTCAAGGCAGGGTACCTGTTCGCCGAGATCAAGCGGCGCACGGACGCCTTCGTCACGACCCACCCGGACGCCCGCGTCATCTCGCTCGGCATCGGTGACGTCACCCAGCCCCTGCCGCCGGCGGTCGTGCAGGCCCTGGAGAGCGCGGCCCGCGAGCAGGGGCGCGCCGAGACGCTGAAGGGCTACGGGCCCTACGTCGGCTACGACTGGCTGCGGAAGGCGATCGCCGCCCACGACTTCGGCAGCCGCGGCGTGACGATCGAGGCCGACGAGGTCTTCGTCAGCGACGGCGGCAAGAGCGACGCCGCCAACGTCCAGGAGCTCTTCGCGACGGAGTGCGTGGTGGCGCTGATGGACCCGGTGTATCCCGTCTACGCCGACAGCAACGTGATCGCCGGGCGCTCCGGCCCCGCGGACGCAAGCGGGCGCTACCCCGGCTTCGTCTACCTGCCGTGCACCGCCGAGAACGACTTCCTGCCGGCCTTGCCCGACCGCCCGGTCGACCTCATCTACCTCTGCTACCCGAACAACCCGACCGGCGCCGTCATGAGCCGCGTGGCCCTGCAGCGCTGGGTGGACTACGCGCGCGCGCACGAGGCCGTGATCGTCTACGACGCGGCCTACGAGTCCTACATCCGGGACGCGGACGTGCCCCACTCGATCTACGAGATCGAGGGCGCCCGCGAGGTCGCCATCGAGTCGCGCAGCTTCTCGAAGAACGCGGGGTTCACGGGCCTGCGCCTGGCGTACACGGTGGTCCCGCGGGCCTTGCGTGGCCGGACGGCGGCCGGCGCGTCGCTGAGCCTCAACGAGCTGTGGGCGCGGCGCACGGCCACCAAGTCGAATGGCCCGCCCTACGTCGTCCAGCGGGCGGCGGCGGCCGTCTACACGCCCGACGGCCAGAAGCAGGTGCGCGCGCTCATCGACTTCTACATGGAGAACGCACGCCTGATCCGCGAGGGCCTGCTCGAGGCGGGCCTCACCGTCCATGGCGGGCGCAACGCGCCCTACATCTGGGTGCGCACGCCGCCCGGCGTGTCGTCGTGGGACTTCTTCGATCGGCTGCTGGCCGAGGCGCACGTGGTCGGCGCCCCCGGCGGCGGCTTCGGGCCCAGTGGCGAGGGCTACTTCCGGCTCACGGCTTTCGGCTCCCGCGCCCAGACCCTCGAGGCCCTCGAGCGCGTCCGCACCCGGCTGGCGTGAGCCGTCCGCCCGCCACGCCGATCGCGTGCCCGGGCTGCGACGGGCCGATGGAGGCCCGCGCCTTCGACGCCCACTACGGCCGCTCGGTCGAGCTCGACGTCTGCCACGGGTGCGGGCTCATCTGGTTCGACGGCCGGGAGAGCGTGTCGCTCACGCCGGGCGCCGTGCTTCAAGTTTTCGCGGCCCTCGACGCGCACCGCGACCAGCGGCACCCGCTGGCGCGGGAGGCGATGGCGTGCCCCCGCTGCCGGGCCCGGCTGGTGCCGACTGCCGACCGCCAGCGCACGACCACGTTCGCGTACTGGCGCTGCCCGGCGGAGGAGGGGCGCCTCACGACGTTCTTCGACTTCCTGCGCGAGAAGAACTTCGTCCGCCCGCTCTCGCCCGAGCGCCTGGCCGAGCTTCGGGCCTACGCGCGCACGGTGAACTGCTCGGCCTGCGGAGCCGCGATCGACCTCGCCCGCGAGTCGGCCTGCGGCCACTGCAGGGCGCCGCTGTCGATGCTCGATCCCGACCAGGTGCAGGAGGTCGTGCGCGAGCTGCAGCAGGCGGAGACCCGGCGCACGACGATCGATCCGTCCTTCGCGGCGCGCCTCGTCGGCGATCGCGCGGCGCTCGAACGCGCGTTTCGCGTGCTGCCGGGCGAGGTCGAGCGCTTCGATGCCGGCTCGTTCGGGCTCGTCGAGTCGGGACTCTCCGCGATCGTGCGCCTGCTCTCCGATTCGTCCGCGCCACCGGCGTAACTGCCCCGCGCACCCGGCAAGGTGAGGGGGCGGCCCGGCCCCGGGGCTCGGCGGCCCCCGGGCGCGCCGCGACGGCTCGCCTGCGTTCCGTGCGGACGTTCGGGCTGGAACGTGTTGGCGGCGCGGGACGGAGCGTGCTGCGGGCGGGGCTAGCGGGCCGCGAGCTCTCGGACGCGGTTGGCGGGGTCGGCGGCAGTGAGGACCGGGTGGGGCTTGCCGGTGTGGAGGAAGTCGGCGAGGAGCTTGCCGGCGCCGGGGCCGCGGCCGAAGCCGGAGGAGGCGAGGCCGCTCACGATCCACAGGTTGTCGCGCAGGGGGATGCGGCCGATCAGGGGCTTGCCGTCGAGGGGGAAGGGCATCAGGCCGGCCCAGGTCCGTGCGGTCGGGAGCGCTGTGAGTAAGGGCAGGGCCTCGGCGGCGTGGCCGCGGTTGACCTCGATGCCGGCGGGGTCGGGGGTGGTGGCCCAGCCGGCGAGCTCACGGTCGCCGCCGAAGATGATCTCGCCGTTGCGGCGCTGGCGGCCGTAGAGGTGACGCGTCACGCGCATGCCCTTGCGGATCGTCAGGAACGGCGGCTCGGTGCCGGGGTCCACGTCCCAGTCGTGCTGGGACTCGGCCGAGGAGATCGTCTGGAAGACGCTCGGCGGCGCGGGTGCGGTGGCCCACATCTGGCCGCGCACGGGCACGACGGGGATGTCGAGGCCGAGCATCGCGCCGACCGGGCCGCACCAGGCGCCGGCCGCGATGACGAGCGCGCCCGCGACGATCTCGCCGGCGTCGGTGGTCGCGATCCAGCCGCCGGCCGCGCGCGGCGCCAGCGCCGTGACCGGCCGATCGGTCAGCACGCGGGCGCTCTGGCGCGCGGCCACCGCGGCGAAGGCCTGCGTGGCCAGACGTGGATCGGCCTGCGACCGGAGCGGAGAGTACATCGCGCCGAGCAGCGCGGGCGAGAGCCCCGGCTCGAGCGCACGCGCCTCGCGCGTCGCGAGCAGCTCGACCTGGTGGCCGCGGGCGCGCAGTGCCTCCACGCGCCGCCGCTCGAACTCGTGCTGCGCCGGGGTGTGGATCACCTGCAGGGCGCCCGACTGCCGGAACTCGACGTCCTCGCCGTGGTCGAGCTGCAGGGCCTTGAAGATCTCCACGCTGCCCGCCGTGAGGTGCGCTTGCAGATCGGGCTCGTGGCCCCAGCCGATGGAGTCGATGGCGCCGGCGTTCACGCCCGAGGCGCCCGAGGCGATCTGCCCGCGCTCCAGCAGGGTCACCCGCCTTCCGTGCGCAGCGAGGTGATACGCCGCCGACGCGCCCGCGATGCCACCGCCGACCACCAGGATCTCCGTCTCGTCTGCCACGATGGCCCTCCCCTCTCGGCGCCGCCGAGTCTGGGGCCGTCTCGCCGCCCGTGCAACCGCCACGAGGGATGGAAGCCGGTCAGGAATCGGCCAGAGCGGCCACGGGCTGACCATTCAGCCATGACCCCAAGGCCGAAAGGCGTGATTCGCGGGCCATTTATCCCTGGCACATCGCTTGCCACCTAGGGCGGCCGATGACGTCTGGTCAAAGCGATACCGCACGCTCGCTCCGCGGTCCGCTGATGTTCACGGCCGTTGTGGTCGCGGCCTGCATCATCGCGCCCTCGGTCTACACCGTGCTCTCCCTGTTCGACGTGATGCCGATGACCACCGGCATCTACCTCGGCTGGCTCGGCTGGCTGCAGGTCGTGCACGGCGCCGCCGCCGTGGTCGTCTGGCGCCGCCGGCAGGCGCTGTCCACGCGGATGAAGGCGACCGCGCTCTACTGGGGCGGGCTGGCGTTCTGGTACTGGCTGCCGGCGCCGATCTACTACCTGCTCACGATGAACATCGACGAGCTGCAGCTCAAGTGGACGGCGTTCGCGTTCTTCTGGGAGGTGCCGGTGGTCGGCGGCGCGTTCCTGCTGGCCGCCCAGCGCCTGTTCCCGCTGCGCGACGGGCGGCGGCCGCGGGATCCCGCGCGCACGTACCGCCGGGTGATGCACTACCCGACGGTGGTCGCCGCGCTGCTGTTCGTCTTCACCCTGGCGGGCTACGCGATCGGCGCCCTGCAGCTGCGCGTGTTCGCCTCGCTGCCGCTGGTCGAGCAGTGGAAGAACGTGTCGCACGGGCTGGTGATCTCGCTCCTGCTCGCGGTGTTCTACCACCTCGCGCTCGATCGCGTGCTGGAGCCGCTGCGCGCGCGCATCGCCCGCGAGGCGGGACTCGGCAGCCTGGTCGCGCGCACGGTGGCCGGCCGCATCCTCGGCGTGACGCTCGCCGTCACCGTCAGTGGCTTCGCGCTGATCAGCCTCTTCGTCCTGCAGGCCTTCCAGGGCATGGTGCGCGAGAGCGCGGCCGACCGGCTGGCGCACGACCTGCCGGCGCTGGCCGCCGCCTCCGAGACCGCCGAGCGCCTGGGCGCGGTGCCCGCCTGGGGCGAGCACGGCCGGCTGATCCTGCTGCGAGGCGCCGAGCGATTGTCGGCCGACGAGTTCTCGCCGGCCACGCGCCGGCGCGTGGCGGCGAGCGGCCCCGTGATCGTGCACGACACGCGGCGCGACCTGAAGGTCGTCGGCGCGGTGGACGCCCCGCGCCTGGGCGGCCGGCTGGTCGGCGTCGTCGTCCTCACGGACGCCTACGGTTCGCTGATGACCGCGGCGCGCCTCCTGGCGATCGCCGGCGGCTCCGTGCTGATCGTCACCGTCGGCATGCTCGTCTTCGCCAGCCGCGCCTCGACGCAGGCGGTCCGCGCGCTTTCCTCGGCGGTGCGCCGCGTGGAGGCGGGGGAGGCGGACGCCGGCGGGCTCCGCCTGGACACGGGCGACGAGATCGGCGAGCTGTCGGCCGTCGTCGAGCGCTACGTGCGCCAGTCGCGCGACCTGCGCGACAACCTCGAGGAGACGGTGCGCGCCAAGACGCGTCGCCTGGAGGCGTTGCACCACATCGACCGCGCCATGCTGGCCGCCGAGGCCGTGGAGGCCATCGCGCGCGGCGCGCTGCCGCGGCTGCGCCAGATCGTGCCGTACCGCTGGGCGGCCGTCCTGCTCTTCGACCGCGGCGCCGAGCGCGCGCGCTACCTGGCCGTGCACGGCGAGGACGGACCCGACGAGGGCGGCGACGTCCCGCTGAGCGAGCTGCCGCCCGCCGACGTGCTGCGCGCCAAGGGCGTGCGGTACCTCGAGGACCCGGCGGGCCGCGACGGGATCTTCCCGCGGCTGGTCGCCGGCGGCACCCGCAGCCTCATCGGCGCGCCGCTCGTGGCGGGCGGCGAGCCCATCGGCCTGCTGGTCGTGGGGCAGGCCGAGCCGCGCGGCTTCGACGGGAGCCACACGGAGATCGCGGGCGAGGTCGCCATGCAGCTCGCGGTGGCCATCCACCAGGCGCGCCTGCGCGAGGCCCTCGACCGGCAGCAGCAGCGCCTGCACGCGGTGGTGGAGCACATGCCGGAGGGCGTGGCGCTGCTCGAGCGCGACGGCCGGGTCGCGCTCGCCAACCCGCTCGCACGCCGGCACCTGGCGACGGTGGCCGCGCAGTCGGCGGCCGGCGACGTGACGGCCCTCGGCGGTCTGTCGCTCGAGCGCGTGCTGGCCAGGCCGAAGATGGAGCCGCGCGAGGTCGCCGGCGAAGACGGCGTCGCCGTGTTCCAGGTGGCGGCCCAGCGGCTCGCCGACGCGCAGGGCGCCGTCGTCGTCATCCGCGAGATCACGCGGGAGCGCGAGGCCCAGAAGATCGCCCAGCAGCAGGCGCGCCTGGCCTCGGTCGGCCAGCTCGCCGCCGGCATCGCGCACGACTTCAACAACATCCTGATGACGATCATGACCTCGGCCGAGCTGGCGATGCGCCGCCAGGCCGACGCGCCGTTCGTCCGCGAGCGGCTCGAGGTGGTGGTGGCGCAAGGCGAGCGGGCCGCGATGCTCGTGCGCCAGATCCTCGACTTCAGCCGGCAGTCGCCGCCCTCGCTGGAGGCGCTCGACCTCGCCCACCTGCTGGAGCAGACGGTGGGCCTGCTGCAGCGCACGCTGCCGGAGACCATCACCATCGTCGTCGAGGCCGGCGAGGGCCCGTTCTCGGTGAGCGCCGACCCGAACCAGCTCACCCAGGTGCTGACCAACCTGGCCGTCAACGCGCGCGACGTGATGCCGCTCGGCGGCGAGCTTCGCTTCCGCCTCGCCCAGGAGCGTCGCGCCGCCACCGCCGACGGCTCCGGCCCGGGGCCCGGCCAGTGGATCGCGCTCTCGGTGACGGACACCGGCCGCGGCATGCCGCGCGAGGTCCGCGAGCGGGTCTTCGATCCGTTCTTCACGACGAAGGCGCCCGGCCGCGGCACCGGGCTCGGCCTGTCGCAGGCGTACGGCATCATCACCGAGCACCAGGGGCACATCACGGTCGAGAGCCGCCCGGACCACGGCACGACCTTCACGGTCTATCTGCCGAGCCGGGCGGACCACCGGCCCGTCGCCGCGCGCGCGGCCGACTCCGACCTGGCCCTCGGGCACGGCGAGACGGTGCTGGTCGTGGAAGACGAGGCGCCGGTCCGCCTCACGCTCGCCCACCTGCTGGCGGAGCTGAACTACCAGGTGCTGACGGCATCGTCGGCGGAGAACGCGCTCGAGATCCACGCGGCCCACGCGGGCGACGTCGCGCTCGTCCTCACCGACCTCGTCATGCCGGGCATCGGCGGCCTCGGCCTCGTGCGCGAGCTGCGCCAGTTCAACGCCGCGCTGCCGCTGGTGGTGATGTCCGGCTACATCGGCGACTCGTCCCACGCGGCGGTCGAGGGCGTGCGGGCCTGGGTCGAGAAGCCCGTGACGGCGCGGCGGCTCGGGGTCGTCCTCCAGGAGGCGATGCTGGCGCGCGCCTGAGCGGTTGTCGCGCGCGGTACGATGGAGCCGGCCATGAGGCGCTACCGCTTCGCCGCGTTCTGGGGCACCGCGCTGGTCGTCATGGGCATGCTGCTGGCGATCGGCGGCCTCCTGCTCGCGGTCGCCGCCGTCACGCTCGACATGCCGTGGGGCGGCCTCACCGGCCAGGCCGTCCTCGAGCGTGCCGTCGCCGCGGTCGTCCTGGCGCTGTCGGGGATCCTGGCCGGCGCGCCGTTCATCGTCCTCGGCGAGATGATGCGGCTGTTCATCGAGCAGCGCCGGATCCAGGCGCGGCAGCGCCGCCTGCTCGCCCGCATCGCGCGGCGTCTGGAGGCGGGCGATGGCCGCCAGCCCGCCGGCATTGCCACTGCCGACCGGCTCCTGCGGCCGCGCCGGCCCTGACCGCCGATCTGATAGGCTACGCGAGATGAAGATCACCGACGTCACGCTGACCCTGTTCGCCTGGAAGGACATTCCTGCCACGAGCTACGGCCGCCACACCGGCCGCTTCAGCGGGTCGAGCGACCTCGGCCTACTCACGCTGCGCACCGACGACGGCCTCGAGGGCCACGCCTTTCTCGGCTCCGCCATGCGCCCGGCGTCGATGGACGGCCAGTCGCTGATCCGCTACCTGAAGCCGCTGGTGCTCGGCCAGGATCCGCTCGAGCGCGAGCGGCTCTGGCAGTCGCTCTGGCAGCGCAACCGCTCGACGACCATCCGCGCGATCGGGGCCGTGGACGTCGCGCTCTGGGATCTCGGCGGCAAGGCCGCCAACCTGCCGATCCACCGGCTGCTCGGCTCGTACCGGACATCGGCGCCGGCCTACGCGTCCTCGGCGGTGCTGCCGTCGAAGGAGGCGTACGCCGAGGAGGCGATGCGCTTCAAGACCGACGGCTGGACGGCCTACAAGATCCACCCGCCGACCGATCCGGTCGTCGACATCCAGGTCTGCCAGGCGGTGCGGCGCGCCGTCGGCGACGGCTACACGGTGATGCTCGACTCGACGTGGGCCTACCAGTACCCCGAGGCGCTGCGCGTCGGCAAGGCGGTGGAGGCGCTCGGCTTCCACTGGTACGAGGACCCGCTGGCCGACGACGACCTCGAGGGCTACGTGAAGCTCAAGCAGGTGCTGTCGATCCCGATCCTCGCGACGGAGTACACGCCCGGCGGCTTCACGGCCTACGCGCCCTGGCTCACCGCGCGCGCCACCGACTACCTGCGCGGCGATCCTGCCGTGAAGGGCGGCATCACGCCGCTGGTGAAGGCCGCGCACCTGGCCGAGGGCTTCCACATGAACTTCGAGATCCACCACGGCGGGAACTCGCTCAACAACGTCGCCAATCTCCACGTGATCATGGCGATCAAGAACTGCGAGTTCTTCGAGGTGCTGCTGCCGGCGGGCGCCCAGAAGTACGGCCTCGCCCAGGACATCGACCCGGACGCGCAGGGCCTCGTGCACGCGCCGACGGGGCCCGGGCTCGGCGCCGCCATCGACTTCGATCTGATCCGGCGGACGACCACCGCCGTCCTGACCTAGCCCCGGGGCGGTCCCGGGCCTTCATCCAAAAGGAGTGTTCATGCGCTGGCTCGTCGCGCTCGTGCTGCTCGCGCTCATCGCGCCCTCGCCGGGCGCCGCCCAGGAGCCGAAGACCGAGGACGAAAAAGCCCTCTACGCGATCGGGCTCTCGCTGAGCGACCGCCTGACGCCGTTCGGGCTCACCGCGGCCGAGATGGAGTTCGTCAAGGCCGGCCTCGTGGACGGCGCGCTCGGCCGCGAGCGCAAGGTCGATCCGCGCGCGTACACGGCCAAGATCCAGGCACTCCGGCAGGCGCGCGCCTCGGTGGTCGCCGAGGGCGAGAAGAAGACCGGCCAGGCCTACCTCACCAAGGCGGCGGCCGAGCCCGGGGCGAAGAAGACCGAGTCCGGACTCGTCATGACGACGCTGAAGCCCGGCACCGGGGCAAATCCGAAGGCGACGGACAAGGTGAAGGTGCACTACCACGGCACGCTGCCCGACGGCTCGGTCTTCGACAGCTCCGTGCAGCGCGGGCAGCCGGCGACGTTCCCGCTGAACGGCGTCATCAAGTGCTGGACCGAGGGCGTGCAGCTCATGAAGGTCGGCGGCAAGAGCCGTCTCGTCTGCCCCTCGGAGATCGCCTACGGCGACCGCGGCGCGCCGCCCCGCATCAAGCCGGGCGCCACGCTGATCTTCGAGGTCGAGCTGCTCGAGATCGTCGCCGAGTAGGAGCGGCCGCGTGCCCGAGCTGCCGGAGGTCGAGACGGCCCGGCGGCTCGCCACCCGCGTCGCCGTCGGGCGGTGCATCACCGAGGTCTGGTGCGCGCCGGACCCCATAATCTACGAGGGCGTGTCCGCCGCGCGCGTGCGGGCCGCCCTGCTCGGCCGCCGCGTCCGCGCCGTGCGCCGGCACGGCAAACACTTCTGGCTCGAGCTCGACCGCCCGCCGGCGCTCCTGATGCACTTCGGCATGACCGGCGGCCTGCACGTCCCGCAGCGACCGCCGCTGCGCCTGCGCTCCACGCGCGGCTGGGCGCCGCCCGGCTGGCCCCCACGCTTCGCGAAGCTGATCCTGACGCTCGACGACGGCGGCCAGCTGGCACTGGCCGACGCGCGGCGGCTGGGCCGCGTCCGGCTGCGCGAGGACCCGCGGCGCGAGCCGCCGCTGGTCGACCTCGGCTTCGATGCCCTCCACGAGCTGCCGACGGCCGCGCGGTTCCACGCGCTGCTACGCGAGCGGACGGCGCCGATGAAGGGGCTCCTGCTCG
>Ga0307416_100002410_pt1 | contig 10723 bp, 5 predicted proteins | sample DK1Cmetagenome_2_FD_203821 | JGI IMG/M metagenome (GOLD analysis project Ga0307416, IMG submission 203821) | Maize rhizosphere microbial communities from greenhouse at UC Davis, California, United States - DK15-C-3 | ecosystem: Host-associated > Plants > Roots > Rhizosphere > Soil | place: USA...
TGCCCCACACTTCGATTTCAGCGATGCGGCTGTAGCTCGCCAGCGCGTTGTTGACGAGGATCCTGACGCGCGAGGTCGTGATCGCCGTAAAAGCAAAGTGGCGCCAGACCAGGTTGTTGTTGGTGACTGTCGCGCCGGGAATGGCCTGCCAGGCGGTGCCGTTCCAGTACTGCGCCTCGAAATCACGGAGGCCGTACAACGTGAACGTCATCGCCTGTGTCGGCTCACTGGGTGAGCCATAGGCGTCCTGTACGGTGAAGACGTCGATCGCGCTGATCGACTTGCTGCCGCTGAAATCGATCTGAAGCCAGTCAGGGTAGACGCCGCTCGTCGCGTCGTTCCACCCGCCGCCGCTGCCCCAGTTGATTCCCAGGCGATCGCCGTTGTTCGCGGCCGCCGGCGCATAACTGCTGCTGTGCGAGGACGACGCTGACGCGATTCCGCCCGCAGCCGCCGCAGCCACGTTGACGAGTCCGCCGCCGCCCCCGGCCGGATTGACCGTCACGCTCACGGAAGCGCTCGTCGTCGTGGCGCCGTCATCGTCGGCCGCCACTGCCGTCAGGCTGTAGGTTCCGGCCGGGACACCCGTCCAGTCGAGGGTGTACGGACTCGCGGTGTCAGAGCCGATCGGGCTGCCGTTGGCGTAGAAAGTCACCGAACTGATCGTGCCGTCCGCGTCGCTCGCGGAAGCGGTCAGGGTGATCGACGCCGATGCCGTAAAGATGGCGCCGCTTGCCGGGGCAGTGAGTGCCACCACCGGCGGGTTATTTCCCGGCGCCGCGTCGGTTCCCCAGGCTTCGAGTTCGGTGATGCGGGTGTAGCCGCCGAGCGCTGCCGTCGCAAACACCCGGATTCGCGATGTCGTAATCGCCGTAAAGGCGAAGTGGCGCCAGACCAGATTGTTGTTGGTCACCGCTCCACCAGAGATGGTCTGCCAGGCACTGCCGTTCCAGTACTGCACGTCGAAGTCGCGCACGCCGTACTGCGTGAACGTCATCGACTGGGTCGGGATGCTGGGCGTCGAATACGCGTCCTGGACGGTGAATACGTCGATCTCGCTGATCGTCTTGTTGCCGTTGAAGTCGATCTGCAGCCAGTCCGGGTGGGCGTTCGCCGTCGCGTCGTTCCATCCGCCTCCCGAGCCCCAGTTGATGCCACTGCGGTCGCCATTGTTCGCTCCGGCCGGCATGAACCCGGAGTTGTACGAGGTGGATGCCGTGGCCGTTCCACCGGCGGCCGCCGCTGCGACATTCACCAGCCCTCCGCCCCCGCCGGCCGCAATCTGCAGCGTTTGAAACAGATTCAGCCGCCCCCCAGTCGCCACGAGTCCGGTCCAGTTACCCAGCAGGTCGGCGCTGTTCAACAGCGAACTCTTGACCTCGGCGACCGTCAGCGCCGGCCGATGCGCAAGCAGCATCGCCGCGGCGCCGGCAACGTGCGGCGCCGCCATGCTGGTGCCCGACGCGTACGCGTAGCCAGTCCCGTAGGTACTCAGAATATTCACGCCAGGTGCGGCGAGATCGACGGATACCGCGCCGTAATTGGAAAAGCTGGCGCGCGCATCGGCCGCATCCGACGCCGCGACCGACACGATGCTCGCCGATGTAAAGCTCGCCGGATCGAACGGTGTGCTGTCGGTGTTCGCGCCGTCGTTGCCGGCGGCGAAGACGTTGACCATGCCCGCGGCGCCGGCGGCGTCAATGGCGTTCTTCAACGCTTGCGGGAAGACCTGGCCACGCAGGCCACCCCAACTGTTGCTGGTCACCCGGATGTTCACGCCGCGCTGCTTCATCGCGACGGCGTAGTTGAAGCATTCGATCGCATCCGCGTCGCTGCCGGTGCCTCGGGACGTAATGAACTTGCAGGCAAGTATCTTGACGCGCGGGGCAACCGCCGCGACACCGATTCCGTTGTCGGAGACGGCGCCGATCGTGCCGGACGTGTGCGTCCCGTGTCCCTCATCATCGAGCGGGTTCGAGTCATTGTTCGCCGGGTCGATGCCGTACACGTCATCGATATACCCGTTGGAATCGTCGTCGACACCGTTGCCCGCAACCTCGCCCGGGTTGCGCCACATGTTCGCGGCAAGGTCCGGATGGTCGTAATTCACTCCGGTGTCGATGTCCGCGACGACGACGTCGCTGGAACCCGCGCCGAAGCTGCTCCATGCCAACGGCGCGCTGATCTTCGGCAGTCCCCATAGTTGCCCGCCGACCAGATAGGGGTCGTTCGGCGATGCGATCGAGGTCTTCTGCCGGATGAAATTCGGCTGCGCGGCTTCGACTTCCGGGTGCGCGATGAACGCGCGCGCGAGAGCCGTCGGATTCGCGTTTGGCGGAATGGTGAGTCGTTCGGTACGGAGGGTGTCGTAGCGGCGCGAGACGCTCGCGCCGTATGTCTCACGAACGGCCCGGCGCGCCGCTTCCGTCACGTTTTCTCTGAATTGGACGATCAGTTCTCCGGGAACCGACGGCTCGTCCGGCGGCTGTTGCGCCTGCGTCGCTGTAATGAGCGCCGCAATACTGCCCAGAAGGACAGCGAGCATCCGGCGTCGGTGCGGCCGTCGATGAATCATGCTTTAAGCGCCGCCGACGCGCTGTTCGCTGAGGCGGCTCTGACTGATTGAGGGTGAACCACAGCAGCTTACACGCTGAACAGGCCTTCCGCCAGTCGCGGCGGAGGCTGCCCTTTTTACCTCCGCTTAACAACTCACCTGCGCGGACCCTCTAACGTATTTGCGTTATTGGCGGCTTCCGTACCGCCGCATATTCTCCGCTGATGCCGCACCTCACCCTCGCGCCCTCTCAGGCATGTCGTCGGTACCCCGCCTAACAATCCTCCTCTTGATCGCACTGTTCGTCGCCGCGGCGCTGCCGCGCGCGGGGCAGTCCGACGAAGTCGCCCTCCGCATCATCGTCGTCGGGTCGAAAGAGGAGGCGCAGCAGATCGTCGAGCGGCTCCGGCAGGGGGAGAACTTCGTCGCGCTGGCGACTCAGGTTTCGCTCGATCCAAGTGCCGATCGTGGCGGGCTTCTCGGGCGGGTCGCGCTTTCGAGTTTGCGTCCGGCGCTGCGGAACGCAGTCGAGAATCTCGCCGTCGGCGAGCTGAGCGCGGTTGTGCAGATACCGACGGGATACGCCGTTCTGAAGGTCGTGGCCGATTCGGAAGCGGGTGACTCGGGGAGGACGTCCACGGTGAACCGTGCACTCGCGGCTGCGGGCAGCGTGCGGTACGCGACCGACGTGGCGGGTTTCACCGCGGCGATTACGCTGTTCGACGACTTCGAGAAGCCGGACGACTGGAGCCAGGACCTGCAGACCATCTGCCAGGTGAGGAGGCAGTCGCTCGCCAGCGGCGACGAAACGGTCGCGCGCAACGTCGCCGAAGCGGCCGCAGGAGGTACGAATCTCCGGCCGTTCGACGAGGTGCAACTGCACTATCTGCAGGGGCAGCTCCACGCCTATCAGGGCAGGATGGAACAGGCGATCGAGGCGTTTACCCGCGCCCATCGTCTGGCGGTTGCCGAAGTGCCTGAAGCGGTTGCGCCGATGGAGCTGGTCCTCGCGGTTGCAAACCTCCATCAAGGCGGCATCGAGAACGGCGTGATGCACACGCCCGGGGATCGCTGTCTGCTGTCGGTGAAATCACGGCCACCGCTGTCCAGAACCGAGCGCGTGCAGCGGGCGGTCGAGCAGTTCACCACCTACCTCCTGAACCGCCCCGACGACCTGGAGGGGCGATGGCTGCTCAACGTCGCGCACATGACTGCAGGCAGTTATCCGGAGAGGGTGCCTGCCGGTCAGTTGATCGCGCCGCAGGCGTTCGACCCGGGCGAGGACGTCGGCCGCTTCCACGACATCGCGGAGCCGGCAGGCCTGAGCTTCTTCGGCACGGCGGGCGCCGCGGTCGTCGACGACTTCGACAACGACGGGCTGCTCGACGTGGTCGCCACCTCGATGTATTCGTGCGATCAGATGCGGCTGTTTCGACGGCTTCCCGGTGGCGGGTTCTCCGAGCAGAGCGGGAAGGCGGGCCTGAGCGGTCAGCTCGGCGGGCTGAACGCAATGCAGACGGATTACAACAACGACGGCAACGTCGACATCCTGGTTCTGCGCGGCGGCTGGGATCTGCCGCAGCGGAAGTCGCTCCTGCGCAACAACGGCGACGGCACGTTCACCGACGTGACGGCGGCCAGCGGACTGGCGCGGCCGGCGACGAGCACGCAGACCGCCGTGTGGACCGACTTCGATCGCGACGGTTTCGTCGATCTGTTCGTGGGCAACGAGGACAGCCCGGCGCAGCTGTTCCGCAACAAGCGTGACGGCACGTTCGAGGACGTCGCCGCTGCGGCGCGCGTGGATCGGCGCGCGTTCACCAAGGGCGTTGCCGCCGGCGATTACGACAACGACGGGTGGCCCGATCTGTACGTGTCGAACTTCGGCGGTACGAACTTCCTCTATCGCAACAATGGCAACGGTACGTTCACCGAGCTCGCGCTCGCGGCAGGCGTTCCCGGCCCCGGGTACGGGTTTGCCACATGGTTCTTCGATTACGACAACGACGGGTGGCAGGACCTGTTTGTCGCGAGCTTCTACACCTCGATCGAAGAGACGGCCAGGACCTACCTGAAATTGCCGAACAATGCCGACACGCTGAAGCTGTATCGGAACATGCGCGACGGCAGCTTCCAGGACGTCACGCGCGGTGTGGGATTGAACAAGGCGTGGATGCCGATGGGCTCGAACTTCGGCGACATCGACAACGACGGCTTCCTCGACATCTACCTCGGGACCGGCAACCCGTCGTACGCGTCGCTCGTCCCGAGCGTCCTGCTGCGCAACAGGAACGGTCAGACATTTGTCGACGTGACGGTGTCCTCAGGAACGGGGGAGTTGCACAAGGGACACGGCGTGGCGTTTGCGGATCTCGACCGCGACGGCGACCAGGACATCGTCTTCGAGGTCGGCGGCGCGACGCCGGGCGATGCGCACGCGCTCCGGCTGTTCGAGAACCCGGGCCACGCCAACAACTGGATCGACCTGAAGCTTGCCGGGGTGAAGTCGAATCGCGCGGCGATCGGCGCGCGCATCACGGTCACGCCGACCGACGCGAATGGCGTCCGCCGGGCGATCCACCGCGTGGTGGGAAGCGGCGGTTCATTCGGCGCATCGCCGCTGCAGCAGCACATCGGGCTCGGTCCGTCGGTTCGCCTCGTGGATGTAGAGGTCCTCTGGCCGGCCTCCGGCGTACGGCAGCGCTTCACCGGCGTAGACACGAATCAGGTCATCGAGATTACCGAGTCGTCCAGCGAATACCGGCGGCTCGAGCGACCGCGGCTTCCGCTCGTAGGATCGCGGACGAAGTGACGAACCCCGGCTTGAGTCGACGGGGCGGCTGTGCGCTCGTCATTGCGGCGACGGTGCTCGGTGCCGTCGCCTCGTCACCCGCGCAGACGAAGCAGTACACCGTCAGCGGGATGGTTCTCCGCGTCGATTCCTCTCGCCGGAGTTTCCTCGTGTCGCACGACGCCGTCCCAGGGTTGATGGCGGCGATGACCATGTCCTTCGACGTCGGCGACGCGAAGGAACTGGCCGGCGTGCAGCCGGGCAACGCCGTCACGTTCACGCTGGTGGTCGGCCAGCAGTCGCTTCGCGCCGAACGCGTTCGCGTGGTTCCGTATCTGAGCGTCGAACAGGATCCGCTGACGGCCCGGCGGCTCGCGCTGCTCAAGAGCCTGGCCTCCGCGCCGAAGCCGCTGCCCGTCGGTCAGACGGTCCCTGACTTCACGCTGACGGATCAGACACGGCGGCAGGTCAGGCTGTCGCAGTTCCGCGGCAAGGTGGTCGCCCTCAATTTCATCTACACCAGCTGCGCGCTGCCGCAGTTCTGCTATCGCGTCGCCAATCACTTCGGCGTCGTCCAGCGGCGATTCCGGCGTGAGGCAGGCCGCGAGGTGGTGTTTCTGACCGTCACCTTCGACCCGGTCCGCGACACCCCCGAAAAATTGGCGGAGTACGCGACTCAGTGGAACGCCGATCCGGACATCTGGCATTTCCTGACGGGGGCCGCCGCCGACGTGCGCCGCGTCTGCAACATCTTCGGCGTGGATTTCTTTCCTGATGAAGGCCTGATGAATCATTCGATTCGCACGGCGGTCATCGATCGCCAGGGAACACTCGTCGCGAACATCGAGGGGAATCAGTACAGCGCGACCCAGCTCGGCGATCTGGTTGAAACGACGTTGAAGCGCTGACGCGTCGTTCGGCCGGTTCTTCGTGGCTAAACTTCGTGTCCTTCGTGGCGGCGGAGCCAGGCGACGAACCGCTGGACGCCCTCCTCGTAGGTCGTCGTCGGGTTGTAACCGAGCAGCGAGCGCGCCTTGTCGATGTTCGCCCAGGTCTGAGGCACGTCGCCCGGCTGCTCCTGGTGCCGTTCGATCGTTGCGGCGCGGCCTGTGGCGCGTTCGAGGCCGGCGATCATTTCAGACAGCTGCACGGTCCGCGTGTTGCCGATGTTGATTACTTCGTACGCGGACGCGCGGTACTCCATTGCCGCGCGGACGCCTTTCACGACGTCGTCAACGAACGTGTAGTCACGGCTGGTGCCGCCATTGCCAAACACCGGAATCGGTTTTCCGGCGAGCATCAGGCTGGCGAACTTGTGAATCGCCAGGTCAGGGCGCTGGCGCGGGCCGTAGACGGTGAAGAACCGCAGCGCGATGACACGCATGCCGTAGAGGTGGCTGTAGACGTGCCCGAGCAGCTCGCCGCTGACCTTGGTGCTCGCATACGGGCTGATCGGCTGCAGCACGTGATCGTCTTCGCGCCATGGGACACGGGGGTTCACGCCGTAGACGCTGCTGGACGAGCCGAATATGAACTGTCGCGTGCCGCTGTGCCGCGCGAGCTCCAGCAGAAGTTGCGTTCCGGTCACGTTGACGTTCTGATGGCCGACCGGATCCTGGATCGAGGGCCTGACACCGGGGCGCGCCGCCAGATGCACGATGACGTCGTAGGGAGTCCCGGCGAGCGATGCCAGCGCGGTGGGGTCGAGCAGGTCGCCCCGCACCAGCCGGTAGGCCGGGTTCGCCTGATGCCCGCAGACATTCGCTTCCTTGAGCGCCGGGTCGTAGAACGGATCGAAGTTGTCGAAGGCGGTCACTCGCCAGCCGTCGGCGAGGAGCGAATCGACGAGATGGCTGCCGATAAATCCGGCGCCTCCCGTCACCAGGGCATGTTTCATGACGATTGGTGAAGAGATTTTACCCTTCGACTGACGCTCAGGGCGCCGCGAGCGAAGTCGAGGGCATGGTTATAGAATTTCATTCGCCATGACGAAGCGGTTTTTCGGCGCGCTGACGCTCCTCGTGATCCCGGCTCTCGCCAGCGCACAGAGCGAAGACGATGCCCGTGTGCGGGAGGCGGCCACAAAGGGCGTGGCGGCCATTCAAAAGGCCCAATCGGGCTGGTACACGGCCAACAAGCAGGTCTGTGCGTCGTGCCATCACCAATATCAGCCGGCGCTCGCGTACCGCGCCGCCCGTGACCGCGGTATCCCGGTAGACGAGGCGATCGCGCGCGCCGACGCCGTCAAGGCGTTTACCTTCGCCGATATCGATCGCGCCATTCAGTACTCGTACGTCATCGAGCCGGCGATGGACGACGCCTACCGCATGGTCGCGGCCTACGCGGCCGGCGTGCCGCCGAACCTGGGCGCGGCCGTGTACGCGCGTCTCCTGATCTCGCGCCAGAACGGGGACGGCGACTGGGACGGTTTCCATCAGCGTCCGCCGTCCTCGTACAGCCGGTTCACGATGACCGCGCTTGGATTGCGCGCGGTTCAGGTCTATCACCACGCCAGCCAGAAGGCCGCCGCTGCCGCGGCGGTGGCGCGGGCGCGGAAGTTTCTCGAAAGCCGTCCGGCACGGTCCACCGAAGAGCACGCCTACCGGATCATCGGGCTGAAATGGGCCGGCGCGGATCGAAACACGCTGCAGCGTTTCGCCCGTGAACTGAAGGCGGCGCAGCGGCCGGATGGTGGATGGGGGGCGCTCGCCGGGCGCGACAGCGACGTCTACGCGACGTCGCAGGCGCTGGTCGCACTGCGCGAAGGAGGAGTGGGCGAAATCGATTCGGGTTGGAGGCGCGGCATCGACTATCTCGTGAAGGCGCAGGCCGCCGACGGTTCCTGGCGGCTGAAGTCGCGCCTGAACCCACCGGCGCCGCTCAGTCCTCCGTATTTCGACGCCGGCTATCCGGAAGGCCACGATCAGTTCATCTCGATGACCGGCGCCGCCTGGGCGGTGATGGCGCTGGCGTATGCATTGCCGCCGACACGGCCCGTCACCGCCCCGCCATTGCCGGAAACTATGCCCGCCAACGTCGAGCCATGGGTCGAGACGATGGTGTTTGGTTCGGTCGCCGACGTGCGGCGCCTGCTCGATCAGGGATTGAACCCGAACGTGGCGACCAAATCCGGCGGCACGACGGCGCTGATGGCGGCGGCGCCTGACGTCGAGAAGATGAGGCTGCTGCTCGACCGGGGAGCGAACGTCAACGCGCGCGCGCAGAGCCGGTTCAGCGCGCTGATGGTTGCCGCACAGTACCAGGAGTCCGCTCCCGCCATCAATGTGCTGCTCGATCGCGGCGCCCAGGTCGGCCCGCCAGCCGAAGGCGGCGCACCGGTCTTCAACGCCAACCCGTTTTTTCTGGCGTCGTACGCCGGGAACGCGGCGGTGCTGAAGCGATTGCACGATGCCGGCGCGAAGATCGACGAGCCGATGCTGCTGATCGGCACGTCGCGGACCACGCCGCTGCTCGGCGCGTTCAAGTTTGGCGACGCCGACGTTGCGCGGGCGCTTTTCGATCTCGGCACGCCGATCGACTTTGCCGATGGCAACGGCATCACGATGCTCGGACGGGCGGCGCTGAACAACGAGGTGAGCATGGCGCAGGAGCTGATCGGCCGGGGCGCCAACGTCAACGTCGTGGACAAGATGGGTATGACGCCGCTGCTGTGGGCAGCGTCGATGGATTTCGGCGACCCGGCGATGATCGAGCTGCTGCTGAAATCCGGCGCGAAGGCCGACGCCCGCAACAAGGACGGCCTGACCGCGCTCGAACTGGCCCGGAAGTACAACCACACCGAAGTCATTCCAGCGTTGTCGAGGGCGGCGAAGTAATGACAATCGCCAGACGCACCATCGCCGGTATCGTGGCGTTTGCATTCATCGGCGTCATCCCGACGACTGCGCTCGTCGCGCAGCAGCCTGCACAAGGGCAAGCCGGGCCGGGCGGCCCCCCGGGCGGTCGTCAGGGTGGACGCGGCGGCATCCCCCCGCCGATCAATTGGCCCGCGCCGCCGCTGCCGGAAGGCCCGATCATGGCGCAGTCCGCGGTCCCAGCGCATCGTGACCTCCGCATCACCGTCACCAAGGGGCTGTCGCACCCGTGGGCAATGCAGTTCCTCCCCGACGGCAGCATCCTCGTCACCGAGCGTGCCGGCCGCCTGCGCATCATCCGCAACGGCGTCGTCGATCCGACGCCGGTTCCCGGGCTGCCGGCAATCGCTGCCAGCGGCCTGAACGGCTTGCTCGATATCGCGCTGCATCCGCAGTTCGCGAAGAACCGGTGGATCTACTTCACGTACCACAAACCGGTTGCGGCACCTGCCGCGGCGCCGGCGGCAAATCAACCGCCAGGGGGCGCCGCCGCCGGGCGCGGCGGCGGGCGTGGCGGCGTGCCGTCGGAGCTGGTGCTCGGACGCGGGACGTTCGACGGCAAGGCGCTGACTGACGTTCGCGACATCTTCAACACCCACGCTGCCGCCTCGGCGTCACGCATCGTGTTCGCCCGCGACGGGACGATCTACATGTCCTCTGGAAACGCCGACGAAGCCTCCGACGGACCACCGCAGGATCCCAATGACTATCGCGGCAAGCTCCTGCGTGTGCGCGACGATGGCAGCGTGCCGCCGGACAATCCGTTCGTTGGCAAGCCCGGATACAGACCCGAGATCTTCTCGATGGGCCATCGGACGCAGCTGGGCATGGCCTTCAATCCTGAAACCGGTGAGCTCTGGGCGGGCGAGCAGGGCCCGAACGGCGGCGACGAGATCAATGTGATCAAAGCGGGGAAGAATTATGGATGGCCGATCGTGAGTTACGGTCGCAGCTATCCGGGCCAGCGCCTCGGCACGTCGCGTGCGGACATGGAGGAGCCGGTCGTCATCTGGATTCCTTCCATCGCCGTGTCCGGCCTGACGTTCTATACCGGCGACGTGTTCCCCGGCTGGAAGCGGAATGTCTTCGTCGGCGGCCTGCGGCAGGGTGAGTCGCCGCGTACCGGACACATGCAGCGGATCGAGTTCAACGAGAAGTGGGAAGAGATCCGGCGTGAGCCGATGCTGCGCGAGCTGCAGCAGCGCATCCGCGACGTGCGGCAGGGACCGGACGGGTATCTTTACGTGCTGACGGAAGAAGACAACGCCGCGCTTCTTCGCATCGAACCAGCTTCACCCAAATGAAACCACGAAGACCGCGCAGGGCGCGAAGACCGCGGAGATTTCTTGTCTGAGAGATTTTCTTCGCAAACTTCGCGATCTTCGCGTCCTTCGTGGTTGAATTGGGGGTTGGAGAATCATGAAAATCGCTGAACGGATGACGCGGATCGGAATCGAGTCCGCGTTCGAGGTGCTGCAGCGCGCGCGCGCGCTGGAGGCACAG
>Ga0307416_100002411_pt1 | contig 10723 bp, 9 predicted proteins | sample DK1Cmetagenome_2_FD_203821 | JGI IMG/M metagenome (GOLD analysis project Ga0307416, IMG submission 203821) | Maize rhizosphere microbial communities from greenhouse at UC Davis, California, United States - DK15-C-3 | ecosystem: Host-associated > Plants > Roots > Rhizosphere > Soil | place: USA...
CTTTGCCGCTGTCGATGGCGGTCAGCCGCAGGCCATCGATCTGATCCCCCAGGAACAGCCGGCGCCCATCGGAGGTGACGACGTGACCACGCTTGCCGCCAACAATCTGGGCGATCTGAAACGGTAGTTGCGTCAATCGTTCCTTGACGTTGGCGGTGATCTCGACCGACGTATCGTAGCGAGCATGGAAACGCTCCATCAGCCGCTCGACCACCGCCAGGCGCTGACGCGGCAGCTCGCCCACCAGCGCCAGCCGACCGTCCTGTACCTCGGTCCGCACATTGGCATCCAGGTCTCGTTCCTGGAGCATGCGATCCAGCTCCAGGCGAACCGCCTCCACCGTGTCCAAAGCAGCCTTGGCCTGCTTGTGCTGCTGCACCGCACTGGGCGCCACCGTCGGTGCCGGTTGGCTGGTAAAGGCCCAGGCGCTGGAGGCAACGGTGATCACCGCCACCGCGATCCCCACGCGCTTGGGCCATGACGGCCGCGCTGCAGGTTTATGGGCATCGCGCTCGACTGTCAGGTGCGCAGCGTCATCCAGGGCCGCGTCTTCGGGCCAAGGTTGGTCGGCGGGAGCCAGGCACAGCCAGATGCCGGCGATGGAAAAAGGCGTATTGCCCGGCAACGGCCCGGGCGATGCCCAAGGTTGGCCTTGCCCGTCACACACTGCGCCCTCCAGTGATTCCAGCAGCCATTGGCCCTCGACCTGCCTGAGAGTCGCGTGACGGCCGCAGACACCTGGGTCGTATAGCGCAAGGTCGACATCCTCCGCCGCCCCGACCACCCATTGCTCACCTACCAGCGGCAACGCCGCACCTCGGTGCAGACCACTCAATACACGCAGCTCGAACATGGCCAACTCCTCAAGGCGCGACAGATGTGCGCCGGCAATCCGCTTGAAGGACGGGGCACGGGTGGCCCTCGTCCACTGTCACAGCCAGGCCAGTGAACGCGCCTGGAATCACATCGTTACGCGCGGCAGCGCTGTTCGCGTGCCAAGGGGAAAGACCCATCATGCGGCCTCCTCGATTTGCAGTTTTTCCTGCTCCAGATCAAAGCGTCCCAACACGGTGACCTGGGCATTGCTGTGCAACTCGCTGAAGGCAAGCACGGGCACGTGGTTGAACTCGTCACGCAGCAGGTCACGCAGCGGTGCGCGCAAGTCCTGCGCCACCAACAGCACCGCCGTGCGCTTGGCCCGCAGCGGGAAACCTTCGCGCAGTTGCAGGACCAGGGCGCGGGTGTGCACGCTTTCCAGGGCAAAGAAAGTTTCCGTCTGGGTCTGGCGCAGCGCATCGCGCAGCAAGCCTTCGGTCTCCGGCGTCAACAGCCAGACGTGCAGGCCGTCTTCATCGCGGTACTGGTGGTAGATTTGTGATTTGAGGGCGATGCGCGCGTAGTCGGTCAGCGCACCGACGTCGCGCTCGTGCTGCCCATGCTCGATCAATGACTCGGCGATCAGGCGCACCGCCCGCAGCGGCACGCCTTCGCCCGCCAGGCGCTGCAGCACGGCGGCGAAACGGGCCAGCGGCATGGTCCTCTGCAACTCCTGCACCAGCTCTGGCTGCCCAGCTTCGAGCCAGCTGAGAATCGACTTGCTCTCCTGCAAGCCGAGGAACTGCGGGCCGGTGGCAAACATGGCGCGGCTCATGCGTTCCACCAGCAGCTCGCCCGCAGGCACCGCTTCCACTCGCTCGTCCGCCAATAACGGGTCGCCGGGCGCCAGCCATAGCCACTGATGCTCGTCGCGCACCTCGCTGCCGACCTGGGCATCCTGCGGCTCGAACGGCAGCGGCCCGCGCGCAACGGCCACGCGGTCACCGAAGGTGGCCCGCAACATCGGCACCTCATGCACGCAGAAGCGGAACTCATCGTCTTCCAGGAGCGCGCTGTACTCGATCTCGAACGGCGGCAAGGTCAGGCCAAACCCGGCAACCAGCGCGTTGCGCTTCTTGCGGATCGCCTGGATGACGTCTTCGGCGGCCGGGTTGCCTTGCATCGACTTGGAAAACTGCAAGAGATAGGCACGGGTCGGGTCGAAGCTGCGCAGGTCTTCGGCGCCATTGTGTTCCGGCGTGACGGTCGCTTCAGGTTGTTCGCCTTCGCGAGCCTTTCGCGCGCGCCCATACAGCTGGATGATGCCCGCCGTGCCGGTGATCACGGCAATGACGATGAACACCAGCGTCGGCATGCCGGGCAAGGCGGCGAAGCCGAGCATGCCTACCGAAGCGATCACCCAAGCCTTGGGTTCGGCGGTCAATTGCTGCGCGATTTCCTTGCCGACGCTGCTGCCCGCCGGCTGCCCTTCCGGCGACACGCGGGTAATGATCATGCCGGCGGTGAGGGAAATCAGCAGTGCAGGAATCTGCGCGATGAGGCCGTCACCGATGGTCAACACCGCATACAAGTGCATCGAATCGGACGCGCTCATATCGTGCTGGACCATGCCGACCGAGAAGCCGCCGATGAGGTTGATCACCACGATTACCAGGCCGGCGATGGCGTCGCCCTTGACGAACTTCATCGCGCCGTCCATCGCGCCGAACAGTTGGCTTTCCTTGTTCAATTCTTCACGACGGCGGCGCGCTTCGCTGACGTCGATCAGATTGGCGCGCAGGTCGCTGTCGATGGACATCTGCTTGCCCGGCAACGCGTCCAGCGTGAACCGCGCCGCCACTTCGGCGACCCGCTCGGAGCCCTTGGTGATCACCAGGAAGTTGACCACCGTCAGGATGAGAAAAATGACCAGCCCGACCGCAAGATTGCCTCCGACCACAAAATTGCCGAACGCCTGGACGATGTGGCCGGCGTCACCCTGGAGCAGGATCAGCCGCGTGGTCGCCACCGACAGTGCCAACCGGAACAGCGTCGTCAACAACAGCACCGCCGGAAACGACGAGAACGCCAACGGGCGCGGCAGGTACAACGAGAGGACGATCAGCAGGCAGGAAATGCAGATGTTGATAGCGATCAACGCATCGACCACCGACGTCGGCAACGGCAGGATCAACATGAACACGATGCCGAGTACCACAAACGCCCCGGCCACTTCGATACGCCGCACCGCCGCGTTGGCGACTTTGTTCAACAGGGCGATCATGACTGCGCTCCAATAACCGGTTCGGCGGTCTGTCCGCGGGTCTCGCCACGGGAGCGTTCATCGAGCAGCACCAGCAGATTCTTCAGCGCGGTCTGGCGGCTTTTCGCGTCACGCCAGAGCGCCAGCGGCAACCGCTTGAGCAACGGGTACAAGCCGTTCAGGGAGACCAGTTGATCGCGCTCCTGGTCGCCGCCCAATTCACGGCCGATGCGACGCACTTCTGCCGAAGACAGGCCGCTGCTGACAAACCCCAGCATGCGCTGGAGCAGTAACACAGCAGTGAGCTGGCTCGCCGGGCAGCTGTAGGCCAGTTGCTCCAGCAGTCGCCGGCAGCTTTGCAACACGCTGCTCAGTTGTGTCGACGCCGCCAGGCCGATCAGCAGCGTGCGCAGCAACGCCGTAGGCCGCGAAGGCGCATGGGCAGCGATGTCGTCAGCCAATGCGCGGCGCATCATGTCCAGCCCAGACACGAACGAGGCTTCACCAAACAGGCCCAGCAGTGCCTGCATCATGGTGGGCAATGATTGTTTGAGCACCACGGTGTCGTAATAAAGGCGCCGTACCGCCTGGCGCAATTCAGGATCGCCGCCGGAGGCGCGCAGGGCCTCGGCGATGTTCATGCCCGCCTGGATCTGCGCCCCATATCGCTCGCGCAAGAGTTGCAGATAGTCACGAGCACGCTTGGCTTCGACGAGACGGCCCTGCGCCTCGGCATCGAGCAGTGCCTGCTTGAGGATCAGGTCGGTACGGGCCGGATCACCGCCCGTGGACTGCACCAATTCTTCAAGCACCGGCTGGCCATTGAGCAACACGCCGGCCTGGGCCGCCATGGCGCCCAGGCTCTGCTTGCCGGGATGGCCGAGCTGGTCGTACCACTCTTCCAACTGCTCACGGGTCTCGACCCGCACCTGGCCCACCTCGCTGCGGGCGTTGCGGATGCGGCGCTGGCTCAGCGCCTTGGTGTTGCGTTCCACGTGATGGCTGAAGGTCATGCCGACCTCCTCCATCGAACTGGACTGGGCGGCCTGCGACGATTCCACAGGCCTGCCAACGCCCGCGACGGCCGATGCGGCCTGGGCGAGATTGACGGCAATGTGCGCGTTTGTCGGGGCTTCTACTTTCATGATGACCGGGAGCGTGGTTTCGGACGCTCAGTGGGTGGCGGCGATCTACCATTCGGTTCCATCGTCGCCACGCACTTTTTCGAAGCGAACGACGGTGCTCACCATCGGCACTGTTTCGAGGAATTGGCCGGTGCAATTTCATGCAGTGGACTCCAGGGACGCCGTGCATGACCTTGCACAAATAGAGCAATAGCACTAACAGAAAATACTTAATTTTCAATCGCTTAGCACACAAACACGGCTTGGCACAGGTCCTGCTGAAGGGGAAATGTCGACAGACGGGTCGACACCATGGAACCCATTCAGAGGGATTTATTGATGAACAGCCTGAACCTCATGCTCCCCCCGCAAACCTCACCGACACGCCCCAGTGCGCCAGGTGTCAGCTTCGGCGAGGAGCGCAAGCTGCGTCTGTTTGTGCAAAAGCGCGTCCTCAATCAGGACGACGCCGACGACATCATCCAACTCACGTATCTGGAAGCCTGGCGCAACCAGGAGAAATTCAAGGGCCTGGCCAAGCCGGACACCTGGCTGTGCGGCATCGCCTTGAACCTGATCCGCAATCACTTCCGCCGCTTCTATGCGCAACCGCCGCTGAGCACGTTCGATGAGAGCGATTTCAACGAATCCAGCGAGGACATAGACCTGAGTGAACTGTGCGACAACCATCGGCTGCTGGACCGCACGTTGTTGGCGATGGACGCGCTGCCCAAGGACATGCGCGACACCTTGTGGACCGCCGTGGACACCGAAAGCAGCTACCGCGATGCCGCCGAACGGCTGGGCGTGCCCATCGGCACCGTGCGCTCACGGTTGTTTCGCGCCCGTGAACAACTCAAGCGAAGCGTCTATGGAGAAGCCCGGCCATGAACAACAATCGTTTGAACAGCCGACCCGACCTGCCACGCGGCGTGCGCCGCTATACGCCCGACGACCTGCCGGTGATGACGGATATCTTCAACGAAAGCGCTCTGGGGGGAACCAGCTCTCCTGTGCTCAGAGCGTTTTCCCTGAAGGAAATGACGTTTTTCGTCGATTGCTTCGTCAAGGAAGGTGATCCGATCTACGTACTCGAACGCGGTGGCGAGGTCGTCGCCTGGCTGATTGTCAATCGCTTCTGCTGGGGGGCCCAGGCCTGTCGGTTGACCGGTGAGGTGTCGATCTATGTGCGCAACGACCACATCGGCAGCGGCGTCGGCATTCGCCTGGGCCAGGCCGCCGTGGTCCTTGCCAGGCAGTATGGTTTCGAGACGCTGGTGGCCTGGATCATCGAGCACAACGAGGCGAGCAAGCGTGGCGTGCAAGGGTTGGGCGCGACGCAATGGGGACGCTTTCCGGGCATCGCCCGGTTCGCTGACAAACGTGCGGATGTGGTGCTTTACGGGCTGCACCTGATACCCATCGAGACCACACCCATTACCGCTTCAGCACCTGCGCCAACATTTGAGGCCAGCCTGGCGTGAGTGCGCGGCTCGTCTGGCAGCCTGTCGGACGAGCCGCAACATTCATCGGCTTTCAGGCCCATGCCATTTTTTGCACAACCTTATCAATCCACCGACCAGCACACCGGCAACGCATCCGGTCCTCGAAAGTTGGGCACATAGCGCCAGCGCACAGCGGCTGGATCAACGGCCAGTCGCAGACCCGGACAGCGCCGCAGCAGCGTATTCAACGCAATCTCCAACTCCTGCCGGGCCAACGATGCGCCCAGGCAATAATGCGTGCCCTTGCCAAAGGACATGTGCGGGCAGGCCGGGCGCGTGACATCGAGCGTGTCGGGATTGGCGCACATCGCCTCGTCGCGATTGGCGGAACCCACCACCGCCACCAGCAACTGGCCCCGCTGCAAGCGCTGCCCTCCCAATTCAGTGTCCTGGGTGACGAAGCGGACCATCGCCCGCTCCACCGACGAGTCATAACGCAAAAGTTCTTCGACCGCGTCCGTCATCAGCGCTGGCTGGTCACGCAAGCGGGCCAGTGCCTCGGGGTGCTGCAAGAGCATGTGCACGGCGTTGCCGATCATCGACGCCGATGTTTCGTGACCTGCGATGATCAGCAACGCGATCATGCTGCACAGCTCGCTTCGGCTGAGCCTGCTGCCCTCTTCCTCGACCTGGGCCAGGGCCGAGACCAGATCATCGGTTGGCTGGGCACGGCGCTGGTCGATCAAGGCGAGCATGTAGCCGGCAAACTCGTTGTAGCAGCGCTGCAACTCGCTCAGGTCATGGCCCACCTGCCGGACGATCAGGTGGGACCAGCGTCGAAAGTCCTCGCGGTCACGGGCAGGGACACCGAGCAGTTCGGCGATGACCGTGATGGACAAAGGAAAGGCATATTCGCTCACCAGATCCATCCGCCCGTCCGGTTGGACGGCGTCGAGCAACGTCTCTGCGATCTGTCCGATACGCGGCCGCATGGCGTTGACCGCCTTCAACGTGAAAGCCTTGTTGACCAGCCGACGCAGCCGGCGATGGCTTTCCCCGTCGCGGTTGAGCATGTGGTCGTTGAGGAATGCAATGGACTGCTCGCCACCGAGCATCGCCGCAAACCGCGGATCGATCCGTGACGGATCACGGGCAAAACGCTCGGTGTCCAGCAGCACCTCCTCGACTTCCCGGGCACCGGTGACGTACCACATCGGCAACTGTCCTTCGGGCTGGCTGAGGAACACCGGGGACGCCTGGCGCAACGTCGCATAGTGCCGGTAGGCCTCGCCGCGAAACGCGTCGCTGTTCAGGTCAAGGGTGCGCTCGTAAGGCATCGACATTCTCCGGGGGTAGGAATCAATGCTCATGAGTGGCTGGGCTCGGCAAAAAAGATCCCTGTGGAAAGACTTCCGCTGGGTCAATGAACCGTTTCCCCAGCCCCCGTCACTCAAGGGAGAATCCCAACCCCGCATGGAGCTCACATGACGCATGCACTTACCATCCATGGCCACTGCAACCCTCGCTTCGAGTCGGTCAAGAAGGCCTTTATCGGGCTGATGCAAAGCCCTTTCGAACGCGGCGCCGCCCTGTGCATCCAGATCGACGGCGAAACGGTGATCGACCTCTGGGCCGGCATCGCCGGGCCGGAGCCCGCCAGCCATTGGCAGCACGACACGCTGCTCAACCTGTTCTCCTGCACCAAGCCCTTCACAGCCGTGGCGATCATGCAGTTGGTCGGCGAAGGCCGCCTGGACCTGGACACGCCGATCTGCCATTACTGGCCCGAATTCGCCAATGCCGGCAAAGCCTCCATCACCTTGCGCCAGGTGCTCTGCCATCGCGCCGGGCTGCCGGCGCTGCGCACGCCCCTGGCACCGGAAACCCTTTACGACTGGGACACCATGACCGGCCTGATTGCCGGGGAACAGCCGTGGGCCGACGCAGGGAAACGGCAGACCTATTCGCCGTTGCTGTTTGGCTGGATTCTCGGTGAACTACTGCGCCGGGTAGACGGCCTGAGCCCGGCGCAGAGCATCCACCAACGGGTGGCGATGCCGCTTGGGCTGGATTTCCATATTGGCCTGGATGACGCAACCATCGCTCGCTGCGCCTACATGGCGCGTACCAAGGACGACGTCGACGACGAGGCCTTCGGGCGAGTGTTGCAGTACGTGCTCACCGAGCCGAATGCAATGAGCTCACTGGCCTTCGCCAATCCACCGATGGTACTGGGGCGCAGCAACGAAGCTGGCTGGAAACGCATGACCCAGCCGGCTGCCAACGGTCATGGCAACGCCCGCAGCCTGGCCCAGTTCTACGCAGGCCTGCTCGACGGGCGGTTGCTGGAGTCGCCGCTGCTCAACGAAATGCTGCGCGAGCACAGCGCCGAATACGACCCGACTATCCAGACTCCCACGCGGTTCGGCCTGGGCATCATGCTCAACCAGTCGGATGTGGCGAACGGCAGCTACGGCATGGGGCCCGAGGCTTTCGGCCACATGGGTGCCGGCGGCACCATCGGTTTCGCCGACCCCGAGCGCGGCGTGGCGTTCGGCTTCGCCTGCAACACCATTGGCTCCTACGTCTTGATGGACCCTCGCGCCCGAGGGCTGGCAAATGTCGCGATGGGTTGCCTGTAAGGTTTGATCGCCGGCTCACACCCCTGGCGGAGCCGCTTGCGCGACCTGCGGCTCCGCCACCCCATTCTCCGGAGCGGCAACGGCTTGCTCTTCGACACTCACCCTGGGCAACGCCGCCTTGGCGATCATCTCCGGTTGCGCCAGCAGCCTGCGAGACGCTTCCACGGGCATCAACAGACGCCCCCCGACCCGGCCGCGTCCGGCCGGGTTGAGCATGCGCAGCTCCCGCTCATGGACGCCCGATAACTGCGCCAGCTGCGCCAGGTCCACCGGCTGCGCCAAGGCGACCATCTGGAAGTAGGGCTGGTCGGCGATCGGTGCCAGGCTCACGCCATATTCTGTGGGCGTGTTCACCAGTTGCGACAACGCCAGCAGCCGCGGCACGTAGTTCTGGGTCTCGCCGGGCAGCGACAGGTTCCAATAATCGGTCGCCAGTCCCCGCGCGCGGTTGCGCACGATGGCGTCGCGCACCCGACCTTCACCGGCGTTGTACGCGGCGAGGGCCAGCAACCAGTCGCCGTCGAAATATTCGTGCAGGTAGGACAAGTAATCCAGCGCAGCGCGGGTGGACGACGGAATGTCCCGGCGTTCGTCGTAGTCGCCACGCTGCTGCAGCTGGTAACGGCGGCCAGTGGCCGGAATGAACTGCCAGAGTCCCATGGCTTGGGCAGGCGATCGTGCATTGGGATTGAACCCGCTCTCGATCGCCGGCAGCAACGCCAGCTCCAGCGGCATGTTGCGTTTGTTCAGTTCGCCGACGATGAAGTGCAGGTAGCGACTGCCGGCCCGTCCGGTCTGGGTGAGGAACGCCGGGCGCTCCATCAACCAGCGGCGTTGCTCATCGATGCGCGCCACCCCTTGGGTCTTGGCCAGCAGGGAAAACCCCTGGCGCATGCGTGCCCACAGGCTGCCACCGCTTTGCGGCGATGATTCGCCAATCTTGATGATCGTGTCGGTGGGCGCCGGTTCAAGCCAGCGCAACTGGGCGCGGTACGGTTCATTGGCGAAGCGGTCGCCGATGGTCAGTTGGGGTTCGAGGTGCTGGCACCCGTACAGCAAGGTACCCAGGGCCAACATGGACAACCCTCTGGGGACAGCGCGAAGGGCCGGCGACGGTGCAAGTGATCGGGACATGGCGGTCAACCTTGAATGAGGTGGCGCCATTGGGTGGCAGATCACTTGCCAGCGGTTCCACACGGTGGAGTGGAACCGAAATGGCGCTGCTGTCACTCATCAGGGGCAGCAGGCGCTCGTCGGTGCCTGGATGACCATGCGAGGTCAATCATGGCGTCACCCACCTATTGCAAGCTGATCGATCAGCTCTGCGAACTCACGATGATCCCTACCCCGTCAGCGTTCTATGAACAGGCGAACCTGTCGGTCAAGGAGGTCGACTTCTCCCTCAAGCACACGCCTGGCGTGGGCGAGGGCGACGTTTTCATCTACTGCGGCTTCGGGCCGTTGCCAGTGGCAAATCGCGAAGCAGTCATGCAACGGCTGCTGGAAACCAACCTGTATCTGCTGAGCGGCGCGTTCTGCCCGTCGCTGTCGTACAACCGCGACAGCGAACAGGTGGTCCTGATCGGCCACGTCCCCCTGGACAACCTCAGCGCCGAGCGCCTGCTCGGGCTGATGGGCGGTGCCGCCGACATGGCGCTGATCTGGCGGGACGGCTACTTCTTCGACGGCGCCGGCCCGAACCAAGCCGCCAAGCCCACCCAGCAAAAAACCACCCCGCGCAGCGCAGGGCTCAACAACGCCCTGTCGATCTAGGAAGGAGAACACGACATGCCAGCAGTATCAGTAGGCGGAACCTCAAGTTCGGCGCCGTTACCCCAACAGGACGATCGGATCACACCGGTAAGACCCAGCCTGTCCGATCAGGTCCGTCCATCCACCACGCCCTTGGTGCCTTACCACTTTGAAGGGAAAGCGAGCAGCAAGACCCAGGAAACGCTCCAGGTCAAACAGAATCGTTTGGAAGGAATGATCGGCAGGCTCGGCAAGAAGGACCCACAAAGTGACCCCATCGGCTTTGCACGAGCGCACATGAGCCTTGAAGGCAAGGTATTGAGCTACGCCCCAGGAACCAGCTATCAAGACGTTCAGAAACATCTCGCGCAACTCGGTGGCACGCCACACCCGATGCTGTCAGGCCAGGAAGAAACCGAAGCATTCGCCAAGGATTTCAACGAGTACCTGGCCAAGAACGAGGGCGACAGGGAAGAGAGCGGAGGTTTCAAGGCAGTCTGGGACAAGCACTGCGAACGCGTTGGTAACACCCTCGGCGCCTATCATTCGCTGTGTCAGGAAGTGATCGATCAAACCCCGGGAGAAGATGATCTCAAGCTGCTGCGCAGCAGTCATGAAGCCTTTCGCGGCTATGCCAAAGGCGTCACGCAAGCCATGACGCAAGACATGCCCAAGCGGCTG